>Ga0116179_1002390_pt1 | contig 13482 bp, 13 predicted proteins | sample AD_UKC071_MetaG_FD_89751 | JGI IMG/M metagenome (GOLD analysis project Ga0116179, IMG submission 89751) | Active sludge microbial communities of municipal wastewater-treating anaerobic digesters from USA - AD_UKC071_MetaG | ecosystem: Engineered > Bioreactor > Anaerobic > Digestate | place: USA...
CCGCACGCGCCAGCACGGCGGTGCAGCCGGTGGGGCGGCGGGTGTCGGTGTGGTGGCCCACCTCGATGCCAGTGACATCAGTGATGGCGCCCGGGGTGTCGTCGAGCCAGTGCATATGCCGGTGATTATCCGGCCCGGCACAGGGGCGGCTGCCCTGGCCGCTTACTTTTTCGGGGGCTGCGCCTTGTCGTGCTTGTCCAGCCACTGGCGCAGGAAGGCGATCTCTTTCTCCTGTGCCTTGATGATGCCGGTGGCCAGCTTGCGCATCGCCGGGTCCTTGCCATGGCGCAGTTGCACCCGGGCCATGTCGATGGCGCCCTGGTGGTGCGGGATCATGCCGCGGGCGAAGTCGATGTCGGCGTTGCCGCTGTAGGCGATGGCCATGTCGCTGTGCATGCGGGTGGCGCCGGCCTCGAATTCGGCGGTGCTGGGGGCAGCCGCTGTGGCGGGCGCGGTGGGTGCGCCATGGCCCTGGTGCTGGGCCTGTGCGGCGGTGGCGGCAGCGCACAGATCCAGCGCGCTCAGAAGGGTGTGGATGGTTTTCATGGATGGAATACGAATAAATAAAAAGATAGCAACAGGCCGGCGTCCCTGGGTCGCCATGGGCCATTTTGGTTACTGAAAACAGGGTGCGGCGCAAGCTGCCGCTGGAGGCGGATCAGCCGATGGGGGGCTTGAGCACCAGGGCACGCTCGGCGCTGGCAAATCTGCCCAGGGCAGCCGCAGGCGTAGCACGGGCCTGCTCGGACAGCATGGGCGGCAGTTCGGTGGGGACGGCGGCGGCGCTATGGCAAATCTGGCAGGCGCTGCACAGGCTGCCGTCCTGGCACGGGCTGGCGGCGGTGGGCTGCGAGGGCGCATCCGCCTGGTGCCTGTCACCGTGGTGCTGGTGCTGGTGCTGTTGGTGGTCGTCGGCGTCCATGTCCGCCATCACATGGGTGCTGGCCGCGGGCGGGCACAGCAGGCCCATCGCCATGGCGTCGGCCAAGCCGCTGCGCAAGGGCAGCAGGGCGATCAGCAGAACCAGTAACCAGTGGCGCATGGCAGCCATCTTAGAACGTTTTTACTGCCCCATGTAGCGCCCGGGCCGGTGGTTGATGGCCAGCACCAGGTTCAGCGCCACAGCGCCCACGATGGAATAGGCCACCTGGGAAATGGGCATGCTCCACAGCGCCAGCAGCACGATGCAGCAGTCCACCGTCATCTGCACCTTGCCGGCGCGCCAGCCATAGCGGTCCTGCAGGTACAGCGCCAGGATACCCACGCCGCCCAGGCTGCTGCGGTGGCGGAACAGCACCAGGAAGCCGGTGCCCGTGATGATGCCGCCGGCAATGGCCGCATACAGCGGCTGCAGGCTGGCAAACTGCAGGAACTGGCGTTGCAGCTCGGTCAGCAGCGACAGCATGGCCACGGCGATGAAGGTCTTCAGCGTGAAGGCCCGGCCCATCTTGCGCAGGGCCAGCCAGTAGAACGGCAGGTTGAGCACGAAGAAGGCCTTGCCGAAGCCCACGCCCGTGGCGTAGTGCAGCAAAAACGCCAGCCCCGCCGTGCCGCCGGTGAGCAGCCCGGCGGTGGTGAAGAAGGCCACGCCGATGGAGATCAGCAGCACACCGCAGAGCAGGGCGAGGGCGTCCTCCAGCGTGCTGTGGGGGACGGAGGCGAGTGGCGTGGTGGCGGTGTTCGGCATGGTGGGCTGTATTGCACCACGGCGGGGGCGCAGCAATCCTGCGTGGGCCCGGCATCGCCGGGCCGAATCACATCATTTCGTACCGCGAACGGGGCGCTCAGCCGATTCTGGTGGCGACGCTGATGATCAGCACCGACACCACGCCCAGCGCCAGCAGCAGCGGCCAGGCGAAGCGCAGGAACTTGTTGTAGCCGACCTTGGCGATGGCCAGGCCGCCGACCAGCACCACGCTGGTGGGTGAGAACATCAGCGACAGGCCATGGCCTATGGCCCACGCGGTGATGGTGGTGGCGCGGCTGACGCCGGCAAAGTCGGCCAGCGGCGCCAGCAGCGGCATGGCCAGCGCGCCGTGGCCCGAGCTGGAGGGAATGAGCATGCCCAGCGGGATGTTGACCAGCACCGTGAGCAGCGTGAACAGGCCGGCCGATGCACCGCTGACAGCCTGCTCCATCGAATGCAGGATGGTGCCCATGGTCTGCGTGTTGTTCATGATGGCCGAGACGCCGCCGGCCAGCAGCACCACCATCGCCGGGCCCAGCATGTCGGCCGCACCGGCGGCGATCAGCTTGACCGTCTCCTTCTCGCCCATACGCGCGATGAAGCCCACCAGCACGGAGGCCAGGATGAACAGCATCGACAGCTCGGGGAACCACCAGTTCAGCTCGAACCAGTAGGGCACGACGCCGGCCACCTGGTGGCTGCCGTAGTAGTCGGCCGCGCCGCCGCGCCCGCCGAGCACCGCCGACCAGGGGATCACCGAAAAGATCATCAGCGTGAAGGCCGCGGCGGTGATCGCCAGCACCGCCTTCTGCGTGCCGCTCAGCGGCGGCGGCGCGCCGTGCGCTGCCGCCGGTTTGCTGTCGTCCGCTGCGTCGTCCTCCAGCGTCTCGCCGGCCAGCAGCGACAACGAGGCATCGCGCCGCACGCGCACAGCGTAGCGCAGCACCCAGGCCACCGTCATCGCGGTCAGCACCGCCCACAGCAGCAGGCGCAGCCCGATGCCGTCCCCGATGGACACGCCGGCCTCGCCGGCGGCCACACCGATGGAGAAGGGGTTCACGGTGGACGCCATCACGCCCACCAGCGCGCCCAGGATGATCATCGCCGCCGTCACCATCCGGTCGTAGCCCAGCGCCGCCACCAAGGGCATGAACAATGCGTAAAAGCCCAGCGTCTCGACCGAGAAGCCCATGGTCGAGCCCAGCAGCGAGAACAGCACCATCACCGCCGCGATCAGCAGCCAGCCCTTGTCGCGCAGCCGGTGCGCCAGCGAGGCCACCGCGACCTCCAGCGCCTTGGTGGCGAAGCTCACTGAAATGAAGGCGCCGATGGACAGGATGAAGGTAATGACGCCGATCTGCCCTGCCATGCGGCCCACGGTTTCGGTGTCGATGAAGCCGGTGTCGGGGTTGCGCAGGCCATAGACGCCATTCACCGGCGACAGCACCAGCTGGCGCAAGGTGTCGGCCGTGCTCAGCGGGGATGCGGTGCGTTCGTAGGTTCCGGGGATCGGCGCGCCATGGTCGTCGAGCTGGTAGCGCCCTGGCGGGATGAACAGCGCCGCCAGCCACACCAGCACAGTGACGATGGCCAGCGTGGTCACCGCGCCGGGAAAACGCGAATCGCTGCGCGGCGGCTTCGCGTCGGCCTCTACATCGCTGCGCTCCATGTTGCCCCTCCGATCTTCTTGTGAAGCGAAAAGTCTACTGCGATCGCGCAGGATTGGGCAGGTCATTCACTCGGTGTCTACCCCATGTCCATGTCCATGCGCAGCAGCCGCAGCCCGTTGGCCACCACCAGCAGGCTGGCACCCATGTCCGCAAACACGGCCATCCACATGCTGGCGTTGCCGAACACGGCCAGCACGAAGAACACCAGCTTCAGGCCCAGCGCCAGCGTGATGTTCTGCCACAGCACGGCGTGGGTGCGGCGCGAGATACGGATGGTCTCGGCGATGCGGCCCAGGTCGTCGTTCATGATGACCACGTCGGCGGCTTCCATGGCGGTGTCGGTGCCGGCACCACCCATGGCGAAGCCGATGTCGGCCTGGGCCAGGGCGGGGGCGTCGTTGATGCCGTCGCCGCCCATGCCGGTGGGGCCGTAGCGGGTCTGCATGTCGGTGATGGCGTCCAGCTTCTCCTGGGGCAGCAGGTTGCCCCGTGCGTCGGTGATGCCCACCTCGGCTGCCACGGCCTGGGCGGTGGCAGCGTTGTCGCCGGTGAGCATGACGGGCGTCACGCCCAGGCGCTGCAGCGCGGCCACGGCCTGGCGCGAGCTGGCTTTGACGGTATCGGCCACGGCGAACCAGGCCAGCACGCCGGACTCGCCCGCCAGCAGGGTGACGGTGCGGCCTTGCTGTTCGTGTTCGGCCAGGGCGGCCTCCAGCGCCGGGCTGCACTGGCCGCGTTCTTCGATCAGCAGGTGTTTGCCCAGCACCAGCGGCTGGCCGTCCACCCGGGCCTGCACGCCGCGGCCGGGCAGGGCGGTGAAGGCTTCGATGGTGGCGCTGGTTGCACCGAGGCCGGCGGCGATGGCACGGGATACGGGGTGGTCCGACCGGTCTGCCAGGCTGGCGGCCAGGCGCGCGGTCTGTGCGGTGTCGGCGCCGTTCCAGGCGGCCCAGGCCACCAGCTGGGGCTTGCCTTCGGTCAGTGTGCCGGTCTTGTCCAGCGCCACGGCTTTCAGCAGGCGGGCCTGCTCCAGGTACACGCCGCCCTTGATGAGGATGCCGCGCCGCGCGGCCAGCGCCAGCCCGCTCACCACGGTGATGGGCGTGGAGATCACCAGCGCGCAGGGGCAGGCGATGACCAGCAGCACCAGCGCCTTGTAGAGCGCGGTGGTCCAGGTCCAGCCCAGCAGCAGCGGGGTGAGCAGGGCCACGGCCAGTGCGAGGGCGAATACGGCGGGGGTGTAGATGGCGGCGAAGCGGTCCACGATGCGCTGGGTGGGGGCGCGGGTGCCCTGGGCCTGCTCCACCGCGTGGATGATGCGAGCCAGCAGGGTGTCGTTGGCGGCGGCGGTGACGCGGAACTCCAGCTCGCCGGTTTCGTTGATGGTGCCGGCAAACAGCGGATCGCCCGGAGCTTTTTCCACGGGGATGCTTTCACCGGTGACGGACGCCTGGTTCACCGCGCTGTGGCCCAGCAAGATCTGGCCGTCCAGCGCAATGCGGGCACCGGGGCGCACCCGCACCCGGGCATCCAGGGGAATGGCGGTGGCGTCGGTGTCCACCCAGCTGCCGTCGCGCTGCTGCACCTCGGCGGTGGCCGGGGCCAGCGCCACCAGGCCCTGGATCGCGTTGCGGGCCCGGTCCACGGCGCGGGCTTCGATCAGTTCGGCGATGGCGTAGAGCGCCATCACCATGGCCGCTTCGGGCCACTGGCCGATGAGGAAGGCGCCCGTCACGGCCACCGTCATCAGGGCGTTGATGTTCAGTTGCCCCCGGCGCAGCGCACCCAGGCCTTTGCGGTAGGTGCCCAAGCCGGCCAGCGCGATGGCCACACCCGCCACGGCCATGCCGATGCCGCGCCACAGCAGGCTGTCGCCGGGTGCCAGGAAAGACACCAGCTCGGCAGCGATGGCCAGCACCAGGGCCGCCGCCATGCGCGGGATGCCACCCGCCGGGGCGCTGTGGTCATGCGTATCGCCGTCCTCCGTCGCATCCAGCGCTTCGGGCTGGTAGCCCGCCGCCCGGATGGCCGCCAGCGCCTGCGGTATCACTTCGGCCGGGGCGTCGATGCGCAGGGTGCGGGCGCCCAGTTGGAAGCCCAGGCTGCGGATGCCGGCGACTGGCTCCAGCGCGCGGCGGATGTCGGACTCTTCCGCACTGCAGTCCATGGCCGCGATGCGGAAGGTCTGGCCGGGGCCGCCGCGCATGGCGGCGCTTTGCGCAACCGGTGCAGGGGAATGGCCGTGTGTGCTGCAGCAGGGCTCAACGCCATGGGCGTGTGAAGCCGGGGTCGGGTGTGCGTGTGGATGTGCGTGTTCATGCGTCATACTCGCTATTGAAAACCCTGTAGCCACTCCAATGTCAAGCGTTGAAGCGCAGAAAGGATGCAGTATGAAAATCGGTGAGCTGAGTCAGACCACGGGGGTGGAGACGGAAACCATCCGCTTCTACGAAAAATCCGGCCTGCTGCCACCGCCCGCCCGGATGGACAACGGTTACCGCGCCTATGGTCAGGCGCATCTGGAGCGGCTGGCCTTCATCCGCCATTGCCGCGTGCTGGACATTCCGCTGGCCGAGGTGCGGCAGCTGCTGGATTTCGTGGACCACCCGGGTGGTGACTGTGGCGACATTGACCAGCTGATCGACGGCCAACTGGCCCGCGTGCGGGCCCGGCTGACCAGCCTGCAGGCACTGGAGCGGCAGCTGTCGGCCCTGCGCGAGCGCTGCGATTCACGCCATGAGGTGCATGCCTGCGGCATCCTGGAAGAGCTGGTGTCGGCAGCCCACGGCAAGGCCTGCGCCTGCCATAGTGCCGAGGGGGGGGCGCCATGAAGTCCTCCGCCTGGACCGGCGTGGCCGCCGCCATGGGGGCAGCCCTGCTGTTTGGTGCCAGTGTGCCTCTGGCCAAGCCGCTGCTCGCCCACATGGGGCCCTGGATGCTGGCAGCGCTGCTCTACCTGGGCTCGGGTGTCGGGCTGGCCCTGCTGCGGGTGCTGCGCCGGCAGCCGCTGCAGGCCCTGCAGGGCACGGAATGGCGTTGGCTGGCGGGTGCCATCGTGGCCGGTGGCATGCTGGGGCCGGTGCTGCTGATGCTGGGGCTGGCGAACATGCCGGCGGCCCATGCGTCCTTGCTACTCAACGCCGAAGGGGTGCTCACGGCGCTGCTGGCCTGGGTGGTTTTCCGGGAGAACGTGGACCGCCATGTGGCCCTGGGCATGTTGGTGATTGTGGCCGGAGGGCTGGTGCTGGCCTGGCCTGCCGGGGGTCGGTCCGCACTCGAATCCGAGGCGTCCACGATGGGGCTGTGGCCCGCGCTGGCCGTCATCGGTGCGTGTCTGGCCTGGGCGGTGGACAACAACCTGACGCGCAAGGTGTCGCTGTCGGATGCCTCGCAGATCGCCATGCTCAAGGGGTTGGTGGCAGGGGCCACCAACCTGGTGATTGCACTTGCGCTGGGAGCCACTTGGCCCGCCGCACCGCTGGTGGGGGCTGCGGGCCTGCTGGGGTTTTTCTGCTTTGGTGCCAGCCTGACCCTGTTCGTGGTGGCCCTGCGCCACCTGGGCACGGCGCGTACGGGGGCCTATTTTTCAGTGGCGCCTTTCCTGGGGGCGGTGCTGGCCGTGGCCTGGCTCGGTGAGCCAGTGACACTGCCGATGGCGCTGGCCGGCGGACTGATGGCGATCGGTGTGGCGCTGCATCTGGCGGAGCGGCATGTCCACCGCCACACCCACGCGCCGCTGTGGCACCAGCATGCCCACCGGCATGATGATGGGCACCATGACCATCGGCACGACGATGGGGAGGCGCCCGTCAAGGGCTGGCATACCCACGGACACCAGCATGCTGCAGTGACCCATGCCCATGCGCATTTTCCCGACGCGCACCACCGCCATACCCATTGAAGCACTGAACGGTCAGTTCAATTGGGCCATCGCCTTGTCGTGCCAGACCTGCAGGTTGGCAATCAGGTCTTGCTGGCTGAAGGAGCAGCTTTCGTCGCTGAACAGGGCGCTGGACTCCAGGCGGTCCAGCAGGTCGTGCAGCACCGTGGTGTAGCGGGGCGGCAGGGCCTCCAGCAGGGCGGTGTGTGCCCGCGCCTGGGCGCTGAAATCACCGGGGCGCAGGCTGCCGTCGAGCAAGCCACCCAAGGCCTGGGTGAAGCTGACCAACTGGTCTTGGGCTGCGCTCACAGCTTTTGCAGGCGGGTGAGCGCCAGCTGCAGGGTTTCGTCCTTCTTGGCGAAGCAGAAGCGCACGATGCGCTGGTCGAAACCATCACCGTAGAAGGCGGACATGGGGATGGCGGCCACGCCGATCTCGCTGGTGAGCCACTGGCAAAAATCAGCTTCGTTCAGGTCGCTGACCGCCGAGATGTCCACGCTCTGGAAGTAGCTGCCTTCGCTGGGCAGCAGGCGCAGGCGGGTGTTCTGCAGGCCGGCGCGGAACAGGTCGCGCTTGCGCTGGTAGAAGGCGGGCAACTCCAAATAAGGCCGGGGGTCGGCCATGTAGCGTGCCAGCGCGTACTGCACCGGGGTGTTGACAGTGAACACGTTGAACTGGTGCACCTTGCGGAATTCCACGGTCAGCGGGGCGGGGGCGGCTACGTAGCCCACCTTCCAGCCGGTGACGTGGTAGGTCTTGCCGAAGCTGCTGACGATGAAGGCACGGGCCGCCAGGCCGGGGAAGCGGGCCGCGCTCTGGTGGATGGACTCCTGCGTGGGGGCGTCGAACACCATGTGTTCGTACACCTCGTCGCTGATCAACAGCACGTCGGTGGGGTCCAGGATCTCCTGCAGGCGCAGCATGTCGGCCCGGCTCCAGACGGTGGCGCTGGGGTTGTGCGGGCTGTTGATGAGGATGGCGCGGGTGCGCGGCGTGATGGCGGCCTGGATCTTGTCGAAGTCGGGCCGGAAGGTGCCCGGCGTCAGGGGCACGCGCACCACGGTGCCGCCAGCCAGTTCGATGTTGGGCACGTAGCTGTCGTAGCAGGGCTCCAGCACGATCACCTCGTCGCCCGGGCGCACCACGGCCAGGATGGCGGTGATGATGGCCTGGGTGGCGCCGGCTGTGATGGTGATTTCATTCGCCGCGCTGTATTGATGGCCATGTTGCGCTTCAATTTTAGTAGCAATTGCCTCGCGCAGTGCAGGCACGCCGGTCATGGGTGGGTACTGGTTCAGCCCTTCTTCCATGGCCTGGGTGACGGCCTGCACCAGTTGGGGGTCGCAGGCGAAATCCGGGAAGCCCTGGCCCAGATTGACCGCGCCTTTTTCAGCGGCCAGGGCCGACATCACGGAGAAGATGGTGGTGCCCACGGCGGGCAGCTTGGTTTGCAGGGGGGGAGTACGGACGGTGATGCCTGCCGGCGCGGGCTCAGTCACAAAAGCCATGGAGGTTTCCTCAAAAAACAGCAGTAGAAATACGAAAAAGATAAGCAGATTACAGTTCGTAGTCGTTCACATGGCCTTCCATGGCCTTGATGATCAGGTCGCGGCTCAGGCGGTCGCTGAGCAGCTCCGCAAACTTGTAGACGAAGTTGCGCAGGTAGGCACTGCGCTTGAAGGCCACGCGGGCCACGTTCTGGCCCAGCAGGTGGCCCAGCGGGCGCACCACCAGGTCGGCGTTGGTGTCATCGCGCACCGCCATTTCGGCCACGATGCCGATGCCCAGGCCCAGGCGCACATAGGTCTTGATGACGTCGGAGTCGATGGCTTCCAGCGCGATGCGGGGTGCCAGCTTACGGGCAGCGAAGGCCTGGTCGATACGGCTGCGGCCAGTGAACGACGGGTGGTAGGTGATGATCGGTTCGGTGGCGATGTCTTCCAGCGTGACCCGCTCCTTGCGCGCCAGCGGGTGGTCCAGCGGCAACACCAGCACATGCTGCCATTCATAGCAGGGCAGGGTGACGAGGTCGGGGTAGTTCACCAGCGACTCGGTGGCGATGCCGATCTCGGCCACCTCGTCCATCAGCATCCGTGCCACCTGGTCGGGCGCACCCTGGTGCAGGCTGACGTTGACCTTGGGGTAGCTTTCGCGCAGCCGCGCCACCGGCACCGGCAGCACGTAGCGCGCCTGGGTATGGGTGGTGGCGATGGACAGGGTACCGTGGTCCTGGGCGCTGAACTGTTCGCCGATGCGCTTGAGGTTGCCCACTTCGCGCATGATGACCTCGATGCTTTTCAACACATGCTGGCCGGGTTCGGTGATGCGCTTGAGGCGCTTGCCGTGGCGGGCGAAGATTTCGACGCCCAGCTCTTCTTCCAGCTCGATGATGGCCTTGGAGACGCCCGGCTGCGAGGTGTGCAAGGCCTTGGCCGCCTCGGTGAGATTGAGGTTGCGCCGCGCTGCTTCCTGGACAAAACGGAACTGGTGGAGATTCATATCGAATACAGCCTAATGAATCATTTCATTATGGCGCATTCGTCTAAGAAGCGCTTGTAGCGGCGCTTACGAATACTGGCGCAAGGCTTCCTGGGCCATCAGGTCGATCACGGAGGCCATTTCCCCAATGGCCGGCTGCTGGATGAAGTGCACGCTGGGGTAATGTTCGCGCAGCCTGGCCAGCAGCACGGGCAGGTCTTCGCGGGCATGGCGGCCGGTGCCGAGGAACATGGGCAGCACGGTGATGCTGCGGCAGCCCTGCGCTACCAGGGTGTCGGCGGCGGTGGCCAGGTCGGGGATGGTCAGTTCCAGGTAGGCGCATTGCACCCGTGCGCCAGGCTGCAGCTCCTGCATGCGGCGGGCCACAGCTTCGATGGGCAGGCGCCACAGCGGGTCACGCGAGCCGTGCCCGAACAGGATGGTGCCGTGGTTCGCCATGCCTGCCATGCCGCTACCGCCGCAGCACCAGCCAGCCGAAGGCCGCCAGCGACAGGGCTGAATAGATCAGACCCGGCGCAGCCGCCGTGAGCCAGGGCGCCCAGTTCTGCAGGTTGCCGATGTAGCCAAACACGTTGTTCAGCAGGAAGAAGCTGATGCCGGCCATCACCCCGCCGAACACATAGGTGGCGATGCCGCCCGAGCGGAAGTGCAGGTAGGCGAAGGGCAGGGCGAGCACCACCATCACCAGGCAACTCAGCGGGTAGAACACCTTGCGCCAGAACTCGATCTCGTATTTCTGGGAAGTCTGGTCATTCGCGTTGAGGTGGCGGATGTACTGGAACAGGTCGATGGTGCGCATCGTGTCGGGCTTGAGCAGCGAGGCCGACACCATGTCGGCCGTGATGCCCGTGGCCCAGCGGAATGCAGGCAGGTTCTGGCGCTCGATCCGGGGGGGCTCCTGCCGCACCTGGTACTGGTTGCGCTCCACGTTGGCCAGTTCCCAGTGGCCGTCCTGGCCCACCTGGCCGCGTTCGGCACGGGTGGTGGACACCAGGCCGTGGTCACCGAACTCGAAAATGTGCACGCTGCGCATTTCGCCGCGGCCGGTGAGGGCGCCCACGTTGACGAAGAAGATGTTGCTGGGCTGGCGTTCCTTGAGCCAGGCGCCCGTGTGCCCCAGGGTGATACTCCCCTGGACGCGGGCTTTCAGCAACTGGCTGGCCCGCTCGGTCAGCGGCGCCACATAGTCACCCACCGCGAAGGTGAGCACCACAAAGCCCAGGCCTAGCACCAGCAGGGTGCGCAAGGCTCTCCAGGGCCCCAGCCCGCTGGTGCGCATGATGGTGAATTCGGAGCTTTGCACCAGCCGTGCCATGACGAAGATGGTGCCGATCAGCACGGTGATGGGCAGCAGTTCGTAGAGGTGGTTGGGAATGGCCAGCGCCACCATCATCAACGCAGCCGACACCGTGTAGGCGCCGGTGGCCGAGCGGCCCACCCAGCGCAGCTCGTCGACGAAGTCGAAGAAGAAGAACAAGGCCAGGAAGGCCACCGTGACAAAGGCCACGGCGGTCAGGATTTCCTTGTAGAGGAAACGGCGCAGGGTTTTCATGGTGCGGCCTTGGGCGTTCGGCGCCAGAAAGACCAGTTCCAGTTGTTGTGGCGTTTGGCCAGCAGCAGCAGGCTGAACAGCAGCACACCGCCATGCAAGCTGACCAGGAAAGCGCCCATGTGGAAGCGCCCCGAGCCCACCCAACTCTGCCCCAGGTTGAGCAGGTTGTAATAGACCACGAAGGCGAACAGGGCAAAGGCCAGGTTGCTGCTGCGGCCCGCACGCGGGTTGACACTGGCCACGGCCAGCGCCATCAGCACGAAGTTGCAGGCGGCCAGGGCCAGACCGATGCGCCAGGACAGTTCTCCCTGGTGCAGGTTGCTCGGGTTGCGTAGCAGTTCGGCGGTGGAGCGGGAGCGGGGCGGCACGGCATCCGGGTCGCCCGCGCGCACGGAACCGACGCGGGTGGCGTATTCCTCGAACTCGCTGACCTTCAGACCGGGCTTGTCCTTGGTGTTCTCCAGCCGCTGGCCGTTGTGCAGGATCACGAAACGCTCGTCCTTGATGACATCCAGCTCGGCGCTGCGGGCCGAGGTGACTGCCTCGCGCCCGCGCTCGGAGGCCGAGACGAACACATTGCTGCCGCTGCGGTTGTCGGAGGTGTCGCGGTCGATGAAGAATACCCGCGAGCCATTGGCTGACTCCTGGAACTCGCCCGGGGCAATACGGTCAATGTCGCTGCGCCGCTCGAAACGGTCCTTCATGTCCTGGATCTGCTGATTCGACCAGGGCCAGACAAAAATCGACAGCAGGGCAATCACCAACAGCACCGGCCAGGCGAAGCGCGCCATGGGTGCCAGGAAGCTGGCCAGGCCCTTGCCGGATGAAAACCAGATGACCATTTCGCTGTCGCCATACATGCGCGACAGGGTGGCAACGATGGCGACAAACAGGCACAGGCCCAGGATGGTGGGTAACTGCCCCAGCAGGGTGTAACCCATCACCATCATCACATCGGAGGGATTGACCGTGCCCTTGGATGCCTGGCCCAGGGTGCGGATCAGCATCATGGTCATGATGACCGTGACCAGCACGACCAGCGTCGCGCCGAAGCTCCGGGCGAGTTCCTTGCGGATGGTGGAATGGAATAACATTGGTCAGAAGGAAAACCCGAATTATGAACTTTGAACTGAAGTCCCTTGACCTTGCCGCCGCGGCGGCCTTCAAATGTGATGCCTTGCTGCTGCTGGTGGCAGATGGGTTCAAACCCGGCAAGGATCCACTCTCCCAGTTTGTCCACCAGGCGGTGAAGGCAGGAGACTTCGAGACCAAGTCAGGCAAGCTGCTGCAGAGCTACCAGAGTGCTGTCGTGGCAGCCCCCAGGCTGGTGCTGGCCGGTGCGGCCGACGGCTCTGCACGCCAGTTGCGCAAGGCCGTGGCCGCTGGCGTCGCGGCCTGCCGCGCCAACACGGTCAAGCGGCTGCTGGTGCTGGTGGCTGGCGCCGAGCCGGATGCCCAGGGCGTGCGCCAGTTGGTGCAGGCAGCGGCCGAGGCCAGTTATGTGTATGTGGCTACCAAGTCCGTGCCGGAAGGTCGCAAGCTGCAGAAAGTGACCGTGGGGGTGGCCGACGCCAACGCCGTGCGCCAGGGTTTTACCCATGGCTTGGCGGCAGTGGCCGGTATCGAGATGGCCAAGGAATGGGGCAACCGGCCCGCCAACCATGCCACCCCGACGATGCTGGGCGAAGCCGCCCGCAGCCTGACCAAGCTACCGCGTATCAAGTGCGAGGTGCTGGGGCCGCATGGGGTAGCCAAACTGGGCATGGGCTCCTTCATGGCGGTGGCGCAGGGCTCGAAGGAGCCGCTGCGGTTCATCGTGCTGCATTACAACGGGGGGCCCCAAGGCCAGGCACCGCAGGTTCTGGTGGGCAAGGGCATCACTTTTGATACGGGCGGCATCTCCATCAAGCCGGCGGCCGAGATGGACGAGATGAAGTTCGACATGTGTGGTGCCGCCAGCGTGCTGGGCATCTTCCGGGCACTGGGTGAGCTGCAGCCGGCGGTAAACGTGGTCGGGTTGATCCCGTCCTGCGAGAACATGCCCGATTCAGGGGCGCTCAAGCCCGGCGATGTGGTCACCAGCATGAGCGGGCAGACCATCGAGGTGTTGAACACCGATGCCGAGGGCCGGCTCATCCTGTGTGATGCGCTGACCTATGCCGAACGTTTCAAGCCGGCCGCCGTGGTGGACATC
>Ga0116179_1002400_pt1 | contig 13461 bp, 14 predicted proteins | sample AD_UKC071_MetaG_FD_89751 | JGI IMG/M metagenome (GOLD analysis project Ga0116179, IMG submission 89751) | Active sludge microbial communities of municipal wastewater-treating anaerobic digesters from USA - AD_UKC071_MetaG | ecosystem: Engineered > Bioreactor > Anaerobic > Digestate | place: USA...
GTCATCTCCTTTCAGTTGGAGCGCTTACCAAACTAATTGGAGATCGATTCCCTCGCTCCTTCTTTTTTTACCTGTTTTTACTGCTCCCTATACTGAAAACCCACATTAATTTTACTCATACAAGACCTCGTGGCAGGGCGCAACCGGCGTTAATCACCGGGCAGAATCTAACGGCACTCTCAGGTAAAGTGGTATTGCCTGTCCTCGACACGCGTACAAACCAGCTCCGGCAAGATGCAATCCTGTTAATAGACCTTTGATGACTTTAATTTCCATATAATTTCCATACATGGTTAAATATTCTTGTCTTAATCATATTCTGTTCACCTCCGTAAGCTCATAGGTTTTCTTAAAAAACTGCGGAGGTGTTCGTCATTTGCAAACTTAAAGTTTTTCTCATTGTCACAGCCATATGGGTATCCCTGCTGTTTGCAATACAGCAGCAAGCCGCTGCGGCATGCCGGATCGTCATCAACAAGGGAACAAATCAACTGGCCTTTTTTAAAGACGGCATCCTCCTGGACGTATTTCCGGTTGCTACCGGCCGGCAACCCGGTTATACACCGGAGGGAAACTGGAAAGTTGTGGTCAAACTCGTCAACCCAGCCTGGCGCAACCCCGCAGGCGGCCCGCTAATCCCCGGAGGTGTGCCGGCAAATCCGCTGGGTCCCCGCTGGCTCGGGCTGAACGCGCGGGGTACAGGCGGGTACAGTTACGGCGTGCATGGCAATAACAACCCCTCTTCCATTGGAACTTATGCTACTTCCGGCTGCGTCCGAATGTACAACGATGATATTATCTGGCTTTACGACCGTGTCCCCCTGGGGACGGAAGTATCCATCACCAACACTAAAGAAAACCTAAATGACTGGAAGATCATCACCAGGGTAACAGTAAACGGTTCCGTGCCCGATTTCCAGCCACACCTGGGGCCAGTCCATGCCGGAGCCACCACCTTCCTCCCGGTGCGGCCAGTGGCAACAGCGCTGGGCTTTCAGCTTTTCTGGGATGAAGATGCCCACGTGCTCACCCTGGCCAATGTCGAAAGGGAAATAAACATCACCCCGGGCAGCAACAAGGTTATCCTAAACAATACTGTTTTAACAACAGAAAAAGCTCCCTTTCTCCTTGGGGACAGGATTTTTGTTGACACAACTTTCTTTAAAAACTTCATGGATGTGGAAACCAGTCTGGAAGACGGAGGCCGGACCCTGGCTCTGAAACTTCCTGTGGACCCTGCCTACAGAGGTCTGGCCAGGTATTACCTTTCCCTCCAGATTGATGGGCAAAGTATTGACTTGCCGGAAGAACTCACCCCCCTCAGGGAGGGACAGCATCTACTTGTTCCCCTGCGAAAAGTCTGCTCTGCCACCGGAGTTGAGGTAAACTGGAACGAAACGGCAAAATCCGTGGAAATTCTGCACGGGGAGAAAAGCGTTTCCATCCCGGTAAACGGTTCTTCCGCCCTGGTCGATGGCGTTGCAAGCGCAACACCTGCCAACCTCCGGATCATAAATGGGATATCCTTTATAAACCTGGACTTCCTGAAGGACTTATTCGGCTTTCTGACTGACCTTGACAGTAAGGACAGGGTCCTAAAGATCTCTACGAACTTCACCGGAGCAAGTAACCTGCTGAATAGCTGGCATACCGGTTTTGGGATTTGTCCTGTCTTGCAGGATCCAGTTGCCCAGGGAAAGAGCCTTGCACAGCTGGGAATAAATAGAAAGAGGCTTCTCAAAGGTTTTGCGTGCTGTTGAGAAACCTCTCGGAACATCATATTCTACATTTCATGCGCATTTCGTGCATATGGGCAAGGGGCCGAATGTTCGGCCCCTTTATTTATACTTTATTTAAGGGGTGGGTTAGCTTACATCATGCCGCCCATGCCGCCGCCCATGCCACCCATGCCGCCCATGGGGTCCTTCTCCTTTTCGGGCTTCTCGGCAACAAGGCTTTCGGTGGTCAGGATCATGGCTGAGATGCTCGCCGCATTTTGCAAAGCAGAGCGGGTTACCTTGGCCGGGTCCACAATACCGGCTTCAATCATGTTGACAAACTCACCGGTGAGGGCGTTAAAACCAACACCCTCTTTCTCGTTTTTAACTTTTTCGACAATGACCGAGCCTTCCATTCCCGCGTTGTTGGCAATTTGACGCAGGGGTTCTTCCAGAGCGCGCCGGACGATGTCGATACCAGTCTTCTCATCCAAAACATCGGATGTCAGACCGTCCAAACCTTTCTGGGCAGCAACATATACAACGCCGCCTCCGGGTACGATGCCCTCCTCCACAGCAGCGCGGGTAGCGTTCAGGGCGTCTTCAATGCGGAGTTTCTTCTCCTTCATTTCAGTTTCTGTGGCAGCACCTACCTGGATAACCGCTACACCGCCAGCCAGCTTGGCCAGGCGCTCCTGAAGCTTCTCCTTGTCAAACTCGGAAGTAGTTTCCTCAATTTGCATTTTAATCTGGGCAACACGCTTCGTAATCTCATCCGGGTTGCCGGCCCCGCCTACAATTATGGTCTCTTCCTTCTTGACCCGGACTTTGCTGGCCCGGCCCAAATGTTCAATATCAGCTTTATCCAGCTTCAGACCCACTTTTTCGGTAACGACAGTACCGCCGGTGAGGATGGCGATATCCTCCAGCATCCTTTCCCGTCTTTCGCCAAATCCCGGGGCCTTGACTGCCACACACTGAATGGTTCCGCGCAGTTTGTTTAAAACCAGTGTGGCCAGGGCTTCTCCTTCAACATCTTCGGCGACGATGAGCAGCTGCTTGCCGGACTGAACAATTTTTTCCAGCAGCGGAAGAAGGTCAGCTACAGCAGAAATCTTCTTATCTGTTATGAGAATATAGGGATCGGTCAGGTTGGCCTCCATCTTGTCGGTGTCTGTAATCATATAAGGGGAAATATAGCCCCTGTCAAAATTCATGCCTTCTACAACTTCCAGGTTTGTTGTGGTGCCCTTGGACTCCTCAACGGTAATGACACCATCTTTGCCAACCTTTTCCATGGCATCCGCAATCAGGTTTCCGATGAATTCATCATTGGCAGAAATGGTTGCAACCTGGGCAATAGCCGATTTATTTTCAACAGGCTTGGCCGAATTCTTAATAAATTCAACGGCTTTATCTACAGCTTTTTCGATCCCGCGCTTAATAATCATTGGGTTGGCGCCAGCAGCCACGTTTTTCATGCCTTCCCGCACGATTGCCTGGGCTAGCACACAGGCGGTGGTGGTGCCGTCTCCAGCCACATCATTGGTCTTGGTGGCAACTTCTTTGACCAGTTGGGCGCCCATATTTTCAAAAGGATCGGAAAGCTCAATTTCCCTGGCGATGGTAACACCGTCGTTGGTAATCATGGGTGACCCGAACTTTTTCTCAAGGACTACGTTGCGCCCTTTGGGACCCAGCGTTACCTTTACGGCTTCTGCCAAAGCGTTAACTCCTCTTTCAAGGGAGCGCCTAGCATCTTCGCTGAAAATAATCTCTTTGCCTGCCATCATATTACCTCCTTCTAAGCTCCATTTACTCGATAACGCCTAGGATATCGGATTCTCGCATAATCAGATACTCGACATCGTCAATCTTGACTTCGTTTCCGGCATACTTGGAAAAGAGAATCTTGTCCCCCGGCTTCAGATCAATGGGTACCCGTTGCCCGTTATCCAGTAACTTCCCGGAACCAACGGCTATGACTTCACCCTCCTGGGGCTTTTCTTTAGCGGTGTCCGGCAGGACAATACCACCTTTGGTCCTTTCCTCGGTGGGTAAAGGCTTCACCAATACCCTATCACCTAGCGGTCTGATCACTAAAACCCCTCCTTACTGGTTTGCTGCAATTTGTTAGCACTCATTATAGGCGAGTGCTAGCACCTACGTAAATATAATATAGAATAAGAAAATCAAAAGCAAATTAAATCACCGCATAATTTTCCTTTTTATTAACGAATAATAGGAGAATTGCGGATGATTACTTTCAATTTCTTCCTCTATCTCGACCTAAAACAGTTTTTTAATTGGCTCCTATAGAATGTTTTCCCATCTGTAGACAATTTTATACAGATTTTTAAAATTTTCTTGACACTGGTCCACTGTTCAGGAACCACACTCACCACCCCGGCCGGTGAGGATGTCCAGGCCATGGGGAAGGGCTGGCAGAATTACCTCCAGGCACTCCTGTACCCCTTTGACGCTGCCGGGCAAGTTAATAATCAAAGTACGGTTGCGCACACCGGCAACGGCCCTGGAAAGCATAGCATGTTTGCTTTTCTTTAGACTCTCCCGGCGCATGGCCTCGGGCAGGCCGGGTACTTCGCGGTCTATGACTGCCAGAGTGGCCTCGGGTGTGTTGTCGCGGGGGCTTAAACCGGTGCCTCCGGTGGTCAGGATCAGGTCAACTTTGAGCTTGTCGGACATATTGACCATTTCCTCCTTGAGGACATCCAGGTCGTCCGGCAAAATTTTATAGCTTACCACTTCACCCAATTCTTTAACCATTTCTAGGATTGCCGGGCCGCTCCTATCCTCACGCTCGCCCCGGGATCCTTTATCGCTTACAGTAATAATGCCTATTTTATACATAAAAATTTCACTCCTGCCAGGTCCTCATACCTGTTTATATTTGTTCAGGTTCAATGTCTGAAAAGAAAAAATATCCTAAAAAGACTTTACCCAGGTTACTAAGAAACAACTTGTAAGAATAATCCCGGGCTATCTCAGACCTCCCACTCCTTCTCCCAGGCACGCTGAAAAGTGCCGCTCTTTCCCCCGCTCTTATGGACCAGTCTGATGGCACCAATAACCATCTCCCGGTCCACAGCCTTGCACATGTCATAGATTGTCAAAGCAGCCACAGAAACCGCTGTCAGGGCTTCCATTTCTACACCGGTCTGACCGGTCAGGCGAACTGTAGCCTCGATCTCTATCTTGTTCTGTTCCCTGTCGGGGCGGAAAACCACGTCAATTCCTGTCAGCATCAAGGGGTGGCAGAGGGGAATCAAATCCGGGGTTTTTTTAGCTGCCATAATTCCGGCTATCCTGGCCGTACCAAAAACCTCCCCTTTGGGAACTTTCCCTCCCAGAATCAATTCCAGGGTTTCAGGCCGCATGCTCACTTCACCCCGCGCCACTGCTACCCTGCGGGTTGCTTCCTTGCCTCCCACCTCCACCATCCTGGCCTGACCCTGCTCATCCAGGTGAGTTAAATCGCTCACAAAAAACAACTCCTCCGTTTCTTTAGTGTGCCGGCCTTGCCGGTGCCTGTAAGCTTAGAATAATGTAACTATGTGGTATTATTTCTCTGGTATCACAGAATATCCTTCGGGGAGCTCTGAAAATAAACACGTTAAGCTAGAATATTGTCAACTATTGACGAAAAAAGTAGTTGCCTTTTCCCCCAAAAGGCACAGAAAAAGCACCTTAAAGACGTTGGTAGGTTCATAAGCAACATCCCGCAGGTGCTATTAATCTATTCTTTATCTTTTAGCGGCTTCGCCAGATTACCTTACCGCAATCACGCAAGTCATAGCCACCCAGCTTTTGCACTTCCTCACGGAATTCCGGCATGGCCATTACTTCCAGGAGCCTCTGGATATAAGGTGTATCCCAGTATTCAGCCGGGATGCAGAGATCGTAGCGCTCTTCCGCAACCTTGATAAAATCCAGATCCAGGGCTACGGCAGCAGCCCTTATTCCCATCCCGGCGTCAGCTGCGCCGGACTTAACCGCTGCGGCTACACCCATGTGCGTGTATTCTTCAAACTCATAACCATTTATCTGCTCCGGCTCAATGCCCATCTGCCGCATGTAATAATCCAGCAGGATCCGGGTTCCGGCACCGCGCTGGCGGTTGACATAGGTATAACCCTGCCGGGCAATGTCCTCCAGGCTGTGAATACCCTTGGGATTGCCCCTGGCCAGAATCAATCCCTGCTCCCGGTATACCAGGTTGACCAGAATTAGATCCCGGCCGGGAAGAAGCCTTTGAATGTAGGGGACATTGTATTCCCCGGTTTCTTCATCCAGCAGGTGTGTCCCGGCGCAGTGAGCCTCGCCCCGCTTCAAAGCCGACAGCCCGCCGAAGCTGCCCACATTGGCTGAGGAAAGGGTGGCTACGGGATATTTCAGCCGCAGGAAATTAGAAAGGACATCCAGGGCGATATCATGGCTGCCGATAATCACAGTGGTTTCCTCAATTTCCCTGGGCGAACGGAACAATTCAACCATAACCCTATCCCCGGCGTTGTAGCCTTCCGACAGGCGGGGTACCCGGAGCATACCGTCAGCCCGCACCAGGGACATTAAAACCCCGGCACCCCGGGAAATTGGCGTGGCAATGATCTTTTCCCCCACCTTACCCAGTTTTACCCGGACAAATTCCTCCATGCCCAGGTTTGAAACCAGTTTCCTGGAGATAGTGGCTTCAATCTTAGTTGGTTCAGGGGGCACACAGCCCATTTTATGGTACACAAGCGGTTTTACAAAGAGATCCAGTGCGATATAGGCCGATACCGGGTAACCAGGCACGCCTACCACGGGTTTGCCCATAATCTCCCCAAGGATGACGGGCTTACCTGGTTTAGTGGCCACTCCGTGGATCAGTACCTTTCCCAGGGAGCCAATTACATCAGCGGTAAAATCCTCACTGCCAGCCGACGAGCCGGCATTAACCAGAACTATGTCTGCTTCATCGACAGCTGCCAGGATAGAAGACTTTACGCTCTCTGGATCGTCTATAGTTATTTCTTTGCGCAGGGCCACAGCCCCCCACTGCTCTATAACGGCCCCCAGCATGCGGGAGTTGAACTCAATGATATCACCGGGCTTCAGTTCAGTGCCGGGCTGCACCAGTTCAGTTCCCGTAGGTAAGATCGCCACCACGGGGCGGGGATGAACATAAATATGGCTGACCCCGCTGGCCAGGAAAGCTCCGATGTCAACAGGCCTGACCTGGTGGTTGGCAGGCAGGACCATTTCCGTGGCAACCACATCTTCCCCCACAACACGAACGTGCTGCCAGGGAGCCACGGCCTGGATAATCTCGATGACATCAGGCTGCACAAAATGTACGTCCTCAATCATAATCACGGCGTCGGTACCTTCCGGCAGGGGATCCCCGGTATCCACCGGAAACGCCTCCAGGCCAACCTTCAACCGCTTCGGCGTTGTCTCGGAGGCCCCGTATGTACTGGAGGACTGCACAGCCATCCCATCCATTGAGGAAGCATGATAGTGAGGAGAAGAAATCCGGGCATAGACCGGTGCTGCAGTAACCCTACCCAGGGCATCCTCCGCTGGAACCAGTTCAGGCCGGCCGGGACTGAGCGCCCCGATTTCCTTCAGGTAACCAAAATATTTTTCCAGAGCATCTTCCAAGGGAAGGCCGTCCAGGTAAATCTTTCGTTTCATAAACCAATCCCCCATAATAACTTAGAATAGTTTAACATCAACGACCTCTCCGGCCTCAACGCCTTCTTTGCCGGCAGGAATACGGGCCAGCCCGTCGGCTTTAACCAGTGTCCCGATTAACCCGGACTTGCCCAGCACAGGATCTGCATAAAGCCGGCCCTCGCGGACGGATAGCTTGACCCTTATAAAATCAACGCGGCCCGCAGCCGAGTGCAGGCTACGGGTAATAACCGCCTGGAGCGGGAATTCCAGGTGGCTTTCTTCCAGAGTGGCGGAATAACTGCCCTTCTGCACCAGGGGCGCAACCAGCAAGTCAAAAACCACCATAGCCGAAGCTGGATGCCCGGGTAGGCCAAAGACCGGCTTGCTCCCGACAACAGCCCCCACAACAGGCTTGCCTGGTTTTATGGAGAGACCATGAAATAGCACCCCCGGTTTCCCCAGTGAGTCGATTACCTTTGAAGCGACGTCCCGTGTGCCCACCGAACTTCCACCGGACAGGAGTGCTATGTCGTTTTCTCTCAGGCAGCGCTCCAGGGTTTCCTTTAAATCCTTCTCGTTGTCCCTTACAATCCCGTACAGGCGGGGCGCTCCGCCGCAGGACTGCACCGCGCCATAGAGTGTATAGGAGTTGATATCCCGGACCTGCCCGGGAGCGGGATCTTGATCAGGACTGACTAACTCGTCCCCGGTGGATATGATTCCCACCCTTACTGGTTGGACAACCTCTACTTCCATGACCCCTATAGAAGAAAGCAGGCCCAGGTCCTGGGGCCGGATCCTGTGACCGGACGGCAGGGCTACCGTGCCTTCTGAAATATCCTCACCAATGCGGACCACATTATCCCCGGGGGCTACAGGCCGGGTGATTCCAATGGTATGCTTATCCAACTCCTCGGTATATTCAACAATAACCACGGCATCCGCACCCGCCGGCAGCATTCCACCGGTGGCAATGCGCCAGCACTGCCCCGCCTTCACCTCGCCCCGGGGCGCCTGTCCCATGGGGATTTCGCCGCATACGTCCAAATAGGCGGGCATGCCTTCACTGGCGCCATAAGTGTCCCTGGCCCGCACAGCGTAACCATCCATTGTGGAGCGGGCAAAACCGGGCACATCATGAAAGGCAATTACGTCCACAGCAAGGCGGCGGCCAAGGCTTTCCAGCATAGGAACCTTCCGCCCCGGTATTTTCAGCGGCAGGTACTCGCTTAAGAGCGACCTGGCAGCTTCAATTGTGAGCACCGTAAATAGTTCAGCCAATATTTACACCCCGTTCATCCAGTGCAGATCACTTAAAAACAACCCAGTTCGCAGGATTTAATTTTAATTTTCAGGTTATTTGCAGCCTCCCCCACAATCCGGGGCGGCACATTGAACTCAGTGGCAATTTTCCTTAATTCAGTACAGGTGACTGTTCCATCCCCGCCTGCTTTTTTAATCGCCTCCAGGATTTCTTTGGGTACTTCCTTCATTAGAAGTCCTTCCTTTCTGCTGAATCTTCTAAAATAATACAATTCAACCCCGGGCATAGCTGGAGCAGTCCGGACAAGCAGGGTCCCTCTCCAGCTGCACTTCGTAAAAACCGGCGGAAAGGGCATCATAGACAAGGAGCCGGCCCACTAAAAGTTCTCCGATACCCAGGATAAAGCGCAGCGCTTCGGCAGCCTGGAGCACCCCAATCACCCCCGGAACCGTGCCCATTACCCCCACTTCTGATGTCGTGGGAGCATCCGGAGGGGGCGTTTCCCGGAAAACACACCTGAAGCAAGGCCCTTTACCGGGGATAACGGTAAAAACCTGGCCGGCCCAGGCCAGAACCCCGCCGTACACAAAGGGCTTGTTCATTTTCAGGCAAGCCTCGTTGATCACGTGGCGGGAGGGAATGTTATCGGTGCAGTCGATGATAAAATCATAGTTTTTAACCAGGTTCACCGCGTTTTCCCGGGAAAAAGCAGTCTGGTAAAGATCCAGACGCAAATCCGGGTTAAGAGCTCTCAGCTTTTCTCCAGCAGAAACAACTTTCGGTCGTCCTAAATCCAGTGTGGCGTGCAGGATTTGACGCTGCAGGTTGGACAGGGCAACCTCATCGTTGTCAACCAGTCCGATCCTGCCGACACCGGCGGCAGCAAGATAAAAGGCAGCCGGTGAACCCAGGCCACCGGCTCCCACCAGCAGGACCGAGGCATGGAACAACTTTTCCTGGCCTTCGGTTCCAACACCGGCTAACAGGATATTACGCTTGTAGCGCTCTTCCTGTTCAAATTTAATACCGGACTTGACCTCCATCAGAAACCCCCTCTATCTGTTTCTTGAAAGCATCCCTTCTTAGCACCTGTACCATGCCCTGTTTTCAACGGGGGTTAAGCTTTCCTCTTATGCAAGGATCTCTATCTTATCCCCGGCTTTGACCGGACCACCGTGTAGAATCCGGATGAAGATGCCTTCTCTGGGCATGACACAATCTCCGGCCTGTTGGAAGATAGCGCAGCGCCTGTGGCACTTTTTGCCGATCTGGGTAACCTCTCCCACTGCTGTGCTCCCTATTATTAGTCTGGTGCCCAGGGGCAGGCTGAGCAGATCAATTCCTTCGGTGGTCAGATTTTCAGCAAAGTCACCAACCCCTACATCCAACCCCAGGGCTCTCATTTTTTCTATGCTTTCCATAGCTAGAAGACTCACCTGGCGGTGCCAGGGACCTGCATGGGAGTCGTTTTGCAGGCCGTGCCCCTCAACCAGCAGGCCTTCCCCTACATTTTTCTTGCGCGTACCTTTTTCCTTACTTATACATACTGCTCTTATTATACCCAAAATTAAACATCCTTTCTACGAGTAGTGAAAAAGAGTTGCGGCTTATTGAGCATTATAACAAACACAAAGCTCTGAGCAGGCCAGCCAGCCTGATCAGCGGAAAATTACAGGAGCATGACAACGTCCTTCTAGTTTATTCCATTAACTATCCGCCAATCTGAGACATGACCCTGTGCCTGTCCCGCCATCCTTCGCTCATATGGTGACGGTCCGGTTTCAAAGCAATCACATCCATGATCAGCTCGGCGATTTCCTTTAAGCCGGCCCCCCCGCGCAGAGGTGTTTTTAAATCAATTTCCCTCGAATCGTAAAGGCAGGGCCTAAGGCCGCCCACTGATGTCAGGCGCAGGCGGTTGCAACTCTTACAGAAATGATCGCTCATAGAAGTAATAAAGCCGACAGTACCCTCTGCATCTTTCAGCCGGTAATATTTGGCCGGTCCGTCGCCGGAGGGCTTTTTGGCCGGCAAAAGCGGTCCCAGACGGGCGCTGATCTGCTTCATGGCTTCATCCGCCGGCAGATAACGACCTGTAGCCCAGGTATTGGAAGAGCCGATGGGCATTAATTCAATAAAACGGACATGCAGCGGTCTGTTCAACGTCAGGCGGGCCAGCGCAACTAGCTCGTCCTCATTGACCCCGCGCATTATCACGGTATTTATCTTCACCGGGTGCAGACCGGCATCGAGGGCAGCCTGTATTCCTTCCCAGGCCACGGCCAGGTTACCGCCCCGGGTAATCTCGCGGTAGCGATCCGGCCTTAGAGTATCCAGACTGATATTCACTCTTCTAACGCCTGCTTCTTTCAGGGCCACAGCCCGGGGAGCAAGGAGCAGGGCATTGGTGGTCAGGGTTATATCGTCAATACCGGGTATTTCTGAAATGCGCCGCACCAGGTCTTCCAGCCCCTTGCGCACCAGCGGCTCCCCCCCTGTCAGGCGAATTTTTTTAATACCGACAAGGGTGGAGGCACGGATAATGGTTTCGATTTCTTCCAGTCTCAGAACCTCTTCGTGGGGAGTCGACTTAACGCCGCCAGGGGGCATGCAGTAAACACAGCGCAGGTTGCACCGGTCGGTGACGGAAACCCGCAAATAATTAATCTCCCTCTGGTAGGTATCCCGCATGACTTCACCTTCTTCAGTTAATTAATGATGTTGTACAGAATCAATTGCACAATTATTACGCAATTTCAAAGGCTGAACTGAGCATCCTTTGAAGGGAGGGAATTCCTACGCAAACTCTATTTGACAAGTCAACTGGCTAACGGGTAATCTAAATAAAATACCTCTATAAAGAAATGTTTACAAATAATTCTTAATTCTCAGTTTAAATCTATTTTCTATAAAATCTACCTGCCCCGCTGCTGGGCTGAGGTTAAGAAAGCGGTAATGCCAAAGGCCAGTGTCAGAAGAATGATGCTGAAAGCCGTAGCAATTTCATAATTACCCTTGTTGACCTCAAGAACTGTAGCGGTAGTCAGCACCATGGTAGATCCTTTCAAGTTGCCGCCGACCATGATGGAAGCACCGACCTCTGAAATAACGCCTCCAAAGCCGGCAATAACAGCTGCCAGTAAACCAAGCCTGGCTTCTCTCAAAAGAAGCCAGAGCAACTGCAGGCGCGACGCGCCCAAGGCCAGAATCTGCAGCCGGATCTTAGGGTTCAGCGACTGGATGGCCGCGATGGTGAACCCGGTTACAATCGGCGAAGCAATGATGGCCTGGGCAATAACCATGGCCGTGGGCGTGTATAGCAAACCCAGGAAACCCAGCGGGCCGTAGCGGCTCAAAGTCAGCCACACCCACAGGCCAACCACCACCGGCGGCAGGCCCATGCCCAGGTTAATCAGGCTCACAACTAACTTACGGCCTGGAAAAGAGGACAGCGCTAAAACTGTTCCCAAAGGAAGGCCTATCAATACACTGAACAACGTTGCCGTGCCGGATACCTGAAGGGTCCGGTAGATAATTTCAAAAACAGTACGGTCACCGCTTATCAGGAGACGCAAAGCCTCCACCAGTCCCTGCCAGTAAACTTCCAAGTAAGATCACCTTCAGCGCTTATGTTTAGCTTTTTTGGTCCGGGTGGTTAATCCCTGGGCCAGGTTACCCATTGCTATGCTTAATATTGTATAACCATACCCTAAAATTAAGGAGGTAGACATTCCTGCCGCAGAGGCGGCGCCGGCAGAGTAGAAAACGCCTATCCTATCCTTAGGATAGCCACCCCCGGAAAATATCCTGAAAGGAATAATTGATAAAACTGTCTACAACTTCATTCAACCTGCGAAATTTGTCGACCAACTCCCGGGCAACAGGCGTCAACCTGGCTCCTCCGCCCATCTCACCGCCTACCTGGGTAATCAGCAGCGGAACCCCCCAGCGTTCTTCAGCAAATTTTATTTTTCCCCAGGCAGCCCGGTAGGACATATTCATTTGCCGCGCTGCTTGAGAAATTGATCCTGTTGATTCGATATTCATGAGAATATGAAAAAGGCCATCCCCAAATGTTGCCCCGTTTCCTTCCAGCCATAACTTATAGTTTACGCCGCAACCCGTAATCTTCGTGACATTTGAAGCAGACCTGACAACCCTGACTTTTTTCTTCCTGCCCTCATTCTTAGCACCGGACTTGTTTTCAGCAAAACTCTTCAATGAGCCGGATTCACGATTTCTTTTTTGATTAAGCAAAGCGGCAGCAAGAGCTGTCCCACAATAATACACTCTTTTTACCTGTTTTTCCCGTTCTCCCATAGGGAATTAACCTCCACCAACCGGCGGGAAAAGAGACACGCGGTCGCCATCACAAAGGACATCGTCGAGGTTTTTGTGCAAACCATTGATCAGAATGGTAAAAACGTCTTTCTCCGGAATATTCAGCTTTTCCAGAAGCATCCGGGCGGTATAGCCATCCGCTATTTCCACTGGTATAGGTTTCCCAAAACGTGCACCCGGAATGTATTTCTCTAAACCACTGAATACCCTGACTTCAACCTTCAAAAAAACCTCAACTCCTTTCATTATATATACCGGACGCATCCTAAAATCTTTACATTAGAACCCTTAAATTATATCATATGAGCCTTAACAGGACAATCTCAACTCTCCAACTGGATAGTGTCAAGGCACTGTTTGATAAAGAGAGATAACTATAACCGTCTCAGAAAAGGACAAGTAATTCCTTATGATGTGATTGGCAAGATAAAAAATGTAGCAAACGGGAGTTAATTTTTA
>Ga0116179_1002406_pt1 | contig 13440 bp, 11 predicted proteins | sample AD_UKC071_MetaG_FD_89751 | JGI IMG/M metagenome (GOLD analysis project Ga0116179, IMG submission 89751) | Active sludge microbial communities of municipal wastewater-treating anaerobic digesters from USA - AD_UKC071_MetaG | ecosystem: Engineered > Bioreactor > Anaerobic > Digestate | place: USA...
CGTTGATGAAGCGGCAAGGCAGGTGTATTTCGAGCCACGTTTCAATAATGCCACTAATCCGTTTGTCAATCCCGAACCTCCGACAGGTCGCGCAAATTGTTGGTACAACGGCAACAATGCGCAGCAATTACCAGCAGATATTAGTGATGTGTTCGTACAGCACAAGCGACCATTTGGCGACTATTTGCAGTTGGGATATGGTGAATCCAACAGCGACGCACTGTATAGCTACATCAAAGAGCAGGCGGCGGGAGCATACGACGATAAGCCGCTACTTGGCTCGCGCATTGAATTTGTGGCAACAGGCACGGAAGGCACAAAGTTGCCTAATCCGTTCTTTACCTATCTTATGAACACGCGCATACAGAGTAGCGATAGTGATGTAGGCAGACGCTTGGGCGTGTTCCCTACCATCGTCGATGACTTGGAATTGCTGACGCAAGATTTTGGGAGACCAGTACAGCCGACATTCAAAGGCGACCCCAAATTAGCGATGTACTACGGGCTATTGGATTTCTCTAATCCTATCTACTTTTCGCCTATTGGGCAGCCGTTGTACGCTTTTGGTTTCGTTGATGATGTATCAATAAGAACCATCATACCCAGCATATTCCAATTATACCCCGATGACGACGGGTATTTGGCGCAAATCGACGAGGCTTTTTTCTCGCTGTCATATAGCACACTGCCATACGCGGGCGAAAAGGTATTAGGGCTTATAGATAGATACCATCAAAAGTATTTGTCTATTATCCACAACGATAAGTTTGCAAGCGTCCAAGCAGCGACCAATTTAGATGAGTACCGTTCAGACTTTTTTAGAGTGCCGCGCATTTTGAATATCGACGGACAAAGGACAAAAGCGTGGCAAGTATCAACGGATAGTTTCGAGCCGTTGAATAGCGATATTGCGGACGTTGTTTTGGCACTGGATTACGAGCGCATAGACGACGGACAAGGCTATATAGAGTTGCCCAACGAAGACAAGCCGTTGCTTACCATAGGCTATACATTTACTCTCACAAATTAATATTTACCATGGCAGATAAAGTTATCGGCATACGCATTCAAGTCAATGGCACAACAGATATTATAAAAAGTATCGGCAACTTGAATGTGGAGTTGGAAAAGGCAAAACAAGAGACTAAGCAGCTCGAAAAAGCCTTGAAGGAAGCGACAAGCAAAGATAATACGGAGGACGTAAAGAAGTACGGGCAGCAGCTCGCGGAAGCTCGCGCGCGCCAAAATGAATTGAAGCAAGAAAGTGCAAGCCTAAACAAAGAATTGCGCTTGCAACAAAAGGCATTCAAAGCGGCGGCGGGCGCGGGCGAAGGCAGTTATGCCGAACTCGACGCGCAACTGTCTATACTTCGCAGCAGCTTTAAAAAGCTATCAGCAGCGGAGCGCGAGGGCGACGTAGGCGCGCAGCTCACTAAACAAATCGACAGCCTCAACGGGCAGTTGGTAGAAGCTGATGCCAAATTAGGTATTTTCTCTCGCAACGTGGGTAACTATTCCGATAGCGTCGTAAAGGCATTACGTCGGGCTGCCAATGAAGATGCTTTATTGGAGGATATACAGAAACTCGACAAAGATACAAAGGGGTTACGCAATCGTTTTGAGGACCTTACAGCCGCCATTGCACGCGGCGATAAGCAAGCCGATTTAGGCAATACCCTAAAAGAGTTGCAAGGCTTAGAAAAACAAATTAAAATCAACGATAAAGCCTTACAAGATTTGCAGGGCGAGTTGAAAGATACCAACAAGTTGGAGAGCCAAGGCGGCGTATCAGCGCGCCAAGTACGCAAGGCGGGCAGGCTTGGCGGCAAGGCGTTGGGCGCGGCGGCAGGGCTTGCGGGGGACATCTTCCAAGGCGCGGAAGCGTTCTCATCTTTCGGCGTGGCTGGTGCCGCTGCCTTCGGTATATTTGCAGCAGGTGGGCTTATCTTCAAAGGAATAGCGGCACTTGATGAGCTATCTAAAAAGTTTGAGAAACTGGAAAGCGACGCGGCGAAGTTTTCGGGCGCGTCGGGGGCTGCCCTTGATGGCATAGTCGTTGATGTCGAAGCAGTCGCTAATACTTTCGGCAAAGACGCGGGGGATATACTCAAAACGACGCAAAAACTAAGCAAAAGTTTGGGCGTTGATTTTGCCACTGCCCTAAGCAAGGTTGAGCAAGGCTTACTGACTGGCGCAGGCGGCGCGGACGGCTTTTTGGAAGCATTAGAGGGTAGCGCGGACGCGGCGGCACTCGCGGGCTTGTCGATTGATGAGCTTATCGGCTTTTCCAACGAGGCAACAAGCAGCGGCTTATTGTCGGAGCGTGGTATTGAGATTGTTTCGGAATTTGGAAAAAACATAAAGACCAATTCGAGCGAAGCAAAGGCAGCACTTACCGACGCATTAGGCGAAGAATTTACAAACACTTTGTTTCAAAATGTGCAAAACGGTAGCCTATCGACTGCTGACGCGCTTACACAAGTTACCACCAAATTAGGCGAAGCAGGCGTTACGGGTGATAAAGCGGGCAAGGTATTAGCCGACGCTTTCGGCACTGCCACGGCGGCAGAGAACCAATTTGTACTGGGGCTTAATCGCACTATTGGGGCTATTGGCGGCTATATCGACCAAAGTAGCGGGCTTACACGCTCGCAACAGGCGCAACTCAAAGCCAACAAAGATTTGGCAAGTGCGCAGCAGGGGCTCGCCCAAGCATTCGACGGTACAGGCATATCGTTAGAAACCTTTGGCACGAAAGTAAAGACAACGTTAGCCAACGTGGCTACCAAGTCGATACTTGCCTTTAATAGATTGTTTGGCGATGGTTTGGCGGCGGGACGCGAGGAGCTGCGCAAAACAACGGAGAGTTTCAATAACCAAAAAGAAGTTATTGCCAACTTAGAAACTAATATAACGCCGCTACTGAATCGTTACGACGAACTCAACGCGCTACTTCCGACGCTGGCAGCAGACAGCGACGAGGCGAAGCGCGCACAAGAAGAGTTGAACGGCATCATCGAAATTGTGGGTAATACCATACCTGGCACTATCACCAGTTTCGATAAATACAACAAGGCACTCGGCATAAATGCCGACGCGGCGCGGGAGTATATCAAACAGCAACAGCAGATAGGCAAAACGATAGAGCAGGCACAAGCCGACGAAGCTATAAAGCAGTTGCAACGATTGCAAGAGGAAAGTAAAAAACTTACTTCGTCTTTTGATGGCGCGGGTAACTCTACGCGCCGCAACAACTTTTGAAGTACTTAGCAGCAGCATTGCCAATCCTTTCGGAGAACTCGAATTGACAGCCAAGCGGTCAAGTGCCGAAATCTTAGAAGTGAATGCACAGTTGCAAGACTATGGTAAGCAGCTAAAAGAAGTTGAGGGTATTTTGAAGCAGACGGAAGCAGGGCGGCGACAGTTGGCGAACAACTTAGCGAGCCAAGTAGCGAACGTAGCACAAGACCCTGCCGACTTTTTCCGCAAAGAGCGCGCTATTTTCGAGCAGCTCAACGCCGAAGCAGCAGCAGACGCAAACAAAGCCGAAACAGCAAAAACAGACGCTGCAAAGAAAGCAGCAGACGCGGAGTTGGGGCGCATCAAAAAAGAAAACGACCGCAAGGCAGCCGAAGCCGCGAAAGCAGCAGCGGAACGCGCCAAGGCAGAGCGTGAGAAGCTATTGGAAGGCGACAAGGCGACGCGAGAGGCGTTACTCGGAGCGCAAAAGGAAACAGCAGCAGCAATACTTGACTTGTCTATACAGAATATAGACGACAGAGCCAAGCGCGAAGAGGAAACACTAAAAACGAATTTTGCGCGCCAAATCGAAGCAGAAACAAAAGGCTTAGAAGATGCAGCAGAGGCGCGTATTGTGTTCCTACGCGAAGCCGCAAAAAGTACAGACCCCTTAGTGCGCAAACAAATAGGTACGCCCGAACAGATAGCCGAGCAGGTTATCGAAATCGAAGCGCAAACGAAGAAAAGTATTACCGAACAAACAGCACTTATCATTCGCGAGAGGGATAAGCAGTTGCAAGAGTTGGCGGCAAGCCGCGAAGCAGCAGTGCGCGAAGCGGTGCAGAGCCTCGACGCTGCCGTCGTTTCGGGGGCATTGTCGGAGTTGCAAGGGCGGCTCGCCCAAACGGGCAACGAGCTATCCGCAATAGATTTGAAATTTAATGTTGCGGAGTCTGAAATCGATGCTGCCGAAAGTGTAGCCAAATCGCGGTTGTCTGCTTTGCGTTCCGCTGGCATCATAAGCGAGGGCGAGTACCAACAAGCACTCACGGAGATTGACCAACAAGCGCAAACGGATAGGCTCGACTTACTCGCCCAACGATTGGAGCAGGAAGGAACTTTGCAGGCGCAACAAGCCGAACAAAGTAAGCTCATCTTGCAAGGCGAACTGTTACAGCAGCAGGCAGCCTTACAGCAGGCGCAACTCGAACAAGAAGCGACGCTCAAACAACAATTAGACAGCCAACTCATCACACAATCGCAGTATGATGAAGCGATACTATTTAGCCGCGAAACGACAGCACAACAGACGCTCCTATTAGAGGAAACGACAGCGCAGGAAATCAATGCCATTGATGAAGAGCTGAATGCCGAAAGACGCGGCGCGGAGTTGGAATTTACGACAGCGCAAGCGGATATATTCGCCGACCGTTTGGCAGCTTATGCCGAACAGCAAAAGGCAGTCATTGAACAATTCGCGCAGGGCGTACAAAGTATAGGTAACTTTATTTTGGAAGCTGCCCAAACAGCGGACGACTTTTTGACAGCAAGCGAAAACCGCCGCCGCCAAGAGATTGAGCAACGTTTTGCGGCAGAGCTAAACGGAGCGAGAGGGAACGCGGAAGCGACTGCCCAAATCGAAAAGCGCAAAGCAGCGGAGCTTGAAAAGATAGAGCGGGCAGCAGCAGCCCGACGCAAGGCAATAGCAATAGCACAGGCAATTACTAATGGAGCAGTTGCCGTTACGAATATCTTAGCGACGACACCCGACCCAACAGGCATATTGACAGGCATACGCATAGCTGCATCAATAGCTACGACAGCGGGACAAGTTGCATTGATAAGCTCGCAACAGTTTGAACAAGGCGGTACGATACCCGACGGCGACGGCATCGTTACGGGTCGCTCGCATAGAACAGGCGGCGTACGCAAAGTAATGGGCGGGCGCGCTGTCGAGTTGGAAGGCGGCGAGTTTATCGGTACGGACGAGTTCGGGTATCGAAATGTTATTAACAAGGCGAACACGGGTAGATTCCGCAATATGCTGATGAAAATAAAGGGTAAAACCTTTTCGGGCAAACGCAAATTGATGTCCGCTATTAACTCGCACGGCGGCTATGGTGTGCAATTTGCGGAGGGCGGAACCATACCCGCACCGATTATGGTCAATAATGCTGCGAGTGCCAACAATGAATTGGTAGCCGTATTTTCGGAGTACATGAAACGTACCGAAGAAATGATACAACGACTATCAAATCAAATCAATACTATTAAAGTCGTGGTATCGCCGCTTGAAGTAGTTGAGGAGGGCGCAAAACAACAGAATATTAAAAACGCCCAAATCATATAATATGCAGATACTATATAAGACCAACGAACACGACAAGTGGTACGCACTCGCGCAGTCGGCGCGGGTGCGTACCGATTACGAAGCAATGTACCGTTGCAATGTGAATGATAGCATATCCGATACGGAGTTGGCTATTATGAGTACCGACACCATCAAGCGCATTCTTATTGTATTCCTTTGGAATGCGCTATATAAAGGCATGATAGCCGAAAGTAAGGCACGAGAGATGCGATTAGGTAAATTCCTAATCGCGCTACTTGATGTCAATCAGAAAACGCTTTTCTCAACAATAGACAAATACCAACATTATGGCGAAAAAAGAAGAAAAAAACGAAAAAGCAGACAGCCAAAAGAAACAGCCGAAGCTGCCGAACCCCGAAACGACACCAGCGCACTTGGCGCACTTGGAGAAAACCAATAAGATACATTTCATGGGCGCGAACCACGGCAAGGGCGCGGGACGTAAGCCCAACCGTATCGCCAAATTTATATTGGAGAACTACGGACAGAAAGTAACCAAATCGCAGCTTGACGACGCGTTGGGCATGATGTTGGGGCTTAGTCCAGTAGAGCTACGAGATATAGCCGATACAGCAGCCACAAGCGAAGAGGCAGCTATTGTTGTCATCTTGGCGAAGGAGATAATAAATGCCATCGACGGCGGCGATACAAAAGGCATTTGGGTAAAGCTTGTAGAATTTGTACGAGGGCGTGCCAGCGAGCGTGTGGAGGTAGAGGTACAACAAACCTTTTCCATTGATGAAGCGGATTTTGAGGGCTTGGAAGAAGACGATATACAGACCTTCCTAAAAGTTACCGTTCATTTGGAAGCGCGTAGAAAGATGAAGCAAATACAAGCGTCGGGCAGCGGAGCAAGCGACGATTACTATTAAACCAATTGCCCTATTATGAATGTACCAGCATTAACGCATGATATGATAGATGACTTTGCTAAAGCCGTACGCGGGGGCTTGGCTCGGCGAAGCATTAGGCATTTTTATGAATTTGTACAGCCGCTTCATGCGCCAACAATAAATTGGCATCATATAAAGCTACTCGAAAAATTGGAACTGTTTGCGCAGGGAAAAATAAAAAAGCTAATGGTATTCATGCCGCCGCAACACGGCAAGAGCGAGCTATGTTCGCGCATACTACCCGCGTACATACTTGGCAAGCGTCCAGAAGCAAAGATAATAGCCGCTTCGTATAATGCAAGTCTATCATCAAAATTCAATAGGGACGTACAAAGGATTATAGATAGCGAAGCATACAAGCTGACATTCAAAAATACAGGATTACAGCAGTCAAGCGGGCGAACTAAAAAAACAGGCAGCTGGCTACGCAATAAGGACGAGTTCGAGGTTGTAACCTATGGCGGCTACTATGCTAATCGTGGTGTCGGCGGCGGTATAACAGGGCGAACCTGCGAAGTTGGCATTATCGACGACCCTATTAAAGGAGCGGAAGACGCGGGTAGCCCGACGATACGCGAAAAATGTTGGGATTGGTACGTGAGCGATTTTTGCACTCGCCTAAACAATAAGAGCCAACAACTACTCATTATGACACGTTGGCATGCCGACGATTTGGCGGGACGTATTTTAGCAACGGACGACGGCAAAGATTGGGAGGTAGTTATATTCCCTGCGATAAAAGAAAACAACCTCAACCCCGACGACCCGCGAAAAATTGGCGAGCCTTTGTGGGCGGCTATGCACAGCCTTGAACGATTGCAGTCGCAAAGAAAATTGGGCGAGCGTAAATTTCAGTGCTTGTACCAACAAGACCCCGTAGCCAACAAAGACCTGCTTGTTTTCCCCGAATGGGAAACAGTGCCATCGCAGGAATACAACTACATCAACGCAAGCGAGTACTTCGGGCTTGACTTTGGCTTTACGGACGAGTTGGCACTGGTAGGCATCAAGGTAGTGGGCATGAACCTATACTTGAAAGAGTACCTATACGAAAGCAAGCTCATAAACTCCGAAATAGCAAAACGATTTGAGGAAAGGAAGATAAGCAAAGACGCGCCGATAAGTGCCGACAGCTCGCGTCCCGAACAGATAACCGAACTCAATACCATATACGGCTATAAGGGTATGGAGAAATGCGTAAAGGGCGCAAATTCTCGTATGGAGGGCGTGCGCCGAATGAATGAATTTAAGCTGCATGTAACGATATGCAGCAAGAATTTAATTAAGAACCTACAAACCTATGAATATGTCAGCAACGGCGACGGCAAGCCTACTGATGCGATTAGGGACGGCAACGACCACGGACTCGACGCGGCGCGGTACGGTGTCGAAATGTATATGCGCAAAAATCGCCGCAAGACTGTTGCGCCAGAGGTGATACAAATAAGTAGCCCTTTCAACCGCGCGCAGAATATGCCAGATTACGGATAATGCACCTTTGCAGAATTCTGCTAAGGTAGCCTACCTTTGCAAGATTTTGCCAAGCTACTTTATACCTTAGCAAAATCTTGCTAAGGGTGCGCAAATCTTGCCAAGCTAAATAACTGCCTGCTTCGCGGAAAGTGCAAAGCAAGGTTTGGACAAAGTTAAAAGCAGACGAGGATATATTCCTTGTCTGCTTTTTTTTATTGTTCGCGTCGGGCTAATACTTTGCGACTTGCTCGCGGGTGCTGTTACCGAGCGCATCAATTATATACTCCCATTTGCCGATACTCGGCATATCTATCGTTATGCGATAGTTACCATCTTCGCATGGCAGGTAAACGCGCTTTTCGTGGGTGAGTGTCGAACCATCGTGCCCTACGCTCGTATCCCAATTGGTAGCGAATAGCTCGCTTTTGGACTCTTTCATGTCGCCGCAATCGTTGCAGCCAACTATCAGCTTATCGGTGGTTACGGACAATAGAGATAGCCCGAAGCCTAAATACCTTTGATTTTGCATTAGAATAGTGATGTTTGTTGCAGGCTCGCCCAAGCCGCGTGTTTAATAATGTTACTTTCGTTGGCTACGCTATCCGTGAGCGAATGGACGGCTTGCCGTGATGCTATGCGCGCCTCTTCCAAGGCGGCGTGTAAATTTTTTCTCTTGGTATTGATGCAGTAGTATAGCTGTGTACCGCGCTCCATCTGGTCGAGCCTATACGTCTGTTCCCTCTCGCAAAGTTCGCGCAGGGATTGTTCGGCGGCTTCCTTTGTTTGGAAGTAAAACGGATAGTCGGCAAACACTCCCCAGAGTTGCAAGTATATTGTCTTTTCCATTCTGCCTATATCGACACCAAGCCGAAAGACGACGTTTTGCCATTCGTCAAAGGACTTTTGCAGTTGGTCGATATAAGCGTTGTTTTGGGCAATGGCTTGCTCTATTTCGGGTATGCGATTATCCGCCATACACTTCATTTGATACGCGCCGACCATTAAGCCAAACGCACTTGTAAATAGGACCGCAACGCGGGTACTTTGACTTGGGATATAGCGGGGTCGGGCTATCGTGTAGCTCCGTTGTGCCAAGCAGTCCTCCGAAATAGTAGCGGTAGTAGAATGTACCGCTTAGGGTTGTCAAGCTCATATTTAGTCCTCCTGATGTAGCACGGTAATGGTTTTGCCGCAATATCGCGTAATATCCAGCATATCCTCCGAGCCAGATATTACGCTTATCATTCTGCCATTCAATGCCTCTAAAATAGTTTTGTAATCGTCGCCAAAAGAATAATACTTATGCTCCAATAGTATTACGAGCAGAGTATCTTGATAGTTGGGCTTGACTCTTTCCCATGCCGATTTTAGGCGTTCTATCACAGCATTTATGCGCTCAATAATATCGTGGTGCGCGTGTGCCATTTCGGGCGTTTCACCTGCTATTTGGCGAGCGTAGCCGCTTTGCTGATATGCCGCTTCGTAGTGGTCGGCAGCAAACGGCGTAGGCACTGGCTGCATACTCGCCATTGCGTGTGCCATTGCGGATTCGGCAGTTTCAAAAACTCCGTTTATTTCGGAGTAGTTATCCACATACTCCATAATTTCGCCTTCACTCATATCGTCGATAACACCATACATGATGCCGAAGCGTGTCGCTTCGACGTTGAGCATAATGATGCGAGCGCGAATTTCGCCCGTTTCTACTTGAATGATGTCGTTGTTTGATATTCTGTACTGCATGATGATGAAGTTTTATTATTGTTGCTTAATTATTACATCACAAATATACGGCAACTTTTTAAACTTGCAAATTATTTAGTAATTATTTTACTAACTTTTGCAAAATAATTTAAAAAAGCCCCAAAAAACGCGTTTTTGGAGCTAAAAAGGCTATTTTCTACGTTTTTTTCCAAGCCGTGAAACTCTCTTACATCAGCGGCAAGCGTACCGTAAGGATAATGCACAACAACCGAAATAGGCAACTCTACATTGTAGCAATTAAAGTTGATAGGCTCTTTTGCTTCTCTCGCTTCGCGCGTTTTTTGGTAGCGAGTAGTAAAAAGTCCTACGACTTCGGAAACTTCTTTAACTAATTCTGACATGATAAACAATTTAAAAAAATGATGAAAAAATTAAGTGTTACATTGATAATTAGCTGCTTAATTATCTTACTACAAAAATACGACATAATCCGCTAATAACCAAACATTTAGGCATTTATTTTCACGTTTTTAGTAAATATTTTACTAATTATTTTAGTTGTTTTTGCTGCCTACTTTTGTTGTTTTTGGCTACCTACGCGAAGCGGCTCGCCCAAAAAATTGAGCGCGCCAAATGCCTTATCGACAGATGACGCGCTCAATAACCCTTATTTACGTGCAGTGAATAGAAAGTATTTCCCAATACTTAAAATTCCAATTAAAAATCCCCAAATTTAAGATGACAGGAGTAACTACTGCAAATATAGGATATATTTTATATGGTGTATCTATTTAGGCGTATTTTTTTGCGTTTTTAGGCATTATTTTTATTTGTAGGCTATTCGTCCATCTTTTCGCCGTCGGGGCTGCTGCTGCCATCGTCGGGGCTGCTGTCGCCTGCTTGTCCTGCCATTGCTTGCGCTTGCTTTTTTGCTTCCTGCTCTTCGTTGTACTTCTTAATAAGTGCTTCGCGGGTAGCGGCTAATTGCCTGTTGTATTGCTCTATATAAGCGGGTGTAAATTCCGCGTAACGCTCTAATGCAAAATGCGTTATGTATAGGCTTATGCTTGCAAACACGGTAGTATAGGCTGCCAACATTTCGGGGACGCTTAAATTCAAAAATTCCTCTTCGCGGGCAGAGATTAGGTTGAGCATCTTGGTTATTTCGCGAGCGTAGTACATTTGGGCAAATGTAGTTGGCTCTTTTGCTTTCTTGGGGGCTTTTTGTACCTTCTTTCCTTTTGGCTGCTTGGCAATAGGGACATACAGTATCATCTCGTTTGCAACGTTTAATTGCATGCGCTTTTCGTCGAGCATCATTTCGGCGCGTATCGGCTTATCCGCTGGGTATGGATTCGTTACGTGCTTTAAATAAAAATCGCCGTGCCATCTGCCTTTTTTATCCTTTTTAAGGCGAAGGGTTGGCGCGCATAGGCAAAACATAAGCGGGGCGAGTAGCTGCATGCCATTTGTAGATGGTTCGCCGTTGTAATAATAATCTACGCCTGCTGGGTGCAATTCCCGTACTACGCCGCCGAGTGCAAGTAGTCGGGCTATCTGTACCTTACGTTGTGTTTCCATGTGTTCGGCGTATGCTTTGGCATATTCCGCCGATTGTTGTTGTGGTTCCATCGTGTGATGTGTGGATTGATTACCGTGTGAATAAAATAATAATAAGCAGTAACATTACCGTTACGCATAAAAAGATGCGGATAGCCCGACTAGCGCGATAGTTGGCTTCATTCATTGCGTGCCAACTTTCGTATTGCGAGAGGGATAGTTTGCGAGCCGTTACGGCTTGCCCTTGCAAGTATTCGACGGCTCGTATCGTTTCGGCTTGTGCCTGCATTACCGTTGCGATACCGTCGCTTTGGTTTCGCTGTATAGCTATTAAACTATTAATTTTCGCCGTCTTGCGGCTTCGTGGGCGTTTGCGCTTGTGCATAGTCTTTATGTTTTATGCTTTTGAAGAAATTGCGGGCATCTCTCGCCCATTGCTTTAATGTTTCGGCGGCTTGTGGGCAGCTTACGTTGTGTTTTGTCCTTTTGTAATGGTCTTGGCACAAGCGTAGGTCAAGCCATAGCTCGTATGTTTCGGGCTGCTCATGAGCGGATAGCCCGACGATAGCCTTAAACTGGCGGCGAAAATATCCGTCTGCTTCTGCTCGTTTGCCGCTTTCGGTCTGCCGATAGCGCGCCATTGCGGCGCGCTTTACTTCTGATTTGGCAGATTGTGCATAGCGTTTGGATAGGCATATCTTACAAGTTTTCTCTTTGGGCTTGCCATCGAGCTGGTAGTAATCCTTTTTGCTGTCCTTTGTAAGTTTGCACACCTTGCAGGTTCGGGTCGGGCTACTCCTATCGCTGTTGCGATTTGGTTCTACCTGGTGCAATCGTCTGAAATTGTTTATTGTGCCTATGCTGCACCCGAAGTATTGGGCTATTTGGGCTATCGTTTTATGCCTTTTGAACGCTTCGATTAGCTCCTCTTGGCTTATATTGTACTTCTTCGCTCTTGTGGTTGTTTTTTCGCTCATTTTCGGTGAAAAATTGGTATAAAGCCGTGTTTTTTGACACTTTTATACATTTTGATTAAAATGCAAATATACGAATATTTGCCTATTTGGGCTAATATTTTGGCTTTTTTGAGTTAAAAATACGCTTTTCGCAAGGTATGCCGTTTTCGTTGGCGAAGCGGAATAAGGCGTTATGCCTTACGTTATACTTTTTAGCTATAAAGTTTAGACTATTGCCCTGTGCTAGTAGTTCTTTTATGTCGTCGACGTGGTCTTTTAGCTTCGCTTCGGTGCTGTTGCGAAAGTTGGGGTTTTTCGCCTGTTGTTCGATAAGCAGTTGGCGGATGTCGGCAGCCGCGCCACACTGCCGAAAGTATAGTTTGGCAGTTTCTATTTTCAGTTGGGCTGTCTTTGCCATCAGCTCAAAATCACCTTCGCAGGCTTCGTACATTTTGAGCCAATAGTCTTTTGTTTTATTGTCTTTTATGGGTGTGGTGTATATTGGCTTGGGTACGTATAGGGCGGCGTAATGATAACACATTGCTTCCGATTTGCCGATATGCTGCGCAACGGCTTTTACTGTGCCATGCTTTGCAAATAAGGCTACCCAATATTCGGGATTGTGGTAAGGCGAGGTTTTCTCGCCTTTTTTATTCGACGGTCGGGCTACGCTATTTGATGCCCTTTCCATTGCAGCCATTCGGTGTGCCTTTTTGCGGCGTTTTACCTCTTTGCGCGCGCCTGTATCGTTGTAATAGCGGAATGCCGTGTTTGTGGTACAACCTACGTCTTTTGCCATCTTTGTAAAATCGCCGTTGTGGAACTCGAATAGCTGCACCCAGTACATCATATCTTTTGGTATACCCTCGCAGCCGTATTGCTTAAATTCTTTTGGCTTGATAGCGGTACGCCAAAGGTTTTCAGGGACAAACTTATTTAGGCGACGGTAGCAGGTACAGAGGGTATAGCCTAATTCTCTCGAAATAGCGACCACGTCCTTGCCGTGCTTCTCGACGGCATCAATCCATAATTGGGGGTCGTCGGCTCTGTTGTTGCGCTCCTTTTTTCTTTCGGGCGGCGGCGTTTGATTTAGTGTGATGTTTTGCGCCTTGGCAATGGTAGGTGGAACCGCTATTTTTATGCGCTTGCTTTGGTTTAATTCTTCCTTGGTAGGCTTTACTATACCTTTAGCATTCATGAAGGCATATAGTGTTACTTTATGCACATCAAGGGCAGCGGCTAC
>Ga0116179_1002411_pt1 | contig 13430 bp, 12 predicted proteins | sample AD_UKC071_MetaG_FD_89751 | JGI IMG/M metagenome (GOLD analysis project Ga0116179, IMG submission 89751) | Active sludge microbial communities of municipal wastewater-treating anaerobic digesters from USA - AD_UKC071_MetaG | ecosystem: Engineered > Bioreactor > Anaerobic > Digestate | place: USA...
AGGCTGCCAGCATTTACTGGCGGCCAATCCCAATGAACTCTCCGGGGGGCAGCAGCAGCTGGTGGCCTTGGCTTCGGTGCTGGCCCTGGAACCGAAAGTCCTCATCCTGGACGAAGTTACCTCCCAGCTGGATCCCGACACCACCCAGCGCATCCTGGCACTGATTCAGGACCTCCGCCGCCGCCAGGCGGCAGTGCTGATGGTGGCGCATGACCTCTCCCAACTGGCGGCTGCAGACCGCGTCCTGCTGCTGCGGGATGGCGGTGTGGAAGAGGTGGGAGAACTGGAAAATGAGGATCTGAGCAAGATTTACCGGGGTGGTCCCCGGTGACCTATATACAGTTAGAGCAAGTGAGCTTTTCCTGGCCCCGGGGCGAGCAGGTGCTTAAGGACATCAACCTGGCAATGGAAAAGCATGAAACCGTCGCCCTCATGGGGCCGAACGGCAGCGGCAAGACCACCCTGGGCAAGCTGATCATCGGCTTGCTGGCCCCCAGCGCCGGCCGCGTGCTTCTTTGGGGCGAGGATGCTGCCAAATACTCCCTGGCGGCAAGGGGGCGGCGCATTGGCTATGTCTTCCAGAACCCAGAAAGGCAATTTTTCGCCTCTACTGTCAGCGAGGAAATAGGCTTTGCCCTAAAACTGCGGGGCATGTCCCCGGAGGAAGCGGAAAAGCGGGTGGGGGAAATGCTGGGGCTGTTTGAACTGGAAGCCTATGCCGATACCTTTCCCTTTAACCTCAGCCAGGGGGAAAAGCAGCGTCTGGCCCTGGCAGCAGTTTTCGCCCTGAACCCAGAGTTTATCATCCTGGACGAGCCCTTTTCCGGCCTCGACTGGCTGCGGAAACAGCGCTTGCTGGCTATGTTGGCGCGGGTGGGCGAGACGGGGGTGGGGTACCTGCTTATAAGCCACGACGAGGAAATGTGTGCCCGCCTCTGTTCCCGGGTGTTGCACCTGGAAGGAGGGGAACTAAGGTGAAGGACCGCCAAGACTTCCCCGATGTCCGGACATTGTTGGCGGTGGTCCTGGCCATTACTTCTCTGGCCATTGCCATCAATGATTCCCGCTGGCTGCTCCTGCTCCTGGCTATAACTTTGGCTTGCCTCCTTGCCGCAGGAGTATCCCTGAAGTTGTTGCTGAGAAGGCTGAGGCGCTACCGCTGGCTGTTTTTTATCATTGCCCTGGCGCAAAGTCTCACCAACGGCTCGGGCAGGGCATTGTTGGCATGGCGGGGGTATGTGCTGCTGTCCTCCGGGGGACTGTTGGGAGCAGCAGCTGCCCTGCTGCGCATTGCCATCATCCTGGCGGCAGTGGGCTTGTTGTCTTTAAAAGATTACCAGCAGATGGTGGTGGGACTGACCCAGATGGGGGTACCTTATGAATTTGCCTTTATGGTGCTGCTGGCCGTCCGTTTTATTCCGGTGCTGATGGTGGAATTTCGCGATTCCCTGGCGGCGATTGAGCTCAGGGGGGTGGACTTAAAGGCCATTCCCCTCAAGGACAAGCTGAGGGTCTATTCATACCTGCTCATGCCCACCACCGCCGGCGCCCTCATTCGTTCCCGGCGCATTGCCATTGCCATGGAGGCCAGGGCCTTTCGCGCTTATCCCCGGCGGACCTGGCTGGAATGGCCGCGGCTAACCCCGTGGGACTGGTTGATAATTGTCCTTGCCTTGGGCGGGACGGCAGGGGTGCTGTACTTAAAAATCAGGGGGGTAATTGCATGAAGATGTTTTCAGTTGTCGGCATAACCCAATCGGGCAAGACCAGCACTGTGGAAAGCATTATCGGCGAACTAAAGCGCCGCCGCTTTTCGGTGGGCTCGGTAAAGGACATCCATTTCGAAGCCTTCGCCATCGACACCCCGGGCTCCAATACTTACCGCCACCGCCAGGCAGGCGCTTCCTTGGTTACCGCCCGGGGGCTGCAGGAGACAGATATCCTCTATCCCCTGCGGCTGCCTATGAAAAAAATCCTGGAGTTTTATGACCAGGATTGGGTAGTGCTGGAGGGAGTTAGGGATATTAACGCCCCCAAGATAGTCTGCGCCCATGATGAAGAGGGCATCGAAGCACTGCTGGATACCAGCGTCATGGCCATAGCAGGCAAGGTGGCCAACACCGGCCTGAAAGAGTACAAGGGGTTGCCCGTTTTTAACCCCCTTACTCAGGCGGCTGCGCTCACTGACTATGTCCTGGCCAAAGTGCCCCCCCGCCTGCCGGATTTTGACCGGCAATGCTGCGGCCTCTGCGGCATGTCCTGTCAGGAGCTGCTGGCGGCGATAATCCGGGGGGAGAAGGAGCCTGAAGACTGCCTGCTCCGGCAAAATGTTGAACTGCATATCGGGGGCAAGCCTGTGACCATGGTCCCCTTTGTCCAGGAAGTGCTGGCCAAGACCCTGACGGCTCTGGTCTCAACCCTGGAGGGGTATGAGCCGGGCAAGGAAATAAGTCTGGTGTGGCAGCCCCGAAAGCTTAAAGAATAGCCCGGCAAACTGCTGGGCTTGTTAACATAATCCCCCTCCTCATCCTGCTGTTGCTCCTCCTCATTTCCCGGGGAATCAAGACCTATAAGCGTTTAGGGGCGAAGAAGAACTAATGCCCTGCCTTCACTGCCCGGGAATGAGGATGGCGCTGGCATCCTGGTGCTCTATTATCTGCTGCAGCTCTCCCGTCGCAGGATCCAGGGTATAGATGCCGTCACCGGAGCCAGCGCCCCGCTGCCAGACTGCCAGGTAGACCATGCCTTCCGCCACGGCAATATCTTCTGCCCCCAGGCCATCGGGCAGGGGAATGGTGGTGGCGGTGCCATTGTCCAGGATGGTTATGCTGCGCTTAGCGTTTATCCGGGTGGAGGACCAGATGCGGTCGAGGATGTATACCTTGCCCTGGTGGGCAACTCCCCGGAAGGGATAGCCGCTGCCCTGGAAGGCATCTGTAATCTCCCCCCGGGCAGGGTCAAAGATCAGGATGTCGGCCTGGCCCTGGACAAAGGCACTGTTGTTGAGGAGGAGGACCGTGCCGTCTTCCTTGGGCATCATGGACCAGATTGCCGTATCCGGCCCTAAGTACATTTTCCCCGCCAGGGAGAAATCCTTGTGAAACCAGTAAATGCTGGCATGGGAGGTGTCGCCCTCCCCCGGCCCGTCATGAATTGCCGCCGCCACCAGATAGTCCGGGGTGGAAGCAATGGTCGTCAGGAATAAGAAGTCCCGCTCCTCCGGGTTGACCCGGATGACTTCCTGGCTCTCCAGGGAGTTACTTACCTCCCAGAGGCTGAAGCCCATGCCTGCTTCTGTGCAACCCGCAATTATGGAATCGCCAAATTCAACGATACCTGCTTCCGGTTGTTCACCCACCGGAATTTCTTTGCTTAATTGCCCATTTTCCAAAAGCAGCAGTAAGTTGCTGGATTCCGTGTCATTCCAGCCCTGCCCCAGCCACAGGCGGCCCAGGCGGTCCTGGAACAGGCTGCTGATGTAAAAGGGAGGCAAGTTTTTCTTAATGACCCTTTCCCCTTGAAGATTATAACCGCCGAGGCTGTTGCGGTAAAAGCTCTCCCCCCTGTTGGTCCCCGCCACCACCCAAAAGGCGGGCGGTTCGGTGTCTTCATTCCTGCAGCCGGCGAGAGGGGACAGGAGGGTACACAGGGCAAGAGATGTTAAAAATAACTTATATTTTTTAGGCTTCTCCCCCATTTCGATACCTCCGTTTAATTTTTGGACATACTCCCCCGTATATGAATATGCGGCATGGACAAGCACTATGACAAAAATCTTAAGCTAGTAATGCAGAATCGGACGTAGAAGAGAATTTCGCCTCTGGCAAAAACATTCCTCTGCTATCTGAATTGAATATTCCAGTAAAGGTCATCGGCCCGGCGTCCACCGCCGGGCCGGGTGTTTTAATCTGCGTAATAGTAAATGATCTGGTCGGAGAGGAAGACTTCATCGGGGGCGACAGCGGCATAGGCAAAAGTGGTTCCCACCGGGCCATACAGGGCTGTGAGGAAGGCCACGTAGCGCCAGTCGTTGCTGTCCACGTTCACTCCCATATGCTGATGGATCTTCCACACCAACTGAGAGCAATAGAGGGCAGAGTCAGTACTCTTGTTCAGGAAATTCCAGTTATAGGGGGTTCGGCCATCAGTGCCGTACTTATTTTTTGCCCAATTCAGGGCTGCAGAGACTTCACTGTAACTCCTGTTTCTTGTATAGCCCAGGGCTACTGGCTGCCCTTGCTGCCAGGAAGACAGGGGGCGCAGCCTGACACCGTCACTGTTGGATTCGTATACCGTGTTGTTGCCGTTGTAGGTTCCCGAGTGGGAGTAGTACAGGGCATAGGCGTTAAAGAACTTCTTATTGTTGATGTGCATTACATCGCCAACCAAGAGCACCCCCCAGGGAGCAGCCTGGATAGTAGCATCAGCAGATATCTCCACTTTTCTTGTGTTGAGGGCGGCATCTTGCAGCCGCTTGGCCTCAAAGGCTTCCCGGGTAGCTTTTTCAGCAGCAACCAACTCCCTGGTATAATTCGGATTGGTTTCCTGCTGAATAGCCTTCTGCCTTTCCATTTCGGCAGCCCAACTCTGCCCCTGGGAATAGGCACCCGCAGACAGGGGCAGTGCCATTAACATCAACACCAGAGCAACAGACAACAGTTTGCGCACGAACATTCAGTCCTCCCGCGAGAATTTCCGGGTTAATCCCCGGACCACAGTATGATGTATATGCTGAAAACCGCGGGAAACAACCAGTTATTTTTTCCAATGCCCTTGGCAGAAAATCTTTCACTTATGCCTTCACTACACAATGATTTTTCCCTTTTACCATTGTATCGAGGGCCATATATTAGTGGGTGTTACTATTCCCCGCGGTTAGGTTGTAGCATGTAAGCTTCCTTGTTTCGAGAAAACCCTAGGGCATTGACTACTAGAAAGCGATAATGTAAGATTAGTAATATCCTTAGGGAGTAGAAAAAGTATATAATTTATTGTACTTTGTAATTAATACCTAATTTCCTAAGGGGAAAAAGACTCAGTCCCAAAAGAGGCTGGGTTTTTTTACTATATAAGGGGTTGACATATAAAGACAATAATTATATACTAGAATAAAACCAACGATTTCCATTTAGGGGGTGCCTTATGGAACAGTATCGGCTTAAGTTTGAATGTGTAAAGGACGGAACAGTGTTTGGATTGGGCGGAAGTGAATGCCATGGTTTATTCTTTGCCTTGCTTGGCCAGGCTCACCCCGATTTTTCCCATACCCTGCATGAAGCAAAACTCAACCCCTATTCAATAGGACCGATTAGAGGAGAGGGCTGCAGCATTAATGGCATGTATCCTCTAACTTCCGGTGGAGAATACAGCTTTACTGTTTCATTACTTACGGCTGAAATGGGGGCTGTTGTTAGCAGCATGGGAGAACTGTTTCACCCGGCTCATCAGTTTAGGCTGGGCTCTGCGGATTGCCGTTGGCTTGCTATGGAAAAGATTACGGAGTCAGATTATCTGGAGTTGCTGAAGGAAAGGCCAGGCAGGCAGTTTGCAATAGTGTTTTCATCCCCTACTTGTTTTCGCCGCCAGGGCGTGAATTTGCTCTTTCCTTCCCCGGAATTAGTTTTTGGGAATTTGGCAGAGCGCTGGAATGCTTTCGCCCCGGTTCCTTTGGAGGTAGAGGCAGGGGAAAATATATTTGTCAGCAGGTACAATCTCAAAACCAGTTTGGTGCGCTATGCAAATTATAAAATGACTGGCTTTACCGGAAAGATCGAGTACAGTTTTTCTAATTCAGCAACGGATGAAAGCCGACAAAAGATATTGGCTCTCGCCAGGTTTGCCCACTTTGCTGGCATTGGCTACAAAACCGGTATGGGAATGGGGGAATGTAGATTTATCAAGAAGTGAGCTTTTTGTCTCGACGGTCTGGTAATATAAGCTAAAGGAGGTGAACTCATGAAAGTAGTGTTGAATATGTCAGGTGACCCTTGGATGGATTGGGGATTAGCTGCCTTTGCTCAATTATGCGAAGAAAACCCAACAATTTTTTCGCCGCAAATTGATCAGGGGTGGCTAAAGCTGGAAATCGACGATTCCGGGGAAGCTAAAGATTTAGTTGTCAATTACCTGAAACAACTCCTGGATAAGACCGTCCTCTTGCCACCAGAAGCGAAAATCTTAGGATATCCCCGTAAAAGGACGGCAGATGGGTATTACAATCCAGATCAGAGTTGGACCCTAAGCAAAGAAGAAGAGGAACGGGCCCTGGAATCATTTCGCGATTTGTATGCAGCTCAGGTGAAACCCTCAAAATCAAAAGAAATAAAATATCCTCCATTTAAACCGAACAAGAAAATCAGCATTAGTTTGAAAAGAAACTACCCAGGGCTTAGAAAAGATTGGGAAAAGATTCAGAAGAATCTAGGGGATGATGTCCTGGCTTTTTTCCGCCAATGGGGGGAAGAGGAAGGTGCAGATAAGTTCTGCAGTTTGTGCGGAAGGGAAGCCTCAACCCTGTTTGAGATGCGTCAAAATAAAAACCCTTTTTATAACCAACACCACAACAATAAGATTCGGGGTCACCAGAGCACTTTCACAGTAAATACAATGTGTCCGACCTGCAATTTCCTCAACATCCTTGCAGCAGCTTCCGCTGATTTGCCCTATTTTATAGAGGATAAAACCCATGTCCTCGTTCCCCAGGTGGACAACCTTTCGACTTTGATGGAAATAAGAAAGCTCATTCGCAATAATAGCCTGGATATGGATGCGCCCTTGCTAATATCCTACCGAACCAATATTCGTGGACTTCCTTTTCGGCAGCCAGATTTATACACTTCCTTAATAGGGGTATATTGGAACCTAAAATACAAGTATATGCCTCAATCAATTATCGATGAAGAGGATTGGGGTTTAGGTCTTCCTCCGGAACAGCAGAAAAAAGTGGAACGTTGGATCGTGTTCCGGTATTCCAAAGGGCAAAATGTAATATTTGCTCACTTTAATTACCTGAGAGTCGATAGTCGCTTATTTCAATTGCTGGAAACTGTGAAGTATGGACCCGATGGAGCTAAGGAAGGCAATTTATACCGCGACCTGCTAAGAACAATGCCGACTGGAAAGGGCAGAGCCAGGGAAGATTTCAGCCATGGCTTGGTAATGAAGAACTGGAGTCTTGTTGCTCAAGCAGTGTTCAGCTTATTTAAGGAAGGAGAAAAATTTGCTTCGGCACTATGGGGGAGATTTTTTGATTATGCATTGGAGGTGGATAAGGTGTTATCGGAAGAGCTGTTGGAAGATGTAAAGAAAGTGGGCAATACTCTTGGCCAGGCTTTTGCTAAAGATATCGGGATGATGTCGGCCATAAATAATGTCCACGATGAGGCTTCTCTGCGCAAAGTCTTAAAGGATGCTTTTGTTAAGATGCACAAAATGGTAGCTACCAGTGCCCGTTTTGGAAGTGATGAAGAGACCTGGGTGCCGGGTTCGGGTCGGGTGGAAAATATTCTTTCTTCAGTAACCCGAGAGAACGTTGCCGCGATAAGGGATACCATGTTGATTTATGCTACCCTTGCCGCAATGAATCGGCTGCAGAGGGAAAATAAAAAAGGAGGAAATGAGCAGTGAAGGCGATTACCCTTGTATGGCTTACAAGAGCGGATCTGAGTAACCTCAACTCTGGTCAGGGCAGCGGAAATTTAACTGAACTTAAGACTTATGCCAACGGGACAAAACCGTATGTATCAGGTCAGGCAACGCGCACAGCTTTATTCGACACAATTGCCCGGACTCATGGCGACAAATTCAAATGTACCAGTGAACGGCCTTGTACAGATGTAAGGAACTGCTGGGGTTGTGATCTCCGAGGCTTCCTGGCCACCAAGGAAGGTGAGGGAGGCGAACGTCGCTGGTCCCCGATAAAAGTAACCCCTGGTTTGGGACAAATCCCCAGTGAGATCGTTACTGATTTGCTCACTCGCTCCAGCGTTCTTGAAAAAGGTGATGACCGTGCCAGCAAAGATTTGCGTCTGGCAAATGTTCAGATGACTAATAATTTATATCGCTTTGCCATGGTCATCGATGTAGACAACATCGGTTTGGTGAAAGAGCCAATAATAGAAGGCAAAAACAAGGAACAGCGTGTAACCGGCTGGAAGGAAGCAGTAAATATTGGCGAGGAAAAGCGCAAGATCCGAGTGGCTGCCGTGTTGGATGGGGTCTTCAACTTAAGTGGATTTGCCAAACAGGCCCGGGCGGCTGCTTCTCTTTCCCCGGAAATCTTGCTGGCCATATCTCAAGACACATATAACCAACGTGGTCTGAAGGCCCTGGAGGTTGATGATCAGGGTAATATCAAGGTGGATGTGCTGGCGAATGCGATTCAGGAAAATATCGACTTGGGGCATACTGTAATGTTTGGCGGAAGTGCGGGAATCGCAGGTAACTGGGAAGAGGTACTTAAAGTGCTGGGACAATATCAGGTTGAGGTAATGCCTGTACACAAGGTAATAGAAACTCTGAAATCCTCCCTGTAGGGGGCTTGGCCATGGGAAAAATTGTCTCGGCGCGCCTAACGGTGCCCTTCTGGTGCTCCTTTAGGATGCCTTACACTATCAATGTACACTTTTCTTACCCGGTGCCTCCTCCCGTAACACTGTATGGCCTTATCGGGTGTGCATTAGGCCTTCCGGCAGATTTTTTTGATCTCCTCCTCGAGGTAAACATCGCCGTTGGCCTGGAGGAAGGCGGAGAAATAATCGAGACCTATTCCAGGATAATCAAACGTGATCCCCGAACCCCCGATCGACGCACGCTCCTGATACGCCAAAAGCTGCTCCAGCCTGTCTATCGGCTTTATCTCCGGACAGGAGAGGAACTGGCTGAGGCAGTTGCACAAAGATTGACAGACCCTGTATACCCTCTGGCTTTGGGGGAAAGCGACGATTTGGTGGAAGTTGACCAGGTGTCAGTTTTTTCGGAGGAGAAGGCCATTGTAGATGAAATAGACAGTATACTACCAGCAGACTTAGGATTAGAGCCAACTTCTGAATGCATTACCTCCTACCTGCCGATAGCATTTATACGGGGAAAGCGCGACTGGACGGGTGTTGAGTATCGTAGCTATTACGTTGGTAAGAACATCGTTGTTAACCAAAAGACTGAAGCATATATCGCCGGGGGCAAGAGGGTGGTGTTTTAATGCTGATTGCCAAGACTGACCCGATTCAAAGCCTACTGGAGCACAGCCTTATGGCTTGCCAAGTCCTCAATGAGTTGTCGGAACACCTCTTTCCAGTATGGCAGCAGCGCTTACAGGATATCGCCCTCCTCCCCCCTAACCTTCAAGGCCTGTTGACAGATTTAGTGGCATGTCATGATCTTGGCAAAGCAATGGATCCCTGGCAGCGGTATATCCGCGGCCAGGGTCCCTACTTACACCACGCGCTCTTTTCGATGATGTTAGCCAAGGAAGCGTGGCCCGGGAAACGTGACATATATACAACATCTGCCTTATTGGCAATTCTGTCTCACCATAGCCAGTTACACAACAGCAGCTATCAGGACAGCAGGACCGCTGCCTTAGGAAACATTGGCGTTGATCGTGAGAAGTTGAACGCAGTTCTTCAGGAGCTTGGCAAGTACAAGTCGCTTTCTGTTTCAACCTTTTCCGGAGCAGATGGAGCCAAGACCGTATATAGCATGTATAACGCAGTGAATAACACCAAGTTTGATAAAGTAAAGCTCAAAGCTTTGTTTTGCTTTCTTCACGCATTACTTCGCCTGGCAGATAATGAAGCCAGTGCTCGCCATAATGGAAAGGGTGGCATGATTTATTCCTGTTACCAGGCAGTTAAAGGCTTTAGCCAGTCGGCTCCAGCCACCTCCCCTAACGAAATTCAGCGTTTAGTCACTGGAAACCATAACTGGATCATTCTAAGGGCAGGTTGCGGGGTAGGCAAGACTGGAGCTGCATTAAAATTTGCATTGGAACATATCAAGGCCCGGCGGGCAGACAGAGTGATTTTTACTTTGCCTACACAAGTTACTACCAACTCAATGTACTGGGATCTCGAGCCAAAGTATTCAATCCCTAAGGAGCTTGCCGGCATATATCATTCTGAAATTGAGGGTGTTTTAAGAATGGAAGCCGATGATGAAGATTATGTGCAGTCCGAGAAATACCAGAATTCCTTCTACAATAAGCCTGTAACTGTCTCCACTGTCGACCATCTCTTGTATTCACTGCTGCATTGTTACAAGTATGCCGACCGGGCTTTTGGCAATATCTTTACATCTGTCGTTGTTTTTGACGAGGTTCACTATTATGATCTTTTCACTTTAAATAAGATTGGGCAGTGCCTCGAGCTTATGCGGGAACTGAAGATTCCCCACATGATCATGACCGCCACAATGCCTCAGGTTGTTCTGGACCGCCTTCAAAAGCAGGCAAAGGGCGGATATGCTGTTATCACTCAAAAGGAGACTGTGCCTGCAAAACCCTATACAGTGGTTAAGACACAACAGCCGATTGCAGATGCCGAGGACAAGGCAGCTCAGGAACTACTTGATCTGATTAGAAAGAACCAGGGTTATAAACAAATGGTTGTTGTTAATCGAGTTGAACTGGCCAAAAATATAGCCAAAACAATTAGGAAAAAGTTCCCGAAGGCAAATGTAGTATGCTATCACTCACAATTTTGCAGACAAGACCGCACGGAAAAAGAACAATTAATCAAGATACTGTTTTCACCTATAGAATCCCGAACGGAAGAGCAACGTAAGCTTATTCATTCCTGGGACCTAAAAGATACCGAAGAAGTAATTTTGGTGAGCACTCAGGTATGTGAGTTGAGCTTGGATATCAGTGCAGATGTTATGTACAGTCAAATAGCCCCAGTGGACAGCGTTATCCAAAGGGGAGGGCGTCTTCACAGAAATGGCATCACGCTGTCCAGATCCAGCTGCGATTGTCCTAGATGCCAAGGAAGGCAATATCTCGGGGAAAGGCACCAGTACACCTTATATCTCTTTCCCTTGGATTGGAATGATGAAAAATCTTTCTTCCCTTATGGTAAACCTGAGCAAAGGCAATGGATTTTGGCCAGCTGGGAAGTTATCCAGGGCGAATATTCCTTTGGCAGGGCAATGGAATGGGTGGATGAGGTGTTTACTGAGCCTCCCCTGCTCTACGATACAGGAATGAAAGAAATGATACTGGAGGATGTGGTTTTTGGTCGCACACCAGCAGAAAGATATGGCGATCAGGATGCTGTTTCATCGTCAGGCAGCTTTAAAGTCAGAGATATAGAACCTTCCATAACGGTAATACCTGCTTGTTTCGAGAAAATCGTTGCCCGAATGGATGAAAAAGAGGCCTACTCCAACTTTGGGGTAAGAGTCGCTCCGTGGTTATTTAGCAAGTACGGGAGAAAGGAAGGTAAGCTCTGGTTTCTTGAGCTACCCTATTCAAGAGAATATGGCTTTGAGCTCAAAGGGTGTAAGGAATGAGTCAGGAATTGCTTATTCCAGTTTCAGCAGTTGCAGAGCTATTATACTGCCCTCGAAATTTTTATTATCGGGTACTCGAGGGGGCAGAGGAGTCAAATAAGCATGTAACCCAAGGAAAAGTAGAAGAGGAGCGACGTGATGCCTACGCAAGGCTGGCAAGGCCCGAGTATACTCAATATCGACGGATTCATTTGACTTCTGAAAAACTCGGCTTATCTGGAATCTTGGATGTTGTTGAGGAAAGGGCCGGGGAAATATATCCGGTGGAATTTAAAACGGGAACGACTAAGGATAAGCTTAACGATGCTGTCCAGTTATGTTGCCAAGCCTTGCTCCTGGAAGAACATCTGGGAACGCATCTTGAAAAAGGATATATTCACTATACCGGCAGTCAGCGTCGCAAGGTAATATGGTTCGATCAGCAATTGCGTGATACAGCATATTCTGCCATAGAGAATGCCAAGAGGATAATCTTATCCAATGAAATACCTGCGCCAGTTGCTGATGCCAGGTGCAATGGCTGTAGTTTGGCATCCCGGTGTCTGCATGAGGAAGTTAGCAGTTTACATGGAGAGTCAAAACCCAGGCGCCCATTACCTGGAATCAATCTTGGACGGACATTGTATGTTGATACTCCAGGTGCCTACCTGCGCAAGCGTGGGGAAAGGGTTGTCGTAACAAAAGAAAAAGAAATTTTAGCTGATGTCCCTCTGACAGATATCGACCAAGTAGTAGTTGCCAATGGCGTTAACGCATCCGTCAGCCTGCTAAACTCCCTGTTATACAAGGGGGTTCCGGCATACTTTATAACTGGTGCCGGCAGAGTAATGGGCTGGTTAAATCCATGTTGGAATCGTAATATTTTGCTAAGGCAGGATCAGTTTCGGCTGGCTCAGGACCAGGAATGGCGATTAAGGACTGCAAAGGGTTTTGTAACAGGTAAGGTTGCAAATATGCGCACAATTCTCATGCGCTATGCACGCAGTATTAGCCATCCTATGCTTGAGGAGAGTATCAAACAAATCTCAGCGATCGTTCCAAAGATTGCTGAAGCAGATAGCATTGATACTCTAAGAGGTTATGAGGGCAATGCCTCGCGCAGCTATTTTCAAAGTTTTGGCACCCTTTTTAAGGAGAAAGCTGATTTCAATTTCGAACACCGCAATCGCAGACCGCCAAAGGACCCAGTTAATGCCCTTCTCAGCTATGGCTATGCCATGCTTACTAAAGATGTGGCTTCAGGGTTGATGCTGGCGGGGTTAGACCCTTATTTAGGAATCTACCATGTTGCTCATTACGGCAGGCCTGCCTTGGCTTTGGATTTAATGGAGGAGTTCCGCTGTATTATTGTCGACTCAGTGGTGTTAAGGACCATTAACAGCGGCATGATAGGCAGCGATGAATTTGAAGATTGTTTTGGCGGCATACAGCTGACAGAATCCGGGAGAAAGAAGTTTTTTACCGCATATCAGCAACGCATGTCCCAGGAGATAATTCACCCCATTTTCGATTATAACCTGCCTTACCGAAGAATTATTGAGTTACAGGCGAGGTTCCTTGCTAAAGTGATGCGGGGTGAGCTAGAAGAATACAAAGCTTTTATGGTGAGATAAATGCTGAAGAACATTGTTATTGTCTATGATATTGCTAATGATCGAAGGCGGACGAGGGTTTTTAAACTCCTGAAAAACTATGCTACCCGCATACAGTACAGTGTGTTTGAAGGCAATTTAACCGATGAGGATGTCATCCATATTCAGGCGGAGCTGACCAAGATAATGAATCCCAAAGAAGACGGCATAGCAATTTTCCAGCTCTGCAAAAAGTGCATAAAGACTGTGAAAAGAATCGGAGTTACTCCAGAAGCAACCGGAACGGGAGATATAATTGTATAGTCGGCCAAAATCAGGCCGACTATACAA
>Ga0116179_1002430_pt1 | contig 13393 bp, 14 predicted proteins | sample AD_UKC071_MetaG_FD_89751 | JGI IMG/M metagenome (GOLD analysis project Ga0116179, IMG submission 89751) | Active sludge microbial communities of municipal wastewater-treating anaerobic digesters from USA - AD_UKC071_MetaG | ecosystem: Engineered > Bioreactor > Anaerobic > Digestate | place: USA...
CCAGCCCGTCACTGCGCAGCGCGTCCAGCGCCAGGAAGAACAGCACCAGCGGCGTGGCCACCAGCGCTGACAGGTGGCGGCCCTGGCGCAGCACGAACCAGCCCAGCACGGTGGTGATTGCCATCGTCAGCGTGACCGCCAGGCCGTAGGCACCGGCCAGCGCGCCGGAGCTGCCGAAGCCCAGCACCACCGCCATCACGCCCAGCAGCAGCACGGTGTTGACGCCCGGCATGTAGATCTGCCCGGCGGCGCTGGCCGACGTGTGGCGCACCGTCAGCCGCGGCAGCAGGCCCAGCTGCATCGCCTGCCGCGTCATCGAGTAGGCCCCCGAGATCACGGCCTGCGAGGCGATGATCGCCGCCAGCGTTGCCAGCACCAGCGCGGGCACCAGCAGCGGTTCGGGGAACAGCCGGTAGAACGGGTTGTCGATGGCCGCAGGCTCGGCCATCAGCAGCGCGCCCTGGCCCAGGTAGTTCAGCGCCAGGGCCGGCAGCACCAGGCCGCACCAGGCCCACTGGATCGGCCGCCGGCCGAAGTGACCCAGGTCGGCGCACAGCGCCTCGGCGCCGGTCAGCGCCAGCACGATCGCGCCCAGCGCCGGCAGCAGGTGGGCGCCCCGGCCGCTGAGGAAGCTCCAGGCCTCGAGCGGGTTGAGTGCGGCCAGGATGCCCGTCGTGCGGGCGATCTCCACCACGCCTGCCGCGGCCAGCGTGCCGAACCACAGCAGGATCACCGGCCCGAACCAGCGGCCCACCGCGGCGGTGCCGAAGCGCTGCACCAGGAACAGCGCCACCAGCACCGCCAGCGAGACCGGCAGCACCCAGGGCGTCAACGCCGGGGTGATGACGCTCAGGCCCTCCATCGCGCCCAGCACCGAGATGGCCGGCGTGAGATCTCCTTGACGGTGTACAGCGGGCTGGTGCCGATGTCGCCGTAGACCACGCCCAGGGCGGCCAGGCCGAGGGCGGCCAGGCCCTGGCGGGGGAGATCGGCGTGAGGCGTGTCCGGGGAGCCGGTGGCTGCGGTCGCAGCCGGGGCGTTGGAGGGCATGCGTTTGGCCCGCGGGCGGGCCGGAAGTGACGACGCCGACAGCGTGCGCCGCGGCGCATCAGGAACGCATAAGCCCTGCGTCCGGGTCGGGCTCGCCCTCGACCAGGCGGTAGCCGACGCCGGGTTCGGTCAGCAGGCGTTGGGGCTCGGCCGGCTCGGCCTCCAGCTTGGCGCGAAGCTGGCCCATGTACAGCCGCAGGTCGTGGGTGTGGGCGGTGAAATCCGCGCCCCAGACGTCGGCCAGCAGCTGGCGGTGGGTGACGACCTGGCACGCGCTGCGCACCAGGCGGGCGAGCAGGCCGAACTCGGTGGGCGTCAGGTGCACCGGCGCGCCGTCCAGCAGCACCCGGCGGGCGGCCAGGTCCACCGCCAGCGGACCGCTGCGCCAGCGGGTGACGGCCGGCGCCAGCCGGGTGCCGCGGTGGCGCAGCGCCACCCGCAGCCGGGCCAGCAGCTCGCCCACGCTGAACGGCTTGACGAGGTCGTCGTCGGCGCCGGCGTCGAGCAGGGCGATCTTCTGCTGTTCGCCGTGGCGCGCCGAGATCAGCAGCACCGGCGTGCCGGCCCGCTGGCCCAGACTGGCCAGCAGGGCCTCGCCATCGCCATCGGGCAGGCCCAGGTCCAGCAGCACCAGGTCGGGTGCGGCATGAGCGGCGAGGGCCCGCGCCTCGGACAGGCTGGCGGCGGTGTGCACGGCATAGCCCTCGACCAGCAGGGCGTCGCGCAGCGTGTTGCCCAGCGCCGTGTCGTCCTCGACCAGCAGCACCTGGAGGGTCATGCCAACGCCTGCCCGGGCGCCGGCTGCGCGGCGCCGGGCAGGTGGCACTCGAAGCTGCTGCCGCCGTGGCCGCGGGCTTGCAGCCGCAGCTCGCCGCCATGGGCGCGCGCAATGGCGCGGCACACCGCCAGGCCGACACCGGTACCGTGGCGCTGCGGTGGTGCGCCGGTCGCCGTGTCGCCGCGCTGGAAGACCTCGAAGATGCGCTCGCGCCAGGCCGGCGGCACGCCGGGGCCGCGGTCGCGCACGGCCAGCACCACGCCGGGCGGTGCATCGCCAGCGCCAGGCGCGCGCCGCACCAGCAGTTCGATGGGGCCGTCGGGCGGCGTGTGGCGGATCGCGTTGTCGACCAGGTTGTCCAGCAGCTGAATCAGCAGCATGGCATCGCAATGCAGCAGCGGCAGGCCGGGCTCCAGCCGGGCGCGCAAGGGGCGGTCAGGCGAGCGCTGGCGGGCACGGCGCAGCACTGCGCCCACCAGTTCCTCGGCCGACTCCCAGTCGCGGCGCAGCACCACGCCAGGCGCGTCCAGCCGAGCCAGTTGCAGGGTGCTGTCGGTCAGCCGGGCCAGATGGTTGGCCTCCTGCACGACGCGCCCGGCCAGCACGCCGCGCTGCTGTGCGTCCAGACGCTGGCCCTGGTCCTGCAGCGACGAGGCCGCGCCCAGGATGGTGGCCAGCGGCGTGCGGTAGTCGTGCGAGATGGCGGTCAGCAGCGCATTGCGCACCGCCTGCAGCTAGGCCTGGGCGCGGGCGTCGTCGGCGGCCTGCTGGCTGAAGTGGCGCTGCAGCGCCACGCCCAGCTGGTCGCACAGGGCCTGGGCGTGGGCGCGCAGGGCGGCATCGGCGCGTTCGGCCGGCGCCGGGCGCAGCAGCGCGGCACCCGGCGCCGGCCGGCTCGCGCCGGCACCGCCGCGAAGGGGCAGGATCCAGTGCGCCAGGCCGGCGTGATGGCCGGTGCCCGGGCCCAGGGCCCGGGCCTGTCGCAGGCCCAGCCACAGGCCGGCGGCCTCGTCGGCGTCGGCAGTGCCGACGAGTTCGGCGTCGTCGTCGGCCAGCGGCACGCCGGGTTGCCATCGGCGGCACAGCAGCAGCGTGGCCGGCGCCGCGGTCAGCGCAGCCAGCGCCTGCTGCAGCGCGGCGGCATGGGCCAGCGGCGGAGCGGCGTCGCGCAGCACCTCGCCCAGCTGCCGCAACTGCTCGGCCCGGGCCTGGTGCAGCCTGGCCTCGCGGGCCTGGTGGCGCAGGTTGGTGATCAGGGCCAGCACCACCCCCAGCGTGGCCGCCATCAGCGTCAGCAGCAGGCCGTCCTGCCAGCGCTCGACCCACAGGCTCCCGCGGGGTGGCACCAGCAACGCATTGAAGGCCAGCACGCCGAGCGCCCCGGCGGCCAGCGTCGCCCAGGCTGGCCACCACAGCGCCGCGAGCGCCCCCCCCAGCACCAGCAGCAGCGCCTGGTGTGCCAGGTCGATGCGATCGTCCAGCCCCAGCATCACCAGCCAGGCCAGCAACCAGGCCAGTGCGCCTGCGGCACAGCCGTCGGCGGACAAGCGTGCGGCCGGTCGGATGCGGTGGGATGGCAGTGGGATGCCTGCACGGTAGCAGCGGCGGCATCAGGATCGCATCAGGAGGGCAGCCGCATCAACTTCGTCGATTCGGACGATGGCCGCCCCAGCGGCGGCTGGATACCGTGCCGGCCTGTTCCAACCAACCTCGGCAAGGCACGCCCATGAAACTCGACAACACCATTTCCGCCGTCATCACCGGTGGCGCGTCCGGCCTGGGCGCGGCCACGGCGCGCCGCCTGGCCGCCAAGGGCGTCAAGGTCGCGCTGTTCGACCTGAACGAGGCCGCCGGCGAGGCGCTGGCCAAGGAACTGGGCGGCGTATTCTGCCTGGTCGACGTGACCAAGGAGGAGTCGGTGGATGCCGGCTTTGCCAAGAGCCGCGCCGCCATCGGCCAGGAGCGCATCCTGGTCAACTGCGCCGGCACCGGCAACGCCATCAAGACCGCCGGCCGCGACAAGGCCACCGGCGAGATCAAGTCGTTCCCGACTGCCAACTTCGAACGCATCATCCAGATCAACCTGATCGGCACCTTCCGCTGCACCGCCAAGAGCGCGGCCGGCATGCTGACCCTGGCGCCGATGGAAGACGGCGAGCGCGGTGCCATCGTCAACACTGCCAGCGTGGCGGCCGAGGACGGCCAGATGGGCCAGGCCGCGTACTCCGCCAGCAAGGCCGGCGTGGTCGGCATGACCCTGCCGATCGCGCGCGACCTGATGGGCGAGGGCATCCGCGTCAACACCATCCTGCCGGGCATCTTCAACACGCCGCTGCTGCAGGGCGCGCCCGACAACGTCAAGGCCGCGCTGGCCGCCAGCGTGCCGTTCCCCAAGCGCCTGGGCCAGCCCGACGAGTACGCGGCCCTGGCCGAGTTCATGATCTCGACCGGCTACTTCAACGGCGAGGATGTGCGCCTCGATGGCGCCATCCGGATGGCCCCACGATGAGCCGGTGATGCGATGATCCGGCGGTGACCTGCACCGCTGTGACTCCCGCATGATCGACCGGCCGGCGCAGGCGCTGCTCGCCCCGGCCTTGCGGGCAGCGGCCGCCCTGCTGGTGCGCCGTGGCTTCACGGCCGACAGCGTGACCTGGGCCGGCTTCGGCCTCGGCATGGCGGCCGCCGGCTGCATCGCGCTGCAACGGCCCCTGGCTGGCCTGGTGCTGCTGTTGGCCAGCCGCCTGTGCGACGGCCTGGACGGCGCGGTGGCGCGGCTGACGCAGCCCACCGACCGCGGTGCCTTTCTCGACATCACGCTCGACTTCCTGTTCTACGCCAGCATTCCGCTGGCGTTTGCGCTGGCCGATCCGCCCGCCAATGCGCTGGCCGCGGCGGTGCTGCTGGCGGCCTTCATCGGCACCGGCAGCAGCTTCCTGGCGTTCGCCGTGCTGGCCGAGCGGCGCGGGTTGACGAGCCTGGCCTATCCGGCAAAGGGCCTGTACTACCTGGGCGGGCTGACCGAAGCCGGTGAGACCCTGGCCTGCTTCGTGGCGATGTGCCTGTGGCCGGCCGCCTTCGCGCCGCTGGCGCTGGGCTTTGCCGCGCTGTGCGGGCTGACCCTGCTGGCGCGCCTGCATGCGGGCTGGCGCAGCTTCGGAGTGGCGCCGTGATCCGGCCGGCGCTGGCCTGGCTGTCGTGGGCCGCGCCGCTGCTGGCGCAGGCCGGCGGGCCGCTGCTGGTGCAGCCGGCCGGCCCGGGCGAGCAGCCACCCGCGCCCTGGCATGTGGTCGGCCTGCCGCAGCAGACCAAGCCCTTCACCCGCTTCGGCGTGGTGACGCTGGAGGGCCAGCGCGTGCTGAAGGTGGAGGCGCAGTCGAGCTATGGCAACCTGGTGCACCCGGTGCTGGAGCAGTCCAACGGCCACCTGCTGCGCTGGCGCTGGCGGGTGGATGAACCGCTGCCTGCAGCCAACCTGCACCGGCGCGATGGCGACGACAGCCCGCTGAAGGTGTGCGCGCTGTTCGACATGCCGCTGGCCGCCGTGCCGTTCGTCGAGCGCCAGGTGCTGCGCATCGCGCGCTTGCGCAGCGGCGAATCGCTGCCGGCGGCCAGCGTCTGCTATGTGTGGGATGCGCACCTGCCACCCGGCACGGTGCTGGACAACGCCTTCACCCGGCGCCTGCGCATGATCGTGCTGCGCGGCCCCGAGACGGGCCTGCGCACCTGGGTGAGCGAGCAGCGCGACGTCTGGGCCGACTTCCGGCGCCTGTTCGCCGACGAGGCGCAAGCCGTGCCGCCGCTGGTGGGCATCGGCATCGCCGCAGATGCCGACAACACCCAGGGCCACAGCCTGGGCTACGTTGGCAGCATCACGCTGGAATAGGGCGACAGGGCGCTCCCGGGCCGGCGCCGTGCGTCAGTGCCCGCGCAGTTCAGGCACGCGCTCGGCCGGCGGCGTGTTGCGGCTGCGCCCGCAGCGCACGATGCCGTCGATCATCACCATGCCCACGCCGGGAATGTCGCCCAGTTGCACGCTCTCCAGCAGCGTCTTGCCGGCGGTGTGCTGGGCGCGGTCCATGAACACGAAGTCGGCGTCGCGCCCGGGCTCGATCAGGCCGCAGTTCAGGCCGCGCAGCTTCGCGGTGTTGCCGGTGGCGAAGCAGAAGACCAGTTCGGCCGGGATGTTGCCCAGCGACGAGAGCAGGGCGATCAGCCGCAGCATGCCCAGCGGCTGCACGCCGGAGCCGGCCGGGCCATCCGTGCCCAGGATCACCCGGTGTGGGCACTTCAGCTGCATCGCCGCCTGGGCCGCGGCGATGGCGGTCTTCTCGTTGCCGTTGTGCACGATCTCGATCGCGCGGCTGCTTTTCTCGCACAGCGTGCAGACGTCACGCTCGGGCAGGCTGGTGTGGCCGCCGTTGATGTGGCCGATGACGTCGGCATCCGCCTCCAGAACCACGTCCTTGTCGATCAGGCCCGAGCCCGGGATGCTGGGCCCGCCGGTGTGGATGGTGCTCTGGATGCCGTGCTTGCGCGCCCAGGCCACCATCTCCTTGGCTTCATAACCCGCCTTCACCGAGCCCAGGCCCACCTCGCCCAGCAGCTTGACGCCCGCGGCGGCCAGTTCGGCGAAGTCGCCCTCGGTCATGCCCTTCTCGATCACCGGCGCGCCGGCCAGCACCTTGACGCCACCGGGGCGGAAGTTGTCGAACGCGCGCTGCGCGGTGATGGCCAAAGCCTTCAGGCCGACGATGTCCTTGGGCCGGCCGGGCAGGTGCACCTCACCGGCCGAGATCATCGTGGTGACGCCGCCGTTCATCGTGCTGTCGATCCAGCCGATCTGGTTCTGCCGCGGTGTCCAGTCGCCGAACACCGGATGCACATGGCTGTCGATCAGGCCCGGTGCCACGCAGCAGCCGTTGGCGTCGACCAGGGTGTCGGGCTGGGCGGTGTCGCAGTCCTTGGCGCGGCCGACCGCGGTGATGATGCCGTCGACCACGACGATGGTGTCGGCGTCGAGGATGGGCTTGTCCAGGTCGCCCGAGAGCAGCAGCCCGATGTTGGTGATGACCACCTTGCCCGACTTGCCGCCGGCTGCCACGTCTGCCATGTCTTCGCGCTCCTGTGATTGATGTAGCAAAGGCTACATGAACCACGCGGGGCGCTCAAGGGCTCAGGCGGCGGGCGGGTGGACGCACACGGCCCGGCGCACCGCGTCGATGACGAAGGCTTCCCAGTGCGCGAGGGCGGCCGGCGCCTCCAGGTTCTCGCCCAGGAAGGACGAGAGGGTGAAGCGGTTGCTCAGGTAGAAGTAGGCCATCGACGCGATCATCAGGTAGACGTCGCGGGCGTTCAGCGCGGGGCGGAACAGGCCCTGGGCGATGCCGGCCTGCAGCACGCTGTCGGTGATGGCGAGCGCGGGCGAGGAGTAGTCCTTGGCCCGCGCGCTCTTGGCGATGTGCTTGCCGCGCAGCAGGTTCTCGCTGTTGAGCAGGGTGATGAACTCGGGGTTCTTCTGGTAATAGCCCCAGACGAAACGGATCATCGCGTCCAGCGCGGCCAGCGGCTGCGTGGTGTCCAGCACCAGGCCCTGCTCGGCCTCGTTGAAGCGGCGGTAGGTGTCCTCGATGACCGCGATGAACAGGCCTTCCTTGCTACCGAAGTAGTAGTAGATCATCCGGTCGTAGGACTTCGCGGCCTTGCTGATCTGCTCGACCCGCCCCCCGGCGAATCCGTGGCGCGCGAAGACCTTGGTGGCGGCGCGCAGGATGGCGTCGCGGGTGGCCTGGGCGGCCAGTTCACGCACGCCCGGGGCGCGGGTGCCGTCGGGGCGCGTGGCGCGCGCAGGACGGGTTGCGCGGGCAGCGCGCTTGGCCGCAGCCGGCTTCGCCGCTGGCTTCTTGCGGGCGGCGGTGGCCATGCGCTCAGGGCTGCCCGCCGTGCCTCACTGCTCGACGAAGGCGCGCTCGATGACGTACTCGCCCGGCGTGGTGGTGTTGCCTTCCTTGAAGTGGCGCGCTTCCAGCAGGGCCTTCAGGTCCTTCAGCAGGGCCGGGCTGCCGCAGATCATCACCCGGTCTTCGGCCGGGTTGATGTTGGGCACGCCGAGGTCGCTGAACATCTTGCCGCTGTCCAGCAGGTCGGTGATGCGGCCCATGTTGCGGTAGGGCTCGCGCGTCACCGTGGGGTAGTACTTCAGCTGCTGGCTGATCATCTCGCCCAGGAACTCGTGCTTGGGAAGTTCGTCGGTGATGTAGTCGTGGTAAGCCAGTTCGTTGACCTGGCGCACGCCGTGCACCAGCACCACTTCCTCGAACTTCTCGTAGGTCTCGGGGTCTCGGATGATGCTCATGAACGGCGCCAGGCCGGTGCCGCTGCCCATCAGGTACAGGCGCTTGGCCGGCAGCAGGTAGTCGATCAGCAGGGTGCCGGTGGGCTTGTTGCCGACGATCACCTTGTCGCCCGGCTGGATGTGCTGCAGCCGGCTGGTGAGCGGGCCGTCCTGGACCTTGATGCTCAGGAACTCCAGCGTCTCTTCATAGTTGGCGCTGACCACGCTGTAGGCGCGCAGCAGCGGCTTGCCGTCCACGCGCAGGCCGATCATCGTGAAGTGGCCGTTCTTGAAGCGCAGCGTGGTGCCGCGGGTGGTGGTGAAGCTGAACAACCGGTCGGTCCAGTGGTGGACGGTGAGGACGGTTTCTTCGTTGAAGGCGCTCATGGTGGTGCGGTGGGGCGGCGCTTGCTTGGCCAGCGCCTTTGTCTGTAGCATCGGCTACACATTGGTTTAGCAGGCACTACATGAAATCGCCGCCTGCAGAGCTGGCCCGCATTGTGCCTCAGGCATCGGGTTGTCCCGGGGTGCGGGACTTGTCTTCGATCAAGCGGGAGTCCCTTGTGTCCGAGCACGAACACACCAAGACCGACGGCCTCGGCGAACCGGCTGTTGCGGCCCCGGCCAACCCCGAGGCCTGGCGCGCGGCGCCGCGCAATGCCCGCATGGCGGCGCACAAGGTCGAGTGCAACGCCTGCCCGGTGCTGTGCCAGATCAGCGAGGGCAAGGTCGGCGCCTGCGACCGCTATGCCAATGCCGCTGGCGTGCTGGTGCGGGTGGACCCGGTGCTGCTGGTGCGCCAGCGTGCCGATGCAGTGGGCGGCGATGCCGAGACGGCCGACCTGGTGCCCTTCCTGCCAGCAGGCAGCCCGGCCTTGGTGCGGGACGCAGGCGCGCCGGCGCTGTTCGTCACCGCAGTCGGCGCTGGCACCACCTATCCCGACTACAAGCCCGCGCCCTTCATCGTCAGCAGCCCCGCCCAGGGCGTGGACATGGTGACCGTGGTCACCGAGGGCATCTTCAGCTACTGCAGCCTGAAGCTGAAGATCGACACCGACCGCTGGCTGGGCCCCGAGCAGGCCAATGTGCGCTGCAACGGCGAGGTGGTGGGCCATGTGTCCACCGCCGAATACGGCAGCCAGATGCTCAGCATCGGTGGCGTGCACCACATCACCGGCGGCAGCAAGAAGGAAGGCCGGGTGACGGTGGACACCATGGCCGCGCTGGGCAACCGCCAGGCGGTGGACCTGACCATCGACGGCGGCGCGCAGCTGCGGGTGCAGGCCGGTGCCGCCCCGGTGGTCAACGGCGTGCCCGAGCAGCGCATGCGCCTGGGCTGCGGGTCGGCGACCATCGGCATCTTCGCCCAGCAGTTCGCCGGCCTGGTCGACGAGGTGGTGGTGGTCGACGACCACATCACCGGCGTGCTGACCGAGCACCAGGCCGGCCGCTGCCTCGGCCTGAAACCGTCGGGCCTGAAGATCCGCGGCCGCAAGAGCACGCCGGGGCGCTACTTCCAGGTGGCCAACCCCGGCACCGGCTGGGGTGGCACCGACATTGCCAACCCGCTGTCCATCCTGGAACCCTGGGACGCCGAACAAGCCTGGCCCGGCCAGCGCCTGCTGATGGTCAGCACCACCGGCGAGCATGCCGGCTGGTTCGTGCTGGATGACGCGCTGCAGCCGCGTGCCGCAACCCTGCCGGCCGACGTGCAGGCCATCGTCGATCGCATCGGCGAGAACTGCGAGCCGGCGCTGTGCAGCGTGCTCTTCGTGGCCGGTGCAGGGGGCAGCCTGCGGGCGGGCGTCACCGACAACCCGGTGCGGCTGACCCAGGCGATCAAGCAGAGCCTGGTGAACGTGAGCTGTGGCGGCGCGCCGGCCTATGTGTGGCCGGGCGGCGGCATCACGGTGATGGTCGATGTGCTGCGCATGCCGGCCAACAGCTTCGGCACGGTGCCCACGCCGGCCATCGTCGCGCCCATCGAGTTCAGCCTGCGTCTGGACGACTACCAGCGCCTGGGCGGGCACATGGCCTATGTGCGCACGCTGGAACAGGCCCTGGCCACCGGTGCCTGGCATGCCGACGGTGCGCCCACCGCCAGGCGCATCGCCGACCAGCCCGCCGTCAACGGCTGGCCGCTGGGCGCGCCGCCCCTGCTGGGCTGATGGCGATGCAGGCGCAGCGCGCGCCGCTGGCGGACGGCCGGTGGCACTTCCAGCACGGACCGATCGACTGCGTGATCGCTGCGGAGGGCGACGCCGAGGCGGTCGCTGCGGCGCACGCGGCGGCCTGGGCACGCTTCCAGCCGCTGCTCGCCGAACTGGTGGCGGAACTGCCGCTGCTGCGCCAGCCGGTGGTCGCCGGTGGCATCCATCCGCTGCGCGGTGCCGTGGCCCGGCGCATGTGGGACGCCTGCGCGCCGCTGCGCGACGCGGCCGACGGCTTCATCACGCCCATGGCGGCCGTGGCCGGTTCGGTGGCGCAGGAGCTGATCGCCGCCTACCAGCGCCCCGGCATCACCCGCGCCTGGGTCAACAACGGCGGCGACATCGCGCTGCACCTGGCGCCGGGGCAGTCTGCGCGGGTCGGCCTGTTCGCCGACCTGGCAAGGGTCGATGCCGCTGCCCTCGCCCGCACCGCCGCGGGGCAGCTGTGCACCGATGCAGGCTTCGGCGTGGACTACGGCAGCCCGGTGCGGGGCGTGGCCACCAGCGGCTGGCGCGGGCGCAGTCATTCGCTGGGCATCGCCGACAGCGTCACCGTGCTGGCTGCCACCGCTGCGATGGCCGATGCGGCGGCGACGGTGATCGCCAATGCGGTCGACGTGCAGGACGCCAGAATCCACCGTGCGCCGGCCAGCAGTCTGCGCGACGACAGCGACCTGGGTGAGCGCCCGGTCACCGTCGATGTGCCAGCCCTGCCGCCGGCGCTGGTGCAGCAGGCGTTGAACCACGGTCTGGCGATGGCACGGCGGCTGCGGGCCCTGGGGTTGATCGAGGCCACGCTGCTGGTCTGTCAGGGTTCCCTCGCTCGGCTGGCGCCGACGGGGGATTTAGAGTTGGTGTAGTAATTGCTAAACGAATTGCCATGAGCCTGATCGACATCCGCCGCGTGTTCACGCAGGTCGAGGACATCCACCACGAAGGCGGCCCGCGTGCCGCCGTGCCGCTGCGCCGGGGCGCCATCGCCGCGGTGCTGACCAACCCCTATGCCGGCCGCTACGAGCCCGACATCCTGCCGATGATGGAGGCGCTGAACCCCGTCGGCCTGGACATGGCGCGGCGTCTGCTGGCGGCGATGGCGGTGCCGGCCGAGGCCATCCAGGGCTACGGCAAGGGCGCGATCATCGGCGCCGCGGGTGAACTGGAGCATGGTGCCCTGTGGCATGTGCCGGGTGGCTACGCGATGCGCGAACTGCTGGGCTGGAAGGGTGATGCCGCCGCGTACAAGCGCGGCGAGGGCAGCAGCGGCCAGAGCGGCAACGCCCTGGCCATCGTGCCCAGCACCAAGAAGGTGGGCCCGCCCGGCGCCACGCTGGACGTGCCGCTGACGCACATCAACGCCAGCTATGTGCGCAGCCATTTCGACGCCATGGAAGTGCGCGTGCCTGGATCGCCCCGGCCTGACGAGATGGTCGTGATCCTGGCGATGAGCTGCGGTGCACGGGTGCATGCCCGCGTCGGTGGTCTGGCGGCCGATGCGATCGCCAAGTGGGACGGACAACGATAAGGAGACACCCATGCCAGCTGACATCCGCAAACTGGTCGTGCAGGTCGACGAGACCCGCCGCGAGATGGGCCGCGACGTGAGCCCGCCCACCCGGCGCGCGCTGGCGATGGCGGTGATCGCCAACCCCTTTGCCGGCCGCTACGAGGCCAATCTCGACGCGCTGATCGCCATTGGCGAGGAACTGGGCGCGCTGCTGGGCGAGAAGTGCGTGCAGGCCCTGGGCATCCAGCCCGGCCAGGCGCAGAGCTATGGCAAGGCGGCCATCGTCGGCGAGGCCGGTGAGCTGGAGCATGCCGCGGCCATCCTGCACCCCAAGCTGGGCGCGCCGCTGCGCAAGGCGGTGGAGAAGGGCGCCGCGCTGGTACCGTCGGCCAAGAAGCAGGGCGGCGTGGGCACGGCGGTGGACGTGCCGCTGGGCCACAAGGACGCCGCCTTCGTGCGCAGCCACTTCGACGCGATCGAGGCCCGGGTGGCCGACGCGCCGCGGGCCAACGAGATCGTGGTGGCGGTGGCCGTCACCGACAGCGGCCGGCCGCTGCCGCGGGTGGGCGGGCTGCAGGCCAGCGAGATCGTCGGGCAGGACGGCTTGCGATAGCCGCCCGCGCACCCGTTATGGTTCGACCCGTTCCAACTTCTCCTTCCGAGGACTCCGCATGAACCGCAAGCACTTCCTGGCCGCGCTGGCCGCGTTGTCCGGCCTCGCCACCACCGGCGCCCAGGCCCAGGGTGGGCCGATCAAGATCGGCGAAGTCAACAGCTACAAGGTGCAGCCGGCCTTCCTGGAGCCCTACAAGAAGGGCATGGAGCTGGCGGTGGAGGAGATCAACGCCGCCGGCGGCCTGCTGGGCCGCAAGGTCGAACTGATCACCCGCGACGACAACGGCAACCCTGGGGATGCGGTGCGGGCGGCCGAGGAACTGGTCTCGCGCGAGAAAGTGGACGTGCTGACCGGCGCGTTTCTCTCGAACATCGGCCTGGCGCTGACCGACTTCGCCAAGCAGAAGAAGTTCTTCTACCTGGCCAGCGAGCCGCTGACCGACAAGATCGTCTGGGGCAGCGGCAACCGCTACACCTACCGGCTGCGGCCCAGCACCTACATGCAGAGCGCGATGCTGGTGCCTGAGGCGGCCAAGCTGAAGAAGAAGCGCTGGGCCATCGTCTACCCGAACTACGAATACGGCCAGAGCGCGGCAGCCACCTTCAAGCAACTGCTGAAGGCCGCCCAGCCGGATGTGGAGTTCGTCGCCGAGCAGGCGCCGCCGCTGGGCAAGCTGGACGCCGGCAGCGTGGTGCAGGCCCTGGCCGATGCCAAGCCCGACGCGATCATGAACGTGCTGTTCGGTGCCGACCTGGCCAAGTTCGTGCGCGAGGGCAACACCCGCGGCCTGTTCCAGGGCCGGGCGGTGGTCAGCATGTTGACCGGCGAGCCGGAATACCTGGACCCGCTGAAGGACGAGACGCCCGATGGCTGGATCGTCACCGGCTACCCCTGGTACGGC
>Ga0116179_1002432_pt1 | contig 13385 bp, 9 predicted proteins | sample AD_UKC071_MetaG_FD_89751 | JGI IMG/M metagenome (GOLD analysis project Ga0116179, IMG submission 89751) | Active sludge microbial communities of municipal wastewater-treating anaerobic digesters from USA - AD_UKC071_MetaG | ecosystem: Engineered > Bioreactor > Anaerobic > Digestate | place: USA...
ACGTCGGCGTGGTCGCCGATGCCCGCCTCGCTGCCGTGGGTGCGCACCACCGAGGCGGCCTCGCCGATGTGGACGTCGGTCAACGTGGTGTCCGGGCCGATCCGGCAGTGACCGCCGATCCGGGTGGCGCCCAGCAGTTGGGTGCCGGGGGCGATGACGGTGTCGCGCCCGATCGTCACGTCGACGTCGATCCAGGTGCTGGCCGGGTCGATGACGGTGACCCCGGCCCGCTGGTGGCCGGCCACGATGCGCCGGTTGAGTTCGGCGGCCAGTTCGGACAGCTGCACTCGGTCGTTGACCCCGGCGACCAGGGCGGCGTCATCGACATGGTTGGCGTGCACGACGCGCCCGTCGGCGCGCACGATGGCGATGACGTCGGTCAGGTACAGCTCGTGCTGGGCGTTGTTCGACGACAGCCGGCTCAGAGCGGAGCGCAGCGCGTCGATGTCGAAGGCGTAGATGCCGGAGTTGATCTCCCGGATGGCCCGCTGCTGCGGGGTGGCGTCGGTCTCCTCGACGATGGCGATCACCTCGCCGTCCTGGGTGCGCAGGATGCGCCCGTAGCCGGTGGCGTCGGGCACCGTGGTGGTCAGCACCGTCACGCAGGCCCGCTGGTCCCGGTGTGCGGCGACCAGGGCCGCCAGGGTGTCGGCGTCGAGCAGTGGGATGTCGCCGGAGGTGACCACCACCGTGCCGCCGAAGTCGGCCGGCAACGCCGACAGACCGCACAGTGCGGCGTGCCCGGTGCCCAGTTGCTGCTCCTGGACGGCGACCTCGATGCGGCGGCCCAGGTGGGCGGACAGTTCATCGACGGCGGCGCCGATCCGCTCGCGGTCCTTGCCCAGCACGACCGCGAGATGCTCGGGGGCGAGCTTGGCCACCGCGTGCAGGGCGTGCGAGAGCATGGTCCGTCCACCGAGGGTGTGCAGCACCTTGGGGGTGTCCGAACGCATCCGGGTGCCGGCGCCGGCGGCCAGCACGAGTACGGCGGTTTCCGTTGATGTCATGGGGGGATTCCTCCCGAATCGCCTGCAGCGCCGGGAAAGCCCTCGCTCCGCCGCCAGGACTCGAACCTGAACTATCTGAACCAAAATCAGAGGTGCTGCCAATTACACCACGGCGGATTGCCCGTCACGGACGGTGACGGGGTTGCCCGCCAAGAGACTCTAGCCGCCCGCGGCGCCGCACCAGAATACGCTTGCCCGGTGAGCGCACCCGATCGCGGACACCTTCCGCCGCGGGCCCGGATGACCGGCACCCAGCGTCGCCACCAGCTGATCAACGTGGCGCGCTCGCTGTTCGCCGAACGCGGCTACGAGGGCACCTCCATCGAAGAGGTCGCCCAGCGCGCCGGGGTGTCCAAGCCGGTGGTCTACGAGCACTTCGGCGGCAAAGAGGGTCTCTACGCGGTGGTGGTGGACCGGGAGATGACCGCCCTGCTCGACGGCATCACCGCGTCGCTGACCAACAACCGGTTCCGGGCGCGGGTCGAGGCGGTGGTGCTGGCGCTGCTGACCTACGTCGAGGAGCGCACCGACGGGTTCCGGATCATGACCCGCGACTCGCCGGCCTCGATCACCGCCGGTACCTACTCCAGCCTGTTCACCGACGCGGTGAACCAGGTCGCCCCGATCCTGGCCGGCGACTTCGCCCGCCGCGGGCTGGACCCCGAACTCGCGCCGTTGTACGCCCAGGCCCTGGTCGGGTCGGTGTCGATGACGGCCCAGTGGTGGCTGGATGCCCGCGAACCGCAGAAGGAGGTGGTGGCCGCCCACCTGGTCAACCTGATGTGGAACGGCCTGGCCCATCTGGAGTCCGATCCGCAACTGCGGGACGAATGAGCGGGACCAATAAACTCAAGGACATCATGACCGCATCGGGGCATCAGCATGTCCAGACCCCGTTGGCGGGTCTGGTCGACACCGTTCTCGCCGCACCGGAATTCGCCGACCTGGCCGCCCGGGCGGGTTCCCGCCCGGATGACCTGGCGGTGGTCGGCCCGGCCAGCGCCCGGCTGTTCGTGGCCTGCGCTCTCGCGTCCGGGCCGGCCTCTCCGGCGGACTGCGGCCCCGCCGGTGGTCAGCCGGCCGGGGCGCCGCTGGTGGTGGTGACGGCCACCGGCCGCGAGGCCGACGACCTGACCGCCGAACTGCGGGCGGTGTACGGCGATCAGGTGGCGCTGTTCCCGTCCTGGGAGACCCTGCCGCACGAACGGCTCTCGCCCGGGGTGGACACCGTCGGCGCCCGGATGCTGCTGCTGCGCCGGCTGGCCCGTCCCGGCGACGCCCACCTCGGACCGCCGCTGCGGGTCGTCGTCACCACCGCGCGGTCGTTGCTGCAGCCGATGGCCGCCGGCCTGGCCGAGGTCGACCCGGTCACCCTGGTGGTCGGAGCCGCCCCGGCGGCGACATCGGACACCGGAGCCGAGTTCGACTTCGACGCCCTGGTCGCCCGGCTGGTCGAACTGGGCTACACCCGGGTGGACATGGTGGCCCGCCGCGGTGAGTTCGCGGTCCGCGGCGGCATTCTCGACGTCTTCCCGCCGACCGCGGAGCATCCGGTGCGGCTGGAGTTCTGGGGCGACGAGATCACCGAGATGCGCATGTTCTCGGTCGCCGATCAGCGCTCCATCCCGGAGCTGGAGATCAGCACCGTTGTCGCCGTGCCGTGCCGGGAACTGCTGCTGACCGACGAGGTCCGCGCCGCCGCGCGGGAGTTGGCAGCCGGCACCCATGTGGCCGGTGACCGGATCTCCGGCGGGGTCGGGGACATGCTGGCCAAGATCGCCGAGGGCATCGGAGTCGACGGGATGGAGGCGCTGACCCCGGTGCTGCTGCCCCGGGCGCTCACCCTGTTCGTCGACCACCTGCCGGCCGGTGCCCCGCTGCTGGTGTGCGATCCGGAGAAGGTGCGCACCCGCGCGGCCGACCTGATCAAGACCGGACAGGAGTTCCTGGAGGCGTCCTGGTCGGTCGCGGCGGTCGGCGGGGATTCACCGATCGACGTCGCCCAACTCGGCGGATCGGGTTTCCGCGGCCTCGACGATGTCCGGGAGGCCGCCCGCGCGGGCGGGCACCCGTGGTGGACGGTCAGCCAACTCCGCAGCGACGGGGCGATCGAACTCGACGTCCGAGCGGCCCCGTCGGCCCGCGGCCAGCAGAGCACCGTCGACGAGATCTTCGCCATGTTGCGCGCCCATGTGGCCGGCGGCGGGACGGCTGCCGTCGTCGCGCCCGGCACCGGCATCGCGCACCGGGTGGTCGAGCAACTCGGCGAGCACGACGCGCCCGCGGCGATGCTCGAACCGGGCCAGGCCCCGCACCCCGGCGTCGTCGGCGTTCTCAAGGGACCCCTGCACTCGGGTTTGATCGTGCCCGGAGGCCACGGGGGCACCGTGCTCCCGGGCGCCCACCTCGTCATCGTCACCGAGACCGACCTGACCGGGAACCGGGCCACCGGCCCGGAGGGCCGGCGGCTGGCGGCCAAGCGGCGCAACATCGTCGACCCGCTGGCACTGACGGCCGGCGATCTGGTGGTGCACGACCAGCACGGCATCGGCCGCTTCGTCGAGATGGTGGAGCGCACCGTCGCCGGCGCCCGCCGCGAGTATCTGGTGCTGGAGTACGCCGGCAAGCGCGGCCAGGCGGCCGACAAGTTGTTCGTCCCGATGGACTCGCTGGACCAGTTGTCCCGCTATGTCGGCGGCGAGCAGCCCAGCCTGAGCCGCCTGGGCGGCAGCGACTGGGCCAACACGAAGAACAAGGCGCGCAAGGCGGTTCGCGAGATCGCCGGCGAACTGGTGGCGCTCTACGCCAAACGGCAGGCCGCCCCCGGCCACGCGTTCGCCCCGGACAGCCCGTGGCAGGCGGAGATGGAGGACGCCTTCGGGTTCACCGAGACGGTGGATCAGTTGACCGCGATCGCCGAGGTCAAGGCCGATATGGAGAAGCCCGTGCCGATGGACCGGGTGATCTGCGGCGACGTCGGCTACGGCAAGACCGAGATCGCGGTGCGGGCGGCGTTCAAAGCCGTTCAGGACGGCAAGCAGGTGGCGGTGCTGGTGCCCACCACGCTGCTGGCCGACCAGCACCTGCAGACCTTCACCGCGCGGATGGCCGGGTTCCCGGTCACCGTCAAGGGCCTGTCCCGGTTCACCGATCCGGCCGACTCGATGAAGACCCTCGAGGGGATGGCCGACGGCAGTGTCGACGTGGTGATCGGCACCCACCGGTTGCTGCAGACCGGGGTGCGGTGGAAGGACCTCGGCCTGGTGGTCGTCGACGAGGAACAGCGGTTCGGCGTCGAGCACAAGGAGCACATCAAGGCGCTGCGCAGCCACGTCGACGTGCTCACCATGAGCGCCACCCCGATCCCGCGCACCCTGGAGATGAGCCTGGCCGGGATCCGGGAGATGTCGACCATCCTCACCCCGCCCGAGGAGCGTTACCCGGTGCTGACCTATGTCGGCCCCCACGACGACAAGCAGGTGGCCGCCGCCCTGCGTCGCGAACTGCTGCGCGACGGACAGGTGTTCTACGTGCACAACCGGGTCAGCAGTATCGACGCCGCTGCGGGCCGGATCTCGGCTCTGGTCCCCGAGGCCCGGGTCGCCGTCGCACACGGGCAGATGCCCGAGGAACTGCTCGAGCGCACCGTCCAGGGCTTCTGGAACCGCGACTTCGACGTGCTGGTGTGCACCACGATCATCGAGACCGGCCTGGACATCTCCAACGCCAACACCCTCATCGTCGAGCGCGCCGACACCTTCGGGCTGTCCCAACTGCACCAGCTGCGCGGGCGGGTCGGCCGCAGCCGGGAACGCGGCTACGCCTACTTCCTGTACCCGCGGGAGACGCCGCTGACCGAGACGGCCTACGACCGACTGGCGACGATCGCGCAGAACAACGAACTCGGCGCCGGTATGGCCGTGGCGATGAAGGACCTGGAGATCCGCGGCGCGGGCAACGTGCTGGGCGTCGAGCAGTCCGGGCACGTCGCCGGCGTGGGCTTCGACCTCTACGTGCGACTGGTCGGCGAGGCGGTGGAGGCCTACCGGGCCGCAGCCGACGGCACTACCGTCGCCGCCCCGGAGGAACCCCGCGACATCCGGATCGACCTGCCGGTCGACGCCCACCTGCCGCCGGAGTACATCGCCAGCGACCGACTCCGACTGGAGGCCTACCGGCGGCTGGCCGCGGCATCGGACGAGGCGGGTATCGCCGCCGCCGTCGAGGAACTGATCGACCGGTACGGACCGCTGCCCGAACCCGCGCAGCGACTGGTCGCGGTGGCCCGGTTGCGGGTGTTGTGCCGCGAGTTCGGAGTCACCGAGATCGGCGCCACCGGGTCCGGGGCGACCACCCTGCGCGTGGCCCCGCTCACCCTGGCCGACTCCGCGCAAGTGCGCCTCAAGCGCATGTACCCCGCCGCCGCCTACCGGGCCACCACCAATGTGGTGCAGGTGCCGATCCCACGGGAGGGCTCGGCGTTGGGTGCGCCGCGGATCCGCGACACCGAACTGGTCCAATGGGTGGCCGATGTGCTGCTCGCGTTGCATGGCCGGCCGTCCGGCGAGGTGAACGTCACCGGCGCCGTCCCGGCCGGCAGCGCAGCGGGGGACAGCCGGTGACCGTCGTGCTGGTCGACCCCCGGCGGCCGGGGCTGGTGCCGGTCGAGGCGGTCGAAAAGCTCTGTGGCCATGTGCAATACACCGAGGAGATGCCGGTCCGGATCCTTTGGTCGCTGCCGTCGGCGCGCTCGGTGCTGGCCGGTCCGCCCGCCCCGGTGCTGCTGTCGTCGGATCCGGATCATCCGGCGGTGCGGACCCGGGTCGCCGCCGGCGAGGAGGTGATCGCCGCGCCCGCGCCGCAGTCCGGTGAGCGTCTCCTCGACGCGGTGGCGGTGATGGACCGGTTGCGCACCGCGGGGCCGTGGGAGAGCGAACAGACCCACGACTCGCTGCGCCGCTACCTGCTCGAGGAGGCCTACGAACTGTTCGACGCCATGCACAGCGGCGACGCGGGGGAGGTGCGCGACGAACTCGGCGACGTGCTGTTGCAGGTGCTGTTCCACGCCCGGATCGCCGAGGACGCCCCGGAGCATCCGTTCGACATCGACGACGTCGCCGACGCCCTGGTGCGCAAACTCGGCAACCGGGTTCCGGCTGTGCTGGCCGGCGAGTCGATCACGCTGGAGGAGCAACTGGCCCAGTGGGAGCAGCGCAAGGCCCTGGAACGACGGTCGTCGGCGCTGGCGCGGACATCCTGCGTCGACGGGGTGCCGACGGCCCAGCCCGCGTTGGCGCTGGCGCAGAAGGTCATCGCCCGGGCGATCGGGGCCGGTGTGCCGTCCGACCTGATCCCCGCGGAGGTCACCACGGTCACCGTCGGTGCCGAGATCGACGCGGAGAACGAACTGCGCAGCGCGGTGCTGAACTTCATGGCCGCGGTTCGCGCCGCTGAGCAGGCGGTCATCGCCGAACGCGCCGGCGCCGGCCCGATCACCGCCGACGAGTGGCGCCGGCACCTGGCCTGACCTGCTCGAAGCCCGCCTCGGGCGGGATAAGTCCACTTCGGCCGGTGCGGTGCCAGCTAACACCTGGCCGTCCGTGGAACGATAGAGGGACCAACGATGTGGTCACGGAGGAGTGCTGCCGGCCGGCATTCCCAGATTCAGGGAGTCGAGGGGTTCGGTGTCGTCGTTGCGCTGGCTGGGTGCCGCCGCCGCGGTCGTGGTGACGGGGACCCTGCTTGCCTCGAGTTGCTCGTGGAACACCGGCACGCCGATCCCCAACGGCGTGCCGCCGCCCGCCGGTGCGCCGGTGCCGGCGATCGACACCCATGCGGGCGGGCGCCCCGCCGACCAGCTCAAGGACTGGGCGGCGCAGCTCGCTCCGGCGCTGGGCATCCCCATCGAGGCGCTGGAGGCCTACGCCTACGCCGCCCGGGTGGCCCAGGTGGAGAACCCCGACTGCCATCTCTCCTGGACCACGCTGGCCGGGATAGGCATGGTGGAGAGCCACCACGGCACCTACCGAGGCGCGGAGATCGCCGCCAACGGCGACGTCAGCCCGCCGATCCGGGGCGTGCACCTGGACGGCACCAACGGCAATCTGGAGATTCTCGACCTCGAGGCCACCAAGGACTCGCCGGCCGGTGACCCGGTCTACGCCCGAGCGATGGGTCCCATGCAGTTCATCCCGGAAACCTGGCGCCTCTACGGGGTGGACGCCAACAACGACGGCGTCATCAGCCCGGACAACTTCGACGACGCCGCGCTGTCGGCCGCCGGATACCTGTGCTTCCGGGGTAAGGACATGGCCACCCCGCCAGGCTGGATGAACGCGTTGCGCGCCTACAACCACTCCGACGAGTACGCGCGGATGGTCCGGGACTGGGCCACGGCGTACGCGAACGGACATTCCCGCTGAGTGATCAGCGGCGGGTGCCCTCGGCAGTGTGATCTGCGGCGGGTGCCCCCGCCGAGCGCGGCGCCCATCTACGCTTAGGGCGCCGGTCACCATCCGGCCGGCGGCCCGGCGAAGTCCGGTCCGCCCGGCAACGTCCGCCCCGCTAAGGAGAACCGCAGTGCCCATCATCGAGCAGGTCGCCGCCCGCGAAATCCTCGACTCCCGCGGTAACCCCACGGTCGAGGTCGAAGTGGCGCTGATCGACGGCACAATCGCCCGCGCCGACGTCCCCTCGGGAGCCTCCACCGGCGAACATGAGGCGGTCGAACTGCGCGACGGCGGCTCCCGCTACGGCGGTAAGGGTGTCAAGAAGGCGGTCGAGGCGGTGCTCGACGAGATCGCGCCCGCCGTCATCGGTCTGTCCGCCGACGATCAGCGGCTGGTCGACCAGGCCCTGGTGGACCTCGACGGCACCCCGGGCAAGTCGCGGTTGGGCGCCAACGCGATCCTCGGTGTCTCGCTGGCGGTGGCCAAGGCGGCCGCCGACAGCGCCGGCCTGCCGCTGTTCCGCTACCTGGGCGGACCCAACGCGCACATCCTGCCGGTGCCGATGATGAACATCCTCAACGGCGGCGCGCACGCCGACACCGGGGTGGACGTCCAGGAGTTCATGGTGGCCCCGATCGGCGCACCCAGCTTCTCCGAGGCGCTGCGCTGGGGTGCGGAGGTCTACCACGCACTCAAGGCGGTGCTCAAGAAGCAGGGTCTGTCCACCGGTCTCGGCGATGAGGGCGGCTTCGCCCCGGACGTGGCCGGCACCAAGGCGGCCCTGGACCTGATCTGCTCGGCGATCGAGTCGGCCGGCTTCAAACCCGGCACCGACGTGGCCCTCGCCCTCGACGTCGCCGCCACCGAGTTCTACACGGCGGGAACGGGGTACAACTTCGAGAAGGAGGTCCGCACCGCCGCCCAGTTGACCGAGTTCTACGGCACCCTGCTCGACGCCTACCCCCTGGTGTCGATCGAGGATCCGCTCAGCGAGGACGACTGGGACGGTTGGGTCGATCTGACCACGGCCATCGGCGAGCGGGTGCAGATCGTCGGCGACGACCTGTTCGTCACCAACCCCGAGCGCCTCGAAGAGGGGATCGAGCGTGGTGCGGCCAACGCCCTGCTGGTGAAGGTGAACCAGATCGGCACCCTCACCGAGACCCTCGACGCCGTGACACTGGCGCACAACAGCGGATACCGCACCATGATGAGCCACCGCAGCGGCGAGACCGAGGACACCACCATCGCCGACCTCGCGGTCGCGGTGGGCAGTGGTCAGATCAAGACCGGCGCGCCCGCCCGCAGCGAGCGTGTCGCGAAGTACAACCAGTTGCTGCGTATCGAGGAGGCCCTCGGCGACGCCGCCCGCTACGCCGGCGACCTGGCCTTCCCGCGGTTCGCCGTTCCGGAGTAGGCGCTTCTTGGCTGACGGCAAGCGGTCCGACCCCAAACGGCGCGCCCCGGCCGCGAGGCCGGGTGCGTCGGGGCGTCCGCGTGCCCGTCCGACGAGGATCGGCGCCCGGGAGACCCGCCCGACCGGACTGCGTGCGCGTGCCGAGTCGGTCGGCCGCGGTATCACTGAGCCGATCCGGCAGGCCATCAACGACTCGGTGCAGCGACAGAGCGAGCAGCGACTCGGGTTCACCGCCCGCCGGGCGGCCATCCTGGCGGCGGTGGTGTGTGTGCTGACGCTGACCATCGCCGGGCCGGTGCGCACCTATTTCGCCCAGCGCACCGAAATGAATCAGTTGGCCGCCAGCGAACGGGCGCTGCGCGCCCAGATCGCCGAATTGGAGAGCCAGAAGGCCAAGCTCGCCGACCCGGTCTACATCGCCGCCCAGGCCCGCGAACGGCTGGGTTTCGTGAAGCCCGGCGACATCCCCTACCAGGTCCAGCTTCCGCCCGGAGCGGCCGATCCGCCGGCGAGTGTGGCCGACGGCTCGCCGGAGGCGGCGCCCAACGCCGACCCGTGGTACTCGGCGCTGTGGCACACCATCGCCGATACACCGCACGGCCCCCCGCCTGCCCCGGCACAACCCGGACCGGAACCCGCGCCGGGCGATCCGGCCGTCCCGCCGCCCGGTCCACAGCCGCCCGTCCCGCCGCCACCGGCGCCCCCGCCCGGTGGTTGACCGCGCCGACCTCGCGGCGGTCGCACGGCAACTCGGCCGGGAACCGCGCGGGGTACTCGAGATCGCCTACCGCTGTCCCAATGGTGACCCGGCGGTGGTCAAAACCGCCCCGCGGCTGCCCGACGGCACCCCGTTTCCCACCCTCTACTACCTGACCCATCCCGGGCTGACCGCGGCAGCCAGCCGGCTCGAGTCCGACGGGGTGATGCGCGACATGACGGCGCGGTTGGCGGCCGACCCCGATCTGGCCGCCGCCTACCGGCGGGCGCACGAGTCCTATCTGGCCGAACGGGACGCCGTCGAACCGCTGGGAACGACGTTCTCCGGGGGCGGGATGCCCGACCGGGTGAAATGCCTGCACGTGTTGATCGCCCACTCGCTGGCCAAGGGCCGTGGCGTCAACCCGTTCGGCGACGAGGCGCTGGCGATGCTGGCCGACGAACCGGCGATGGCCGGGATTCTGGTGCCGGGGGACTGGAGGTGAGCGTGCACCACGAAGTAGGCCGGGTGGCGGCGATCGACTGCGGCACCAACTCGATCCGGCTGCTGATCGCCGACCGGGACGGCGGCCGGCTGACCGATCTGCACCGCGAGATGCGCATCGTGCGACTCGGCGAGGGTGTCGACGCCACCGGACGCTTCGCGGCCGATGCGCTGGCCCGCACGGAGGCCGCACTGCGGGATTATGCGGAGTTGCTGCGCCACTTCGACGTCGGCCGGGTGCGGATGGTGGCCACCTCCGCGACCCGGGACGCCGCCAACCGGGACCGGTTCTTCGCGATGACGGCGACGGTGCTGGGTGCGGTGGTACCCGGGGCGGTTGCGGAGGTGATCAGCGGGGCCGAGGAGGCCGCACTGTCCTTCGCCGGCGCGGTCGGCGATCTGAATCCGATGTCGCCGGCGCCCTTCGTGGTGGTCGACCTCGGCGGCGGCTCGACCGAGGTGGTGCTCGGCGACTTCGCCGGTGTGCAGGCCAGTTACTCCGCCGACATCGGCTGCGTACGGATGACCGAACGGTGCCTGCACTCCGACCCGCCGACCGCCGCCGAGGTCGCGCAGGCGCGGGAGGTGGTCCGCGAACGGCTGGCACCCGCACTGCAGGCGGTGCCGGTACAGCAGGCCCGCACCTGGGTCGGCCTGGCGGGCACGTTCACCACCATCGCGGCGTTGGCCCACCGGCTACCGGCCTACGACTCCGACGCGATCCATCTGTCGCGGGTGCCGTTCGCGGACCTGCTGGCGGTGTGCGACGAGTTGATCGGCATGACCCGCAATCAGCGGGCAGCGCTGGGACCCATGCACGAAGGCCGCGTCGACGTCATCGGCGGCGGGGCGATCGTCGTCCAGGAACTGGCCGCCGCGATCGGCGATCGGACCACGATCGGCGAACTGGTGGTCAGCGAGCACGACATCCTGGACGGGATCGCGCTGTCGGTCTGAGGGTCTGTCGCGGAACGAAAACCGCGGCGTCCGCACCGAAGTGCGGGCGCCGCGGCTGTGTAAACCTTGGTGAGGTGACCGTCCTCAGAGCTTGACGCGGCACCCGCTGCCGATGTTCTTGCAGTGCGCCAGGTTCCTGCAGGCATTGCAGCGGCAGGTACAGGTACCGGTCCGCTTGGTCTCGGGAACACGCATGTGAGCTTCTCCTTCACGGCCCACCCAACGTGAGCCCCATACCAAGGATAGGTCTCGGTCGTAGGCGATGTCAGGCCAAAATGCCCTTGCCGCGCTATGCGTTTGGAATGGGGTCCACGGGGATCGCTTGAGCCATCGGCGGCGCACTGGAGCAGACGCCGCGGCAGTCAGATCCGGCACACCGAGTTTCTGCCGGCCCGTTTCGCTTGGGTACATGGCGGTATCGGCGCGGGCCGTGATCGCATCGGCCGACTCGCCGGCCGTCCCGGAGGTGACTCCGATGCTCAGGGTGGCCTGGATCGCATTTCCCCGGTAGGCGATGGGTTCGCAGGCGTGCAGGCGAACCGTCTCCGCGATGCGGGCCGCCTGGTAGACGTCGTGAAGCCCCGGCAGCAGCACCACGATCTCGTCGCCACCCATCCGGCCCACCGTGTCCCCCGCCCGCACGCAATCCCGGATGCGCTCGGCCATGGTGGTCAGCACAACATCGCCGGCCGCGTGCCCCCAGGTGTCGTTGATGGCTTTGAAGTTGTCGATATCGCAGAAGATCACTCCCAGCAGCGCCCCGTGGGAGCGAGGCCGCTCCAGTGCCGCCTCAAGCCGGCTGATGGTCTCGGCCCGGTTCGTCAAGCCGGTGAGCGTGTCGAATCGGGCCAGGCGTTCGAGCTTGCGTTCCGCCTCGACCTGGTCGTCGACGATGCGCATCGAACCGGTTGTGCCGTCGGGGTTGCCGTCCGCATCGATGAAGGGCTTACCCCGCGCGTCGACCCAGTGGTAGCCGCCACGTGTGCCTCGGAACCGAAACCGTGCCTCCACCATCGTGCTGCTTTCGGTCACCACCTGCTGGGCGGCGACGAACTCGGCGACATCGTCGGGGTGGATGTGGCCGAGGAAGTCCGAGCCGATCCACTCCTGCGGCGAGCCGCCAAACGCATTTTCCACCGAGGGCGAGATCCACACGATCGTCGAACCCCGCAGGTGGAGCACGACGTCGACGGAGTTCTCTGCCAGCAGGCGATACCGGGCCTCCGCCTCGGCACGGGCGCTCTCGGCATGCGCCCGCTCCCTGCTGAGTTGTTCCCTTTCGATCAGGTGCATCTGCTCGTGCTGGCTCAGGTAGAAGGTGGCGGCGCCGACGACGACGGTGCTCGCCGCGATCGCCAGGACCCACGCTGGTGGGTCGTTGAGCCCGATTTGCAGAAAGCCGAGCCGGGCCAGGACGGTCATCGCCGGCAGTCCGGCGAGAACACCGATCATCCGAACCAGTGACCAGCGGTCCGGGCGGCCGAGCAGCCAGGCAATCGGCGCGCGATCCGGGCGAGTCGCGATGCCCGCGACAACCAGCATGTGCAGACACAATGCGGTGGAGATGGCCATCCCGGTCGAGGGGGTGACCCTGGTCAGCGATACGGCGTTGAACATGTAGGCGGCCACCGCGACGAAGGGCACCACAAAGGCAAGCGGCAGACCTGCGATCCAGGCCCGAGCCGCCCAGCGGCGGTCCACTCTCGTCAGTGCGACGGCCATCGACAACATCAGCATCGATCCCGCGGTCTGCGGGCTGGGGCGGCCCGGCCAGGAAGCCTGACGGGACGTCACCTCATCGGGAGACCACAGCTGGTCTATGCCGACGGGGATGCCTGCCGCGTACTCGGCCAGGAATATGACGACGATGGTGCCGACGAGGGTGGCCAGGCCCCATCCGGCCCAGAGTCGCGCCGCCGGCGGCCTACCCGCCTGCAGGAGAATCGCCACCCCCGACAACGCCACCAGGAGGGCGGTCCACGGTGTCATCTGCGGCCAGGTGGACACTCCCCGGGTCAGCAACTCGTGATCGGTGGCCCAGCCGGTCCAGTTGATCACGGCACCGATCAGCACAGGTCCGACGGCAAGCGCCGGCGCCCACCGCAGGACCGCATCCAGTTGCGGGCTCGGGTTGTCGTCGGTTTGCCGGCTCATCTCACCCCTGATTCTGCGATCCGGGCATCTCGCACGGGCGGGATTGCGGAGTCTCCCCCCGTTCGATCAAAGCAGACGGTCGGCAGCCTCCCGGCGTGAACTACCCTGACCGGCGACGCCCCCATAGCCCAATTGGCAGAGGCAGCGGACTTAAAATCCGCCAAGTGTCGGTTCGAGTCCGACTGGGGGCACTGATCTAT
>Ga0116179_1002435_pt1 | contig 13378 bp, 16 predicted proteins | sample AD_UKC071_MetaG_FD_89751 | JGI IMG/M metagenome (GOLD analysis project Ga0116179, IMG submission 89751) | Active sludge microbial communities of municipal wastewater-treating anaerobic digesters from USA - AD_UKC071_MetaG | ecosystem: Engineered > Bioreactor > Anaerobic > Digestate | place: USA...
ATGAGGGTCAACCAGCGGCTGAACACGATCGCGGCACGGCTCTGCGCCTCCTGGGCAGACAGCGCGGCCCAGCGCCTCCCACAGCTCGCGCGTTTCCTTGTCCGCCTTGGCCATCGCGGCTTCCTGCTCTTCGCGCTGGCGCTGGCGTTCCTTGCGGAATTCGAGCGATTCGGCCGTAGTCCAATCGTCCGGGAAGGTGGTGATATAGGTGATTTCGGGCAGCTTGCGCGGCATCTTCCAGCTTTCCCCGGCGAGCATGGAGACCATGCCCACGGTGATCGCCGCCGAAAGCGCCGCGATCGGCCAGCGCTTTGGCCCGGCCTGCTGGAACACGGTGGCGAACTCGGCCACGGCTCCGCTGGGACTGACGTTTTTCCAGATCGACATGGTGCCAAGATAGGCTGCGGCGTGCTTTCGCGCCAGTGGTCAGTTGTAATCGACCGAAATCGGGATACGCCCGCGATAGTTCCCGCCGCGTCCACCCTTGATCACCAGTCTGGCGCCGAAGGTGAATTCCAGCTCACCATTGGCGTCCAGTCGGGGGTGGGCGGGCAGATCGGTGGTGAAATCGACCAGTTCGGCAGTGTCTCCGCCGGGGGAGGCCATCGGCACCCGGCTCGGCAGATCGATCCGCACCTCGCGCAGAGGCTGGCCGGTTACCTTGCCGCGACCATTGATCGGGGTTCCGCCCAGATCGATCATTTCGCCCGATGTGCTCTTGCTGCCGCTTTGAGCATCGACTGCCGCGCTGCCGCCACTGCGACCGGTCAGGGCGAGCTTGGCGAAGTTCAGGTCAGTCCAGATTTCTATCGTCAGCGGGCGTTCGCCGGGTTTGGTACCGGGATCGGCATAGCATAGCCGACAAGCATCTTGCGCCCCGGCTGGCATCAGCGGAACAAGCGAAATCAGCAACGCGGCGATCAAGGCAAGGCTTCGGCCCATGGCGCCAAGAATCGCCGAACATGGTTAATTCCAGGTTACGCAAAATTACCCAAGCGGGACATAGAGTTGCCGTCCCTCGCGCTTGAGCCAGCGATTCGCCGCGCGGATATCGCCTTCGAAGATCCGGCCCAGCATGGCGTGGAAATCGGCGCTGTGATCAAAGTGAACCAGATGCGCCACTTCATGCGCGACGACCGAGCGGCGGACGAAGGCCGGGGCCATCACCAGCCGCCAGTTGATCCGGATCGTCCCGTCGTGCGCGCACGACCCCCAGCGCCGCCGCGCGCTGCTGAGCATCAGGCGCGGGGCGGGCCGTTCGGCAAGGATGCAGTAATGCGTCAGGTCCTCGGCCAGCAGCGCCCGGGCCTCATTCTGCAACCAGCGGGTCAGGCGCGGCTTCAGCGATTCAGGTGGGCCGCCCAGCAGCACTCGGTCTTCCTCCACCCGCACCCGGCGCGATGCGGCGGGATCGTGGACGATGGTTCGCGGTGTGCCGAGGAAGGGGATGGCGGTGCCGTGTTCCAGTTCGACCGGCGCGGGCAGGGCTGCCAGTTGCCCGGCCAGCCAGCCAGCGCGCTTGCGGGCAAAGTCCAGCGCCTCGGCGCTGCGGCCCCAGCTTGGCAGGGTGATCCGCACTTCGCTGCCGTCGGGGGATAGCCGCATGGTCATGCGCCGGGCCTGAGCGGTCCGGCGCAGCACCACCGGGATCATCCGCCCGGCCACTTCAACCTGTGGGTATTCGCGCCCCTGTTTCAGCAGCCAGTCAATCATCGGCCAGTTCAACCCCGGGCGGCAGGATCACGTGGTTCTCCAGCGGTCCGGCCAGTGCCTCGGGGATTGCCTTGCCGCGAACGGACGCCCCGGCGCGGTGCACGGCTTCGGGATCGCCGCAGACCAGATAGTGCCAGTCCGGCAGTGGCAGATCGTCGGCGCGCAGCCGGTAGGCGCAGCTATCAGGCAGCCAGGGCAGGGTCGCCGCCAGTTTCGGGGTCAGCCGGACGCAATCGGGCACCTGGGCCTTGCGGCCGTGATAATCGCTGCACCGTGCTGTGGGGATATCCAGCAGGCGGCAGGCGACGTTGGTCATATAGATATCGCCGGTATCTTCATCTTCGGCCTTGTGCAGGCAGCATTGCCCGCAGCCGTCGCACAGCGCCTCCCACTCGGCGCGGGTCAGGGCCGTGATCGGCAGGGTCCAGAAGGCGTCGCGTAGCGCGCTCATTTCACCAGCGCGGCAAGGTCCGAAGCGACCGCCTTGGCGTCCTTGTCAACCGGAAGAGCGGCGATCGGCTCGCCATTGCGGCCCATCAGATAGGCCATCCGGCTGTGATCCATCAGATAGCCGCCGGGGGTATCGGCACCGCGCCGTGCAACGACCTTGAACGCTTTTACCGCGGTATCGACTTCGGCCTGGGTGCCGGTCAGCCCGATCAGCTTAGGAGAAAACGCGGCAGTGAATTCCGCGATCCGCGCCGGGGTGTCGCGCGCGGGGTCGATCGTGATGAAGATCGGCTGGACCTCCGCCGCCTGCTGTGGATGTTCGGCGGCAAATTGGTTGAAGCCGTTGATCAGCACGCTCATGTCGGTCGGGCAGGCATCGGGGCAGAAAGTATAGCCGAAATAGACGATCCGATACTTGCCCTTGAACTGATCCCAGCTGACCCGCTTGCCGTCCTTGTCGTTGAGGGTAAACGGACCGCCGATCGCAGCGCCTTCGAGCGAAGCGCCAATGGTGGCGGGCTGTTGCTGCTGCTGGCCCTGGGGCGAACAGGCGGACAGGATCAGGGCGAGAAAGGCAATCGAAATCGGCTTGGTCATGGCGCCGCCGTTCATGCTCTGCTAAACCGCGCCGCGCAAGGAGCGAATGGGGCGGGTGCGATTCTGCCCCGTCCGGACCCAGCAACAGGAGAACCCGTTTCCGTGCCCAGGTTGATCAGACTGCCGCTTGCCATGGCCTTTGCCGCGCCTCTGGCGGGAATGCTGGCCTTGCCGGTGCCTGCGGCGGCGCAGTTTTCGGAAAGCTACAAGTTCCTTGAAGCGATCAAGAAAAAGGAAGGCCAGGAAGTCACCGATATGCTGGCGGATGGCGGTCCCAACCTGATCAACACGCGCGACATCTCCAGCGGGGAAGGCGCGCTGCACATCGTTACCGCGCGCCGCGACCTGACCTGGATGCAGTTCCTGATCGCCAGGGGTGCCAACGTGAACATCCGCGACAATCGCGGGGTGACGCCGCTGGTTGTGGCCACTAACATCAATTTCGTTGAAGGGGTCGAGCTGCTGATTTCAAGCGGTGCCCGGGTCGATGATACCAACAATGCCGGTGAAACGCCGCTGATCACCGCGGTTCACAACCGCAACATCCCGTTGGTGCGGCTGCTGCTCAAGGCCGGTGCCGATCCCGACCGGGCTGACAATTCGGGACGCAGCGCGCGCGAATATGCCAAGCTTGATTCGAACGTCGCCCTGCTCAATGTGATCGAAAGCGATGCCAAACCGAAGCCCAAGCCGGGCGAGGGGCTCAAGTCCTATGGGCCGACCTTCTGAGATGAGCGAGCCCGCCAGCCTGGCCGAACTGCGCCGCGCTCTGGCCCCGGCGCTGGCCGATGCCGCCGCGTTTGACGGCTGGAGCGAGGCTGCGGTGCGCGATGCCGCCAGAACCTGCGGGATCGACGAGGCGGCGGCGCTGTTCGCCTTTTCGGGCGGAGCGATGGATATGATCGATGCCTGGGTGGCCAGCGTCGATGCAGCGATGCAGGCGGCTCTTCCGCCGGAAAAGATTGCGCCTTTGAAGATTCGCGAACGGATTCGCACGCTGGTGCAGTTCCGGCTTGATGCGATCGCCGGACAGAAAGAGGCGCTGCGCCGGGCCCAGGCGATCATGGCGATGCCGCAGAACGTGGCCCGTGCGGCGGCTCTCGGCTGGCGTAGCGCCGATGCGATGTGGCGGCTCGCAGGGGATACGGCGAGCGATTACAACCACTACACCAAGCGGCTGACGCTGGGGTCGATCTATGCGGCGACCCTGGCGGTCTATGTTGGAGACAACAGCGAAGGGCATGCCGAAACCCGCGCCTTCCTCGATCGCCGGATCGAAGGGATCATGAAGTTCGAAAAGGCCAAGGCCCGCCTGCTGCGCCCGCGCGAAGCGGTGTTCAGCCCGACCCGGCTGCTGGGCCGTCTGCGCTATCCTGCACGGTAATTGACCTCGATCAATATTATTGCGAATGACTTGCAACTAGTCGCGGCTTGTGGCAGCGGCGGCAGGGCAATGACGCTTGATCTCCTCCCGCTCGGCCAGCGTGCCCGCATCGTCGCGGTCGATTGGTCGCGGCTGGTTGAGGAGGAGGCGATTCGGCTCCAGGCGCTCGGCGTTGATCTGGGGGCAACGGTAAGTCTCTCGCACCGCGGAATTTTCGGTGGGCGCGATCCGCTGGCGCTTGCCATCGGGCGGATGACCGTTGCGCTGCGTCGCGCCCATGCCCGCGCAATCGAGGTGGAAACGCTGTGACCCAGCGCCGTGCAGCCCTGGTCGGCAACCCCAATGCGGGCAAAAGTGCGCTGTTCAATGCCCTGACCGGCGCACGCCAGAAAATCGCCAACTATCCCGGTGTTACGGTTGAGCGGAAGGCCGGCCGCATGACCCTGCCGGGCGGTGAAGTGATCGAGCTGACCGATCTGCCCGGCTCTTATGGCCTTAATGCTACCAGTCCGGACGAGGAAGTGACCCGCAAGGTCATCCTTGGCGAGTTCGAAGGTGAACCGATGCCGGAAGTTCTGGTCGTGGTGCTCGATGCCTCGAACCTCGAACAGCATCTGGTTTTCGCACAGGAAGTGATTGCGCTGGGCCGTCCGACCGTGGCTGCGCTCAACATGATGGATCTGGCCGAACGCGATGGGCTGGTGGTCGATCCGCTGGCCCTGCAGGAAGGGCTGGGGGTTCCGGTGATCGCCACGGTTGCGGTGCGGCGGCGCGGCCTGACCGAACTGGCCCAGGCAATCGCCGTGGCCGAAGACCGCCCGGCAGAGCATCACCGCCCGCACACCACGCTGACTGAACGACGCGTTACCGCGCACGCCATTGCCGAAGCGGCGATCGTCTCCGAATCGAGCCGTCACCGCCTTCATGCCAAGCTCGACAAGCTGTTTCTGCATCCATGGCTGGGGCCGCTGATCCTGATCGGGCTGCTGTTCGTGATGTTCCAGGCGGTGTTCAGCTGGGCCACGCCCTTTGCCGACGGGATCGAGGCCGGGATTGCCTGGTTGAGCGAGCAGGCCGTGCAGAATCTACCCGGAGGTGTGATCCGCGATCTGATCACCGAAGGGATCCTGGCCGGGGTTGGCCAGGTGGTCGTGTTTCTGCCGCAGATCCTGATTCTGTTCTTCTTCATCCTGGCGATGGAGGCATCGGGCTATATGGCCCGGGCGGCCTTCCTGATGGACCGGCTGATGGCCGGGGTCGGCCTTTCGGGGCGCAGTTTCATTCCGCTGCTGTCCAGCTTCGCCTGCGCAATCCCGGGGATCATGGCGACCCGTTCGATCACCGATCCCAAGGACCGCTTGACCACGATCCTGGTCGCCCCGCTGATGACCTGTTCGGCGCGGCTCCCGGTCTATGCGATGATCATCGCCGCCTTCATTCCGAACATGAAGGTCATGGGCGGAATCGGGCTGCAGGGGCTGGTGCTGCTGGGGCTTTACCTGTTCGGGATCGTCGCGGCGATGGTGGTGGCACTGGTGCTGCGCCGGTCAGTCACCAAGGGGGCGGCTTCGGGCTTCATCATGGAGCTGCCGAAATATCAGATGCCGCGGCTGGGCGATCTTCTGATTGCGCTGTGGCAGCGGGCGTGGATCTTCCTGCGCCGCGCCGGGACGATCATCTTCATGGTCACCGTGGTGCTGTGGCTGCTGCTCAGCTTTCCGCGCGCGGAACCGGGTCAGAACCAGATCGACGCCTCGATCGCCGGCAGGCTCGCCAATGGCCTGGCCGTGGTGGTCGAACCGATCGGCTTCAACCGCGATATCGCGCTGTCGCTGATTCCGGCGATGGCCGCGCGCGAAGTGGCGGTCAGTGCGCTTGCCACCTCCTATGCCGTCGGCGCCGGGGATGAGGAACAGCAGGCCCAGCAGCTGGGCGAACGGCTGCGCGGCAAATGGTCACTGGCGACCGCGCTGGCCTTCCTCGCCTGGTTCGTCTTCGCGCCCCAGTGCATGAGCACGATCGCGGTCACCCGGCGCGAGACAAACGGCTGGAAATGGCCGACCTTCATGCTCGTTTACCTGTTTGGCCTGGCCTATCTGTTTGCGGGGCTGACCTATTGGACGGCGGTCTGGTTCGGGCTGGGGTAACGGTGCCGCAATTCGATCAGGGGATACCGCCCAAGTCCGGGTTGGACCCGCGCACGTGATTGGCTAGGCAACCCCACGATATTCAAAGGGGTTCGATTCGATGGCAGGCAGCGTCAACAAGGTCATTCTCATCGGCAATCTGGGTGCCGATCCGGAAGTGAAGTCGTTCCAGAACGGCGGCAAGATCTGCAACCTGCGGATCGCCACTTCGGAAAGTTGGAAGGATCGCAACACCGGCGAAAAGAAGGAACGGACCGAGTGGCACACGGTCGTTCTCCAGTCCGAAGGGCTGGTCGGTGTGGCTGAGCGCTATCTGCGCAAGGGCAGCAAGGTTTATATCGAAGGCCAGCTGCGGACTCGCAAGTGGCAGGATCAGTCCGGCAATGATCGCTACAGCACCGAAGTGTCGGTCGGCGGCATGGGCGGGGTGCTGACCATGCTCGATGGCGCACCGGGTGGCGGCCAGGGCGGTGGCGGCGGCAGCTATGGCGGCGGTCAGCGCAGCGGCGGCGGTGACTTTGGCGGTGGTTCCGGCGGGCAGCGCTCGGGTGGTGGCGGTTTCGGCGGCGGCCAGCAGGGCGGCGGCTATGCCGACGATCTGGACGACGACATCCCGTTCTGATCGGGATCAGTCCTTCAGCAAACCTTTCAGCGCATCGGCCAGCGGGCCGGATTGGCCTTCGCTGACGATCCCGGCCTTGCGCCGGGCTTCGGCTGCACCGTGGCCTTCAAGATAGGGGTCGATCGCCAGCGCCAGGGTTTGCGCCACGGCTTCGCCCAGATCGAAGCGCGTCCCGTCCATCTCGATCTCGTCAAGCTCGTCCGCTTCCAGTTCGATCTCTTCTTCGCGCACCGGCGAATCGGCGGGAGGGACAAAGTGGAGTGACAGCGCCTCCTTGATCGAAACCGGCAGGTCCTCTCCCGATACCGCGCAGCTTTGCACCACATCGGCGGAAACCATGCCTTTGGCGCGAACCGTTGGGCCATCGGCCAGAAGCGTAACGCCCGCAGAAAGCGCCTTTACCGCAACCAGCCCGAACCGCTGGGCCAGGGCGGCGCACTCCGCGGCGCTGGCATCAAGCCGCTGTTCGCCAACGGGCAGCCGCGCGGCATCATAGATCCGGGAAAATTCGCTCATTATCCGATCCTTCCGGCAATCAGCCCGGGATTATCGACCGCCGCCAGCCGGTCTGCCATGCGGCGCATTTCCGCGGCGATCCAGGCCATGTCGGCACTTTCTGTCAGGGTAACATTGCGTTCGATCGCGGCGATCAGCGCGGCATCTTCCGGTGCAGCCAGTGCTGATCGGAATGCGTCGATGCGGCCGCCCAGAACCCCCATCAGCTTGCCGATCCGCTTGCCCACCACCAGATCGCCCACGCCGTTTTGCCGCAGCTGCCCGTCCATATCTTCAACAAACAGTTCGGTCAGCCGGGCTGAGGGACCGCGCAGATCATCGTGGCCTTCCATCCGCAGCATCACCAAGCCCAGGACCAGCGCGATGCAATCGAAGCGCCCTGGCACCGTATCGGCAATTCCGCCGCGTGCGTACCACGCAGGATCGCGGGCCAGTTCCACGATCCGGTGCCACAACGGGCGGGCCTGCGCGGAATCGCGGACGGAATTGCCGAACAGGCGTTTCAGCAGCGACATGGCAATCAGCGTCCTTCCATTCAGCGGGCATTAAACCCGCCTTGCCCAAGCGGCGGCATTGCGCGGCGGGCCAAGGCGGCCTAAGGCTGGCGGCGATAGATCAAGGCGGCGGCGCGGGCAATCCTGCGTGCGGCGCCAGACGGAGCAAGTTTACGATGCCGATCAAGGGACGAATCTGGGCGTGGCCGTGATGGCGCTGGCACTTTCCGCCTGCGCCTCGATCAAGGACCATCGCGGTTACCTGATCGATAATGCGCTGCTCGATTCGGTCCAGCCGGGGATCGACAACCAGATTTCGGTTGAACGGATGCTGGGGCGGCCCAGCTTTATCAGCCAGTTCGGCCGCAAGGACTGGTACTATATCTCCACCAACACCCGCCAGGCGGCGTTCACGCGGCCCAAGCCGAAGGACCAGCTGATGGTCCGGATCTCGTTTGACGAGAAGGGCAATGTCGCCGCGGTTCAGCGCTCGGGCATGGAAACGGTCTCCAACATCAGCCCCGATGGCGATAAGACGCCGACCCTGGGGCGTGAACGTTCGTTCCTTGAAGACCTGTTCGGCAATATCGGCCAGGTCGGTGCTGGTGGTTCGGGCGCTGGCGGTCCCAACGGCAGCTGAGGTTGAAGCCTGACGGATCAGACATATATCCGCAGGTATGAACCAATCTTCTGACAGCCACGGTCTGATCCAGTGGCACGGCACCACCATCATCGGCGTCAAGAAGGGCGGCAAGACCGTCATCGCCGGGGATGGCCAGGTCTCCATGGGCAATACGGTGATGAAGCCTAACGCCCGCAAGGTGCGGCGGCTGGGTGACGGCAGCGTGATTGCCGGGTTCGCCGGGGCCACCGCCGATGCCTTTACCCTGTTCGAGCGGCTTGAAAAGAAGCTGGAAGCCCACCGTGGGCAGCTGATGCGCGCCGCCGTTGAACTCGCCAAGGACTGGCGCACGGACAAGTATCTGCGCAACCTCGAAGCTCTGATGATCGTTGCCGACAAGGACGTCCTGCTGATCCTGACCGGCAATGGCGACGTGCTGGAGCCGGAAGAGGGCATCGCCGCGATCGGATCGGGCGGGAACTATGCGCTGTCGGCCGCAAAAGCGCTGACCGATTATGAAGATGATCCCGAAAAGATCGCGCGCCGCGCCATGGCGGTTGCGGCGGATGTTTGTGTTTTCACCAATGACCGCGTGACGGTTGAGGCGATCTGATCCCATGCTTGATAACCTGACCCAGAGTCTGACGCCCCGGGCGATCGTCCGCGCGCTTGACGAACACATCATTGGCCAAACCGACGCCAAGAAGGCCGTCGCGGTGGCGCTGCGCAACCGCTGGCGCCGCCAGCGGCTCGGCGCGGACCTGCGTGATGAGGTTACGCCCAAGAACATCCTGATGATCGGCCCGACCGGCTGCGGCAAGACCGAGATCAGCCGCCGCCTGGCCAGGCTGGCCGACGCGCCCTTCGTCAAGGTTGAGGCGACCAAGTTCACCGAGGTTGGCTATGTCGGCCGTGATGTCGAGCAGATCGCCCGCGATCTGGCCGAGGAAGCGATCCGGCTGGAAAAGGACCGCCGCCGCGAAGCCGTGCGCGAAGCCGCCGAAAAGGCCGCTATGGACCGCCTGCTGAAGGCACTGGTCGGCGAGGGTGCGTCCGAGGCTACTCGCGAATCGTTCCGGCAGCGGATCGTTGAAAAGGCGATGGATTCGACCGAAGTGGAGATCGAGGTTGAGGACAGCCCCGGCATGGGCATGGACATCCCGGGAATGCCCGGCGGGATCGGGATGATCAACCTCAGCGAGATGATGGGCAAGGCGCTTGGCAAGCAGAACCTGAAACGCCGCAAGCTGAAAGTGCCGGATGCCTGGACCAAACTGGTCGATGAGGAATCCGAAAAGCGGATGGATCAGGACGATGTCGCCCGCGTCGCGCTGGCCAATGCCGAAAGCAACGGCATCGTCTTCATCGACGAGATCGACAAGATCGCTGTGAGCGATGTGCGTGGCGGTTCAGTGTCACGCGAAGGGGTGCAAAGAGACCTTCTACCCCTCATCGAAGGTACCACCGTTGCCACCAAATATGGCCCGATGAAGACTGACCACATTCTGTTCATCGCAAGCGGCGCTTTCCACGTCGCCAAGCCCAGCGATATGCTGCCCGAACTGCAGGGGCGCCTGCCGATCCGGGTCGAGCTGTCGGCGCTGAGCGAAGACGATTTCGTCCGCATCCTCTCCGAAACCCGCGCCAACCTGGTCGAACAGTACAAGGCGCTGCTGGCAACCGAGAAGGTGACGCTGGACGTCACCCCCGGTGCGGTTCGCGAAGTCGCGAAAATCGCGGCCCAGGTGAACGAAGCGGTCGAGAACATCGGCGCCCGGCGACTGCAGACCGTGATGGAAAAGCTGCTCGAGGAACTGAGCTTCGAGGCCGAAGACCGCGAGGGTGAGACGGTGACGGTTGACGAAGGCTATGTGCAGGCCCGGCTGGCCGGGCTGGCGAAGGACACCGATCTCAGCAAGTACATCCTGTGAGCGAGCCGATGCACCAGACCCCCGAAGACCGCCCGATCTACCGCCTGCTCACCGGCAAAGACGACCGCGCCTTTTGCGAGCGGGTGTCCGAGGCGCTGGAACAGGGCTGGCGGCTTTACGGTTCGCCCAGCATGGCCTGGGATGAAGGGCACCTGTGCATGAAGGTCGCTCAGGCGGTGGTCTGGCATGAAGCCGACGTGGTGAAGTAGACGGCTACTCCGCCGCCTGCCCGTATTCCTCGATAGCCTCGGCCTGGCGGGCCCACATTTCGGCATAGAGTCCGCCGCGTTTCAGCAGCGCCTGATGGTCACCCTGTTCGGCCAGCTGGCCATCGCTCAGCACCAGAATCGTATCGGCATCGGCGATGGTCGAAAGCCGGTGGGCGATCGAGAGCGAGGTGCGCCCCTCGGCCACCGAATGCAGCGTGGCAAGGATGTCCTGCTCGGTCCGGGTGTCGAGCGCGCTGGTCGCTTCGTCGAGCAGCAGGATCGGTGGGTTTTTCACTAGCGTTCGGGCGATCGCCACGCGCTGCTTTTCGCCGCCGGACAGCTTGAGCCCGCGTTCGCCCACTTCGGTGTCGAAGCCCTGCGGCAGGCGGCCGATCAGGTCCATCAGCGCCGCACCGCGCGCCGCCGCCTCCACTTCGGCCTGGCCCGCACCGTCGCGGCCATAGGCGATGTTGTAGCCGATGGTGTCGTTGAACAGCACCGAATCCTGCGGCACGATCCCGATTGCCGCGCGCAGGGAGGCCTGCGTTACAGTGCGAATATCCTGCCCATCGATCAGGATCCGCCCCTGCCATGGATCGTAGAATCGGAACACCAGCCGGGCGATCGTGCTTTTGCCCGCGCCCGATGGGCCGACGATCGCCACCTGATGCCCGGCGGGCACTTCAAAGCTCAGGCCTTTCAGGATGGTACGGTCCGGCTCGTAACCGAACACCACGTTGTCAAAGGTCAGCGTCGGGCGGCCTATCACCAGCGCCGGAGCACCGGTTGCGTCCTGCACCTCGATCTCGGTATCGATCAGGCGGAACATATCGGCCATGTCGATCAGGCCCTGACGGATCGTGCGATAGACCATGCCCAGCATATCGAGCGGACGGAACAGCTGGGTCAGATAGGTCTGGACGAAAACCAGCTGCCCGGCGCTGTATTCGCCCCGCACCCAGCCGCGCACGGTCAGTGCCATGGCCGCCGCCATTAGCAGGTTGGTGACCAGCGCCTGGGCGATGTTGAGCAGGCCCAGACTGTTCTCGCTTTTCACCGCCGCCGCGGCATAGGCGCGGGTCGCCTCGGCATAGCGCGCCTCTTCGCGGGCTTCGGCGCCGAAGTATTTCACCGTCTCGTAATTGAGCAGCGAATCGACCGCGCGCGACAGCGCCTGCCCATCAAGCCGGTTCATTTGCTCGCGCAGTTTGGTGCGCCATTCGGTGATCGCGCGGGTGACCCAGATATAGGCGATCACCGCCAGGGCGGTTGCCGTCACCAGCGGCCAGCCGAAGTTGATGTAGAAGATCACCCCAACGCCCAGCAGCAGGATCACCGTCGGGGCGATGTTGAACAGCATGAAATAGAGCATCGTATCGATGCTCTTGGTCCCGCGCTCGATCACCTTGGTGACCTCTCCGGTGCGGCGGGCTAGGTGGAACCGCAGGCTCAGGCGGTGGAGCCGGTTGAAGACGTGTTCGGCGAGCTGCGATGTCGCCTGCTGGCCGACCCGCTCGAACACGATGTTCCGCAGATTATCGAACACCACCCCGCCAAACCGTCCGGCGGCATAGGCCAGCACGAACAGCATCGCGAAGGTCGCCACGCGCGGCCCCGTGACGTTCATCGCATCGACCGCCCATTTGAGCAGATAAGGAAGGATGAACTGGGTGGCAGTGGAAAGCAGGATCAGCGAAACCGCGCCAAGGATCCGCGCGCGCAGCCGCCAATCATCCTTCGGCCAGAGATAGGGCAGGAAACGTCGCAGCGTTCCCCAGCCGTCATGGCGGGCATTGCGTGAAGGAGCGGCGGGAAGTTCGGGCGGCATGGCCCTTCATGTAGGCGCGCGGCGCCGAAAGGGAAGGGTACCGCCTAATCCAGCCGCGAACCCAGATGGTTGTCGTAAGGGTCGAAGGCAGTGTCTGGCAGGTCGAAATAGATCCGCCGGGTCGAAAAATCGATCGCCACCCGGTCCAGCTGGCGCAGATCGCGCATCCCCAGGAACAGGGCCGGTTTTGCGGTCAGCTTCAGCTTTTCGAAATGCGGCGAATCGGCAAAGGCGATCTTGACGTTGCCGAAGGTGATTTCGCCGATCTTGAGCGCGCGGGCATAGCTGAGATCGGCCTTGATCGACTGGCCAGTCACAGAATGCAGCTCCGCCGTGCCAATGGACCGACGCTTGCTCAGCGCATCCTGCAGCGCGCGGTTGCCGATCGAGGTATCGGACCCCGTATCGATCACCACGTCAACCTTCACCCCATCGATCCTGGCCTGGGTCATGATCAGCTGGCCCGAGCGGCGGCGGGCGGTGACGACGATTTCATAGCCGCGATCGCCGCCCAGTGCTTTCGCATCGGCCACGGCCATCACCCCGCGCTTGAAATCGATCTGGACCCGCTGGCCCTGCAGGCTGTCCAGTCCGATGATCCCGTCGGCGCCAATGTCCCCGCGTTCCAGCACCGGCGCCAGAAGGCCATAGTACGATCGTTTGCCCAGATCGATCTGATCGACCTCGACCGTATCGACCATTTCTGATCCGGCCACCCCGGTCAACTTGGCGCGCCCGCTGATCGGCAGGGCCAGCGTGCTTACCACGCCTGATGAAAGCACGGTGTTTTCCGCACCGGTATCGATCAGAAAGTTGAACGGCCCGTGTTTGCCGATGGTAACGGGAACGGTCAGGCGATCATTGC
>Ga0116179_1002444_pt1 | contig 13349 bp, 10 predicted proteins | sample AD_UKC071_MetaG_FD_89751 | JGI IMG/M metagenome (GOLD analysis project Ga0116179, IMG submission 89751) | Active sludge microbial communities of municipal wastewater-treating anaerobic digesters from USA - AD_UKC071_MetaG | ecosystem: Engineered > Bioreactor > Anaerobic > Digestate | place: USA...
AACGGTTATCATCGAAGACGAAAAACCCGCTGCAAGAAAACTACAACGATTATTAGGTTTATTTCCTGATTTAGAATTAGTTGCGACGATTAATTCGGTGGAAGAAGGTTTTGCTTGGTTTTCTGAAAATCAGCATCCCGATTTGATTTTTTCCGACATTGTTTTGGGAGATGGATTGTCTTTTGACATTTTCGAAAAGATTCCCACCAAAAGTTTCATGATTTATACGACCGCTTTTGACCAATACACTTTGAAGGCGTTTAAACTCAATTCCATTGACTATCTTTTGAAACCAATAATGGAAGAAGACTTAGAAAAAGCTATTGAAAAATATAAAAATTTCTTACCAACTGAACGCTCTCATAACTCACAGGAAATCAAATCTTTAATTAAAGAAGAAAAGCAGAAATTATCAAGAATCTTGGTTAAAATTGGTTACAATTTGAAAATTGTGCAAACCGATGAGGTTTCCTGCTTTTTTAGCGAAAATAAAATCGTTTACCTCCAAACCAAAGAACGTACTTTCCCAACGGATTTTACTTTGGATGAGCTTCAGGAAGTTTTGGATGAGAAGAAGTTTTTCCGTGTGAACCGACAGTTTATCATCAATTCAGAATATATTAAAAACATCCACACTTCACCGTATTACAAAGTAGATTTAGAATTTCAGCCCGAAGAAGAAATTTCTGTAAGCCGCGATCGAGTAAAAGATTTTAAGGATTGGTTGAGTAAATAGTTGCTCACGGAATCACAGATTCACATGGATGTTGCTCTTAATTATCTGTGAAAATCTGTGAATCCATGAGAAATATTAAGAAATCACCCCGCTTCCAATCAATTCATCCTCCAAATACCACGCTGCAAACTGTCCTTCCGCAATCGCCGATTGCGGATTCTCGAATTCAATGTAGAATCCTTCCTCGAATTGATATAAAGTTGCGTTTTCCAAAGGCTGTCTGTAACGAATTCTTGCTTTTACCTTCATCGAATCGCCATTCTGAAGTTTTAAATCTTCACGAACCCAATGAACTTCTGCGTTTTCAATTTTCAAAGCTTTTCTGAAAAGTCCTGGGAAATTTTTTCCTTCACCCACGAAAAGCAAATTGTTTTCCATATCGCGGTGAATGATGAAGCAAGATTCTTTATGTCCGCCAATTCCCAAACCTTTGCTTTGACCAATGGTGAAATAATGTGCGCCTTGATGTTTGCCGATAACTTTTCCGTCGGTTTTTCGGTAATCAATTTTTTTTGAAAGAAATTGTAATTCTTCTAATTTTGATGAAAATTGAGGGTCTTTTTGATGAAATTCAAAGAAATTATCAAAAATTTCTACGATTTCGCCTTCTTTTGGTTGGAGCTGTTGTTGAAGAAAAGTGGGCAAACTTACCTTTCCGATGAAGCACAAACCTTGAGAATCTTTCTTTTCCGCGGTAACCAAACCGATTTCTTTTGCGATGTACCGAACTTCAGGTTTCGTTAATTCTCCGATGGGAAACAGCGATTTCGACAATTGTTCCTGATTCAGTTGACAAAGAAAATATGATTGGTCTTTGCTGTTGTCTTTTCCTGCATGAAGATGAAAAATTTCTTTTCCACTTTCATCAAAAGTAGAATTTACTCTCGCATAATGTCCTGTCGCCACTTTATCTGCTCCCAAAGAAAGCGCAGTTTTCAAGAAGACATCAAATTTCACTTCACGGTTACACAAAACATCAGGATTTGGAGTTCGACCTTTTTCGTATTCGGCGAACATATAATCCACGATTTTTTCTTTGTATAAATCACTCATATCAATGACTTGGAAAGGAATTCCCAATTTTTGAGCAACCATCAAAGCATCGTTGCTGTCTTCAATCCACGGACATTCATCTTCCAAAGTTACAGAAGCGTCGTTCCAATTCCGCATGAAAAGCGCAATCACTTCATGTCCCTGTTTTTGCAACAAATACGCTGCAACACTAGAATCTACACCTCCCGATAAACCGACAACAATTTTCATAACTGATAAATGATGATTGATAAATAATTAATAAAACCGCTAAAAAAACGGACTGCAAATTTACAACTTTAAATACGGTTTGAAATTTTTTAAAATAAATGGTATAAATTTGTTAGATAGAAATTTTAATATTCGACACCTTAATAATGAAAAAAATACTTTTACTTTCAATGATCATTTCGGGATTTTTCCTGAATGCACAAATCGGAACTTCCACCCAAATCGGCGGTGAAAACTCTAAATGGACTTTCGGCGGTTACGCAGGTTTAGGCGGAGCTTTCGGAAATGGAGGCGGAGTTTCGCTTTATGTCACGCCAAGAGTGGGCTATAAAGTCACTGAAAATTTAGAGACTGGTCTTGCTTCTAATTTAACCTGGTCAAACTCAAAATATTATTCTTCCACGATGATTGGAGTGGGTCCATTTCTGAACTATTATTTCTCGCGAAATTTCTATTTGAGCGGGATGTTTCAGGAGTATTTTATTAATCAAAAAGACAAAGTCAACAATTTGAAATATTCTGCCGACGAAGCAGCTCTTTACCTCGGTGGCGGTTACATGCAGCGACTTGGTAACAGAACTTATATGCAGATTGGCGGAATGTATAATGTTCTTTATAAAAAAGACAAATCCGTTTTCGGAGGCGGTTTTATACCAAGTGTGGGAATTGTTTACGGACTTTAGATAGCAAAAATCTCTCGAAATTTTGAGAGATTTTTTTTGGTTAAATTCAGGAGTTAAATTCTCAAATCTGCGCAATCTGCTAAATCTGCGCAATCTGCTAAATCTGCGAGAAATAAATTACGGCTTATTTGCCAAGAAATATTCCGCTTCCCCTTTTCCCCAATTTGGATCTAAAGCAGTTTTCGGTTTATACACTTTAAATTGATCTAAAGATTTTTGGAACAGTTCCAAGCCTTTTGCTTTGCTTCCACCGAATTGTTCTGGGGTAAAATACGTGTCTTCCGCTTTCATTAATGTGATTCTAGGATTTTCCGCATCCAATTTTTCGGCTTTACTTAAAGCTTCTGCAGCCAACATTCCTTCGCTCATAAAGCGTTGTTGCGGATTCACCATCATTTTCAAACCGTGAATCATTTTTTGTAGAATCAAGATTTCAGCATTGTCTTTACTTAATTCAGACGCTTTGTCTAAAGATTTTTGAGCTTCGTCTGCAATGGGGTCTAATTCAGAGGTTTTGCCTTCTCTCATTGCAACCCTACCTTTTTGAATGGTTGCGAAAGCTGCATAATAATAAGGAAGCCACTGCGATTTCTCCTTGTCCGCAATTCTGGTGAAATCATTTGATAGTGAGGTAAGTTCGTCTGCGGAATGCAGCTTTTCTATTTTTGCTAATTTTTCGGTCATTACTTTTTCGTAAGCGGTTTGTGCAAATACAATACTACTGATGAACATTGCGATTGCGAAAATAATTCTTGCCATGATATTGAATTTTTGTTTGTTATTTCTATTTTGATGAATCAAAGATATTTTAAAAATGTTCTGTTGAAAATTATTTTTTTCTGAAAGGTTGAAAATGCAATCTGAACTGTAATTTTGTTTCTTGTTTCTTGCTTATCGTTTTGCGCTCCATTTGTAAACTTTCATCTTCCATCGCCAATTTTCCCGCTATAAATTATTGTTAATCGCATCATTCGTTTTATCCACTCCGAAACTGATAAATGCACCGATGAACACAAAGGTATTTACAGGCGGAACAACCGCAGAACTTCTCATTCCGTCTTTGGAGAAGTTGTAACCATACACATTTTTGTTGCCTAAAATATTCGATACGCTTAAAACCAAAACGGTAAATGCTTTGGCATCTTTTTTACCCAAATTCGGAAGATAATTCACGCTGAAATTGAGTCCGCTGTAATCTTTCAATGTTCCTTCGTACCTTAAAATATTTGTTCCACTTTGTGAAACGATGTCGTAATAAGGCCTTCCAGAAGCATAGGTATATGAAAGGTTAAATCCTGTTTTCCAATCGGTTACAAATTTTTTTGCCACAACTGAAAGCGTGTGTTTCGCCGCAAAACTTGGAACAAGTGAAATTGGATAATTCATAAAATCTCGTTTGGTGTCTAAAAAGGAATAGGAAACCCAATAATCGATATTTTTAAAGGTTTTTTTGTCGCGCCAAAAGATTTCTGCACCTTTCGCAATTCCGTTTCCGTTGTTATTGATGGCGGTTTGAAGATATTGGTCGCCAAAAGTTTTCACCAATTTCTGATAATCTTTGTAAAATGCTTCCAATCTGAAACTTCTTCCTTCCGAAGATTTCTGAACCTGCAAAATGTAATGTTCCGCTTTTTGGAAAGTCAACGGTGTGTTGGAATTCAAATATTTACTTTCAGGATTTTGATAGAAAATCCCGTAAGCGAAAGAGGAAGTCCAATCTTTTGAAAGTCGATAAGCCAACGCAAACCGTGGAGCGACGTTGGTTTTATCCAAGTAGGAAGAATTTTCCGCTCTGACTCCAACTTTTGCGGACAGATTGTTGCTGAATCCCAAATCGGTTTCCGCAAATACCGATGAAAGTAAATCGGTGTAATTTTTATTAAAATTATTGGTTTCATGAGCATTATTCAATTCAATTCCGCCACGAATCGCACTGATTTTGTTGATCTTTCTTTCTAAAACCGTTTTAAAATTGAGATAATTATCCTTGTTATTAAAAGCGGTTTGCGGTGTTTCAACGTCATTTTTTACAGTGGCAAAATTCAGTTTGGCATCATTGTAAGAATAAGAAGCTCCCGCATTCAATAAATATTTTCCAAATTTTTGCTTGAAAGAAAGATTGTGATACATGTTTGCGGAATTTAAATCCACTTTTGTTTGGTCATATTCCGGTTCAAGACTTGTAGATTTCACCGCCATTTGATTGGTATCGAAACTTCCGTAATATTTAAACATTCCGCCGGATTTCGTTTTAATTCTGAAGTTTGCATCGCCGCCAAAACCCTGTGCAGGCTTGCTGAAATCGGTATTGTATTTAAAAATTTGCTGTACCAAACCAAGGTTAAAGTAACTTAAACTCGTCCCAAAAGAATAAGTCTTGTCCTTTGATAATTTCTGAAAACTGCCACTCGCGAAAATGGGTGAAATTCCGAAATCGAAGGAACTTGTGTCCGGTAGATCTACACTTTCCAAAATAAGCACTCCGGAAAGAGCCTGTCCGTAAAGTGCAGAATAACCGCCGCTTGAAAAAATATTTCCTTTAAACAATGAAGTGTTGAAGCGGTCTCGCCCTGCAATTCCGGGAACGGAATTGGAAAAATAGTTGTTGATTAAACTTCCGTCCATGAAGATTTTGGTTTCCGATCCAGTTCCACCTCGAACGAAAAGGCCTTCACTTTCGCCTACTTTTTGAACGCCGGGAAGATAATTTAGCGCCGAAGAAATTTGTCCGTCCGCTCCGGCTGTGGTATAAATGTCGATTGGTGTGAGAAGCGCAGTCGCTCTTTTTTTGTCGCTTGCTTCGATAGAACCCGCGGAAATGACAACGGCATCAATTTCAGAAATTTGTTCTTTAAGTTCAGAATTTATTGTAATATTTTGGTTTTCAATAAGAATTGGTTTCTCAACTTCTACAAATTTTGGATTGGTAAACACCAAAATTTGATTTCCTTTTTCAGAAGTTTGAAAAGAATAATGACCATTTTCATCAGTGGTTGCCCCGTCGTAAGTATCTTTCAACGTAACGGAAATGTCTTTTACTCCTTTATTTTTAAAAGAAATTTTTCCTGAAATTGTAATTTGTGCATGAAGAACCACACTAAAAGCCGTAAAAAGTACGATGGTAAGATTTTTGATGGATTGAATTTTCATGGGATTGAAATTTTTTACTTCAAAAGTAAAGTCAAAATAGTTGCTGTAAAATTAATTTTTTCTGAACGGTAAAAAACAACGACTGATTTGTTTTTTTGATTGCCCGAAAATTTTTGGAAAATTATAAACATTAAAAAATATCATTATGAACGCTACAAAATTATCTTTGCTTGCTTGCAGCACAATTATAGCTGTATCTTGCACGACGACAAAAAATTACACGATCAATTCTAAAAGCGGAACCCAAACTCAAGGAACCGCCAAATTTGTTCAAACAGGAAAAAACGTGGAAATGGATTTGAATGTTTACAAATTAACTCCCGGAATTCATGCGGTTCACATTCACGAAAAAGGAGATTGCTCATCAACTGATGGAAGTTCGGCAGGTGGACACTGGAATCCAACCAATCACGATCACGGGAAATTTGGTTCTGAGACTTTCCACATGGGAGACATTGGAAACTTAAATGCCGATAAAGAGGGAACCGCTAGAATGGTCTTCAAGACCGATAAATGGTGCATTGGTTGTAAAGACGAAACCAAAAATATCGTAGGAAAATCATTAATCATTCACGCAGGTCGAGACGATTTCAAAACCCAACCCACTGGAAATGCAGGTGGAAGAGTGGGCTGCATAGAAATAAAATAGAAATTTTTTGCCAGCAAAGATTTGAAATGTCTTTCGAAAAATAAAAAAAATCCTTCAAGTTAAAGCTCTTGAAGGATTTTTATAATTTATGTCAACATTCCGCCATCAACATTTAAAACTTGTCCTGTAATATAACTCGACATCTCTGAACCTAAAAAAACACAAGCGTTTGCAACATCTTCAGGTTGACCGCCACGTTTTAACGGAATTCCTTCTCGCCATCCTTGAACCGTTTTTTCATCCAAAGTCGCGGTCATTTCTGTTTCAATAAAACCAGGAGCAATCGCATTGCAACGGATATTTCTAGAACCCAATTCCAAAGCAATAGATTTAGAGAAGCCGATTACACCTGCTTTTGACGCTGCGTAATTGGCTTGTCCCGCATTTCCTTTCACTCCAACAACCGAAGTCATATTGATAATGGAGCCTGATTTTGCCTTCATCATTGGTTTGATTACGGCTTTCGTTAAATTGAAAACCGAATCAAGATTTACTTTAATGATGGTGTCCCAATCTTCTTTTGACATTCTCAACATTAAATTGTCGCGAGTAATTCCTGCATTATTCACCAAAATATCGATTTGCCCAAATTCTGCCAAAACATCTTCGACTAATTTTTGAGCCGCATCATAGTCTGAAGCATCTGATTGATAGCTTTTTACTGTCGTAATTTTTGAAAGTTCTTCTTCCAATGCTTTTGCTTTATCCACAGAACCGGCGTAAGTGAAAGCGACTTTTGCGCCTTCTTTGGCAAAAACTTCAGCGATTCCTTTTCCGATTCCTCTCGTTGCGCCTGTAATGAGGGCAACTTTTCCTTCTAATAGTCCCATATATTTTTTGAGTTTTATCTGAATTATTATGTTCAAATATAGTTAAATTGAATTATTGATAATCAAAACGATCTCTCCTTTCAAAGTCTTACTTTTTGAAAAGGCAATGAGTTCGTCAATCGTTCCGCGTTTAGTTTCTTCAAATTTTTTGGAGATTTCCCGGCTTAAACTCACTTTTGTTTCATCGCCAAAAAACTCTTTGATTTGTTCTAAAGTCGTGTTGATTTTATGCGGACTTTCATACAAGACTATCGTCTTTTTTTCTTCTGCAAGTTGTTTTAGCTTGGTTTGTCTGCCTTTTTTCTGCGGTAAAAAACCAGCAAAATAAAAATCATGATTCGGCAAACCTGAAACCACCAAAGCCGGAACAAAAGCTGTTGCGCCGGGAAGACAAATCATTTCCAGATTTTCATCCGCACAAGCTTTGGCTAAAAGATAACCGGGATCTGAAATTCCCGGCGTTCCTGCATCGGTGATGATGGCGATATTTTGTCCGTTTTTTAAATCTTCAATTACTTTTTGTGTACTGTGATGTTCGTTATGTAAGTGATACGATTTCAATGGTTTAGCTATTTCATAATGTTTTAGCAAAACTCCCGAAGTTCTTGTGTCTTCACATAATATATAATCGACTTCTTTCAAAACTTTTATTGCTCTGAAAGTCATGTCTTCTAGATTTCCAATCGGTGTTGGAACGAAGTATAGGATTCCACTCATTGATTTCTCACAGCTATCACAGATTTACACACAAGTTATTTAAAGTTTTTCATATAGATTTTTACAAAACTCCTCCAAACTCGGATCTCTCGCTCCCATTAAAAGAAGAACCGTTCCCTCTTTCAATTCAGGGCGCAATTGTTCGAGCAAATCGTTTCTGTTTTCTACAAAATGGGCGTTTTTTCCTTTTGCTTTGATGTCTTCAACCAAATCATTTGCGGAGATGTCTTTTTCGGCAGTTCCACCTGCATAGAAAATTTCGCTCATCCAAATCTCATCTTGCGGGCGCAAAATTCTGGAAATTTCCTCCACAAAATCTTTTCGTAAAAATTTGGTCGGTTTATAACCGTGCGGTTGAAACCATGCGATAACCTTTTCCGCCAAAGGTTGACAAGCATTGATACTTGCAGCACATTTTGCAGGATTATGTGCATAATCGTCGATTACCCAAACTCCATTTTTTTGTCCTAGAATTTGGTGACGGCGATAAATTCCTTCGTAATGTTCCAAGCTTTCGGCGCAAACCTCCAAATCTACTCCTATTTGATTGGCTACTGCAATCGCAGCTGCAGCATTTTCGGCGCTGTGCTTTCCAAGGGAATGCATCATCACCGATTGTCCCAAAATTCTAAAGGATAATTCAAATCCATTTTGTTTGAAATCGGTCACTGTATATCGAGCATTTTCATCCTCAAAACCAAAATCTTGTTGAAAATCAGCCGACAATGTTTTTGCCAATGCATTTGATTGATTTACAATAAATAAACCCTTTGTATTGTTTTTAAAAATAGTAAATAAATCGATTAATTCATCAATTTCTTGATGGTCTTTATCAATGTTTAAAAGCAAACCGATTTCAGGTTCATATTGCACCACAGAACCATCACTTTCATCAGCTTCAATAATGAGCCATTCTCCTTTTCCGATGGCTGCGTTTCCGATTTTTCCTTCTTTAATAATGGAAGTTAAACCTGCTCCTGAAATTATACTCGGTTCTAATTTCGCATCCAACAAAATTTGGTAAAGCATCGCGGAAGTTGTTGACTTTCCTGATGTTCCAGCAACTGCAATTGTTTTTTTACTTTTGGCGATGATGGACAAAAGTTCACTTCGTCTGATAATTGGAATTCCCAATTCTTTTGCTTTCTGAACTTCATAAACCGTATCTTCAATTGCGGTGGAAACTACGATTAAGTCCGTATTTTCAGTAATTCCGCTTCCGTCCTGAAGAAAACATTTAATTCCTTCTGCTTCCAGTTGTTCTTTGGTTTTGTTGTATTCGTTCGGATGAAAATAACGGTCGCTTCCCGAAACGTTTTTTCCGATTCCCTGTAAATATTGTGCAATTGCACTCATTCCAACTCCTGCAACTCCGATGAAGAAGACGTTTTGGAACTGTTCAATTTTGTTTATCATAATTCTTTGGTCGGAAGACGGCAGTCCGAAGTCCGTAGATTTACTTGTTTATAAAAGATTTTCGTGGGTTCAGAATTTTTCTTCCGAAATCCGACTTCGGTCTCCGATCTTTAAAGAAACTTATTTTCTACCAAACTCCACAGTCTTTGTGCGTATTCATCGGATTTTCCCCAATCTTTCAAGTAGTAGATTTCGCTTAAATATTGTCTCGCGTCTTCCAAATCTTTGAAGGAATTCAATTTATCGATGGTGAATTTTAATTCTTCTTCATTTCCTTTAAAAAGTAATTTCGTAAAAGCGACTTTGTCGTTCAAATCCAATCTAAATTCGGGTTTGCGCTTTTCCGCCTCCATGAAATCAGTTGGAATATTGGTTTTTAATAAACTTCCTGAATCGTCTTTTACAGCATGTTTTACCGAAACATCTTCAGCATTTTCAAGTGGGTCGTCGTCAAATAAATTCTGAACGGCTTTTAAACCTTTGATATTCGCCAACTTAAATTTTTTCTCAGCGTGATGTTGCTGGGTTTTATCTTCTTGAAACACTTCTTTTTTTGGTGGATGAACAACATCTTCTTTGTTGAACTCCACAATTTTTCTGCGTCGTTCTTCTGATTCTAAAAACTCACGCTCTCTCTGTGCAACTTTTTCATGGTAATCAGACTGTTCCTGTTCTACAATTAAAGGAATTTCCTTATCAGGTTCTTGCAAGGATAAATCTGAAACCTCTCCTTCAGACAATTTTGCTACGATAGGCGCTTCTAATTCTTCTCCTGAAATTGATATTTCTGGTAACTCTTCGGCATCAATATCGTTCAGCTCATTGGTAAAAATTACTTCTTCCTCGATCACATCTTCTTCGTAAGGAGCATCGTCAAAATATTCCTCATTTTTCGAAGCATGTTCTTTGTTTAAATTTACTTCTGTTTCTTGATTATCAATGGTTTGCAAAGGTCTTTCAACAACAAAACTATCTCTGTTTTTTTCTAAAATCCGAAGGAAGGCAATTCTGTCTGTAACCTCTGAAAACAGATCCTGCTTTGCTAATAATTCGTCTTTCGAATTAATTTTTGAAAGGGTTTCGAGAATATTTTTCGCCTCAAAAAAAATCTTTTCCTGTATATCCTGAAGGTTTTGCATGATGGTTTCTTATTAAATTTCCTTAATTTTGATATCTTAAATATTACGGCTAATTTAACAAATGTTTTTAGAAAATACAATAAATCACGCCAAACAAAGCGGTTGGATGGAAGTAATCTGCGGCTCGATGTTCTCGGGAAAAACCGAGGAATTGATTCGCAGACTTCGGCGTGCGGAAATGGCGGGACAAAATGTGGAGATTTTTAAACCAAAACTCGACACAAGATATGCAGAAGAAGAGGTTGTTTCCCACAATCAGAACAAAATCCGAAGTACGCCCGTTGAAAGTCCGAACGAGATTTTGCTACTCGGTTCAACTTGCGATGTGGTGGGAATCGACGAGGCGCAATTTTTTGACGAAAGCATTGTAGATGTAGCCAACCAATTGGCAAATGCGGGGATTCGTGTGGTGATTGCAGGTTTGGACATGGATTTCATGGGACGTCCGTTTGGGCCGATGCCGAATTTGATGGCAACGGCGGAATATGTGACGAAAGTTCACGCGATTTGTAAAAGAACGGGAAATCTTGCTAATCATTCGATGCGAACTTCTGAAAATACCGATTTGGTGCAACTTGGTGAAACCGACAGTTACGAAGCGGTGAGTAGAAAAGTTTTTAATGAAGAAATGTCGAAGCGGAAATAGATGAATTACACCACCAAACAACTCGCAGAAATCACGAATTCGCAATTAATCGGGGATGAAAATCTTCACATTAAAAATATTGCGTTTGACAGTCGAAATATTTTCTCTGTTCTAAACACGGCTTTTCTAGCCATCAATACTTCAAAAAATTCTGGCGAAAAATATATTTATTCTGCGGTTGAAAAAGGAGTTTCAGTCATTATTTCTGAACGTCAAGTACTTGAAATTGAAAATGTTACATGGATTATTGTAGAAAATTCGGTGAAATTTTTGCAGGATTTGGCAAAATATCATTTGCATAAATTTGACTTAAAAACCATTGGAATCACGGGAAGCAATGGGAAAACCATCGTGAAAGAATGGCTTTATCAAAGTCTTTTCGACGAGTTCATTACCGTGAAAAGTCCGAAAAGTTTTAATTCTCAAATTGGGCTTCCTATTTCTCTTCTCGGAATCAATAATAAACATCAACTCGGAATTTTTGAGGTCGGAATTTCTAAACCAAACGAAATGGAAATTTTGGAAGATATTTTTCCTCCTCAAATTGGAATTTTAACACATATCGGTTCTGCTCATTCTTCAAACTTTAAAGATGAAGAGCAACTTATAGATGAGAAAATTTTACTATTTAAAAATTCTGAAATTATCATTTTTAATGGCGATAACGAATTGGTTGTCAATAAAATTAATGACCTTTACTTAAGTAAAAAATTAATTTCTTTCGGTCTAAAACATTCAAACAATATCTATATTAAAAACGATTGGAAGAATAAAAATGAAGACCTCAAAATTCGATATTTCGATGAGGATTTTTCGGTTCCTGTACAACAAAGAGATGAAGCCACTTTAAGCAATGTTTTGTGTGTGATTGCGGTCTTAAAAGAATATGGTTTTTCCACTTCGAAGATTATTGAAAAACTGAATGCTCTAAAATCCATCGAAATGCGTTTGGAGAGTGTAAACGGACTTCGCAACAATTTGATAATCAACGATTCTTTTAATTTGGATTTGGATTCTTTGAAGATTGCTTTTCAGTTTATCAATGAATATAATAAGCCACTAAAAACACTAATTATCACGGATTTTGTGGAAGGAAAAAATTCTGACCAACTTTATCATGAAGTTGCAGAGTTGACCAATCACCAAAATTTCGGCAAAGTCTTTCTAATCGGAAACGAGATTTCGAAATTTCATAACCTTTTCAGTGCTGAAACTTACACTTTTAATAATACTAATGAACTAATTGAAAATCATTTATTTAATCAAATCGAAAATGAATTAATTCTATTAAAAGGGGCAAGAAAATTTGAAATTGAAAGGGTGAAAAATCATCTCGAACTTCAAAAACACGATACCGTTTTGGAGGTGAATTTGAATGCGATTCTTCACAACATCAATGTTCATAAATCTTTGCTGAAACCTGAAACCAAAATGATGGCGATGGTAAAAGCGTATTCTTACGGTTTAGGCGGCTATGAAGTTGCTGAATTTTTACAGCATCATCACATTGATTATCTTGGAGTTGCGTATGCAGATGAAGGCGTTGATTTGCGAAAAAATGGAATTACTACGCCGATTATGGTGATGAATCCTGAACAGCATAGTTATGACATCATCATTGATTTCAATTTGGAACCCGAAATTTATAGTTTTCGCGTTTTGGAACTGTTTAACCAGCAATTGATTAGAAAAGGCATTCAGCAGAAATATCCCCTCCACATCAAGTTGGAAACAGGAATGCATCGACTTGGTTTTAAGGAAGATGAATTGGGTGAACTCATTGAAAAGTTGAACTCGATGAATGTGAAGGTGGAGAGTATTTTTAGCCATCTTTCTTCTTCTGATGATTTCAATGAAAAGGAATATACACTTGAACAGATTGGGGTTTTCAAGAAAAATTCAGAGAAACTAATTTCAGGTTTAAATTACACTCCACTTCGACATATTTTAAATACTTCGGGAATAGTGAATTACTCTGAATATCAATTCGATATGGTAAGAATTGGAATTGGAATGGTCGGAATTTCCTCAAATCCTGAAATAAAAAAACAATTACAGAGCGCGGTAAGTTTTAAAACCGTAATTTCACAAATCTCGGAAGTAAATCAAGGAGATTCAAT
>Ga0116179_1002449_pt1 | contig 13329 bp, 9 predicted proteins | sample AD_UKC071_MetaG_FD_89751 | JGI IMG/M metagenome (GOLD analysis project Ga0116179, IMG submission 89751) | Active sludge microbial communities of municipal wastewater-treating anaerobic digesters from USA - AD_UKC071_MetaG | ecosystem: Engineered > Bioreactor > Anaerobic > Digestate | place: USA...
GACCGGCTCGGGCTCGGGCACCGAGACCGACTCGGGCTCATCCAGTGGCGCAGGGACCACCTCAGGTTGGGCCGCCGGCGGCTGGGACTCCAGCACCGGCTCCGCGACTGCCGGGGCCTCGATCGTCGGTTCCGGCCCGGCGAACGGTTCCGCCTGAGCGGGAGTCTCGAACTGAGCGGATGCCTCGGGCTGGGCGGGCGTCTCGTCCACGGCTGCGGGCTCGGCCGGCTGCACCGGGCGCCAGGTGCTCAGCTCAGGTTCAGGGGTGTCGCTGACCGGAGTTGCGTCCGGTGCGGGCACGTCGGCATCGACTACGGGCTCGAAATCGCGCGGCTCGGTCACAGGAAGTCCTCTCAACAAGGGCACACTCTCGTGTCCATGCTTGCATCCGTCGACGCGGACGGCCGTGAGCGACACGGCGCAGGGCGCGCTCTGCGAAGTCCCTGATCAGGTTGCGGGCATCGAAAAGGGGGTTTCCCGACCGGGATCGACCACCAGAACCCGCATTTCAATGCCCGGACCGCGACGAGCGGGCGGATTCGCGTTCAGTGCCAGTCAGCCAGCGCCAGCAGCAGCGACTCCATCGCCAGCAGCGGCGCAACGTTGGTTTCCAGTGCCGTGCGGCAGGCCAGAATCGCGTCCAGCCTTGCCACCGTGGCATCGGCCGATCCGCGACGGGCGGCGATGCCAATGGCGTCCGCGATTTCGGCGTTGATCAGCGCCGCCCCAGAGCCGGTCTGGATCGCCAGGACATCGCGGTAGAAGGCGGTGAGCTCGGTGAGGACGCGGTCGAGCGCGTCGCGCTGCAGTCGCTTGGCGCGGGCCTTCTGCTGATCCTCCAGCTCCCGCAACGCCGCCTGCGCGTTCCGCGGCCGAGCGCCACGAGTGCCGAACCCCAGCGCTTCGCTCAGTTCGGCCTTCTCGCGTGCGTCCAGCTCGGACGTGACCGCGGCAGCCTCCTCGGTCGCGGCGTCGACCATGCTCGCCGCCGCGCTCAGGCAGGCGCCAAGGGAGGTCAGCCGACCCGGCAGCGCCAGCACATCGGCTCGGCGTGCGCGGGCGGTCTCGCTGCGGGCCAGCGCGCGGGCGCGTCCGATATGGCCCTGGGCGACCCGCGCTGCGAAACCAGCCAGTTGCGGCTCGACGCCGTCCCTCCGCTGCAGCAGTTCGGCGATGGCAGCGGTGCTCGGAGTGCTCAGTTCCATCAGGCGACAGCGGGAGCGGATCGTCGCCACGACATCGTTCGACGTGGGTGCGCACAGCAGCCAGACGGTTCGGGGAGCCGGCTCCTCGATGCTCTTCAGCAGGGCGTCCGCGCCCCGCTCGGTGATGCGGTCCGCGTCCTCGACCACCAGCACCTGGTAACGGCCCAGCGTCGGCGCCATCGCCGAGCGTCGTACCAGGTCGCGCACCTCATCGACACCGATGCTCAGCTGCTCGGTGCGCACGAGGGTGACATCGGGGTGCGCACCGCTGAGCGCCGTCAGGCAGGTATTGCAGTCACCGCAGCCACCGAACTGGCACTGCAGCGCAGCGGCGAAGGCTCTGGCTGCGTTCGAGCGGCCCGAGCCCGGCGGACCGGTGAACAGCCAGGCGTGGGTCATGGCGTGCCGGTTGCCGTCCGCGCCGGCGCCACGGACGGCGCGTTGCAGCACTTCGACCACGCGATCCTGGCCGATCAGCTCGGTCCAGACCCCGTCGGCGAAAGTGCTCGTCGAGTTCACGGCGTCAGCTTGCCAGACGGCACCGACAACAGCTCGCCCACCCGCTCGCGCACGGCGGCAGCGATGCTTTCGATGCCCGTTCTGGCGGGCAGCACCAGATAGTGCTCCGGGTCCCGAGCGGCGAGATCCAGGAAGAACTGCCGCGCCCGGACGTGCAGGTCGGTGCCGGCACCTTCGAGGCGATCCTTCTCGGCGATCGTCGCGAGCCCGTGGTCGGGGTCGAGATCGAGCAGGACGGTGAGGTCGGGCAGCAGGTCTTCGGTGGCCCAACGCGCCACCTGCTCGACCCGCTCGACGGACAGCACCCGACCCGCGCCCTGGTAGGCCAGCATCGAGCCGACATAACGGTCGCTGATCACCACTGCACCACGGCCCAGCGCCGGCTTGACCACCTCGTAGACGTGTTGCGCCTTGTCAGCGGCGTACATCAGGGCTTCGGCCCGCGGACTGACATCACCCCAGGACGGGTTCAGCACCAGGTCCCGCAGTACCCGCCCGATCGCCGTCCCGCCCGGCTCAAGGGTGACCACGACTTCGCGTCCCTGCCCGGCCGCCCACTCGGCCAGCAGCGTCGCCTGGGTCGACTTGCCCACGCCGTCACCGCCCTCGAAGACGATGAACACTCCCTCGCCCATCGTGTCTCCTCTCCCCCCGTCCGCCTTCCGGAAACTTCGCTCCCGAAAGGGACCCGCGCTCCCGAATATTCGGGAGCTAGCGTCCCTTTCGGGAGCGAACTTGCCAGGGAGCGGGCGGGCTACTTGGCCGGCTTGGTGGTGGTGGTCTTCTTGGTGGCCGGCTTCTTGGTGGTCGTGGCCTTCTTGGTGGTCGTGGTGCGGCGTGCGGTGGTGCGCTTCGGCGCCGGTCCCTTTGCGCGCTTCTCGGCCAGCAGTTCGGCGGCCCGCTCCAGCGTCATGGCCTCGACCGAATCGGTGCGGCGCAGGGTCGCGTTGAACTCGCCGTCGGTGACATACGGACCAAATCGGCCGTCCTTGACCACCACCGGCTTGCCGCTAACCGGGTCGGCACCCAGTTCGCGCAACGGCCCGGACGCCGCGGCCGCCCGTCCACGGGTCTTCGGCTGGGCGTAGATCGCCTCCGCATCAGCGAGGGTGATCTCGAAGATCTGGTCTTCACTGGTCAGCGAGCGCGAGTCCGTCCCCTTCTTCAGGTAGGGACCGTAGCGCCCGTTCTGCGCGGTGATCTCCTCACCGTCCGCGGCCTTGCCCACCAGGCGCGGCAGGCTGAGCAACTGCAGCGCCTGCTCCAACGTCACAGTCTCGGTGCTCATGGACGCGAACAGCGATCCGGTCCGCGGCTTCGCTGACTTCGGCGCGTCCTCGGGAAGTACTTCAGTGACGTACGGACCGAAGCGTCCGTTCTTCGCGACGATCGCGTTACCCGAGGCCGGATCGATGCCGATCGTCCGCTCCTCGATGGCCGGCTTGGCCAGCAGTTCACGGGCGAAGTCGAGCGTCAGTGCGTCCGGCGCCAGGTCGGGATCGACGTTGGCTCGATGCCCCTCGGAATCCTCGACATAGGTGCCGTAGCGTCCGACCCGCACGTCCACATCGTCGCCGAGGTTGAAGGTAGACAGCTTACGCGCGTCGATCTCGCCGAGTTCGGTGACCAGCTTCTCCAGACCCTCGTGGGCCGAGCCTTCAGGGCCGAAGTAGAAGTCCTTGAGCACCGCGACCCGGGCGGCATCGCCGGCGGCGATCTCGTCGAGGGTCTGTTCCATCTCTGCGGTGAACGCGTAGTCGACCAGCTTCGCGAAGTGCTCCTCCAGCAGCCGCGTGACCGCGAACGCCAGCCAGGTCGGCACCAGCGCCGAACCCTTCTTGAACACGTAGTCCCGCGACGTGATCGTGCGGATGATCGCCGCATACGTCGAGGGACGCCCGATGTTCAACTCCTCCAGCTTCGCCACCAGGGACGGTTCGGTGTAGCGGGCCGGCGGCTTGGTCTCGTGGGCTTGCGCGCTGATCGTCTCCGCTTCCAGGCGCTGCCCGGACGCGAGTTGCGGCAGCCGGGCCTGCGCGTCGTCGGTGGACGAATCGTCGTCGACCGACTCGACGTAGGCCTTCAGGAAGCCAAGGAAGGTGATCGTGCGACCGGACGCGTTGAAGGTCGCGCGGCCCGAATCGACCACCTCGCCGGTGGCCGCGTCGGTCACTGACACACGCTCGGGCAGGGTCGCGCCGATGCGGACGCTGACCGTCTCGCCCTCGGCGTCCTTCATCTGGGACGCGATCGTGCGCTTCCAAATCAACTCGTAGAGCCGGAACTGGTCACCGTGCAGGCCGGTCTGCTGCGGCGTGCGGAACGTCGCGCCAGCGGGGCGAATGGCTTCGTGCGCCTCCTGCGCGCTCTTCACCTTGGACGCGTACACCCGCGGCTGCGCGGGCAGGTACTTGCCGCCGTACAGCTCCTTGACCTGGGCGCGCGCGGCTTCGATAGCAGTGCTCGAGAGCGTCACCGAGTCGGTTCGCATATAGGTGATGAAGCCGCGTTCGTAGAGTTCCTGGGCCACCGACATCGTGCGCTGCGCGGTGAAGCCGAGTTTGCGGCCAGCTTCCTGCTGCAGGGTGGTGGTGCGGAAGGGCGCGTACGGCTTGCGGGTGTAGCCCTTCGCCTCCACGCTGCCGACCGAGAAACCGGCCTTGGCAAGGTCGGACGCGAGGCGCTGCGCCGCATCGATGCCGAGCTGCAGCAGGTCCTTGCCGGCGAGCTTGCCGACCGAGTCGAAGTCGCGGCCCTGGGCGATCCGGCGCGATCCGAATGCGGTGAGCTTGGCGGTGAAGGTGCGCGGATCAGCGTCCACACCGGCGTCCAGGACCGCCTCGATATCGGCGTAGGCGGCAGCGCGGAACGCAATCCGTTCGCGCTCGCGATCAACGACCAGACGGGTCGCGACCGACTGCACGCGGCCCGCCGACAGCTTCGGCATGACCTTCTTCCAGAGCACCGGCGAGACTTCGTAGCCGTAAAGCCGGTCGAGGATGCGCCGGGTCTCCTGCGCGTCCACCAGGTCGGTGTCGAGCTCGCGGGTGTTCTCGACTGCGGCGTGGATCGCCTCGGGCGTAATCTCGTGGAACACCATCCGCTTGACCGGCACCTTCGGCTTCAGCTCGTCGAGCAGGTGCCAGGCGATCGCCTCGCCCTCGCGGTCCTCATCGGTGGCGAGCAGGAGTTCGTCCGCGTTCTTCAGCTTGGCCTTGAGGTCGCGGATCGTGCCCTTCTTGTCGGCCGCGACGACGTACAGCGGCTCGAAGTCGGCGGCGATGTTGACGCCGGTGCGGGCCCACTTCTCGCCCTTGTACTTCGCCGGCACCTCGGCGGCACCGGTCGGCAGGTCGCGGACGTGGCCGCGGCTGGACTCGACCACGAAGCCCGACCCGAGGAACTTGGCCAGGCTGACCGCCTTGGTCGGGGACTCGACGATGACGAGCCTGGACTTGTGCTCAGTTGCCACTTGGCTTCTTCCTGGCGTTCGGGGACACGATCGATCGCTCACTCTAGTTCTTCGCCACGGATGCTGGTGATGTGTCCCTCAACTGGCGAGTCAGTTGTCGGAGGCACCACTGGCCAACCGTGGAATCGGTAGGGCCGCACCAGACCGGTGCCCTGGCCAGCCGAGCCACGAGATGGCAGATCAGGTCGTACTGAGCGTGGCCGGCGACGCCAGGCGCCCGGATGGAGTCGCGCAGCGGCCTCGGGTTTGCCGGCACCGAATCGCGGCGAACCCGACTTGGATGGCATCTCGGCGACCTGGCTTCGTAGCGAGCGAGCCTGACCCGACTTGGATGGCATATCGAGCCTCACCAGCAGCCCATAAGCCATCGAAACCGGGTTTCGCCTCGAACAGCCGGACAGCCCCGCCCCAAATGCCATCAAAGTCGGGTTCAACCGCGCGAAGCCAACCAGGCCGCGCCGATCAGGTGCCGCTCGCGACGACAGCCATCGGTGGATCCGGGCTGAACCGGGCTAACCCGGATCCGATCTGGTCGCAACTGCTCAGTTGACTGGACTGCTGCCCAGGGTGACCGTCGCCTCCTTCTGCGAGCCGTTCGAAGCCGTCCACTCGATGCTCACCTGCTGGCCCGGTTCGAGCGCCCGGATCACTGTGGCCAGGTTGGTGCTGGCCTTGATCGTGGTGTCGCCCACCCGGGTCAGGGTGCTGCCGGCCTTGACCCCGGCCTTCGCGGCCGGGCTGTCCGCCACCACTTCGGTGATGGTCTTGCCGGCGGAGCGCTGGTCGGCGTCCGCCACCTTGATGCCCAGGAAGCCGGCCGGGCCGACGCGGACGGTGCCAGCGTCCTTCCCGGATTCGACCTGCTCCACCACGGCCAGGGCGGTGGCGATCGGGACGGCGTAACTGGTGCCCTCGCGAGTGGAGCCGGCGGTGGTCATGCCGAGCACCTCGTTCTCGTCGTCGAACATCGGGCCGCCGGAATCGCCCGGGACGGCACCGGCGTCGGTCTCGATGAGGCCGGTGAGGTCCTCAGTGTTGCCCCACGGCGAGTCGGACGAGACGGTGAGGTCCTGATCTGTGCCGGTGACCTCGCCGGGGGCCTTGACCAACTCTCCCCCACCGTTGGCGTTGCCGACTGCGGCCACGGCATCGCCGACGTCAACGGGGTCGTCGTCGATCGTGACGGTGTTCAGCCCGCTGGCGTCCTTCAACTGCAGCAGGGCCACGTCCTTGGTCTGGTCGAAGCCGACGACGGTGGCGGAGTAGGTGTTTCCGCTCACTGCGTCGGTGACAGCCAGCTTCGTCGATCCGGCGACCACGTGGTAATTGGTGAGCACCCGGCCGTCCGCAGTGAGAATCATGCCGGTGCCCGCGGCGAGCCCGGAGGCGGTTTCGGCTTCGATCAGCACCACGCCGGCTGCCTGCCCGTCGCTGACGCCGTTGCTGGTCGCCGAGCCGCCGGTCTCCTCTTCGGGCTGGGTCGGCTGGATCTGGGCAGGGTCCTCGGACGGTTCATCGCGCGGGTAGTACGGCTCGATCGTTGGCTGCGTGGTGCGGCTCGATGACGGCAGCGCACCATCGAACTGGCGGGCCGCCCAGAACGAACCGGACGCGATCAGCAGGAATGCCGCCAGCATCGCAAGCACTGCGATCGGCCAGCGCTTCTTCGTCGGCGTGGTGGTGTGCTGCGGCTGGTAGTAGCCGTTCGGCCCGTAGGGACTCTGTCCGTACGCTGACTGAGCCGGACGTTGGGCGTCCTGCTGGTAGCCCGGGCCGTACTGGGCATGGCCCGGTTGCTGACCGTAAGCCTGCTGGCCGTAAGCCTGCTGGCCGTAAGCCTGCTGGCCGTGAGGCTGCTGGCCGTGGGGCTGCTGACCGTAAACCTGCTGGCCGTAGGGCTGCTGGGAGTACTGCTGCCCGTAGTAGCCGGGCTGGTAGTAACCCGCCTGCTGCTGGCCAGCTCCCGGACGGAAGTAGGGCTGATGTCCGTACGCCTGGCCGGGATACTGCTGCGCGGTCGGGTACTGGCCGCCGCCGGGCGTGGTGGGGATCGGTGTGGTCGGACCGGTCGCCGCACTCGGGATCCGGGTGGTTGGATTGGCCGCTGCGGGCGCATTCGGGGTGGTCGCATCGAAGCGCTTGGTTGCGTCCGGCGCCGCCCAATTGCCACTCAGGTCCGCCGGGCGCGCCCAAGGGGATGTCGGCGCCGAAGCAGCCGGCAGCGGGGGCACCGGGACACTCGGGAGCACCTGGGTGGGCTCGGTCGCGTCCGCACCCTGCGGGGCATCGGGTCGAATATCGTCAAGCTCTGCCATCGTCTTGGACTCCGTTCTCTTCTGACCTCCAGTGAACGCGGTCACTCAATGGGGAAGCTGTACCAATCCTGTGAGAACCTGTGAAGGATCGCCGGCGCTCACGCAACTACGAAGCCATCGGCCACCAGCCGCCGCAGTTGCGGTAGTACTTCCGCGGCCAGCTCTACGGTGTCGGTGTCGAGAAGGCCCGCGACCGCGCCGATCAGGACGCCGAGTGGCAGATCACCATCGCACGCGCCCACGATCGCGGCGAGCGCTGTGCCGGCCTCGACCGCGCGTCCGAAGCCGAATTGCTGGCGCAGCACGATGTGCTGGGGGTGCGCTGCGCCGGGCATCCCAATGGTCTCCTGGACCACGCCGGGGTGCAGCCGCAGCGAGGTGGCGAGCAGTTCGGCGTCCGTCAGTTGGGTGGTCGGAATCGCCGTGAAGAAGTCACTGAAGGCTTGTCCGACCGGCTGATGGACGGCGTGCGGCCATTCCTCGATCCGCACGACCGGCGCCGGACACTTCGACTTGGCCAAGCCGATCCAGCCCATGCCAACGCCCACGATGCGCAGACTCACGAAGTAGTCCAGCCATTCGGCGTAGCGGGACGCATACTCGTCGGTGCCTTGGAGGCCGGCGTCGGTGAGCCAGATCTCGATGTACTCGTAGGGGTCGAGCAGTTCGCGCTGCAGCACGAGGGCATCGCAGCCGTCCGGTATCCACTCCTTGAGGTGCTGCTCCCACTGCTCGGGATCAGTGACCGCCCAGTTACCCAGCACGATCAGCAGTCCGTCGTCGGTGAGGTGGTCGGCGGCCTGAGCGACCACGGTTCGCATCAGTCCGTCGCCGCTGAATCCGCCCTCGCGGTAGACCAGCTTGGCCTCGCTCGGCGGGCTGAGCACGTAGGGCGGGTTGGTCACGATCAGGTCGAACCGCTCACCGGCGACCGGCTCGTAGAGCGAGCCGAGGCGCAGCTCGGCCTCGACGTTCGAGAGACCGAGTCCGATCCTGGCGAGTTCGAGGGCCCGCGGGTTCAGGTCGGTGGCGACGATCTCGGCTGCGTCCAGGTGCAGCGCCTGGATACCGCAGCCGGTGCCGAGGTCGAGCACCCTCGGGTAGCGGCGCGGCGGCACGAGTTGGGTGAGCGTGGTGGACGCCGGCGAGGCACCCAGGACGAAATCTGGACGCGGCTGCGGAACCCGTTCATCGAGCGGGGTGTGGTCGGAGCAGATCCAGCCCTCGCGGCGGTCGGAGCCGTGTGGCTTGAGTTCGATGGTGGCGCGAAGCTCTGCGTCTCCGACGACCAGCCCAGCTGCCTTCAGCGCGGGCAGGCTGGTCCAGTTCGCCAGTCGCTGCGCCGGAACGGGTAGCTGCAGCAGCCAGAGCCGGATCGCGTCCGCTTGGGGGTCCGTCGCGTCGCCGAGCGCCCGGGCGGCGGCGACCGAAGTGTTGCGGGCCAGCGCGGCGATTGCCGCTGAGCCCAGACGCTCCGTCAGCCCGTCAAGGGTGTAGTCGGCGGCGAGCACGTCGGCGCGCAGCTGGGCGATGGCGGAGTCGGTGAGCACCGGTCAAGCTTGCCAGCAATCGCTCTGCACACAGCGCCGCGGGATCGTGGACGCAACGGTGGCTCAGGCCAGGTCGACTTTTGCCAACTGCACGCCGGCGCAGGTCGGCCCTAGGAAAGTGGAGTTGCCGAGATGCGGGAGGAGCCATGCGGATTGTCTTGCTCGGGGCGTCGGGCAATACCGGGCGCGAGATCACCCGACTGCTGTCGCCGATGCTCGCCGAGGATGACCAGGTGGTGCTGGCTGGACGCGATCGCGGACGGCTGGAGGCCACCGCCGAAGTGGTGAGCGGGCCGGCCGAAGTGGAACTCAGGCAGGTGGACGCAACCGTCGACAGTGCCGTACGGGACCTGGTCGAGGGCGCGCAGCAGGTGGTGGTGACTGCCAGTCTTCCCGATCGGGTCGGCGCGCTGGCACAGATCGTGGCGGACGCGGGCGCGGACTGGATCGACACCCTGCTCTCCTCGCCGGCCAAGCTGGCCGCGCTACGTGCCCTGGAGCCGGTGCTGCGCGCCCGCGGGCGGTGCTTCGTGACTGACGGCGGCTTCCATCCGGGGCTGCCGGCGGCGATGGTGCGGTGGGCCGGTGACCAGGTCGATGAGCTGATCACCGCCGACGTGTTCGGTGGGATGCGGATCGACTGGCGGGCCGACAGCCTGGCCGAGTCGACCGTGGCCGAGATGCTGACCGAGTTCGGCGACTTCGATCTGAGCACCTGGGTGGACGGTGGCACCCGGAAGCTGCGGATGTCGGAGTGCCCGAAGGTGGACTTCGGCCCGCCCACAGACCGAGAGTGATCTGGGACCTCCCGCAGGCTGACCGCCTGCGGCCTCGGTGCACCTCCCCCAACGGCTCCTGAGCTCCACTGATTCGGCTGGTCAAGCAGGTCGAGACCCACCCGATTGCAGCCGGGGAATACTTGCGTGGCAGGCTGTCCGCGTGGCAGTTCCGGCTTGGCTTCTAGACGATCCGCGGCTGCGCCACCACCATCACCGCGCGGCGGCGCACGGCAGCACCGCTGACTTTCCCGATTGGCTCAGCGAACGGCTGCGGGAGCCGCTGTCGGCACAGGGCATCACTCGACTCTGGGAGCACCAGGCCGTCGCAGCGGAAGCCGCTTTCGCCGGCAGGCATGTGGCGATGGCCACCGGCACGGCTTCCGGAAAGACGCTCGGCTACCTGCTGCCGGTGCTCGCCGCTACCGCGGACGGCACGGTCGGTTTTGACATCGACCACGGACCACTAGATCTTGGTCGCCGGCACAGCGCCATCTACCTGGCACCCACCAAAGCCCTGGCCCACGACCAGGCCCGGGTGTGCCGCTCACTGGCCCTGCCCGGGTGGCGCACCACCACCCTTGACGGCGACTCCAATACCGAGGAACGACGGTTCGCCCGCGATTTCGGCCGTTATGTGTTGACCAACCCCGACATGCTGCACCGCTCGGTACTGCCCCGACACCAACAGTGGACGCGGCTACTGTCCACCTTGCGCTACGTCGTGATCGACGAGGCCCACCGTTATCGCGGCGTCTTCGGCGCACATGTCGCCGCGGTGCTGCGCCGGCTTCGGCGGCTGGCCAACCACTACGGCGCCGACCCCGTGTTCGTCTCGGCGTCAGCAACCGTCGCGGACGCGGGCGGTCTGCTCTCGCTGCTCGCCGGCGTGGATGACGTCCTCGAAGTCGCCGCGGACACGTCCCGGCGGGCCGCGCTCGACTACCTGATCTGGCAACCGGAGGCTGACCCTCACCACGAGGCTGCCGACATGCTCGCTCGACTCGTGAGCGAAGGTCGCCAGACTCTTGCCTTCACCACCTCGCGGGTGCAAGCCGAACTGGTCGCGCTTCGTGCCCAACGCAAAGGCGGCGACGACTCCGACATCCAGCCGTATCGCGGCGGCTACCTGGCCGAAGATCGCCGCGAACTCGAGGCCGGGCTGCAGTCGGGCCGCCTCCGCGGGGTGGCCTGCACCAACGCGTTGGAACTCGGCGTCGACATCTCCGGTGTGGACGCGGTGCTCACCTGCGGCTTCCCGGGAACCCGCGCCGCGTTGTGGCAGCAGGCCGGCCGGGCCGGGCGAGCCGGACGCGACGCGCTCGCGGTCCTGATCGCGCGTCCGGACCCACTGGACGCGTTCTTCTGTGAGCATCCCGAAGCCATCTTCGACGCTCCGGTCGAGCGGACGGTGCTTCACCCCGAGAACCCGAATGTGCTGGCTCCCCACATCGCCGCGGCTGCAGCCGAGTTGCCGGTCACGCTGGCCGACCGGAAATGGTTCGGCGAAACCCTGCCCGCCCTGCTGGACGGGTTGACCGCGGCCGGGCACCTGCGCAAGCGTCCGGGCGGTTGGTTCTGGACGCGCTCTGATCGTCCAGCGGACGCGATTGACCTGCGCTCGATCGGCGGTGCCAGCGTCGAGGTGGTCGAGACTGTGACTGGTCGCGTGATCGGCCAAGTCGATCCAGCCGCGGCAGACCGGACCGTGCACACCGGCGCGGTCTACCTGCATCAGGGTGACCAGTGGCGGGTGCTCGAGTACGACCCGGCTGGTCACACCGCTCTGGCGCAACGGGTGCAGGAGGGCTACTTCACCCAGGCCCTCGGCGCCAGCGACGTTCGGATTCTCGGTGTTCAGCAGGAGCGGGTCCTCGGTGCCGGCAGGGTGTACTTCGGCGCAGTGGAACTCTCCAGCCAGGTGACCGGCTTCCTGCGTCGGGACGAGGCTTCCGGAAAGGTCTGGGACTCGCACCCCCTCGACCTGCCCCAACGAACCCTGCGCACCCAGGCGGTCTGGTACACCGTCCCCCCCGCTGCGCTCGGCGGCATTCCCGTCCGCGATCTTCCCGGTGCGGCGCACGCTGCCGAGCACACCGCGATCGGCCTGCTGCCGGCGTTCGCGCCGTGCGATCGCTGGGACATCGGCGGGCTGTCGACCGCACTGCATGCCGACACCGGCCAGCTCACCGTGTTCGTTCACGACGGCCACCCCGGTGGCGCCGGTTTCGCCCAGCGCGGCTTCGAATCGGTCGAGGCTTGGCTCACCGCGACCCGGGATCGGCTCTTGCAGTGCCCCTGCGCCGCCGGATGCCCAGCCTGTGTGGTCTCGCCGAAATGTGGCAACGGAAACCAGCCACTGGAGAAGGCTGCGGCGGCCAGCCTGCTTGCCCTCCTGATCACCTGATCGCGGCCACCTCGGTGGCACATCCGGTACCCGAGCCACCTCGGTCACCCCAGCCCGGTGCGCCCGGCTCGCGCCGTGGCTTGCACCCGCTGCGGCAGCACCGGCGCTCCAAACCGTACGGAACGCGCAACCGTGACCACGACCACGAAGTCCAAGGTGTCGCCGACTACTCGACAGCCAGTCACCGCCACTTGGTTGGCGCTAGCCGTGCTCCGAGCGGCTCGGCACGCGTCGGCTCCCCGAACGCGCTCGGCAGCGGCCGACAGTGCCACCAGGTCGGCGGCACCGCGAGCCTCATTCAGGGCGGCCAGGTAGCCGATCACCACGGCCAGAGCGCCCACAACGACCAAGAGCACAAGGGAAACCGCCGCCATCTGCGCGGTGCCGGAGCCGCGCTCCACCTCAGGTGGACGAAAACCACGCCTTCGCTCGGCGCGACGGACGCGGGATGCGCGGCGCTTCATGCCGGCTCCCGAATGACCGTCGCGGTGGCGGACACCGGAATCGCGGGTAACCAGGCCGCCCATGGCCGAGCATCGAGACGTACCTCCACCCGCACCTCGTTCCCGTGGTTGCCGACCAACACCTGGGCCCCGGTCGGCCGGTCGGCGATCGCCTTGGCCACAGCGCTCCGATCGGCCCGCGCCTCCTGCCGGGCCACTTCAGCCGCAGTGTCCTGGCAGCGCACCAGCAGGGCCAGCACCACCAGCACCCACGCCAGCCCCACAGTCGCGAGAGCCGCCCCAATGCTGGCGAAAGCTATCTCAGCGGTGACCATTCCCCGCTGCCGTTCGCGCTGGCCCAGCGATGCCTTCCACTTCCCCGAACCACAGACCCGCTTGCGGCAGTTCATCCGTCCCTCCCTTCTGGGCGCCTATGCGCCGTACGGCCAGGAGGCTGCTGAACCTCGCGGCTCCGAGCACCAGGTGCCGATCGCACGCGAGGCTCAGCAGTCCCTGACCACCGACCGCTTCGCCAGATCCACCGTCTGCACATGGCGATTCCGTAAAGGCCCCGGATGACGGCGGGCTCGGCAGAGGCGACCGGCGCCGGTTCAGCTGCCGCTGATGGCCTGCAGGATGACC
>Ga0116179_1002450_pt1 | contig 13328 bp, 14 predicted proteins | sample AD_UKC071_MetaG_FD_89751 | JGI IMG/M metagenome (GOLD analysis project Ga0116179, IMG submission 89751) | Active sludge microbial communities of municipal wastewater-treating anaerobic digesters from USA - AD_UKC071_MetaG | ecosystem: Engineered > Bioreactor > Anaerobic > Digestate | place: USA...
CTAAAAACCATGAAATATGGCCCGTATATCGATCATTTCTCATCAAATCACGGAATATCTCCGTTTTTCACGCCATTTCATATATCAGATTCGCATCACCGCCGCATCGAATTTCGCGATCGAAAGGCTTGCCTCGTCGAGATTGCAATGTATAAACCCGTCTCAACCGAAAAATGCTCCGAAGGTCACTCCTGCAAGGGTAGAAAAAACGACGACCAAAGCTACATAGACAGCTGTCTTCCTCGTGCCGATGACGCTTCGGATGACGAGCATACTCGGCAGAGAGAGGGCCGGCCCTGCCAATAAAAGCGAGAGGGACGGACCCTTGCCCATCCCCGCACCGACGAGCGCCTGCAAGATAGGTACCTCCGTCAAGGTGGCAAAGTACATGAAAGCCCCCACGACCGCTGCGAAGAGGTTGGCAAAGAGTGAGTTGCCTCCAACCAGGGCCACCACCCAGCGGTTCGGAATCAAAGCTTCATGCCCGGGGCGGCCGAAGAGAAAGCCGGCGACCAGAACCCCGCCAAAAAGGAGAGGCAACACCTGCAGGGCATAGCTCCACGTTGAGGCACACCACTCGGCCCTCTCTTCGCGGTCGAACCAGAGACGAACCGAAAGGATCGTAGAAGCGAGGGCAAGACCGGCTACGACCCACTTCGCCCGGTAGACGGCAGCCCAAAACCCTACAGGAAGCGCTGGCGCGGCCCAGTTGGCGAACACCAGAAAGGCCACCATGCTCGCCATGAACCAAACCGTTTTCCACAGAGGTCTGGCGGTCTCCGGGACCGACAGCCCCACAAAAGCCTGCTGCCGCTCTTCTTCCCCGCGGCGAAAAATAAAGGCCATCAGCAGGCCGATGAGGACGCTAAAGCCGATAGCGCCCACTGCCCTGGCCACTCCCAATTCCAACCCCAGGACGCGCGCGGTGAGGACTATCGCCAAGACGTTAATGGCTGGGCCGGAATAGAGGAAAGCCGACGCCGGACCCAAACCGGCCCCACGCTTGTAGATGCCCGCGAAGATCGGCAGGACCGTGCAGGAGCAGACCGCCAGGACCGTGCCGGAGACCGCCGCCACCGCGTAGGCTACCCAGCGCTTCGCGCTCGCCCCCAAGTAGCGCATCACCGACTGCTGAGAGACGAAGACGCTGATCGCCCCAGCGATGAAGAATGCCGGAACGAGGCACAGCAGCACGTGCTCTCTGGCATATTCGTGCATCATCGCCAAGGCTTCGATCGCCGCATTCTGCAACCTCAAGCTGTCTACGGGCATAAAATAAAAAAGGAGAAATAAAGCGGCAAGATAAGAAAATTTTTTAAGCTCCGCGCTCATCGAATCCACCCCTCAAGTTCGTCTACATTGCCTTGATCTATATGTGCATCTATATGCATCTATATGTGCAATAAAATTCACATAGTGAACCTTTTTAAAACCCCCGCCCTAAAGCAGGGGTTTCACCGGTCTCGCACAATCCTCGTTTTATGGCTATTTCATGGCCCCCTCAAGGAGCTCTTTTACCTCCTGAGCAGAAGGCACTTTGCCTGATACGAGAATCTTGCCATCCACGGCCAGCGCCGGCGTGGACATAACCCCAAAAGAGACGATGTCGTTTATGTCGGTGATCTTCTCAAGTTCGTAGTCCAACGCCAATTCCTTAGCAGCTTCCTCGGCAAGGCTCGCCAACTTTTTGCATTTGGGGCATCCCGTCCCCAAAATTTGAATCCTCATCGCTTCTCCCTCCTTTCACCCGAATCGTCGCAGCATCTTGCGTCATTTGCGAGGACCCCATCGAGGCACCGCAGGAGGTCTACGAGGCAACCCATGCGCAATCGGTAGTAGATCTTCAGGCCGTCTTTTCGGCCTTCCACGATCCCCAAGCGGCGCAACAGCGCCAGGTGTTTGCTCACCGTGGTCCGATCCACGGGGAAAAGAGACGCCAACTCACAGGCGCACCGTTCCCCCTTAGAAAGCTCTTCCACGATGGAAAGTCTCACGGGGTGAGAAATAGCCTTCAATATCGCCGCCTTGCGCTCGACCAAATCTTTCATGGCGCCTCCTCTTTTTATGTGGCTATATTACCACATATCGCAGCCATTAACAACCCATATCGAGCAACATTATTGCGAACGTGGATCTACCTCAAAAGCGGCGAGGCCCGCTTCGCTCAGAGGGCACCAGAAACGTCATCGCCGTGATGGCATCGATGAGCAGTCCGTCTGGGTGGATGTCTGCAAACTCAGCGCCCGGAGAGAGGGTGGTTATGACCGCCTTGCCCACCACGTGTCTGCCCTCGGCGCCGCCCTCGAGCGTCTTTATGCCCCACATGTTGTGAAAGATCATGGCCCTTCCCCTGTAGTGGCCTATATAAAGCATGATGTGCCCCTCCTTATAGAGGAGTGTGGCGAAGGGTATCCCCTCCTCGACGATCCTCTTTTCCTTCTCCTCCCTGGGCAACCCCTGAAGCGACACCGTGCGCCCCCACGCGGCCTGATCCGCAGAGTTCCTGGGAAGCCAAATGCCGAAAGGAGCAAAGAGGTCCCTTACGGCGGCGGAACAATCCCTATTCCCGTATAGGCCACCCCAGCCGTAGCTTGCCCCCAACATCTCATCGATCAAATTTGCCACGTTCCGAGGCGTAAAGGGGATGGGTTTACGCCCGGACGCACCTTTTGAGATACTGCCCGAGACGACTTTTGCCCCGATGCTTCCATCGCTTGCAGGAAGCGCAACCTCGTATTCATACAAGAGGTCTTTTTTCAGCGGAAAGACGCTGCCTATCCTGACGTGGGAGCGAAAGCGCCCATTTGAGTCGCACATCGCCACGCCGTCTTTCGTAACCGCCACGAGGGGCCTATTCGCATAGCCGCGCATCTCTGCTAAGTAGTCGTCTGCAGCAGCGACGCGGCGAGAGTCGATCCAGCCGGCGGCATAACCGGTCTCGACCAAAGCCCACGAACGATCCTCGGAGAGGTGGGAAATCCTGACGGGTTCACCCACATTGAGGGCAGAGACTTGAGCGTAATCGAAGGGAAAACCCTCATACGAAGAGGGAGGGGCCAAAAACAGCGGTTTTCCAGTCGGAAGGGCGCGCAGGTTTGTCTCTTCCAATATCACGCCTCGAATATCGAGCGACCTGAAGGCGGCGAAATTCGCACCTTTTAGCAAGTCATTGAGCCAGGAACTTTCCCTGGGGCGGCCGTTCTCCCCGAAGATTTCTCTATCTCCGTAAACCCTCCAGGGATAGAGGAGGTCGGAGACGGAGTGGGCGAATCCATCAGCGGTCCAAGGCGAAAAATAACGCGCATTCCACTCCTCGTCGCGCTTTTGCTGAAGGGCGCTCTCCAACAGCGGCGCGTCGTAGTCGGCTCTGAGGTAGAACGCGGCGCATTGAGGCAGAAAGAGATCTTCAATGTCGGCGCCCATGGCAACGCCGGCAAGCTCTGTCCATAAGATCAACACCGCACCGAGACAAGCGAATACAGCGCCCTCAAAAAGCCGCATTCCGCACCCACCGCGCCGTCTTCCCCTTTCCCCTGCACTCCACCTGGCCGAGGTCGCGCATGCCATTCAAAGCGCACCGCAGGGCTGCTTCAGGGACATCGTAGAGCTTTTCCCTCAACTCGCGAAAGCGAAATTCCTCGGGCAACTCCCTCAATGCGTCCCTCACGCGGAGAGAGACCCTGCTCTGCAGCGCCGGCGACCTCACGTATGCGGGCATTTCCAAAGGAAGCTGAAACTGCGGCTCTTCCTTCATGCCGGAGACGGCCCGAAAGAAGGCCAAGGTCCAAAAATTGGCCAGCTTCCTGCTGCCGGCGAAATGCACGATTACCGAAGCATGAAGGGCGACGAGTTCCGCGAAGGCCCTGGCGCAGTAGGAAGGGTTCAAGGGGCGAATCTTGTCGGGCTTCAAAAAGTCGGCATACTCGGCCTCGATGACCAGCGCGGACAAGGGATATGCCTCGAGCTCGCTCACGGCCTGGTGGAGTATGCGCAGGTTCGAAAGGCTGGAGACCATATCCTCCATGGTTTTGCGCTCCACCACGGCGGCGATCTCGCCATTTTCGAGCAACGCGTAATCCCCAGCGGGCAAGACGGAGCGCTCCTCCCGGCAGCCGGCAAACCTCCAGGGGTAACGCTCGTGCGCGTCTATCACGATGTGCAGAGCGTCTTCGCCTTTGTTGTACACGGCGAAGCGCGTCTTGGTCTTTCGCTCCTTCAAACCCTTCTGGGTCTGCCAGAAGATCTGTTCGTACGTGCCCCTGCCGTCTTTGTACCGCTTTTCGAGGAAGAGAAAGTCGCAGCGCTTTCTCCTCGTCCTGTCCAATACTATCGACAGGCGCTTGCCATAGCGCCTCATGTTGACCACGGGGACGCGCTCCACTTCCTCAAGCGGTTCCGGCGAGAGGCACGGGTCATCCCTGAGACAAAAGATGTTCCCCTTGCTCCCGGGCCAGCGGTCCCCCACCAGCAAGGCGAGCAATACCGCCTCTCCCCTCACTATGGAAAGCCTATAGGGAAACTTGGGGGATTCCGTCCTCTCCAAAACCCAATACGCCCGCTCCCCAGCCATCGTTCCTCCGCGCCGCTAAGCCCGCGACTGAACCTGCATGGATGTAGCCTTGATCAGAGCAAAGGCCTCTTCGGCACTCTCGCTCTTGACGAGAGCCTCTAACAACTCCGATGATTGAATCAAGCTCACCAACTGCTGGATCATCTGAACCTGCTTCTCCTGTTCTTTGATGGCCAACAGGAATATCAGTTGCACGTCTAACAACACAGAGCCATCGGTGCCCATTTGGCCGAACTTTACAGGCGATTCAAGCACGCCCACGCACATAGCCGACTGTTTCACATGATTTGGATCTGCGTGGGGTATAGCAACCGCTACCGGTCTTGTGGGCAAGCCCGTCGGATAAATCTTTTCGCGCTCCCACACATCATCAGCGAACTCCGGTCCCACATGCCCGGTTTCCGATAACGCTTTTGAGAGCTCCTCGATGGCCTCCTGCGCATTGAGAACCTTAAGACCTGTAATGATATGTGCTCGTCTTAGCAAATCCATCAACGTATATTGCATAACCTTCCCTCACGATCGATCAACGCGAATTTGCAGCCTCGCGCAGAGCACGTAGGTTTGTGGCGATCTCACTATCTTTAAAGATTGCCCTGCCGACCACCATCGTATCTGCGCCACAACGCACGACCTCGCCTATATTATCGAGCCCGATGCCGCCATCGACTGCCCATTCAATCCCGTTCAAAGCCGGATCTTTCTTCCCACTGGAGACCTTGTCCAAAATCTCTGGCAAGAAAGGGCAATCGGAAAGCTCGGGCTCCGTCGTCAGCGTTAGGACAAACGAAAGATAAGGGCGCAGGTATTTGAGGTCCGGCAGCGGAGTAGCCGGGTTCAGAGCGATCCCAGCCCTTGCTCCCATCTCAGCGATCATACGCAAGGTGCGACGCGGGTATTTGCATGCCTCAACGTGAACGGCAATGCGATCCGCTCCCATCTCTATCAAATAAGGCAACAGCCACTCGGGGTTATGCATCATCAAATGGACATCGAAGGGAATGTTCGTCAGCGGACGCAGGTCTCCTATGACCTTTACACCTAACGTCATGACCGGCACAAACGACCCGTCTTCTACGTCAAAATGGATGTAGTCTGCCCCTGCCGTTTCGAGCTCTTTCACCACAGAGGCCAAACAGGTTAACGGCGCCGATGCCAACGAAGGCGCAATCTTGACGGACACGATTCGCTACTCTCCCCTAGTTTCTCTCGCCTTTTTCATGAAAGCCTTGACGCGATTTGCATCGATGGGGTTCCATGTATTGCCATCGACTTTGAAAGCCGTGCCGACTATGGCGCCATCGGCGATGGCGAGCTGCTCAGCCACGTTCTCTAATCGCACGCCGGTGTTAGCAAATACCGGCACGTCCGGCACAACCTCCTTCACGATCTTCAAGGTTTGCGTCGACGCCTCTCTGCCGGCGGTAAGGCCTGAGACGCATAAAACATCTGGCCTTGCATTGAACACCGTCGATCGAGCAATGTCTGTGATATCTCGCGAACCTAAGTACGCCGCCGCCTCGGGGACGATATTGAAGAACAGGCGCACATGATCAGCGCCTATGGCATGCCGATGGCGGACGACTTTACCGCAATTGGTGTTCCATAAACCGAAATCGCTGCCATAGACGCCGGTGAAGATTTCGCGCACAAAAGACGCCCCTGTGGCCATGGCCAAATCTATCGAGGCCTTCGGATCCCACAAGACGTTAACTCCGAAGGGCAACTTGATCTCAGGTTTAAGAGAGGCAACGATGCTCGCCATGCACGCCACGGTAATGGTGTCGACTTCGGTCAGGTAGGGAAGGCTGAACTCGTTGGAAAACAACACGGCGTCCACCCCGCCCTCCTGCAAAGCCTTAAGGTCGCGAAGCGCACATTCGTATATCCAATCCATGCCCTTGTCTGGCGCGTAACCCGGGTCTCCAGGCAGGGCCCGCATATGACACATCCCGACGATCGGCTTTTTAGTCCCAAACAGCTCCCTCAACCATTCCATAGTCACTGACGCCCCTTTCTCGCAGTAATGGTCCCACGGCTCAAGTCTACCTCTGGAGTAAAAGCCCTGGCCGCCGTCTCCACCAGGTCGATGGCCCAAACGATGTCCGACTCGTGGCAAGTCTGGATCGGAGAATGACTATATCGCTGCGGTATCGAGATTCCCGCAATGACTTGGCCTTTTTTGCCCACGTAAAGCTGAAACGCCGGATCCGTTATAACCCCCACGATTACCTCGCGCTGTAGCGGTATGCCCTGCTCCTTCGCAGCCGACTCTATAAATCGACGCAGTTTGGGCGAGGGGAAAAGGCCCGCCAGCGTGCCTCGGCCGTGAAAGTCCATCATCTTTATTGCAGGACCATGGCCTAAGGCCACAGGATGAAGCGGCTCCTCGACAGGCGTGTCTGTAGCGATGGTAACATCGACAGATATAATGGCGTCGGGTTCAACGGCAGCGATGGCAGGCAAAGAACCGCGGATGCTGAACTCCTCAAGGACCGTGAACGAAAAGACCAAGGTAGAAGGCGGGCGGTTACAAGCCAAAGCCCTGAGGAGTTCCAGCAAAACGAAAACCCCCACCCGATTGTCGAGGGCTTTGGAAGAGATCATGCCATCCCCGAAACGACAGAAGTTAGGGTGATACATAACCGGGTCCCCCACCTTTATTCCTGCTTCCTCCACGGCTTCGCTGCTCGATAAACCTATGTCTATGAACATATCATGAATGTTCGGAACCTTATATTTTTCTTCCGGTTTGGTGACATGGTGAGACTTGGGGCCCACGTAGCCCGTAACGATGCCACCGTCTTCGGTCACTACATCGACGCGCTGGCCGAGAAGCGTCTTTTCGGGCACACCTCCCACGCGCTCCACCAAAAGGAAGCCGTCTGCGGTGACGTTGCGGACCACGAGGCCCAGTTCGTCCATGTGAGCCTGCAACATCAGACGGCTGGCAGGATATTTTGATCCTCTCAAGACCCCCACCACGTTGCCCAAGTTGTCGACGCTGATGGAATCGACAATTGGAGCAATCCGATCATACAAGAAAGTGACCATGGCATCTTCGTGCCCAGACATTGCGTGAATCGAACACAATTTTTCAAGAAGTTCCCAATCGAGCTCTCTCTCCACAAACATCGCCTCACACATTCATTCCTACATACTTACTTAACCGAACAACGCCCTCGCTATGGTGGTTATGATCCAGGCTATCCAGTTGCCGCCAGATAAGCCGGTTATCTGAACGGCACCTTCCGGAATCGCATAGCCTATGTTCTTGGCAATCTGGGTGAGCAAGGGGGCAAAAGCGCTCGAGACATACAACACGACTACCATAATGATTGCGCCGTATAAGATAGAGCGAAACAAGTTTCCCTTGGTAAGCGGCGGGACCATCGACACGAAGAAGGCAGTAGCGGCCAGGTCAGCGGCAGGAAGCGTAGTGTTCCCGGGCAGAACGGCGGCCAAAAACAAAGCAATCGGGATCAGTATAATAGCCGCCGCAATCGTAATTGGGTGTCCTATCAATATGGCAGAATCGAGACCGACGTAAAATTCCCGGCCGGCAAAGCGCTTCTGCATGAAAGATCGCGCCGCCTCGGAAAGAGGCGTCAATCCCTCCATGAAGATAGCGATTATACGAGGCACGAGCAGCATTACGGCAGCCATCTGCACCGATAGCATCAACACTTTGCCCAAAACTTCGGACGGGCCCATCTCCCCAGGATTTATGCCGTAGGCGAGCACCCCAAAAAGCAATCCCAAAACGGCGCCCATGATTATCGGCTGCCCAAAGACGCCAAGGCGCTTTTGCAACGATTCGGAGGTCCAGTAAACCTCGCGCAAACCTGGAATTTTCTCGATTATTGCGTTTAAGATCTTGATGATGGGCACGCTGCTTACAGCCCAACCTTGAGGTATAGAAACGCCCGGAATTTTAAAGAATTCCTGCACATTTTTGGCGGTCCAGTCCGCTATCAATAGAGCCACCGCGGCATGTATGGCAGCGGCCAGCAAGCCCAGCAGTAGGTTGTTTCCCGTCACGAGGTATACCAAAGAGCCGGTAAAAGCGTAATGCCAAAAATTCCACAGATCTACGTTTAACGTTTTCGTCCAATTTAGCAACAACATAACGACATTGACTCCCAACGCTATTACGAATACGAGGGCTCCGACAGATGTGCCGAACGCGATCGCCGCCGCTACGCCCCACCCCACGTCGAGAGAGTTCAACTGTAAACCCGTAGCCTCGACGAGCGCGCTCGTGGCGGGGCCGAGCGCATCGAACAACAGAGATATGACCAAACCCAAACCGATAAAACCCACCCCTACGGTAATGGCCGATACAAAAGCGCGACCAACTTTCTGGCCCAATATAATTCCGAGAATGAAAATAACGATCGGCAGCATGACAGGAGAACCCAAACCGGTGAGGAAGTTAAAAACTGTAGTCACAATCTCCATTTCCTAATCATCTCCCCTTTTTATTTAAATCAGCTAAACGATACATTCAAAGGAATGCATCCATAATGCCTTACCAATTTTTCATTATGTTTATGTTTAACCCTTCTTTTTCAAGATGCCCTCAATCTTGTCGACGACTTCTTTTACGCCTATCCCCGTAAGGAAGGGAATGCCATCAACTATAGGCACATCTAAATCGAAAGGAACCTGAGCAGTCGATATAACGAGGTCCGCATCGGTCGCATATATGGGGATTTCCTGCACTCGACATTGAACCGTGTGAACGCTTATGCCGCGTTCCTGTAGCAACTCCTTGACTTTTATCGCTACGTGCGTTGAAGTGGCGATAGCCGTTCCACAAGCGACTATTATCTTATGCTCCTTACCCGGCCTCTCATCGGATGACGGTTGTGACATGCTACGCACCCCGCTATGATCAAGATTTTTCTACTTAATTTATTATTAATTAAATGGGACATGTTATACGATCAGCCCGCGCCTATTCCCCCCTCACAAAAAGCCGCATACGGCTCCCCATAAACCTCATACTTGCTAAGAGCATCAGCACGCTATGTAGGGAGCACAGAAACGACGAGGGCGCTTGTGCGCCCTCGTCGTCATGCGCCGTAGGATAGATAACCGCCGTCTACGGGGATGATCGTGCCGGTGACAAAGTTAGAGGCCTCCGAGGCCAGGAAGACCACCGGACCTACCAGGTCCTCCGCCTTGCCGTAACGGCCCAGCATGGTCCTGGCCGTTATGCGCGCCTCCACCTCGGGTTGCCCCAAAAACATCTCGTTGAGCTTCGTCTTGAACCATCCGGGGGCTATAGCGTTCACTCTTATGCCGTATTGCGCCCACTCTGCAGCCATCACCTTGGTGAGCTGCGCCACGCCGCCCTTGCTGGCGCAGTAAGCCGAAGAGCGCACTATGGCCAAAAACGACCCCATCGAGGCGAAATTGATTATGGACCCGCCCCCGTTGTCTTTCATGACCTTGGCCACCTCGCTGCCGAAGACGAAAATGGATTTGAGGTTGACGGCCATAGTCTTGTCCCACTCCTCGTCGGAGAGCTCGAACATGGGCTTTTTGAAGAGCGTCCCCGGCATGTTCACCAATATGTCGAGGCGACCGAAATCCTTGACTATCTTCCCTATCAAGTCCCTAACCTGAGACCTGTCCGTGGCGTCGACGGATACCCCCACGGAGCGCCTACCGAGAGCGCGTATCTCACCGGCCAGCTGCTCGTTGTTCTTTAGGTTGCGGCTCGCGGGAACCACATCGGCCCCAGCCTTAGCGAGCCCCAGCGAGACCGCCGTCCCGAGGGCACCGCTTCCCCCGACGGTGACGGCCACTTTGCCGTCCAGACCGAACATATTTGCGCTCATAACTCCACCCCCTGTAGAGGTTTATCACTGCCCCGATCCAGGATCGGTTTCGAGCGATTCCAGCACGTCACTGAAGGCCTGAAAGGCCTCGTCTCCGTAGAGGTAAAAGGCGATCTCCTCGAGGTTCGTATCCTCCTCTTTTAAATACAGAACGACCTCCTCGAGCATGGCCTTGGCGCATTCCCTCAAGGGAAAACCTCCAACCCCGGTGCCAAAGGCGGGAAAGGCGACGCGCTTTATGCCGAGCTCGTCGCAGAGGAAGAGGCTGTTCGTCGTGGCCTCTCTTATGAAGCGCTCGTTGGTCGTCAAGTCTTGGCCCATCACGGCAGCGTGTATTACATAATCCACGTTCAACTGCCCGGCATCCGTCACGACAGCTTCCCCTACGTTTATGGGCCCTTTCGCCACGGCCTCCCTCTCTATCTCGACGCCGCCCTTCCTCTTTATCGCGCCGGCCACACCGCTTCCCATCCACAAATAATTGTTGGCAGCATTGACTATAGCGTCGCCGTCGTAGTCGGTAATATCGCCTTTATAAAGGCGTATCGTGACACCGCGCACCTTCTTTTCCGTCGCCATCGACATCACCCCTCCGGGGTTTATATATCGTTAATAGGCCTTGGCGAAGATGGCCAACCTGCCTCCGTCTTTTTTCGTGTAAAAGCACCTGCCCTTGCTATTATCGTTCAACGGCAGGCAACGAACCGTGGCGGTGGTGGCCTCTTTTATGGCCTTCTCCTCAGCCACTCCGCCGGCGAAATAGGCCTTTATGAAACCGCCCTTTTCCTCCAACAACTCCTTAAACTCATCGAAAGAGCCTGCATGGTAGGTATTGGCCTCTCGAAACGCGAGCGCCCTCTCGTAAAGCGCCCTCTGCATCTCCTCCAAGATGCGGGGCACAGCGCTATCCACAGCGTCCCAAGGGATTTCCTCTTTCTGCGCCGTGTCCCTCCTCACGGCCCGAAGGGCACACCTATCCCATTCGCGCTCTCCCAACTCGAGTCTCAACGGAATTCCCCTCTGGAGGTGATAGAAGAACCTGTCGCCGGGGCGGAGGTGAAATTGCGAGTCCACGATCACGGAACGGGGCCCGAGGACGGCCTCCAGGCGATTGGCGAGCTCCCTCGCCTTTGGCAAGAGCATATCTTCGAGTTTTCTTTCATCGGTGCTGATGGGGACCAAAACCGCCTTCACCGGGGCCAGGCGCGGAGGCAGCACCAAGCCGTCGTCGTCCGAATGCGTCATGATCACGGCCCCTATGAGGCGAGTTGAGGTTCCCCAGCTCGTGGTCCACGCGTAGTCCATATTTCCGTCTCTGTTTTGGAAGGAGATATCGAAGGCCTTGGAGAAGTTCTGGCCCAAGAAGTGACTGGTCCCCACCTGGAGGGCGCGCTTGTCGCTCATCATCGCCTCGCACGTATAAGTGTTCAAGGCTCCAGGGAAACGCTCGCCCTCCGACTTCTCTCCCGTGACTACGGGAAGGGCAAGCACTTCTTCCATAAAAGAACGATAGGCCTCGAGCATCTTCAACGTCTCGTCTATCGCCTCCTCCTTCGTGGCGTGGGCCGTGTGCCCTTCCTGCCACAGAAACTCGGACGTGCGTAAAAAAAGCCTCGGGCGCTTCTCCCAGCGCATTACGTTGCACCACTGGTTTATGAGCACCGGAAGATCTCTCCACGATTGCACCCACCTGCTGTACATATAACCTATCACCGTCTCCGAAGTGGGACGGATGACGAACGGTTCCTCCAACTCCTCGCCACCGGCGTGGGTCACCACGGCGCATTCGGGGGAAAAGCCCTCTACGTGCTCCGCCTCTTTTTCGAGAAAAGAAGCGGGTATGAGGAGGGGGAAGTAAGCGTTTACATGCCCCGTCTCCTTGAAGCGCGCGTCGAGTTGGCTTTGAATCGATTCCCATATGGCGTAGCCCCACGGGCGTATGACCATGCATCCCCTGACCGGGGCGTAGTCGGCAAGCTCTGCGACCTTGATGACGTCCAAATACCACTGAGAATAATCTTCTTCCTTAGGCGTGATGTTCCTCGCCATAAAACCCCCTCACATTGCCCGCTCTTCGGGCAGGCTGGGTTTTTCCGCCCCCAGCCAGAGCTGTAATGGTCGTAATTGACATTTTAAACTGAAATTGAAGACGGTGCAATGTAAGCTATTGACGCACGGGTTCATCGTTCAGAGGCGGAGTGCCTATGGAGAAGCCGAAGGTCCAGTCGGAGCGATCGTCGTAAACCGCGTAAACGCTGCCCCCAAAGAAGGCGCTGGGGACAGAAAGGGCAACGCCCACTTCCCACGCGTCTTCCATTTTACCCCAGCCGCCGTCGTATGTGGCGCCGGCACCGACGAAGAGATCAGCGTTCAATCCTCCCCACCACGTCTGCACCCAGGGGTGGCGCAACGTCGCCCTTAGCCAGAGGGCGTTTTCGCCCATCAGCGGGTGATACGCCCTGCTCAGCAACTCATCGAGACCTCCCAAAGTGGCGGCATGGGCCGGGATGCTCTCGTCGCCTATCTCCGCACCGCCCTCCAAGAGCAAGCGCCAACTCTCGGAAGGCGAAGCGGCCGTGCGGAAGGAAAGCCTGGCCAGCAGCTCTTCCTCGGCATACCATCCTAAAAACCGCGCGCTCGTTCCGCTCTTGGGGTCTAAGGGATCGTCCAGGCCCAAATAGGCCAATTCGGCCATCGGCCCCCAACCCTCTTCGTCTCCGGATCCATCGAGCCATTCGGCCATCAGTCCGTAGCTTGCCCTGAACTTGCCCCAAGAAACGTGATGGCTGAAAGCGAGGTCGTAACGGGTCCAGGAAAGCCCTTCTCGCCCTTCGGGTTCCACTTCCCAATCCTGGACGTCCAGACGCACGCTCGTGCGCTCACCCCCACGGTCAGGCCAAAAGTAAGCC
>Ga0116179_1002457_pt1 | contig 13292 bp, 14 predicted proteins | sample AD_UKC071_MetaG_FD_89751 | JGI IMG/M metagenome (GOLD analysis project Ga0116179, IMG submission 89751) | Active sludge microbial communities of municipal wastewater-treating anaerobic digesters from USA - AD_UKC071_MetaG | ecosystem: Engineered > Bioreactor > Anaerobic > Digestate | place: USA...
CTTCGGCGTGCTGCTGGCCTGGGTGGGCGCGGGCGAGGCGCCGGGCGCCAATGCACTGGCCGGCGGCGCGCTGGTGATCGGCGCCCTGGTCGCCAACGAGCTGTTCGGCCTGCGTGGCCGGCGCAGCGGCGCGGTGCTGCAGCAGGCGGGCTGAACCGGGCTGCGGCCGGCGAATTGGCGGACGGCGGCCCTGCTCCTGCCGCGATCAGGGTTGTGCCCCGGCCGGGATACTGGGCCGACCATGCCGATGCTGACGTCTGCCATGCACCGCCCGGGCCCCGGCCCGATCATTGCCGACCGGGGCGAATTCATCGAGGCGCTGCATCAGCTGCTGCTGGGCCATGTGCTGGTGCGGGTCAGCGCCGATTCCTGGGGCTGCCAGCTCAACGGCGCACCGCTGCGGCGCTCGTTCGGCACGCTGCTGCACTACGGCCTGATCGCCCCCTTCCACAACCCGCGCGGCTTTGCCGGCGTGGGCTACTACCGCATCACCGAGGCCGGCCGTGGCTTCGCACGCCAGGCGCTGGACAGCTGGCGAGGGTTGCCGCTGTGGCAGCGCGCCCTGGTGCGGCTGACAGGCTGACGCTGACCGCCGGCAAGGCCGGGTGAAACTCCGGGCGCCCATGGGCCGCGGAGGCGGCTAGCATGGCCCGATGAAGCAGCTCTCCGGCCTCGACGCCTCGTTCCTTCACCTCGAAACCCCTGCGCAGCCGATGCATGTCGGCGCGCTGCATGTCTTCGAGATCCCGCCCGGCCAGACCGGCAAGTTCGTCACCCGCCTGCGCGCCCACATCGCCAGCCGGCTGCCGGCCGCGCCGGTGCTGCGCCGCCGGTTGTGGTGGATGCCGCTGAACCTGGCCAACCCGGCCTGGGTCGATGCCGAGCCCGACCTGAAGCGCCACATCGTCGAGATCAAGCTGCCGCCCTCGGCAAAGCTGGGCGACGGCCAGGCCGCGCTGGAGGAAGCGGTGTCGCAGCTGCACCCGGTGCTGCTGGACCGCGAACGGCCGCTGTGGAAGATGCACGTGCTCGAAGGCCTGGCGCCGTCGCCATCGGGCCTGAGGCGGGTGGGGCTGTACACGCAGTTCCACCATGCGGCGGTCGATGGCCAGGCCGCCGTGGCGCTGGCCCAGGTCATCCTCGACCTGCAGGCCGAAGGGCGTGACCTTGCGATCCGTCCCAGCAGCCGCAGCAAGGTGTTCCAGCTGGGCTGGCAGGAAATGCTGCGCGGCGCCATCGCCAACGAGGCCAGCCAGGTCGCGCAGATCGTCAGGCAACTGCCCGGCACCGCCAAGGCGCTGGCCGGTGCGGCCGGCGCCGCGCTGCAGCGCACCCAGCTGCTGGCCGGCGACAAGGCCACGCCGTCGAACCTGACCCTGGCGCCGCGCACGCCGCTGAACCAGAGCATCGGCCCCGGGCGGGCGTTTGCCGCGATCAGCCTCCCGCTGGACCGCCTGAAGGCCAGCGCCCGCCTGCACGAGGCCACGCTCAACGACATCGTGCTGCTGCTGTGCGCCACCGCGCTGCGGCGCTGGCTGGGCGCGCATGGCGGCGTGCCACGCAAGAGCCTGGTGGCAGCGGTGCCGATCTCGCTGCGCGCCAAGGGTGACACCAGCTCGGACAACCAGGCCTCGATGAGCCTGGTGAGCCTGGGCACGCACCTGGCCGACCTGAAGAAGCGCCTGGCCCACATCAAGCAGGCCACCAGCGCGATGAAGGCCACCGTGGGCGGGCTCAAGAGCGTGCTGCCCACCGACTTCCCGTCGATCGGCGTGCCCTGGCTGATGGAGGCGCTGACCGCCCTGTATGGCAAGGCCAGGGTGGCTGACCGCCTGCCGCTGGTGGCGAATGTCGTGATCAGCAATGTGCCCGGACCGCCGGTGCCGCTGTACATGGCCGGCGCGCGCATGCTGTCGAACTATCCGACCAGCATCGTGGTGCACGGCATGGCGCTGAACATCACCGTGCAGAGCTACGACCAGCAGATGGATTTCGGCCTGATGGCCGACGCCGGGGCCATGCCCGACGTGCGCACCCTCGCCGATGCGCTGCGCGTGGCCTTCGACGACCTGTGCCTGCTCGACGCCGAGCTGAGCAAGCCGCCGACGCTGACCGACACCGGCCTGGCGGTGGCCGGGGCCGTGGCCGACGAGGCCGGCCGGCGCATCCGCGGCGGGCTGGGCAGTGTCGGTGGCAGGGTCGGCAGCCTGGTCGGCGGCGTGGTGGGCAACGTGGTCAAGCGGGCGGTGGCGGGTGCGGTCGGTGGCGCCGCCTCGTCGGGTCGGGCCAAGCCAGTCGCCAAGCCTCTGACCCAACCGGCCAAGCCGGCTGCCCGCAAGCGCAGCCGGGCGACCGGCGCATGAAGGTCAGCGCCAACGGGCTGCAGATCGCGGTCGACGTGCAGGGCCCGGCCGAGGGCGAGCCGGTGCTGCTGATCATGGGCCTGGGCATGCAGTGGCTGGCCTGGCCCGACGAGCTGGTGGCTGACCTGGTGGCGCGCGGCCATCGGGTGGTGCGCTTCGACAACCGCGACGCGGGCCTGAGTGACGGCTTCGACCACCTGGGCATGCCCGGCATGGCGGGCCCGATGCTGCGCCACGCGCTGCACCTGCCGGTGGCCTCGCCCTACACGCTGCGCGACATGGCCGACGACGCGGCAGGCGTGCTCGATGCGCTGGGCATGGTGGCTGCACACGTGTGCGGCGCGTCGATGGGCGGCATGATCGCCCAGCACCTGGCCGTGCGGCATGCGTCACGGGTGAAGAGCCTGACCCTGGTGATGACCAGCAGTGGTGCGCGCCGCCTGCCGCAGCCCGGCCTGAGGGTGCGCCAGGCCCTGCTGGGCCGGCCGCGCAGCAGTGCGGTGGCCGACGTGGTGGCGCACCTGGAACGCGTGGTCGGCGTGATCGGCAGCCCGGGCTATCCGCCCGACCCGCAGCGCCTGCGGGAGCGGCTGGAGGCCGCCGCCCGCCGCGCCTGGCGTCCGGCCGGCACGGCGCGCCAGTTGCTGGCCATCGTGGCCGACGGCGACCGCACGCCGCTGCTGGGCCGCATCCGCCAGCCCACGCGGGTGGTGCATGGCGCCGACGACCCGCTGGTGCCGCCTGCGGCCGGCCAGGACCTGGCGCAGCGCATCGCGGGCGCCACGCTCGACCTGGTGCCCGGCATGGGCCATGACCTGCCGCTGCCGCTGCTGCCGCGGCTGGCGGACAACATCACGACCGCGGCACGCGCCGCTGGAGCCATGGCATGAGCACGCTCTCGACCCCCGACGCCCTGCGCCAGTGCTACGCCGCGCCGATGGAGCGGGCGGTGAAGAAGGAGATCACCGCGCTGGACGTGCACTGCCGCCGCTTCATCGCGCTGTCGCCCTTCGTGCTGCTGGCCACGGGCGATGCCGAGCACAACCTCGATGCCTCGCCACGCGGTGGGGCGCCGGGCTTCGTGGTGGTGGCCGACGACCACACCCTGCTGCTGCCCGACGCACCCGGCAACAACCGGCTCGACTCGTTCCAGAACATCGTGGCCACCGGCAAGGTGGGCCTGCTGTTCCTGATCCCGGGCATCGACGAGACCCTGCGCGTCAACGGCACGGCCGTGCTGTCGCAGGCGCCGGGCGACATCGCCGCCTGCACCACCGAACGGCGTGCGCCCAAGCTGGTGGTGCGCATCACCGTGCAGGCCGCCTACCTGCACTGCGCCAAGGCCTTCATGCGCAGCCGGCTGTGGGACGCCGGCGCCCAGGTGGCACGCAGCGCGCTGCCCACCGCCGGCCAGATGATCGGCGACCAGACCGGCCTGCATGTGCCGCCGGAGACGCAGGAAGCCATGGCCCTGCGCTACGCGCCGGACCTGTAGCGGCTGAGGCCGCTGGCGCCGCCTGCCTTTCGTCGGTGGCTGGGAAGCCGCCGGTGGCCCGCACTGCGCATGGCGCCGCGGCCTGCAGCCGGCGTCGGCCGCGTCCTACGCGCGCTTGGCCGGTTGGCCGCTGCCCTGGCGCGCGCTGCCGGCCGAGACTGCCTGCACGGCGTCGGCAGCACCTTGCTCCGCTGGCGTCGACAAGGAGAGCCTCATGCTGCACTACGCCATCGTCTTCCTCGTCATCGCGCTGATCGCGGCCCTGTTCGGGTTCGGCGGCATCGCGGCCAGCGCGGTGGGCATCGCCAAGGTCCTGTTCTTCGTGTTCATCGTCCTGGCGGTGCTCAGCTTCGTGTTCGGCCTGATCCGCAAGCGGTAGCCGCGGGCACGTTTCCACCAGAACCTTCACCAGACCCATCCACTGCCCCAAGGAGCCACCATGTCTTCGACCTCTGCCAGCCATGCCGCCCATGCCCTGATCGACCGTGCCGGCCAGCGCGGCGACGCCATCCTGCACGACGGCGTCGACACGGCGCACCAGGCCGTGGGCGGCCTGAGTGAATCGGCCCGCCAATTGCAGGCCGACGCTGCGCGGCTGCGCCAGCGCAGCCTGGATGCCATGCGCGAGGGCAGCGAGCTCGTGCGCGAGCGCGCCCGGCGGGCCGGCGAGCGCAGCGTGGGCTACATCCGCGACGAGCCGGTGAAGTCGGTGCTGGTGGCCGCCGCCGCCGGCGCGGCGCTGATGGCGCTGTTCAGCCTGGTGGGCGGCCGCGCCGGGCGCTGAGCATCCGGCGCCGGCCGGGCCGCTGCGGCCCTGCGCTATGCTCCGCGCCTTTTTTCGACGACGAAGGGCGTGTGATGCAGATGAACCAGGCAGGCCGCGGCTGGCGGCGCAGGGCGGTGCTCTCGGGGGCCGCCGCGCTGCTGCCGCTCACCGGCGGCGCCGGTGCGACCAGTGCGGCCGACCTGTCCGGCGTGGTGCTGCGGGTGGGCACCTACAAGGGCAACTGGCGTGCGCTGTTCGCCGCCGCGCAGCAGCCGGCGCCGCCCTACACCATCGACTGGCGCGAGCTGAACAATGGCACGCTGCACATCGAGGCCATCCATGCCGACGCGCTGGACCTCGGCTTCGGCAGCGAGGTGCCGGCGCTGTTCGCGGCGCGCCAGCAGGCCAGCGTGCGCTTCGTCGCCGCGGTGCGCGAGGACCTGAACAACCTGGTCACCGTCGCCCGCGGTGCCACGCCGATCCGCCGCATCGCCGACCTGAAGGGCCGGCGCGTGGGCTATGCCCGCGGCACCATCGCCCACTACTTCCTCAGCCGCCAGCTGGCCGAGGCCGGCCTGGCGCTGGCCGACATCCAGAGCGCCCACCTGGCGCCGGCCGATGCGCTGCAGGCCTTCGTGCGCGGCGACATCGACGCCTGGGCGATCTGGGGCTACAACGGCCAGCTGGCGCGGCTGCAGCATGGCGGGCGGGTGGTGAAGACGGCCAACGGCTATGCCTCGGGCAACTTCCCGGTCTTTGCCAACCCGAAGGCCCTGGCCGATGCGCGGCGCGAGGCGGCGATCGGCGATTTCCTGCTGCGCCTGCGTCGGGCCTACCTGTGGGCCAACGGCCACTACCTGGACTTTGCCCGCGCCCAGAGCGCCGAGACGCGGGTGGCCGTGGGCGACCTGGTGGAGCTGTGGAACGGCCGCAGCACCGACTACGCCGTGCTGCCGGTGGGCCCCCAGGCGGTGGCCGCGCACCAGCAGGTGGCCGACGTCTTTCTGCAGGCCGGTGTGCTGGACGCCCCGGCCCGCGTGGCGCCGCTGTGGGATGCGCGCTACACCGCGCTGCTGGCGCGCAGCGCCTGACCGGCCGGCGCCGGCCCGGCGCTGGATCTCAGCCGGCCGCCACGATCTCGACCGGCGCGCCGTGCGTGCGCGTCTGCGACAGCATGGCCGCGGCCGGTCCGCGCAGGGCCAGGCCGACCACCCCAGCCGGCCGCCCGCCCAGGGCCGCATGCAGGGCCTGCGCCGCCGGTCCGTGCGCACCCGCCGCGGCGCCGACGAGCAGCAGGGAGGCACCGCCCAGGCTGAAGCGGGCCTGGGCCAGCCCCAGGCCGGTCAGCGGCAGCGCGTCGCCGGGCTGGCCCAGCAGGGCGGCGTAGTGGGCGCGGGCGGTGGCCATGTCGCCCACCGCCACGGAGAGCGAGGCCACGCCGGTCACGCCGTTGGGATGGTGGCGCACGGCGCCTTCGGGCACGCGCAGCGCGCGCGGCGTCACGTCGCCGCACAGGAAGGGCAGGTCGGCCGTGGGCGGCGTGCCGATCTGCCAGGCCAGGCGCTCGCCGTCGGGCCGCAGCCGGCCGCCGTCGGACGGGCCCTGGTAGTTCAGGCCGCGCGATGCCGCAGCGGCCACCACGGTGCCCACGTCGGGCAGCGGCAGCAGGGCGAAGTCGATGAAGCCGCTGTGGCCGCGCGCCGCATGGCCGCCCCAGCGGTGGCCCGGTGATGCGCGCAGGAAGGCGATCAGCTCCAGGTAGCAGCCGTCGGCAAAGACCACCAGGGCGTTGTGGGTCGCGCCGTCGGCATGGGTGCCGCCGGGCACCACGGTGAAGCCCAGGGCGGTGTAGTCGGTGATGGCGGCATCCAGGTCGGGCACCAGGATGACGAGGTGGTCGAGGCTCAACGGCATGGTGGCGTGGCGGGTTGGCGGGCTTGCGGAGGAGGGCGGGTGGGCGCTCGGCGCTTCAGCGGCGGTCGGCGTCGGCGCGGAAGAAGGCGTTCAGCGTGGCGCTGGGCGTGGCGCTGGCAAAGCCGTCGAAGCGGCCTTCGACCAGGGCCTGCGCCGCCTGCTGGAAGCCGGCCCAGGCGCTGCGCGCCAGTGCGCCCCCGATGCTGACGCGGCGCACGCCCTGCGCCGCGATCTCGGCCACCGTCAGCGGGCTGGCATTGCCCACCACCACGTTGACCGGCCTGGGCGCCACGGCATCGACCACGGCCTTCATCTGATCCAGGGACTGCAGGCCGGGCGCGTACAGCACGTCGGCGCCGGCGGCGGCATAGGCCTGCAGGCGGGCGATGGTCTCGGCCAGATCGGGCCGGCCGACGAGGAAGCATTCGGCCCGCGCCACCAGCAACACGTCGCCACCGGCGGCGTCGATCACCGCCCGCGCGGCGCGCAGCCGGGTCACTGCGGTGTCGATGGCGAACAGTGGCGCGGCGCTGTCGCCGGTCGAGTCCTCGATCGACAGGCCGGCCACGCCGGTGCCGATGGCCAGGCGCACGCTGTCGGCCACGCCGGCAGCGTCGTCGCCGAAGCCGTTCTCGAAGTCGGCGTTGACTGGCAGGTCGGTGGCGGCCACCAGTTCGCGCAGGTGGTCCAGCACCTGCTGGCGGGTGATGCGGTTGTCGGCCGCGCCCAGCGCCCAGGCCAGGCCGGCGCTGGTGCTGGCCAGGGCGGGGAATCCCAGGCCCTGCAGCCAGCGGGCGCTGCCCACGTCCCAGGGGTTGGGCAGCACGAAGCAGCCGCGTTCGTGCAGCTGGCGGAAGCGCCGGCGCTTGTCGGCGATGCTGGGTCGGTCGGTGGCCACGGCGGTCTCCTGCAACGGTTGGATCGCTGCATTCTGCGCCGCTCGCATGCGCTGCCGTCCCCGGGGACAGGTCGCCGCAGGCGACCAGGGGGGGCGGTGGTGGAGACCGGGCCAAGCCCGATCCGGGTCTCCCGGTCGGGCTTGGTGCCCCCTCGGGGGCGGACGCCAGGCGGCCGGGGGGCGGTCAGATCGTCACGCCGCCGTCGATGACGAGGCTTTGGCCGGTCATGAACCGGCTGGCCGGTGCGGCCAGGTAGACCGCGGCGCCGGCGATCTCGTCGGGCTCGCCAATGCGGCGCAGCGGCGTCTCGGCATTGCGCGCGGCCAGGTTCTCCGGGTTGTCCCAGAGCGCCTTGGCGAAGTCGGTCCTGATCAGGCCGGGGGCGATGCAGTTCACCCGCACGTTGTCGGGGCCCAGTTCGCAGGCCAGGTTGCGCGCCAGCTGCATGTCGGCGGCCTTGCTGATGCAGTAGGCGCCGATGACGGTGGACCCACGCAGGCCGCCGATGGACGAGACGATGATGATGCTGCCGTCGCGGCGGGCGCGCATCTGCGGCGCCACCATCTGCACCAGCCAGTTGTTGGCGACGATGTTGTTGTCCAGGATCTTGCGGAAGGCGTCGTCGCCGATGTCCAGCTGCGAGCCGTAGTACGGGTTGCTGGCAGCATTGCACACCAGGGTGTCGATGCGGCCCCAGGTGGCCATGGTCTTGTCGACCAGGCCCTGCAGCGCCGCCTTGTTGCTGATGCTGGCGGCGTGGGCGATGGCGGTGCCGGCGCCATGGCGGTCGTTGATGGCCTTGGCCACTTCGTCGCAGGCATCCTGCTTGCGCGACGAGATCACGACCTTGGCGCCATGCTCGGCCATGCGCTCGGCGATGGCGCGGCCAATGCCGCGCGACGAGCCGGTGATCAGGGCCACCTGGCCTTGCAGGTTGAACAGGTTCATGGGGTTCCTCTTTCAGGTTGGGTGGTTCGGTGCATCAGGGTTTGCCACACCGATCTTTCCAACTGGCGCGACCGTCCGCCATCGGTACTTACGGTATAACCGGCGCCCATTCCATACCCAAACCCCAAACTCTCGGAATCCTCATGACGCTCGACTTCAGCGGCCGCGTGGCCATCGTCACCGGTGCAGGCGGCGGCCTGGGCCGCGCCCATGCCCTGGCCCTGGCCGCCCGCGGCGCCAAGGTGCTGGTCAATGACCTGGGCGGCACCACCCAGGGCACCGGCGGCTCGCCCACCGCGGCCCAGGCCGTGGTCGACGAGATCGTCGCCGCCGGCGGCCAGGCGCTGGCCAATGGTGCCTCGGTGACCGACCCCGCCGCCGTGGCCGCGATGGTGCAGCAGGCGGTGGACACCTGGGGCCGGGTCGACATCCTGGTCAACAACGCCGGCATCCTGCGCGACAAGAGCTTTTCCAAGATGCCGCTGGCCGACTTCCGCGCGGTGGTCGACGTGCACCTGATGGGCGCGGTGCACTGCTGCCAGGCGGTGTGGCCGCACATGGTGGCGCAGAAGTACGGCCGCATCGTGATGACGACCTCGTCCTCGGGCCTGTTCGGCAACTTCGGCCAGGCCAACTACGGCGCGGCCAAGATGGCCCTGGTCGGCCTGATGCAGACCCTGTCCATCGAAGGCGCCAAGAGTGACATCCGCGTCAATTGCCTGGCGCCCACCGCCGCCACGCGCATGACCGAGGGCCTGCTGCCGCCGGCCATCCTGGAGGCGCTGACGCCCGAGTCGGTGGTGCCGGCCCTGCTGTGGCTGGTGTCGCAGGACGGCCCCAACCGCGCCATCGCCTGTGCCGGTGCCGGCACCTTCGAGGCCGCCCACATCACGCTGACCAGCGGCCTGCACCTGGGAACGGCCGCCGATACGCCTGAGCAACTGGCCGCCGCCTGGGAACGGGTGAGCGACCGCAGCGGCAGCCAGGTGCCGGCCAGCGGCGCGGCGCAGGGGCAGAACGAGATCGCGCAGGCGATGGCGGCGCGCCAGTGAGCTTGTCCCGCCGCGCATGAACGCGCATCGGCAGCATCCGCCGCACTTCCCGCCGCCGTTGGCGCCGTTTCACGGCGAAGTGCCGCCTGCGCCCGACTGGTTCAACGCCGCCCTGGCCGATGAGCCGGAACGGTCGTTCGTGACGGTGCAGGGCGCGCCGATCGAAACCCTGGCCTGGGGCCGGCGCGGTGACCCCGGCCTGCTGCTGCTGCACGGCAACAGCGCCCATGCCGACTGGTACAGCTTCATCGGCCCGCTGCTGAAGGCCGGCCGGCGCGTGGTGGCGTTGAGCTTCTCGGGCATGGGCGGCTCGGGCTGGCGCACGCAGTACAGCGTGGCGCAGTGGGCCGACGAGGCGCTGGCGGTGGCCGAAGCCACCGGCCTGTTCGACGCGCCCGTGCCGCCGGTGATCGCCGCGCATTCCTTCGGCGGCTTCGTGCTGATGAACCTGGCGGCACGCCATGGCGACCGGCTGGCGCGCGCGGTGATCGTCGACACGCCGATGCGCCCGCCGGCCCGCGCCGAGGCCCGCCGCAGCCGGCCCGAGCTGCTGCGCTCGGCCAAGGTCTACGCCACCGAGGCCGAGGCGCTGCAGCGCTTTCGCCTGCTGCCGCCCCAGGGCTGCGCGCATCCGTTCATTGCCGATGTGATCGCCCGGCGGGGCCTCAAGCAGACGGTGGGTGGCGACGGCAAGCCGGGCTGGATCTGGCGCTTCGACCCCTTCCTGTTCCGCCATTTCAGCTTTGGCCGGCCGCTGGCCGAGCTGCGTGCGGCACGTTGCCCGGTGACCCTGGTGCGCGGCGGCCGCTCGCGCCTGGCCACGCCCGAACTGATGGCCCTGGGCCTGGAGCGGGCGCCCGCCGGCACGCCGCTGCTGGAAGTGCCCGATGCCGACCACCATGTGATGGTCGACCAGCCGCTGGCGTTTGCCGCGTTGCTGCGCGAACTGGTGCCGGCTGCGCCATGAGCCAGGCACCTTCGAGCACCTTGCGGTTTGCGGAAAAGCGCGAGCTGATCCTGGACGGCGCGGCAGCGCTGTTCAACCGCCGTGGCATCAAGGCCGGCACCCTGGCCGAGGTGGCGGCCAGCGTGGGCCTGGCGACCAACAGCCTGACCTACTACTACCGCAAGAAGGAAGACCTGGTCGTCGCCTGCCTGCTGCGCAGCATCGCCGCGCTGGACGGCGTGATCGCCGAGGCCGATGCGCGGGTGCCACCGGGCGACCTGGCCGGCCGCGTGCGGGCGGTGGTGCAGGGCTATGTGGCGCTGCTGGCGGCCATCGAGGACCGGCTGCGGCCGGCGCTGATCTTCTTCGGCGACATGCGCGCCTTGCCGCAGCCGCAGGCCGAGCCGGCCTTCAGCGCCTACGTGGCGATGTTCCGCCGCCTGCGCGGCCTGTTGCACACGGGGCAGGCAGGGGCGGGTGTGCCGCAGCCGCCCCATGCCAGCGCCGCGCGCCAGGCGCTGAATGCCCGCACCCACGGCCTGCTGTCGCAGCTGCTGTGGGCCCGTGCCTGGCTGGGCCGCTACGAGACCAGCGACTACCCGCGCGTGGCCGGGGCGATGGTCGACATCCTGCTGCACGGCCTGGCCGCGCCGGGCCAGCGCTGGCCGGCCGAGGCACTGCCCGCGCCGCTGCCACTGCCCGCCGACGGCGAGCCGGACGTCGACAACGCCACGCGCGAGGCCTACCTGCGCACGGCCACCCGGCTTGTCAACGACCACGGCGTGGGCGGCGCCTCGGTGGAGCGCATCGCCGCGACGCTGGAACTGACCAAGGGCTCGTTCTACCACCACCATGAAACCAAGAACGGCCTGATCGACGACTGCTTCGAGCGCAGCTTTGCCCTGGTGCGCGGCGTGCAATGGGCGGCGCTGAATGACGCCGGCAGCCGCCAGGCCAACGGCTGGCAGACCCTGCTGGCCGCCGTGCTGCCGCTGATGGCGCTGCAGACCTCGCCCCAGGGCCCGCTGCTGCGCCTGACCGCCTGGACCGAGCTGCCCGGCGGCCTGCGCTGGCAGAAGTACGGCACGCTGAACCGACTGGCCGAGCGCTATGCCGCGATGGTGGTGGCGGGCCTGGCCGACGGCAGCCTGCGCCTGGTCGACCCGGCCGTGGCGGCGCAGCTGATCTGCGGCCTGGTCAACGCCCTGGCCGAGGTGGAGCACTGGCTGCCCGGCGACGGCCCGCCCGACCTGCAGCCGCTGCTGGCCCGGCCGCTGCTGCGCGGCCTGCTGGCTGCGCCCGACGCCTGATTTCCTTCCCCCGTGATCCCATGACCGACACCACCAACGAGAAATTCGCCCAGTTCACCGGCACCCGCCCGGTGGCGCCGCAGCACGCCTTCGACACCGACAAGCTGGCCGCCTGGCTGCAGGCCCACATGCCGGCCCTGGCCGCCGGGCCGATCAGCGTGGCGCAGTTCAAGGGCGGGCAGAGCAACCCCACCTTCATGCTGACGGCCGCCGATGGCCAGCGTTATGTGATGCGGCGCAAGCCGCCCGGCGTGCTGCTGCCCTCGGCCCATGCGGTGGACCGCGAGTTCCGCATCATCAGCGCCCTGGCGCAGACCGATGTCCCGGTGGCCCGCGCCCATGTGCTGTGCGAGGACCCGGCGGTGATCGGCACGTCGTTCTACGTGATGGACTGCGTCGACGGCCGCGTGCTGTGGGACCCGACGCTGCCGGGCATGACGCCGGACCAGCGCCGCGCCATCTACGACGAGCTGAACCGCGTGGTGGCCCTGCTGCACACGGTCGACCCGATGGCCATCGGCCTGCAGGGCTATGGCAAGCCCGAGGCCTATCTGGCGCGCCAGGTCAAGCGCTGGACCCAGCAGTACCGCGCCGCACAGACCGAGACCATTGCGGCGATGGAGTCGCTGATCGACTGGCTGCCGCAGCATCTGCCGGCCGAGGGGCCGGTGGGCATCGTGCATGGCGACTACCGCCTGGACAACGTGATGTTCCACCCCACCGAGCCGCGCATCCTGGCGGTGCTGGACTGGGAGCTGTCGACCCTGGGCGACCCGATGGTCGACTTCGCCTACCACTGCATGACCTGGCACATGACCAACGGGCCGACCAGCCGCGGCCTGGCCGGGTTGACGGCCGAGGAGATGGCCGCGCTGGGCATTCCGGCCGAGGCCGCGTACCTGCAGTGCTACCTGCAGCGCAACGGCCAGACCGGCCGCACGCTGGACGCCGACACCTGGGGCTACTACATCGTCTTCAACATGTTCCGCCTCGCCGGCATCCTGCAGGGCATCCTCAGCCGGGCGCTGCAGGGCAATGCCAGCAATGCGGCGGCGATGGAATCAGGCAAGCGCGCCCAGCCGCTGGCCGAGCAGGCCTGGGCCCTGGCGCAGACGCTGCACCGCGGCTGACCCGCCGCACGCGTCGCCGGCCAGGCGGCGCCGCCCCGACGCCTCGCCGGCCAGGCGGCGCCGCCCCGATGCGTCGCCGGCCCGGCAGCGCCCCCCATCCGTGTGGTCGGCGCCGGCGGCCGGCGCGCAGGCTGCACGGTGTCACGGATCAAGACATCCGCACAGGAGGTCGAGATCTCCTGACAGCGCCTACCATCGTCGCCACTGCATTCACAGGCCCATCACGGTGTGCATGGCACGCCGCCGCGACACAGGGCCGGCACGGCGCATCGAGGGGTTGTCTTGGGCATTGGCGGACGGGCGGCGGCGGCCGTCGTGGCAAGGGCGCGCGGGCTGCGCGGCGCTCTGGTGGGGCTGGCCATGCTGCCGGCGCTGGCCCTGGCGGCCGATCCGCAGGTGGCGGCGGTGGTGGACAACCCCGATCCGGTGGCTGCCGGCGGCACCTCCACCTACACCGTGCGCGTCGAGA
>Ga0116179_1002460_pt1 | contig 13289 bp, 14 predicted proteins | sample AD_UKC071_MetaG_FD_89751 | JGI IMG/M metagenome (GOLD analysis project Ga0116179, IMG submission 89751) | Active sludge microbial communities of municipal wastewater-treating anaerobic digesters from USA - AD_UKC071_MetaG | ecosystem: Engineered > Bioreactor > Anaerobic > Digestate | place: USA...
GTACTTTCATACAGTGTTGTCGACAAGCGCCAGACCGCACAGCTGCGGCGCCCCTGCTGCACAGCCGCCGGATAATCCGCCACCCGCCCGGCGCCGCCGCCTTCCGTCGACAGCACCGCAGGCTCCCTGCCTCTCCATGCCCAGCCTGCTGCAGCGCTTCGCCCGCATCACCCCCTACTTCCGCCACAGCCGGCTGGCCGCGGGCGTGGCCTTCCTGGCGTCGCTTGTGGGCGCGCTGACCGAGCCGCTGATCCCGGCGATGCTCAAGCCGCTGCTCGACCAGGGCTTCAGTGCCGGCGCGCTGCCGCTGTGGCTGGTGCCGGTGGCCATCATCGGCACCTTCGCGCTGCGCGGCGCGGCGGGCTTCATCGCGCAGTACGCGCTGTCCTGGGCCGCCCACCGCGGCGTGCAGGCCCTGCGCGAGGCGATGTTCCAGCGCATCCTCACCGCCCAGCCGGCGCTGTTCGCCCGCCACTCGGCCAGCAGCCTGACCAACACCCTGGTCTACGAGGTGCAAAGCGGCGCGCTGCAGCTGGTGCAGTCGCTGCTGACCTTGCTGAAGGACTCGCTGACCCTGCTGGCCCTGCTGGTCTACCTGGTGTGGCTGAACTGGAAACTCACGCTCTTCGTCGGCGTGCTGTTCCCGGCGGTGGCGCTGCTGATGCGCAGCGTCAGCAACCGCCTGCGCCGCCTGGCCCATGAGGGCCAGGACGCCACCGACGGCCTGGCCTACGTGGTCGAGGAGAACGTGCTGGCCTGGCGCATCGTGCGCCTGCATGGCGCCGCGCCCGCCCAGGCCGCCCGCTTCGAACGCCATGCGCTGACGCTGCGCCGCGTGCTGCTGAAGACGGCGGCCTCGGCCGGCGTGATGACGCCGCTGACCCAGCTGTTCACCGCGGTGGCGCTGTCGGCGGTGATCGTGGTGGCGCTGTGGCAGAGCAGCAGCACCGGCAGCACGGTGGGCGGCTTCGTCGCCTTCATCACCGCCATGCTGATGCTGGTGGCGCCGGTCAAGCATTTGTCGGACGTGATGGCACCGATCACCCGCAGCCTGGCGGCCATCGAGCGCGGGCTGGATCTGCTGGATTCGAGCCCCGCCGAGGTGAGCGGCGACCACCAGTCCGCCACCGTGCTGCAGCGCGCCGAGGGCCGGCTGGCGCTGCAGGACGTGACCCTGCGCTACGCCGACGACCAGGCCCCGGCACTCGACGGCCTGACGCTGGACGTGGCGGCCGGCGAGACCGTGGCCCTGGTCGGCCCGTCGGGCGCGGGCAAGTCCTCGCTGATCAACCTGCTGCCGCGCTTCGTCGTGCCCACCGGCGGGCGCATCACGCTGGACGGCGTGGCCCTGGGCGACTGGCAGGTCGATGCGCTGCGCCGCCAGTTCGCCCTGGTCAGCCAGGACGTGGTGATGTTCAACGACAGCATCGCCGCCAACGTGGCCCTGGGCGCCGAGGTGGATGGCCCGCGCGTGCGTGCCGCGCTGGCCGGCGCCAACCTGCTGGACTTCGTCGACGGCCTGCCGCAGGGCATGGACACCGTGGTCGGCCACAACGGCAACCAGCTCTCGGGCGGCCAGCGCCAGCGCCTGGCCATCGCCCGCGCGCTGTACAAGGACGCGCCGATCCTGATCCTGGACGAAGCCACCTCGGCCCTGGACAGCGAGAGCGAGCGCGCGGTGCAGACCGCCCTGGACGCGCTGATGCGCGGGCGCACCACGCTGATCATCGCCCACCGCCTGTCGACCATCGAGCATGCCGACCGCATCGTGGTGATGGACGGCGGCCGGGTCGTCGAGCAGGGCACGCACACCGCGCTGCTGGCCGCCGGTGGCCTGTACGCGCGGTTGCATGCGATGCAGTTCCGCAGCTGAAAGTCCACACCGGTCAGGTCCGGCGCCCGCTGGTTAGCCTCTGCGCATGGCGCCCTGCTCCCACCGCGACGGCCGAGTCCACATGCTGCAACGCCTGCTGCTGACACTGCTGCTGGGCCTGCTCAGCGCCTGTGCCGGCCTGCCGCCGCGCCTGCCGACAGCGCCGTCGACCAGCCTCAGCGACACCGCCGACACCCCGCTGGGCCGCCTGGCCGCCGCCAGCCTGCCGCCGGCGGCGGACGGGCCCTCGGGCTTTCGCCTGCTGCCCACCGGCGAATACGCCTACGGCGCGCGCATCGGCCTGACGTGGCCGACGAGTACTTCATGGGCCACCCCGAGGCCAACTTCATCGACATGGACGTGCTGTCCACCGGCGCCATCGTCGCCGACCTGGCCGCCGTGTTCGACCGCTACTGGAACAGCGACAGCGCCTGGCCGATCGCGCAGGTGCTGGGCCCGCCGGCACCGGCCGCGCAGGCGCTGGCGCGCTTCGACGCCGCGGTGGCCGCTGCCCGCCCCCTTGTGCCGGACTACCCGCAAGACCCGCTGGGCCAGGGCCCGGTCGAGCAGCAGCTGCAGCAGGGCCGGCTGCTGCAGCATGGCGCCCGTGCCCAGGTGTTTGCCGATCCGCCCGACAAGGCCGCCGGCGGCGCCCCGGGCAAGCAGCCCACCGCGGCGATGCAGGGCCTGCTGCAGGCCCTGGCCGGCGCGCGGAACGAGGTGGTGATCGTCTCGCCCTACTTCCTGCCCGGCGACGTCGGCATGCCGATGATGCGGCGCGCCGCCGAACACGGCGTGCGCACCCTGGTCTTCACCAACTCGCTGGCCACCACCGACGAGCCCCTGGTGCACCTGCACTACAGCCGCTACCGCCCCGAACTGCTGCGCATCGGCGTGCGCCTGCACGAGGTCGACCCCGGCACGACGCGCGACTCGGGCCACTTCGGCAACTTCGGCCGGTCCACGCCGCGCCTGCATGCCAAGGTGGCCCTGGTCGACCGCCGCCAGGTGCTGGTGGGCTCGGTCAACCTGGATGCCCGTTCGGCCATCGCCAACACCGAGATGGGCGTGGTCATCGACAGCCCGAAGCTGGCCGCCTAGCTGATGGGGCTGATGGGCGAAGACGAAGCCGGCGGCACGATCGGAACCGCCGCCGGCGCCCGCGGCGCCGCCAGCGGCAGCCAGTTCCGGCTGCAGCTGCGGCCCGACAGCCAGGGTGTGCAATGGGCCGGCCGCGACGCCCAGGGCCGGCCGACGCTGACCACCGACGAGCCCGGCAGCAGCCCCTGGCTGCGCTTCAAGCTGTGGCTGCAGTCGCTGTTCATCGCCGAGCGCCTGCTCTGATCCGCCGCAGCAGCGACCGCCCGGCTGCACGCTATGCTGACGGCCGACCTGCAAAGCCCATCGACGGAGACCCCACCATGACCGCCATCAGCCGCTTTCCCGTGCCCGACCTGAAGGACCTGCCCGACGACATCCGCGAACGCATCCTGGCGGTGCAGGAGAAGGCCGGTTTCGTGCCCAACGTGTTCCTGGCGCTGGCGCACCGCCCGGCCGAGTGGCGCGCCTTCATGGCCTACCACGACGCCCTGCTGGTCAAGGACACCGGCAGCCTGACCAAGGGCGAGCGCGAGATGATCATCGTCGCCACCTCGGCCGCCAACGAATGCCTGTACTGCGTGGTGGCGCACGGCGCCATCCTGCGCGTCTACGAGAAGAAGCCGCTGATCGCCGACCAGCTGGCCACCAACTACCGCAAGGCCGACATCACGCCACGCCAGCGCGCGATGCTCGACTTCGCGATGAAGACCTGCCTGCGCGCCGCCGAGATCGACGACGCCGACTTCGCCACCCTGCGCAGCCACGGCTTCGACGACGAGGACATCTGGGACATCGGCGCCATCACCGCGTTCTTCGGCCTCTCCAACCGCATGGCCAACCTGACGGCGATGCGGCCGAACGACGAGTTCTACCTGATGGGGCGGGTGCCGAAAGCGCCGAAGGCCTGAGCCTGGCCACCGCGCCCGTGCACGCACCGGCGGCGCTGTCCCCCGTCATCGCCGGCGCCTGGCGCCTGGCCGACTGGCAGTGGACACCCGCGCAGCGGCTGGCCTGGATCGAGGGCAACCTCGACATCGGCGTCAGCAGCTTCGACGTGGCCGACATCGGCGGCCAGGCCGGCACCGAGGCGCTGTTCGGCGAGGCGCTGGCGCTGCGGCCGGCGCTGCGCCGGCAGCTGCAGCTGGTGGGCACCTGCGTGGTGACGCCGGGCCATGCGGTCGATGCGCAGGTGCAGTCGGCCGTCGGGCAGTCGCTGCGGGCCCTGCGCACCGACCACCTGGACCTGCTGCTGCTGCACCGACCCGACCCTGCACTGGACCCGGATGCGCTGGCGGCGGCCCTCGACGGCCTGCGCCGTGCCGGCCGCGTGCGCCAGTTCGGCCTGGGCCAGGCCGCGCCCGCGGTGCTGGCCCGGCTGCATGACCGCCTGCCCCTGGCCGCGCACCAGCGCACGCTGTCGCCACTGCAGCCCGGCGCGCTGCACGACGGCACGCTCGATCAATGCCAGGCCCTGGGCCTGCGGCCGATGGCCTGGGCGCCGCTGGCGGGCGGGCGCATCTTCACCGGGCAGGACGCGGCGGCCGTCCGCCTGCGTGGCGTGCTGCAGGCCATCGCCGCCGAGCGCGGCGTCGCCGTCACCACGCTGGTGATCGCCTGGGTGCGCCGGCATGCCAGCCGGCCGCTGCCGATCCTGGGCTCGCGCCGCATCACGGTGGCGCGGGAGGCGCTGGCGGCGCTGACGCTGCAGCTGGACGACGCCACCTGGCGCCGGATCGGTGCCGCTGCGGGCATCGCCGACGACGACGCTTGCAGTTCCTGACTGTTTGATCCATCCCAGACTTCGCACACGCAGCGCAACGGGCCCCTGCCGGCGAGGTGTTGCGGTCGCGCTGCTGCGTCACGGCCGCAGCGTTCTTCCACCCCCCTGCGGAGATCCACGATGTCCCCAAGACCGTTGGCGCGCGCCCATGACCTGCCCCCTGTCGCCGTACCAATGAATCGGCAGGAGTCCTGGAGTTGAAGGTGACTGGATCTCGTTGCTTGCAGGGGTGAGGTGCCGAGCAGCATCGCCGGCACGGAGTGCCGCGAGAACCGCAACTGGAGCGACGAGCGCAACGGTGTCTGGGTCAACCGCGGTTGCGGCGCGGAGTTCCGCGTCGGGCGCAGCGGCAGCAACAACGCTGCAGCCGCTGCGGTGGCGCTGGTCGGCCTGGCGGCCATTGCGGCGGCGGCCAACAACCAGAACAAGCACCAGCAGGACGACGTGGCGTCCTGGGCGGTCGGCAGCTTCAGCGGCTACGACGACGACGAAGGCACCGATGTGCAGCTGCGCATCGTGCCCGGTGGCGAGTCCTCGGGCCGCGCCGGACGCAACAGCTTCTCGGGCCGGCTCGACGGCACGCGGCTGCAGGCCGGGCGCCACAGCTTCCGCATCAGCCGCTCGGGCAACGGCTTCGTCGCCGTGGACGAGCGTGACGGCAACCACCGCGTGACGTTCCAGCGCACCCACGAGACCGGAGGCTACTAGGAAGCTCTACGCCGCATGAGCCAGTTCGCTGTGCCGCATCGGCCATCGGCGGGAAGCTCGCCTGCAGCCCGGCCAGGTGTGGCGGGTCTCGTGCATGGCCTCGCCGTCGAGCAGCGCCACGCGCAGCCCGGCCAGCTCGGGCAGGCTCTGCTGCTCGGGCCGGTCACGCCGCCGGTAGACGCCGATGGCCGGCGTGGCATGGCCGCGGGCGAACTGCGCCCAGGTGCGCCGCCCGGTTGTGTCGACCATGCCCGCCACGTCGACACGCCCGGCGCGGAAGTCGGCCTCCGTCTGTGGCCAGGCCTGCAGCACCACCTCGAACTCGACGCCCGCCAGCGGCGCCAATGCGGCCAGCAGGTCGATCTGGAAGCCCTGGGGCCGGCGGTGGCGGACAGGGCGGGCGGGACTGCTGCTGCCGATGGTCATCACCCCGGGGCCCCGAACCGCAGGAGCCCGGTGCAGCGGGCCATGACCAGCGTCAACTCATGCCGGACCGGGCGGGGCGTCGTAGGCCGCCAGCGCGGCGGCCAGGCGCTGGCGCACGGCGCTGCGCAGGCTGGCCGGCGCCAGCACCTGCACCTGCGCGCCCTGGCGCAGCAGGTCCATCACCAGCTCGGTCTCGTCGACGTAGGGAAGGCGCAGCTCCCAGCTGCCGTCGGCCAGCAGCCGGCCCTGCTGCCCGGGGTGCCACTCCTCGCGGCTGATCCACGGCGCCACCTGCGGGCTGAAGCGCAGCAGCGCCTCGCGCGGGGTGCCGCCGGCAAAGATGCCGTAGCCGGTGTCCATCTCGGCCTGCACCTGGCGCAGCGCCACGTCCTTGGCCCGCACGTCGAGCACCCGCGCCTCCTGCACCGCGTCCAGCGCAAAGCGCAGCAGTTGCTCGCGGCGGTGGCACCAGGCGTCCAGGTACCAGGTGTTGCGATAGTGCACCAGGCGCTGCGGCGAGACCTCGCGCTCGCTGACCGACCCGCGGGCGCGGGTCAGGTAGCGCATCTGCAGGCGCCGGCGGCGCAGCAGGGCCTCGCGCATGCGCTCGAAGCACTCGGGCGGCACCGGCCGGCGCAAGGCGCTGACGATCCGCACGCGCTTCATCAGCGCCTTGGCGTCGCTGTCGCCGCCGGGGCCCAGCAGCTCGTGGATGCGGTCGAGCAGCGGCTGCAGGTGGCGGCTGAGCGTGCCGTCGGCGTCCAGCCCCGCCAGCAGCTGGTGCGCCATCAGCAGCGAATACAGCTCGCGCTCGCTGAACCACAGGCCGGGCAGCTCGTGCCTGGGCGCCGGGCGGGCGGTGGAGCCGGTGCCGGCTGCGGCGGCGGCGAAGCGGTAGCCGTTGCTGTCGCGGTCGTACTCGATCGGCGCGCCGAGCTGGTCGCGCAGGTACTCCAGGTCACGCTTGAGCGTGGCGGGCGACACCTCCAGTGCCTCGCGCAGCTGGGCGAAGCTGACGCTGCCACGCAGGCGGATCAGCTGCTCGATCTTGTACAGGCGGGCGGTCTTGGTCATCGGTGGCGGCGCGCAGCGGGGGTGCGGCAGTCTGCCACGGTGGTGGCTCAATCGCTGAGCCACTGCTGGCGACGGGGTCAGGCTTTGACTGGCTCATGTCATGAGCCACCCGGCACAGACACTGGCATGGCCGGAATGTCCTGGCGCCCTTCACCGGAGTTTGCCCATGGCCCAAGCCACCTTCGAGTTCAGCCCCCTGCCCATTCACGCCGCGCAGGCCGCCACCGGCCTGGACGCAATCGGCTTCGCCATCGGCTGGGACCATGCCCACCACCGCGTGACGCCGCCGCTGGCGCACCTGGACGGCCGCAACCCGGTCGGCCAGGGCTGGACCGCCGGGCGCGCCGCCTTCGGCGAACGCCGCCTGCGCACCACCGCCGCCGTGCGGCAATGGCTGGCGCTGCGCCTGCAGGCCTGGCAGGAGGGTGCCGACTTCGAGGACCAGCAGGTCAACCCGGCCTTCCTGGCGCGCATCGATGCCGATGTCTGCCCGGTCAGCCGCGTGCCGCTGCTGCTGGCCACCGGCGGCGCCGACGACGCCACCGCGCTGCGGCTGAACACCGCCGCCGCCTATGCAGCCGGCAACCTGGCGGTGGTGAGCCGCCAGGTGGCGCACGCCTGGGGTGCCGAGGGCTGCCGCGGCGACTGGGCCGCAGCGCAGGCCCGCGCCGCGGCGCTGGCGGAAGGCCCGTCAGCGCCTGCCGAAGGTGAACTGGACGCCGACGCCTGGCAGCGCCTGGTGGTGCTGGCCAGTTTCGCCACGCCGCTGCCGCATGCCCAGGCCGCCCTGCTGCCGCTGCGCGTGCTGCCGCCCAACCGGGTGCGGGTGATCAACCCGGTGCAGGCGCTGCAGGTGATGCTGACGCTGCAGTTCAGCCAGGCAGGCTACGCTCGCCGGCTGCTGGGCCTGGCCGCGCTGGTGTCGGGGGCGGAAGCGCGCCAGGCGTTCCAGATCTTCATGCACACCCTGCTGGCGCGGCGCCTGGCGGTGGGCCCGCAGGCCACGCCGCTGGAACTGCGCCAGGCGATGGAGGACACCTGGGCCGACGCCCTGGTGCAGCGCCGCTGGCAGCGCCTGGCCAGCCGGCTGGACGCCGCCAGCTGCGAGACCCTGCTGCAGCGGGCCAGCCAGCGCGGCCTGGTGGTGGGTGGCGGGCGCTGGCTCAGCACCGATGCCGCCACCGATGGCTGGGCCCTGCCCGTGCCGGTGCCGCCGGCCGTGCGGCCGGCGCTGCAGCGGCCCACCGGCCGCCGCCCGGTCCATCAGTCCGGCACGCTGTCGTCGCGGTCGGTGCTGCCGATGCCGGCGGCACTGGCGGCCAGGCCGGGCAGCGAGCGCAGCTGCGGCTCGCAGAACGCGGCCAGCTGAGCCGGGCTGACGACCTGCGGCTCACGCCAGTAGTGGCGCGCGGCGCCGACGTTGGTGGCCAGGCATTCCAGCACCGCCACGCCGGGGTCGAACTGCGCCAGCAGGTTGGCCCCGCGCCACAGGGCGGCGGTGGGCTTCTGGGTCTGCCCGGCCACGGCCATCGCGCTGGCAATGCATTGCAGCATCACGTCCACCCGCCAGCGCGCCTGCCAGAGGGTGCGCTGCACCAGGCGGCCGTCACCGCCCTTGTAGGCCAGGCACAGCAGGCCGTCGCCATGGGCCAGCACGGCATCCGGCTGGGCCAGCAGCGCCCCGGCACGGTACGGCTGGCGCAGGCCCTCAGGCGCCAGCAAGCGGGCACCGCTGCCAGCCAGGATGGGCAGCTGGCGGCCGACGAAATCGGGCGCGGCATCGGCCTCGGCGGGATCGAAGAAATGCACCCGGATCCGCACGCCCAGCACGTCGGCTTCGTCGTGCCAGGCCAGGCGGTTGACGGTCGGCGGAGTCTGCAAGGTCGACATCAGAGCGAGGCGGTGAGGCGCGGCAGGCCGCCCGAGGCCGGTGCGGCGGGCGGTCCAGGGGGGGCGACGGGTGCCGCAGTCGGTGTCTGCGCTGCGGGCGCACGAACGGCGGGCGGCGCGGCCGAGGCCGGCGCCTGCGACGGGCCGACAGCCGGGTCCGGTGCCGGTGTCGCTGGCGGGTCGAGTGCAGGTGCCGATGCAGGCGGCGCTGCCGGCACCGTTGCATCGGCCGGTGCCGATGCGGCCTCACCCGGCGCGGCGGCTGCGGCGCGGCCGGGCAGGCCGATCTGCACGGCCGCCGTCCACAGCGCGGCGCCCAGGCCCAGCGCCACCACCAGCACCTTCTGCAACCGCAGGCGCAGGCTGTCGGCGCTGGAATCGACGCCCACGGGCTCGGGGGACGCCTCGGCCGCCGGGGCCGTGCCTGCAGCAGCGAAAGCCGGCAACGCCGGTGCGCCGACTTCCGCGGCAGGGCCGGCCGGTGGCGGCTCGGCCGCCTCCAGCAACACCCAGCGCACGCCGTGCACGCCCTCGCTGGTCAGCTGGCTGGCAATCTGGACATGGATCATGGTGTGGTCAACGCGTCGGCTTCTTCACGCTGCGCGGGCGCGGCAGCCAGGATGGCCGCCACCGGCGCGGGCAGTGCGGTCGCGGCAGCCGTGGCGGCCACGGCATCCGCGGCGGGCGGGGCACGGCGATCGGCGGCGCTGCCGGGGCGGCTGTCACGGGCCAGGCGCTCGGCCCGGGCGCCGGCCTCTGCCGCACGCACCAGGCTGTGCAGGTCCTGGGGCGGCAGGGCCGGGGCGGCATGCGCGGGCCGGCCATGCGCCCGCAGGTGCAGGCCGCCGCAGGCCAGGCCGGCGGCCGCGCCCCAGGCGGCAAAGCATTGCAGCGCCCACAGCTGCTGCGGATGGCCGGCATACAGCGCCAGCCCCAGCGCGGCGAACGCGCAGGCGGTGCCGGCCCCACCCAGCATGAGTGCCAGGAGCACGCGGCTCATCGGTGGGCCCCCGGCGGGCGGGCCGGGGTCGGCCGGGCAGTGAACGGCGGCGGTGCGGGCAGGTCCATGCCCTGGCTTTCGGCGGGGGCGGCGCCAGCTTGAGCCGCGACCCCGCGGCACGCCGCCGCGGCGGCGGCATCAACTCACGATGTAGGCCGCGGCGGCGGTGGCGATCAGCTCGCCGGCATCGTTGTGCAGCCGCATCTGGGTCGAGCCGACCCGGCCGCCCAGCCGCGTGACCTCCGCGCTGGCGATGAAGTGGCTGCCCAGCCCGGGCCGCAGGAAGTCCACGCGCAGGTCGATGGTGCCGATGCGCAGGAAGCGGTGCATGACCTGCGCCGCGGTCTCGTGCGGGTGGCGCTCGCCCAGCCCGACCATGATCGCGCCGCCACCCAGGCCGTCCAGCGCGGCCGAGATCACGCCGCCGTGCAGCCGACCGTAGTGCGCGTGGCCCACCAGGTCGGGCCGCATGTCGAAGCGCAGGGTCAGCTGCGGCAGCAAGGTCACCACCCGCAGGCCCAGCACCTGGTTGAAGGTGATGCGCTGCTCGATCAGCTCGGTCAGCTCGGCGTCGAGCCGGGCCTGCTCGGCCGCGTCGCGGCGCGGCGGCGTGGGGGACACAGTCATGCAGCGAGGATAGCGCCGCCCTGCCTATCATTCCGACCGTCCTCCACGCCCCCCATCCGCGATGCCTTCCGCCACCCCCCTGCTCCGCCGCCGGCCGCTGCTGCTGGCCCTGCCCCTGCTGCTGTGCGGCGTCGCCAGAGGCCAGGCGCCGGGCCGGGCCGATGCCGCGCCGCGTGCGGTGACGCCCCGTGGTGCCCTGGCTGCCGATGAGCTGGCCAACATCGACCTGTTCCGGCGCACATCGCCCAGCGTGGTGCACATCACCACCCTGGCGGTCGAGCGCGATTTCTTCAACCGCCCGGTGCAGCAGGTGCCGCAGGGCACGGGGACCGGGTTCGTGTGGGACACCGCCGGCCATGTCGTCACCAACTTCCACGTCATCGAAGGCGGCAGCGCCACCCGCGTCACCCTGGCCGACCAGAGCACCTGGCCGGCCCGGGTGGTGGGCGCGTTTCCCGACCGCGACCTGGCGGTGCTGAAGATCGGCGCGCCGCGCGAGAAGCTGCCGCCGATTCCCGTCGGCAGCAGCCGCGACCTGCAGGTGGGCCAGCGCGTCTACGCCATCGGCAACCCCTTCGGCCTGGACCAGACCCTGACCACCGGCATCGTCAGCGCGCTGAACCGCGAGATCCCGTCGTTCAACAACCGCAGCATCCGCGGCGTGGTGCAGACCGATGCGGCGATCAACCCGGGCAACTCGGGCGGGCCGCTGCTCGACTCGGCCGGCCGGCTGATCGGCGTCAACACCCAGATCTACAGCCCCAGCGGCGCCAGCGCCGGCATCGGCTTCGCCATTCCGGTCGACGAGGTGAACCGCGTGGTGCCGCGGCTGATCCGCGACGGCCGCATCACCCGGCCGGCGCTGGGCGTGTCGGCGGCCAGCGACCAGGTGCACCGGGCGCTGCGCCTGCCCGAGGGCGTGGCCCTGGTGCAGGTCAGCCCGAACGGGCCGGCGGCGCGTGCCGGCCTGCAGCCCTTCAGCCGCGCCCGCGACGGCAGCATCGTGGCCGGCGACGTGATCACCGCCATCAACGACGAGGCGGTGGGCAGCCTGGACGACATGCTGACCGCGCTGGAGAAGCGCCAGCCCGGCGACAGCGTGACGCTGACGGTGTGGCGCGCCGGCAAGAGCCGCAAGGCGCAGGCCGTGCTGTCCGGGGGCGACTGAGGCCAGGCGGCGCGGTCACCTCGTCAGTTACCATCCCGCCGCCTTTTTTCACCCACCGGCCTGCGCCTTCCCAGCGCCTTCAACACCATGCAAGTTGTCTGCCTCGACCTCGAAGGCGTGCTGATTCCCGAGATCTGGATCGCCTTTGCCGAGCGCACCGGCATCGCCGAGTTCCGCCGCACCACCCGCGACGAGCCCGACTACGACAAGCTGATGCGCTGGCGGCTGGGCCTGCTGCGCCAGCACGGGCTGAAGCTGGCCGACATCCAGGCGGTGATCGCCGGCATGGCGCCGATGGACGGCGCCCGGGCCTTCCTCGACGATCTGCGCAGCCGCTTCCAGGTGATCATCCTGTCGGACACCTTCTACGAGTTCGCCGATCCGATGATGGTGCAGCTGGGCCGGCCCACGCTGTTCTGCCACAAGCTGGTGGTCGACGCCGACGGCTTCGTCGCCGACTACAAACTTCGGCAGCCCAACCAGAAGTTCCATGCGGTGAACGCGCTGAAGAGCCTGAACTACCAAGTGATCGCCGCCGGTGACAGCTACAACGACACCGGCATGCTGGGCGCCGCCGACGCGGGCTTCTTCATCCACCCGCCCGAGAGCATCGTGGCGCAATTCCCGCAGTACCCGGTCAATCGCAGCTATGCCGAGCTGAAGGCCAGCATCGATGGCGCGTCTGCGCGCCTGCTGGCCGCCGCCTGAAGGTCACGACCATGGCGTCGCGCCAACGCCCGCTTGAACTGCTGGCCCCGGCGCGCGACGCCGACATCGGCATCGCCGCCATCACCCACGGTGCGGACGCGGTCTACATCGGCGGGCCCGACTTCGGCGCCCGGGCCAACGCCGGCAACACGGTGGCCGACATCGAACGGCTGTGCGCCCATGCCCACCGCTTCGACGCGCGCATCTTCGTCACGCTCAACACCATCCTGCGCGACGACGAGCTGGAGCCGGCGCGCCGCCTGGTGTGGCAGCTGCACGAGGCGGGCGCCGACGCGCTGATCGTGCAGGACATGGGCCTGCTGCTGCAGGACCTGCCGCCCATCCAGCTGCACGCCAGCACGCAGACCGACATCCGCACGCCCGAGAAGGCCCGCTTCCTGCAGGACGTGGGCTTCAGCCAGATGGTGCTGGCGCGCGAACTGGACCTGAAGCAGATCCGCGCGATCCGCGCCCAGGTTGAACACGCGACGCTGGAGTTCTTCATCCACGGCGCGCTGTGCGTGGCCTACAGCGGCCAGTGCTTCATCAGCCATGCCCATACCGGGCGCAGCGCCAACCGCGGCAACTGCAGCCAGGAATGCCGGCTGCCCTACACCGTGACCGACGCGGCCGGCCGCATCATCGCCCACGACAAGCATGTGCTGAGCCTGAAGGACAACGACCAGAGCGCCAACCTGCGCGCCCTGATCGATGCCGGCATCAGCAGCTTCAAGATCGAGGGCCGCTACAAGGACATGGGCTACGTGAAGAACGTGACCGCCCATTACCGCCAGCTGCTCGACGCCATCCTGGCCGACGACCGCGGCCTGAAGCGCAGTTCGTCGGGCCGCAGCATCCATTTCTTCACGCCCGACCCGGCGCAGAACTTCAACCGCAGCGCCACCGACTACTTTGTCAACGGCCGCCAGGACGA
>Ga0116179_1002467_pt1 | contig 13263 bp, 20 predicted proteins | sample AD_UKC071_MetaG_FD_89751 | JGI IMG/M metagenome (GOLD analysis project Ga0116179, IMG submission 89751) | Active sludge microbial communities of municipal wastewater-treating anaerobic digesters from USA - AD_UKC071_MetaG | ecosystem: Engineered > Bioreactor > Anaerobic > Digestate | place: USA...
CCATTTCGGCTCGCCTACCTCGAGACGCTGGTTCGGATGGCGGACTGGCGGGCGAGCGCGTCCCTTGAACTCCCAGGAGGTATGCCGTGATCGCTCACCGATGCCCAGGGCTCACCAGCCGTGGTCTGATGACCTATTTGGCTGCCCTCGGTCTGGCCAAGGTGATCAGCGAGCAGGCCGACCCCCGCGTTCGATTCGGGTGGACCGGAGACACGTTCGTCCTCCGCACCGAGGTCCCGGACCTCGCTGAGTTCTTGGTTCGGGAGTATCGGCCGACGCCCATCGTCAGCCCGTGGAACGGCGGCAGCGGATTCGGGCCGAAGGACAAGTCGCAGCGAGAGTTCCTCGAGCGATTGATGGAGTCCGAAGGTTCCCGCTTGGCCGCCTACCGCAGCACGATCAGCACCTCACGAGACGTGGTCGCACGGGGGGAAGCTGCGAGAAGCCCCTGGGAGAAGGCGCGCCTCATCCAGGAACTGCGTAACTACGTGCCCGACGATGCGCTGGCGTGGTTCGACGCTTCTGTGGTGCTCACAGTCGACGATGCCGCTTTCCCGCCGATCCTGGGAACGGGCGGAAACGACGGCAGGTTGGACTACAGCTCCAACTTCCATCAGCGGCTGAGCGACGTGCTGCCGGACTTGGGCGCCAACCCGACGACGAGCCGCGGCTGGGCTACCGACCTCCTCAGCGGCGCGGGAACGACCAAGCTGCAGAGTGCCGCCATCGGTCAGTTCGATGGTGTCGGCGCCGGTGGCCCAGGCTCCTCGATCTTCGGGTCGGCAGACTCGCGCGTAAACCCGTGGGCATTCGTGCTTATGTTGGAAGGGGTGACCTGGTTCGCATCCTCCGCCGCTCGGCGGCTCGGTGAGACGGAGTCGAAGGCCGCGATGCCCTTCACCGTCTTCTCCAGTGCGGACGGCCCCATTCCGGGGGCGGTCAACGAGGGTGCTCGTGGCGAGTTGTGGGCACCCGTGTTCGCCGCCGTCACCGCGCCCCACCTCACCCAGATCATGCGGGAGGCGCGCGCAGTCTGGCAGGGGAGGGCAGCGCTGCGTGCGGCCGAGATGTACGGCGCGGTGCACACTTTCGGCGTCGATCGGGGGATCGATCGATTCCAGCGGTTCGGCCTGCTGCAGCGGAACGGACTCGCCTTCGTCGCAGTCCTCCTCGACACCGTGGAGGTCTCCAACCGTCCGACGGTCAGTCTCGCGGCCGCGCCCATTCGCCGGGCGCGGGGCTTCGACAAGGCGCCTGGCGAAGCGACGAAACGGCATACCAGGGTGTTTGACGCGGCGGCTCTGAACTACTTGCGCGAGCCCAGCCCCGAATGCCTGCTCAGCCTTCTGGCTGCCCAAACCACCCTGGAGTTGGCGGCGACCCGGTCGGAACGGAGCCGCGCAGACCTGCGACCACCGAGTCGGCCGGCCAGAAGTAGCGAGGTCGTGGAAGCCGTTGCAGACGTGTTGGCTGTGTCGCCCGAGGCCCGGGTTGCTGCGGGGCTTGCCGCAACGGCAGCCGGAGGTCCGGCCGCTGGTGAGCGACTCTGGATGCGTGATCTGCTCCTCGGAAGTGAGCCAGGGGCGCGCGCAACTCATGCGCCCATGGCTTCGGGTCTGGCGACCCGACCCTTAACCCACGTCCTCGCCGACCTGGTCGTCTGGCTGGCGCAACATCCGGTGGATGACGAGCGAGTCGACCGTGGCACGCTGCTGTTCCGCGATCACCGCTACCTCACACCCTGGGCCGACGTCCACGCCTGGGTGGCGGGATTGCTGGACGAGGAGCTCCTCGAGCGGTACTTCCTCGCATTCCTGGCCCTCGACTGGCGTCGCCAGGACCTCGCTCGCCTCCCCGCCCCTGGTCCGCAGATGCGCGCGATAGACCCGGACCTCGCGGTGCTGCAAGGCTTCACGTCAGCTTCGATCTTCCTGCCTGGCACTCCCGCAGGCGCCGACGGAGGTCGCGTCGGGGTTGCCGAGGACTGGCCGCTGCGGCTGCGGGCGGGGCAGGTCGACCAGGTATGCCGCGACGCCGCCGCAGTCCTGGGCCGATCACGGATCCGAATCTTCACCCCCGATGGCCCGGCGCTCAGGTCGGCCAGCTACGTCCGCAGACCCGTCCCCTCCAGTGATCGAGGCCAAGGCACCCGGCTTTTGGCCGCCCTGTGCGCCCCCGCGTCAACGGGTGCCCTACGCGCGCTGTCGGTCATCGACCGACCCAATGACTCCGCACCCAACCCCACGACTCTCGATGAAGGAGTTTCAGCATGACCAAGCGCTCGGTGTATCGGATCCCGCTCACCCCCGTCCTCGGCAGCCGCTTCCAACCGACAGGATTCCCCGACCTGGGTCCCGCGACGTTCCAAAAGCCGACCAAGGACGGCTGGGTCGAGGCACTGCACGTCGAATCGCCACAATCGATGGCCAACCGCCTTGAGCTCACGACCTGGGATGTTGCCCGTGAGGACCAGCGGTCCGAGCTCGCCGGGCTGCCTTACGTGCGCGTCGTCGGACCGGACGGGTCATTCCTCACCAGTTCCCGGCTGGAGGCACATCGTCTGGCCTCGGCCTATGTCATGGACGGCAGCATCAACGGTGTGACTGGGCGCGAGTTTCTCCCGGGCCCCTTGGGCCTGGCCAAGGACCAAGCCATCGACCACCGTGACCTCGCCAGGGCGATCTGCGCACTCGACCCGCTGTCGTTGATCCACGGGGTGTTCTTCGCGCAGAAGGCATGGCCGTGGCAGCCCAAGATTGCCCGCGCAATCACGTGCTTCATCGATGCCGAAGACGTTCGTGGCGCCGTGTCCGGTGGCGTCAAGACTGACTCGGTGAATCCCCGGACCCAGGGTGAGTCGAAGGGCAGCGCCGAGGGTTACGGAATGGTTCCCCACCAGCGACTGGAGTTCACGGCACGGTCGATCACGGCATACGTCGCGGTCGACCACGAACAGATCCAGTCGTATGGGCTTGGTCCTTCGGGGACGGAGTTGTTGGAGGCCCTCGTTGCGTTTGAACTCTCCAACCTCTTCCGCGGTGGTCCGTTGCGACTGCGCACCGCGTGCGACTTGGAGGTCGCCGACCGTGCCGACGACCCGCTTGCTGGCATCCCCGAGCCGACCGACGCGGCGGAGCGGGTTGCTGCTGCGATCACCGCTGCCGGCGACCTCCTCGGGCCCGTGGCTGAAATCGTCTGGGCTCGGGCAACCTCCGGCACGAGGGCCAAGGCCTGACCCATGGCTGTCGCCATGGGGTTTGAATTTCCGTTGGGGGAGTATCACGCGACCCCGTGGGATCGAGCGGTCAACAGCGGCGACTCTGAGTGGCCGCCGTCGCCGTGGCGGATCCTCCGTGCGTTGCTGTCGGTGTGGCACACCCGCTGCCCTGACATCGACCTGCAAACGGTTGAGTCAGTGATCGGCAAGCTGGCCAGCGAACCCCCCTCATACCTCTTGCCGGAGACGTTCCCTTCACACACGAGGCACTACCTCCCTGGGGCGAGCCACAGCGAGGTCAGCCGCGATACGGCGTACACCTTGGCACCGCGGCTTCAGCTCGCGCCCAAGAGTCAGGTCCTCGTCCGCTGGCCAACGGTCGAGTTGGATGCGCACGAGCGTGACAGTTTGGAGCGGTTGCTGCAGGGGCTGCCCTACCTGGGCCGGGCTGAGTCGATCTGCGACGCGTCTCTCATGGATCCGGTGCCTCCCGAGGTCACCGACGACCGGTGGAGCGTGCCAGACGAGGAGGGCTCCGCGCTCCGAGTCTTGGTGCCAGTTGCCGGGGTCTCTCGCGCGCAGCTCGAGGTGACGCCGGACGCCATGCGAAAGGCGAGGCGATTGGTACCAGAGGGGTCCCGGTGGCAGGGCTATCGGCAGGGCCGCCTGGGCGAGGTGTCCCGCCGGGCGACGAGGGTCAACCACAAGCCGGCCACTGCCATGCGGTGGGCCGTGGCGGGGCCTGTCTCGGTGCGCGAGCGCAATGGCGTCCTGGCGACGTCGGGCTTGCGAACGTCGGCGTTGTGGATGATCAAGCATCGAGGCCTCCACGAGACCGAGAACGCCTGGCGCGTGGTTGGCAAACATGCGCCCAAGAGCCCAAGCGTCGGCCACGGCCATGCACATTGGCTGTGGGCAAGCGAGCGTGACGCCGTCAGGGACCTCGTCCTGTGGGTCCCAGGCGGGATACCTGAGGAGCTTGTCCCCGCACTTGTCGGGGTGAGCAGCCTTGCGACGTTGGCCGATCCGCCCCGCGGGTACGTCTCGGCACCCGTCCACCTTCAGGCCATGGGCCAAGTGAGTGACGTCTTCCCCGAGGGGTATGCCGTGTCCGCTCGCTGGTCGAGCGAGACGCCCATGCTCACCGATCGTCACCCAAAGATGGGTCGGAGTGTCGAGTCGTTCGTTCGTCGAGAGCTTGAGCGGGAGTTGGCCTTCAGGGATTGGCATGGCGAACGTCCAGCTCTTCTCTCCGTCCAGGTAACCGATTCCTGGGCCTCCGCACCCCAGGGCGACCCTGCTCTGAACGAGTATCGGAGGTATCGACTCGGCGAGACGATGGCTCAGCGGCGGCGTGCCTTTCGGGTGACGTTCGAGGTGGATCAGCCGATCGAGGGACCAGTTGCCCTCGGCGCCCTGAGCCACTTCGGCTTCGGCCGTTTCAAAGGCGACTGAGCCATGGACGGGCCCGCAGGGGATTTTGGGGACGAGCCGACGCTTATCCCTGCTCGCATGCTGAATGAGTTTGTCTATTGCCCAAGGCTGTTCTACCTGGAGTGGGTTGATCGCCTATGGGCCGACAGCCACGACACGGTGCAGGGTCACATGGCCCATGACGCCAACGATCGGCGAGGGGGACGCATGCCGCCGCCCGCGGCCGTCGATCCCCCACGGGCTACGGCGCAGGTCGAGATCAGCGACGTCGACCTTGGTGTCGTTGCGGTGATCGACCGAGTCGACCATGACGACGGATCAACCACGCCCGTTGACCTTAAGAAGGGTCGCGCACCGCGTGAAGGTGCCTGGCCGGCCGATCGGGCTCAGGTGCTGACCCAGGCAGTCCTCCTCCGTCGCGCCGGATATCGGGTGAGCCGTGCCGAGGTGTCCTACGTGGGCTCGCGCACCAAGGTGCAGGTTGAGGTGGCAGACGACGCGGAAGCGGAAGTCGCTGCGCTAGTTGCCGCTGCACGGCATACGGCGAGGTCTGTTTCCGCTCCGTTGCCGTTGGTCAACGATCCACGGTGCCCGCGGTGCTCGCTGGTCGGCCTGTGTTTGCCCGACGAGACCAACGCGTTGCTCGAACGATCGGAAGCACCACCACGCACGATCGTCCCTCGCGACCCTGACGCTCAGCCGCTCTACGTCACGACGCCGGGGGCCACGGTGAGGGTGAACGGGCTCAGGGTGACGGTGGAAGCCAAGGGCGAGCAGCTTGCCGACGTGAGGCTCGCGGATGTCTCCCAGCTGTGTGTTGTCGGGAACGTTCAGGTCACAACCCAGGCGCTGTCGGCACTCTGGCGAGCAGGTGCCGTAGTGCTCTACCTCGGACATGGGGGATGGTTCAACGGTTGGTCCCAGGGCCCACCTGGGAAGCATGTCGAGCTGCGGCGGCGGCAGGTCATCGCACACGCGCAAGGGGTGTCCCTGGCCGCCGAGATGATCCGCGGCAAGATCCACAATCAGCGAATCCTCTTGCGGCGCAACGCGAAAACAGGTTTGCCGGACGCGGCCGTCGCCTCTCTCCGCACACTCTCGGCAGCTGCTCGCGACGCCACGACAATCCCGGAACTACTCGGCATTGAGGGTGCGGCCGCCAGGCTCTATTTCGAGAACTTCGACCGGATGATTTCGCCGCAGCGGTCGTTTGGTGCCGAATTCCTCAGCCACGGTCGGGCTCGGCGCCCGGCCCCTGATCCCGTGAACTCGGTCCTGGGGTTCTGCTACTCACTGCTGGTCAAAGATCTGGTTGCGACCCTCGTGGGGGTTGGGCTCGACGCCTACCTCGGAGTCCTTCACCGGTCCAGATACGGACGGCCGGCGCTCGCGCTGGACCTCGCTGAGGAGTTCCGACCTCTCATAGCGGACTCGGTGACTCTCCAGTGCTTCAACAACGGTGAGGTGAACGAGAAGCACTTCGTTCGGCACCCCCTGGGTGTGCGGCTTACGCCGGACGGACGACGAGCGGTCATCGCGGCATACGAGCGCCGGATGGGCGACCACCTCAAACACCCGACATTCGGGTATCGGATCAGCTACCGCCGCGTGCTTGACGTTCAGGCGCGCGTACTGGCTGCCGCGATGTTGGGGGAAATACCCAAGTACGTGCCAGTGGTAACGAGGTAGACGTGGCAAGGCGCCGCTACCTGATCGCCTACGACATCGCCCATCCGCGGCGCCTCCGGGTGACTTGCAAGATCATGGAGGGATACGGAGATCGGCTGCAGTATTCCGTCTTCCTCTGCGACCTCAGCGCGATGGAACTCGCTCAGTGGGAGCGGCGGATACGCCCCGAGCTCGACCTGGGTGAAGACTCGATCGTGGTGATCGACTTGGGGAAGCCGGGCGCGGTGCCGGTTCGCTGCATCGGCTTGGCGCGCCAGATTCCGCACAGTGGGCCGACGATCGTCTGAGCGAGAGGTGCTCAGCACCAAGCGTCGTGCGTCAGCCCTCGTAGCTCCGTGACCAGCACGAATGCGATCCTTGACATCAGAACAGGGGATGAGAACGCATCGCCCGCCGGCAGCTCTCGCGACTCGGGGTAACGTTGCTGGTCAGGCGGCCCGAATTCTTCGAGCCGTCGTCCCCGTCGTCACGACGGGGCTCCATTGCGGCACGGTGGGGTGTGCGGTGCCGTTGACGCGGGGGCGTTCGTCGTCCCCGTCGTCACGACGGGGCTCCATTGCGGCGGTGGGGATCGTCCAGACCGAGCCGGGGAGTTTGCCGTCGTCCCCGTCGTCACGACGGGGCTCCATTGCGGCGGGGAGGGCGCATGAGACTCCTCGCCACCATCCGCCCCGGTCGTCCCCGTCGTCACGACGGGGCTCCATTGCGGCGGTTGGAGCAGCGGATCACCCGCCTCATCAAGCCTCGTCGTCCCCGTCGTCACGACGGGGCTCCATTGCGGCGGCCGCAAGGGCGCTCAACACGCCGTGTGCTACGTGTCGTCCCCGTCGTCACGACGGGGCTCCATTGCGGCCGGTGTCGAGCGCGTCCTGCGCCATCTGGGTTGGGGTGGTCGTCCCCGTCGTCACGACGGGGCTCCATTGCGGCCGGAGTTGTCGCAGTACAGGGTGACGCGGCGACCGAGTCGTCCCCGTCGTCACGACGGGGCTCCATTGCGGCGAGCAGATCAGGCACAGCCCCGAACGCTGGAACGCCGACCGTCGTCCCCGTCGTCACGACGGGGCTCCATTGCGGCGTCACCGACGAGGCTCGGGACCGCAACGACCAGGGCGGTCGTCCCCGTCGTCACGACGGGGCTCCATTGCGGCACCGCATCACCTCGGGAAAGATCGAGGCCTCCAAGCTGTCGTCCCCGTCGTCACGACGGGGCTCCATTGCGGCGGTCGGGCTCGGCGTCGAGTCCGTCTACGGCACCGCCGTCGTCCCCGTCGTCACGACGGGGCTCCATTGCGGCCGGATCGCCTCGGCTGCGGCGGCTCGGGTCTCGGCGTGTCGTCCCCGTCGTCACGACGGGGCTCCATTGCGGCTCGGTCAGCGTGGCGCGGGCTTCCGTGGCAGACTGGAGTCGTCCCCGTCGTCACGACGGGGCTCCATTGCGGCCACGACTGGCACGACTACCAACCATCAGCCGACGAGAGTCGTCCCCGTCGTCACGACGGGGCTCCATTGCGGCGACCGAGTCGCCCCGAGCCAGTGCCCTCGATCCCCAGTCGTCCCCGTCGTCACGACGGGGCTCCATTGCGGCGTGCACGACTTCGACCTCGATGCCATCGCGTCAGGGCGTCGTCCCCGTCGTCACGACGGGGCTCCATTGCGGCCACAACCAGCGGAACGCCGCCCCGAACGCGTCAATGCCGTCGTCCCCGTCGTCACGACGGGGCTCCATTGCGGCGCGGCGATTGCCCCGGGCTTCCCGGTGTCGATCGAGTCGTCCCCGTCGTCACGACGGGGCTCCATTGCGGCGGCGACGCCCTTGGCCGCGTCACGGATGCGACGCCGCGTCGTCCCCGTCGTCACGACGGGGCTCCATTGCGGCATGACCTGGCCGTACGTGTCGACCAGCAACGGCAGGGTCGTCCCCGTCGTCACGACGGGGCTCCATTGCGGCACGACGTACTCGCCGTTGGAGAGGTAGGCCGGAATGCTGTCGTCCCCGTCGTCACGACGGGGCTCCATTGCGGCATCGAGCGTTGCGTGCGCCTGTGGAGCAATCCCGGCGTCGTCCCCGTCGTCACGACGGGGCTCCATTGCGGCACCTCTGGTAGGAAGTGGTCGAGTTGGTATCCAGACACGTCGTCCCCGTCGTCACGACGGGGCTCCATTGCGGCGTGAGCAGCGCCGCGGTGAAGGCCGCTTGAGGGGTCCGGTCGTCCCCGTCGTCACGACGGGGCTCCATTGCGGCGTGGACAAGGTGCTGGCTGTGACCAGTGACCCGACGTCGTCCCCGTCGTCACGACGGGGCTCCATTGCGGCTAGCGGATCGGCGGAAGTTGTCGTAACTTAGACGTCATGGTCGTCCCCGTCGTCACGACGGGGCTCCATTGCGGCGGGGATATGTTCTCGCAGTTGGGGTTTGGTGCCGACCAGGTCGTCCCCGTCGTCACGACGGGGCTCCATTGCGGCGCGGACGGCGACGGGCGGCCGTTGACGACGTAGATCGTCGTCCCCGTCGTCACGACGGGGCTCCATTGCGGCGACCATGCCGGTGAGGCCTGCCCCGTGGGCGTGGGTGGGGTCGTCCCCGTCGTCACGACGGGGCTCCATTGCGGCGGTCGGCCCGACGAAGGCAGATCCCCGGTAGATCCGTCGTCCCCGTCGTCACGACGGGGCTCCATTGCGGCATCTCGCTTCCGAGGGGGGTGTCATGCCAGCGCGGATCGTCGTCCCCGTCGTCACGACGGGGCTCCATTGCGGCGCGGTGAATGCGGCCTTGGCTTTGGCGAGAAGGGTCGTCGTCCCCGTCGTCACGACGGGGCTCCATTGCGGCGCTATCGATCAGTACCTCGCAGATCCTCATCCGCGCCCGTCGTCCCCGTCGTCACGACGGGGCTCCATTGCGGCTGGGACAACCTGAACGCCGACCGTCCTCCGCGTCTGGTCGTCCCCGTCGTCACGACGGGGCTCCATTGCGGCCGGGGTATTTCACGGGGACGTCCCGCCCGTAGTCGTGTCGTCCCCGTCGTCACGACGGGGCTCCATTGCGGCCAGCGCAGGGTCGCGCCGTCGCTCATCATCGCGGCGGGTCGTCCCCGTCGTCACGACGGGGCTCCATTGCGGCGCGGATCATGGAGTCGATGCCGCGGGTGGACATCACGTCGTCCCCGTCGTCACGACGGGGCTCCATTGCGGCTCGGATTGCTCGGCCCTGCAGTCGGAGTTCGACACGGCAGTCGTCCCCGTCGTCACGACGGGGCTCCATTGCGGCCGCGGGCACCCTTCGCACCGTCACCCCCGAGTTGAGTCGTCCCCGTCGTCACGACGGGGCTCCATTGCGGCGACACGGACGGCGCTGGCGTCCGCCAGCGGCGTTCCGGTCGTCCCCGTCGTCACGACGGGGCTCCATTGCGGCGCCTGAGCGAGGGTCACGGCCATGGTGTGCTCCTGGGGTCGTCCCCGTCGTCACGACGGGGCTCCATTGCGGCCACCGCAGCCTCGTAGGTGGTCTGTGCAACCGACTCGTCGTCCCCGTCGTCACGACGGGGCTCCATTGCGGCGCCGTTCGACGCCCAGATCGGAATGTCGTCCGACGTGGTCGTCCCCGTCGTCACGACGGGGCTCCATTGCGGCGTGGACAGCGCCTCGATGCCCTCACGTAGCCGGGACGGTCGTCCCCGTCGTCACGACGGGGCTCCATTGCGGCGACGACCGCGCGAATAGGGTGCGGAAGTCCTTGGTGGTCGTCCCCGTCGTCACGACGGGGCTCCATTGCGCGCGATCGATCCCTGCGTGAATCCGCGGAGGCCGACAGGTCGTCCCCGTCGTCACGACGGGGCTCCATTGCGGCTCCGTCAAGAATCAGGTCATCCCATGCGTGAACTTCGTCGTCCCCGTCGTCACGACGGGGCTCCATTGCGGCCAGGCAGCGAGGGTCCAGTGATGCGCGAGTTCTAGTCGTCCCCGTCGTCACGACGGGGCTCCATTGCGGCGGCACGTCGATCACCCCGTCGCGTCCGCAGGTGGAGTTGTCGTCCCCGTCGTCACGACGGGGCTCCATTGCGGCCACACCTCCGGCTCAACCATCGCCTGGACTGGCGCGCTCGTCGTCCCCGTCGTCACGACGGGGCTCCATTGCGGCTGGCGTGGGCCGATGACCGCGACCTCGAACGACGCGGGTCGTCCCCGTCGTCACGACGGGGCTCCATTGCGGCGTCTACCTGTCGGCGCAGAACCAGGGCGGCGGGGAGGTCGTCCCCGTCGTCACGACGGGGCTCCATTGCGGCAGATCGACATCGAGGTATTCGATGAGGCCCAGATCGTCGTCCCCGTCGTCACGACGGGGCTCCATTGCGGCCCGATCAGCATGTCCGTGATCGTGGGATCGGATGAGGTCGTCCCCGTCGTCACGACGGGGCTCCATTGCGGCGTCGCGTGCTTGTGCGCTGGTGAGCATGGCGCCGGTCGTCCCCGTCGTCACGACGGGGCTCCATTGCGGCTCGGCGATCATCGTCCACGCCACCCGCCCGACCGGAGCGTCGTCCCCGTCGTCACGACGGGGCTCCATTGCGGCCTGATGAGGCGCACCCACACCCTCCCGTCGTCGTACCGGTCGTCCCCGTCGTCACGACGGGGCTCCATTGCGGCGCGATCAGTGACCCCGGCGCGATCACGCCACGCGACGTGTCGTCCCCGTCGTCACGACGGGGCTCCATTGCGGCAGGAGGACGGGCGACTTACGCGTCTTCGTGTCCGGCCGTCGTCCCCGTCGTCACGACGGGGCTCCATTGCGGCGAGACGGTCATCAACGTGCCCGGCATGGCGGTGACCGGTCGTCCCCGTCGTCACGACGGGGCTCCTTTGCGGCTGCAGTTCGCCACCATCCCGCAACCAAGCCTCGCTCACGTCGTCCCCGTCGTCACGACGGGGCTCCATTGCGGCCCGTTGGAGCCGCCCCCGTAGAAGACGGCTAGAGCCTGGTCGTCCCCGTCGTCACGACGGGGCTCCATTGCGGCTGCTGAGCCGCCGAAGCCCCGACCTTGCCCGTGAAGGTCGTCCCCGTCGTCACGACGGGGCTCCATTGCGGCGTCTCAAGCAACTTGAAGGTGTAGGAGAGTTTGCCGTGTCGTCCCCGTCGTCACGACGGGGCTCCATTGCGGCGAGTAGCTGACCTCGATGGTGGACTGGTGGATCTCGTCGTCCCCGTCGTCACGACGGGGCTCCATTGCGGCAAGGAGGACTCGGTTGGGTCCTCCATCGAGGTGCAGGGGTCGTCCCCGTCGTCACGACGGGGCTCCATTGCGGCCGGGTCGAGGCGGGCTTGCCGTGAGTGAGGTCACGTGGGGTCGTCCCCGTCGTCACGACGGGGCTCCATTGCGGCTCTCGAACCCAGTCCAGACCCGTTTTCTCGTCTCGGGTCGTCCCCGTCGTCACGACGGGGCTCCATTGCGGCCTCGATAGGCGGTCGCGGACGCTCTCGGGCATCCCGGTCGTCCCCGTCGTCACGACGGGGCTCCATTGCGGCATAGTCATCATGCTCGCCGCCCTCGCCGTCCTCTCCAGTCGTCCCCGTCGTCACGACGGGGCTCCATTGCGGCAATCCTTGCGGATGAAGATGTAGCGCCCCGACAGGTCGTCGTCCCCGTCGTCACGACGGGGCTCCATTGCGGCACCACCTCCACCACCTTCGAGAGCGCACGGCCCTAGTCGTCCCCGTCGTCACGACGGGGCTCCATTGCGGCAAGGCAGACCCCACCCTCGGCGGCGTCAACGGGTTCGCGTCGTCCCCGTCGTCACGACGGGGCTCCATTGCGGCGCGGCGGACTCGGCGGGGGCGAGTTGGTCGTAGAGGTAGGTCGTCCCCGTCGTCACGACGGGGCTCCATTGCGGCAATGTCGACGAGTGGCTGGCCGGCGCCTCCCGCGTCACGTCGTCCCCGTCGTCACGACGGGGCTCCATTGCGGCTCCACAGGTCCCGTGGCGCCAGCGATGAGGGTCGGGTGTCGTCCCCGTCGTCACGACGGGGCTCCATTGCGGCCCCTCTGGCGCTCCAACGAACTCGCGAAGGACGCGCGGGTCGTCCCCGTCGTCACGACGGGGCTCCATTGCGGCCTCACCAACGCCGGCGCCTACCCGGCCGCCATCACCCGTCGTCCCCGTCGTCACGACGGGGCTCCATTGCGGCTTGCCGGTGTCCTTGACCTTGGCGACGAGGTCGCGCAGGTCGTCCCCGTCGTCACGACGGGGCTCCATTGCGGCTTCAGCGACAACCCTGGCACCCTGCTGCCCACTGTGGTCGTCCCCGTCGTCACGACGGGGCTCCATTGCGGCGAGGGCGAGCGCGAGCTCGTGGACTTCGTCCGGGACGGGTCGTCCCCGTCATCACGACGGGGCTCCATCGCGGCCGTATTCGACGTGCGCGGCATACTCCACGTTGCTCCCCGGTCGTCCCCGTCGTCACGACGGGGCTCCATTGCGGCCCGACCATCCGCCGCGAGGGCGGATGGGCCCTCGAGTCGTCTCCGTCGTCACGACGGGGCTCCATTGGGGCCAGAGTTCACGGGGATCTGTGGCTCGCAGCGCGTAGGTCGTCCCCGTCGTCACGACGGGACTCCATTGCGGCGTTAATCGCCGAGAGGGTCGGCGAATGGGCCCAAGGGTTCGTCCCCGTCGTCACGACGGGGGCTCCGCCGGAGGTACATTCGTGTATGTCTTCGGCTACCAACCCATTGCGGAGGGCGTGCGCGTGTTCTTTGCCTACTAAGGGCGAGCCGGGCCCCCTCGGTAAGCGGGTGTCCCGTGGTTGCGTGGGATGGCTGTTAGTTGCCCTATTGGTGGCGTGTGGCACGCCAGGAAACCCGGATGTGGTTGAGGGATCGTCACTTCTTCACGGCGACAGTGTCCCTCGCGTCACGCTCACGAGGGTGGCG
>Ga0116179_1002469_pt1 | contig 13262 bp, 13 predicted proteins | sample AD_UKC071_MetaG_FD_89751 | JGI IMG/M metagenome (GOLD analysis project Ga0116179, IMG submission 89751) | Active sludge microbial communities of municipal wastewater-treating anaerobic digesters from USA - AD_UKC071_MetaG | ecosystem: Engineered > Bioreactor > Anaerobic > Digestate | place: USA...
CAGCGGCGGTGTTGGGCTCAAACCAGTTCCAGCAGCGGCGGATGTTGGCGAAGGTGGCCTGATCGGGGTAGAGCACCGCAAAGCCCTCGCGCGCCGCGATGGCGTTCATGCGGGTGCCCCGCTCAAATTCCTCCGCCGTCTCGCGGCAGCCATGAATCATCATCACCAGCGGCATGGCGCCGGCGTCCGCCGCGCGCGGCGGCACGTAGAGGCGATAAGCCCGCTCGGGCGGCAGCAGCAGCCACGGCGCGGTGGCGCCATCGCTGCTGCGCGCGGTGCCTGTTACGGTGCGGGCATCGGCAAGCGGTGGCGGCGCAGCGGGGGTGACGGTTTCGGCGTGCTGGTGTTGATGGTGCGCAGGTGGCGCAGCAGGTGCAGCCTGTGGTGGATGTGCAGGCGTTGCATGTGGCGGATGCGCTGGTGCTGCGTGGTGTGCTGCGTGCGGCGCGGCGTCGGCGTGTGCGGCGGGCAGATCAGCAGCGGGTGGCGCAGCGTCTTGCTGCGGCGCTGGCGTGGCCGCATCCGATGGACGCCGCCGCTCGAACATCGCGCGCAGCCGCGCACGAAAGCGGTGCAACCGGGTGCCGGTGTGCGGTGCAGTTGGTGCGGGCGCGGGCGTCTTGTTGGCCACGGACTTACATTGCAGCTAAGGTTGGCAAACAGTCTAGCCCGTTCATCTGTCATCGCTGTGTCGGACAACGGCGCATTCGTGGTGATTGCCGGCGTTATCCGCCGCCGCGATGCCGGACATCGCATCCGCCGATATTTGATTGCGAATTTCGCGCATATCATCGCCGCATGACGTTTACTGCCATTCGCTCCGCGCTGCTGCACTGCCTGCGCGACCCCGGCCTTGCTGGCGACGCCAGTGCCATCGAATACCTGCCTGACGCCATTACCGTGATGCGCGATGGCCGTGTGCATGCCGTGGGGGCGGCCGATGCGCTGCTGCCCACGCTCGGCGCCGATGTGCGCATGGACGACCAGCGCGGGCGCATGCTGGCGCCCGGTTTTGTGGACACCCACGTGCACTACCCGCAGGTGGACGTGATCGCCAGCTACGGCACGCAACTGCTTGACTGGCTGAACCGCTACACCTTTCCGGCCGAGCTGGCGTTTGCCGAGCGTGCGCATGCTGATGTGGCGGCCAACTTTTTTCTCGACCGCGTGCTGGAGAACGGCACCACCACGGCCGCCGTGTTCTGTACGGTGCACCCGCAATCGGTGGACGCATTCTTCACCGCCAGCGAAGCGCGCGGCTTGGGCATGATCGCCGGCAAATGCCTGATGGACCGGCACGCGCCGGAGGGCCTGACCGACACCGCCGACACCGGCTATCGCGACAGCAAGGCGCTGATCGAGCGCTGGCACGGCCACGCCCGCTCGCGCTATGCCATCACGCCGCGCTTTGCGCCCACATCCACGTTGCCGCAGATGCAGGCGATGGGGCGGCTTGCGCGCGAGCACCCGGATGTCTACATCCAGTCGCACGTCGCCGAAAACCGCGCCGAGATCGCGTGGGTGAACGAGCTGTTCCCCGGCCATCGCAGCTATCTGGATGTGTACGACCATTACGGCCTGCTGCGCGACCGCGCTATCTACGCGCACTGCATCCACCTCGACGATGCCGACCGCGCGCGGATGACCGCAGCCGGGGCCACACCATCGTTCTGCCCAACGTCGAACCTGTTCATCGGCAGCGGCCTCTACAACCTGCAGCAGGCGCTCGCGGCGGGCAATGCGGTGAGCGTGGGCACCGATATAGGCGGCGGCACCAGTTACTCAATGCTGCGCACGCTGGGCGAGGCGTACAAGGTGCAGCAACTGCTCGGCACTTCGCTATCGCCCGCCTATGCGCTCTACCTGGCCACACTCGGCGGCGCCCGCGCGCTCTCGCTCGACGATGAGATTGGCAGCATCATGCCGGGCAAGTTCGCCGATTTTGCGCTGCTCGACCCGGCTGCAACGCCGCTGCTCGCGCGCCGCACAGCATTGCGCGACGATCCGCTCGACACCTTCTTCGCGCTGATGACGCTCGGCGACGACCGCGCCATCGCGGTCACCTACGCCAGCGGGCGCTGCGTGCACCGGCGCGCGATGCCGGGCAAATGATGGGGAGCGCTATTGTCGTCGCCGTGGGAGCGGGCTTGCCCGCGACAGGTGGCGATTCGCGGGCGAGCCCGCTCCCACAGCTGCTGTTTCATCGCGCCTCAACAGCACTTACCTGTTGCGCCCCATCGGCATAATCACCCGATGCAGCACTTGTCGTTCGCAGCCGCGCTGGGCGCGCTGATCAATGCCACCGTCTGGGGGCTTTCCTGGTATCCGTTGAAGTGGCTGGCGGCGCGGGGCATCCCGCCGCTGTGGGCGACGTGGTTTATCTTCGGCGCCTGCGCGCTGGCAGTGCTCGCGGCGCGTCCGGCGGCCGCCCGGTTGCTGTGGCAACACCGTGCATCGCTGGGCTGGCTGGTGCTGGCGTCGGGCATGACCAATGCCTGCTTCAACACCGCGCTGGCCACGGGCGACGTGGTGCGCTCGGTGCTGCTGTTTTATTTGATGCCGGTGTGGGTGGTGTTGCTTGCGCGCTGGCTGCTGGCAGAGCGCATTACGCTATCCGCCCTCGGCCGTAACGCGCTGGCGCTGATTGGCGCGGCGCTGGTGCTGGGCGAGGGCAAGCTGCAGGTGCCGGTGCCCGATTCGTGGCCCGATTGGCTGGCCATCGCGGCGGGCTTCTTCTTCGGGCTCAACAATGTGATTTTGCGCAAGCATGCCGAGACGCCGGAGGAAGGGCGCGCCTTTGCCATGTTCATCGGCGCCGTGATCATCGCGCCGCTGGTCATCGCCGGGCTTGCGCTGGCCGGGCGCCCGCTCACGCTGGCGCCCGAGCCGGTGGCCTGGCTCGGCGTGGCCATCTTCACAGCGCTGGTGTTGGTGGGTAATCTTGCGTTGCAGTATGGTGCGTCGCGGTTGCCGGCCAATGTGCTGTCTGTGCTGATGCTGGCCGAGATTCTGGTGGCCACGCTCAGTTCGTGGCTGGCAGGCGCCGCGACCATTACGCAAAGCACGTTGATCGGTGGAGCGTTTATCGTGTGTGCCAGCCTGCTCGCCATCTTTTCCGGAAAATCAACCGCCCATGATTCCTGATCTGCCCATTGAAGAGCTTGCCCGTCGCTACAACAACGGCGCCGCCGTGCCGGACTGGCAGCAGACACTGCTGCCGCGCTGGCAGCGCGAGAGCGAGCGCGTGCGAGATACCGCTGGCGGTTACCGCGACGTGGTGTATGGCCCGCACGAGCGCAACCGGCTGGACGTGTTCACGCCGGCTGGCGCACCGCCGCCGCATGGCTGGCCAACGCTGGTTTTCATCCACGGCGGTTACTGGCAGCGGCTCTACAAGGATGACTGGAGCGTGATCGCGGCGCCGTTCATCGCCAACGGCATGGCGGCGGTGATCCTTGGCTACACGCTGTGTCCGCAAACCACGATTCGCGGCATCGCCGACGAGATTGAGACGGCGATCAGCTATGTGTGGAAGGCGGCCGGTGGGCTCTCGGTCAATCGCGATCGACTAGCGCTGGCGGGGCACTCTGCTGGCGGTCACCTCACGGCGTGGTGCATGACGACCGACTGGGCGGTACGCGGATTGCCGGTCACGCCGTTCGTTGCTGCCACGGCGATCAGCGGCCTCTTCGACCTGGAACCGCTGGTGCCGATCTACCTGAACGAGGCGCTGATGCTCGACAACGCTGAAGCGCTGGCGATGAGCCCGGCGTATCGCCAGCGCCGCGTTGACTGCGAGTTCACCGCAGCGGTCGGTGGTGGCGAACTGGAAGAATTTCACCGTCAGAACGCATTGATCGGCGCCGCATGGCAGGGCGTGCGCGAGTGGACGCTACCAGGCCACAACCATTTCAGCATCGTTGACCAGCTCACTCACGAAGACACGGCGCTATTCGCGCACGTTGCGCAAGCCTTGCGTTAGCCAGCGGCGCACCACACAGCCGTAGCCTCGATGCAGTGAAACGGAATCGAGGCATTTGTTAATCGAACCACCGATGCCCGCGATTCCACTTCGTTGCATCGAGGCTACGTGACTGCGTTGGCCAATCAACTTTTTAGCGAAACCCGCATTCGAATTGGGCTCATCGGGCCAAAAGTCCAATAATCGACTTTTCGCCTATTGCGGCGAAAAGCCCAGCGCCGACGAGCTTTTCGTACTAAAGCCAATGGTGCCGGCGATCACTCGCCAGCGTTACGAAGCAGCGTCGCGCCGATCGCGAATCGCTGCGATGCGGGCATCACGAACCTCCGCCGCAATGCGTTCCGGCTTTCCCGCTGCCACCAGCTGCGCGGCGATCGCACCGGCATCCACCGACTGCATCGCGGCCAGCGCCGCCATCGCGTCTGCCCTCGCGACGAACGGCTCGCCCGCGCTCTCCGGCAGCCCCACCGCGCGTCGCGACGATTTGTCGGCCTCGCAGGCATCAAGCATGTGCACAAAGCGCTCGGGCCGACGGATGGCGTCGCAGCGCATCAGCACGTCGTGCACCGTCGCCGGCCGCATGTCTTTCAGTTTGCCGAGATTGCCGTGTTCGGCCGCCACTGCCCGCGCCAGCTCGGCCACCTCGCGCTGCACGCGCCAGCGCGCGCTGAGCGCATCCACCAGCTTCGCGCTGCGCGCCTCATGCGCGTGGTGCGCGGGCAGGATGTCGGCCGGCGTCAGCCCCTTGCCGAGATCATGGGTCAGTGCGGCGTAGCGCGTCGCCAGCGGCCAGCCACGGTTGGCGGCGTAGTCGATCACCTGCATGATGTGAATGCCGGTGTCGATTTCCGGGTGATAGATCGCTTTCTGCGGCACACCCCACAGGCGGTCCAGCTCCGGCGCCAGCACCGCCAGCGCGCCGCAATCGCGCAGCACGCCGAACATGCGCGACGGCTGCGCTTCCATCAAGCCGCGCGACAGCTCCTGCCACACCCGCTCGGCGACCAGCTCGCGAATCTCGCCTTCATCGACCAATTGCCGGCACAGCGCCATCGTCTCCGGCGCCACGCTGAATTCGGTGAAGCGCGCCGCGAAACGCGCCAGCCGCAGCACGCGCAGCGGGTCTTCGGGGAAGGCTTCGCTGACATGCCGCAGCGTTTTCGATGCGATGTCACGGGCGCCGCCATACGGGTCAACCAGTTGGCCATTCTCATCCAGCGCCATCGCATTGATGGTCAGGTCGCGACGGTGCAGATCGTCTTCCAGCGTCACATCGGGCGCGGCGTGAAAGGCAAAGCCGGTGTAGCCGCGACCGCTCTTGCGTTCGGTGCGGGCGAGGGCGTATTCCTCCTTCGTCTGCGGATGCAGGAAGACGGGAAAGTCCTTGCCAACCGGCTGATAGCCCGATGCCAGCATCTGCTCGGGCGTCGCGCCGACGACGACATAGTCACGGTCCGATGCTGGCAGTCCAAGCAGCCTGTCACGCACCGAGCCGCCGACGAGATAAATCTTCATCCGCCAATTATCAATCGCAGCAACATTTGTTGTCGGCCGAGTATTCCTCCCCTATAGTCAGCGCCTCGTTGCCAACCCAGGGAGTGAACATGACCGCAGCCGTTGCCATGGTGCCCTACGACCCGAAAGCGGCCGTGTTCTGGTCGAATCTCGTGGAGGCGGCGTACAGCACCTTCTACAACAACCCGGGCAATCCGAACCCGCAGCCGCCGGCCTTCCCGCCAGGCTGGACCTACGTGGCCACCCTGCAGGTGGACCTGCAACTGCTCGGCACCTACTACTTCATCGGCTGGATCCTGCGTGGCAGCAGTGGCCAGTACGCCATCGTCTACCTCGGCACCGAAGACCTCGAATGGTTCTACGATGGTGACGCGTTCATGACCCCGCATCCGCTCGGCGGTAACGTTGAGGCGGGCATGTACGACATGTATGGCTCACTGAGCATGACGACACCCACGCAACCGGCGCGGGTGCCGTTCAGCAAATTCCTCGCCACGCTCGATACCTCGAAGCCGATCATGCTCACCGGCCACAGTCTGGGCGGTGCGTTGACCACCTACACTGCGGCAGACATTGCCTTGCTGCCCACGCCACCGGCCGCTGCGAACCTGCAGATTTACAGCATCGCCTCGCCGCGCGTTGGCGACCAGAGCTTCGTGAACGCCTTCAACGCGAAGGTGATCAACAACTTCCGCATCTACAACATCCGCGATTACGTGCCCACACTGCCGCCGGAAGACCTGGGCTACGTGCATGTGAACACTGCCCTGCCGCAGCCGGAGCTGGACTCGTGGCAATACCCGATCTATCACGGCTGGGATCCGGTCAAAGCGGCCGGGTGCTATCACAGCCACGCCGGCTACAACTACATGCTCACGGCGCTGGCCGGCATGACGCCGAACACCGGCGAGCTGGGCAGTTGCTACGCGCCGCAGGCACGCAGCACCAGCGTGCAGTTCACGCGCGCGTAACGGTCACCTGCGAGGCGGCGGATCAAGCCGTCAGCGCGGTCTCCGCAAACAGGTAGGGTTCGATGTTGGCCATCGTGCGATCAACGTAGTCGTCCTTTTCGCCGACCGGGGCGACGTAGTGGATCGCCGCACGCGCGGCTTCCACACCTTCGCTGCGGGCAATGATCCACGCGGCGAGATAGGACGACGCAAGGCAGCCGCCCGCCGTGGCGACATTGCCTTGCGCGAAGAACGGCTGGTTTAGCACCTCAACGCCTGCTTCGATCACCCACGGTTTGGTGGTGAGATCGGTGCACGCGGGCACGGCGCCGAGCAACCCGAGCTTGGCCAGTAGCAGGGTGCCGGAGCATTGGGCGGCGATCAGTTGCCGCGCTGGATCGAGGCGGATGCGCGCCATCAGCGCCGGATCGGCTGCGACGTCACGTGTCTTCATGCCGCTGCCGATGATGACTGCATCGGCGTTCGCCGCGTCTTCCAGCGTCGTCTGGGCACGTACCGTGACGCCGTTCATCGAGGTGACCTCCGGCGCCGGGCAGGCGAGGCGGACGTTCCAGCCGGCGCGCTTGACGCGGTTGAGGATGCCGAGCGCTATCAGCGAATCCAGCTCGTTGAAGCCGTCGAAGGTGAGGATGGCGATGTTCATTCTGTGATTCTGCGGTGGCGAGTAATCGCGCGCTACGGGTCAGGCAAAAACGGCATGAATCGTGCACTACGACTGCACGATCTTGATGTCCGAAAACGGCGAATGATGGCAAGGTCGCGGCGCTAAACTGCCACCATGCAATTCGGACATCTCACCGCACAGGCCTGCTATCAGGCGATGAAGGCGCATGACGCGCGTTTCGACGGGCGCTTTTTTGTTGGCGTTTCGTCGACCCGCATTTATTGCCGGCCGATCTGCCGCGTGCGCATGCCGCAGCAGAAGAATTGCACGTTTCATCCGAGTGCTGCGGCAGCGGAGGCAGCAGGCTTCCGGCCCTGCCTGAAGTGCCGTCCCGAACTGGCACCGGGGTTCGCAGCGACCGAGGCGAGCGCGAAGCTGGCAAGGACCGCAGCGCGCCTGATCGAGGATGGTGTAGCGAACGACATTGATCTCAGACAGATCGCGCACCGCATCGGCGTAACAGACCGTCATCTGCGCCGCATTTTTTCCGACGAGTTTGGTGTGTCACCCGTGCAATACGCGCAGACGCATCGCCTGCTGCTGGCCAAGCGCCTGCTGACCGATACCGCACTGCCGGTGGTTGATGTGGCCTTCGCCAGCGGCTTCTCCAGCGTGCGACGCATGAACACTTTGTTCGCCGAGCGCTACGGCTTCAGCCCGACGCGCCTGCGCAAGGAAGGCCGCAGCGAGGACATGGTAGATAGCGACGCCCTCACCTTTGTGCTGCCGTATCGCCCGCCGTATGACTGGTCGCGGCTGCTGGCTTTTTTTGCGATGCGCGCGATCCCTGGCGTCGAGTCGATTGACGGGGACGGTGGTGGCGCCTATCGGCGCGTCATTCGCGTCAATCGCCAGCATGCCGATAGTGATGACGATGCGGTCACTTCGGGCTGGCTGGAAGTGACGCACCTGCCGCGCCGCAATGCGCTGCAGCTGCGCTTTTCGGCGGTACTGGCGAAGTCCTCGCAGCAAGTGCTGTCGCGCACCAAGCAGGTGTTCGACGTGGCGGCTGATCCGGCGGAGATCGCCGTCGCGCTCGGTGCGCTGGCCGATGGCGCGGATGGCCTGCGACTACCGGGCGCGTTCGACGGTTTTGAGCTGGCGATGCGTGCGATCCTCGGCCAGCAGGTCACGGTGAAGGCGGCCCGCACGCTGGCCACGCGCTTCGTTGATGCCTTTGGGGAACCGGTGACCAGCCCGTTTGCTTCGTTGACGCGTGCGTTCCCGCTGCCGTCACGTGTGGCGCAACTCACGCGTGATGACATCGGTCGTCTCGGCATCGTCGGCGCTCGTGCTGAAGCGATGATCGCAATTGCTCGCGCCGTCAGCAATGGTGAGTTGCAGCTTGGCGGCGGCGCCGATCCGGCGCAAACCATCGCGGCACTGTGCGCGATCAAGGGTATCGGCCCGTGGACAGCGCACTACATCGCAATGCGGGCGCTGGCCTGGCCGGACGCCTGGCCGCCGCAGGACGTGGCGCTGCTCAACGCCATGAATTTGCCCAACACCGCAAAGGGCCAGCGCGAGGCCGACGCCATTGCCGAAGCATGGCGACCGTGGCGCAGCTACGCGGTGCTGCACACCTGGCGGCGGCTGGAAAAGCCTTCCGCTGAAACATCAAAGGAACCCCAATCATGACGACCTACTACTCGCTGCACAACTCGCCGATGGCGAACTGCTCATGATGTCCGACGGCAAAGCACTGACCGACCTGCACATGACGGCGGGCAAATACGTGCCCGAGGCCCACAAGGATTGGGTACGCGATGACGCGCTGCCGGTGTTCGCGCTGGCGCGGAAGGAACTTGATGCCTACTTCGCCGGCACCCTGCGTGCATTCACGGTGCCGCTGGCGCCGAAAGGCACTGATTTCCAGAAGCGCGTGTGGACAGCGCTGACCAAAATACCGTTCGGTGAAACGCGTACCTATGGCCAGCAGGCTGCGATGATCGGCCAGCCCGCCGCCGTGCGCGCGGTCGGCGCGGCGAATGGCAAAAACCCGATCGGCATCATCGTGCCCTGCCACCGTGTGATCGGTGCGAATGGCACGCTCACCGGGTACGCGGGCGGACTGCACAACAAGGAGCTGCTGCTCAAGCTGGAAGGCATTCTGTGAGTCGCAGCGACGCCATCGACTTTCTGCTGCTCTCGGCCATCTGGGGTGCATCGTTCCTGTTCATGCGGGTGGCCGTGCCGGAGTTCGGGCCGTTCGCGCTGATCGGTTTGCGCTCGGGACTCGCGGCCCTATGCCTGTGGCCGCTGCTGCTTGCGCGCGGTCGCGAAACCGGGTGGGGTCCGGTGCGCACGCATCTGCGCGAGCTGACGGTCGTTGGTGTTGTCAATGCGTTGATTCCGTTTACGCTGTTTGCCTATGCCGCGCTGTCACTGACGGCGGGGTTTACTGCGCTGATCAACGCCTCCACACCGCTGTGGACGGCGCTGGTCGGCGTGTTGTGGTTGCGGTCCGGGCTGAGCCGCGCGCAATGGTGCGGGCTGGCACTGGGTGTGCTCGGCATGGTGATCCTGACCTGGGGCAAGGTGGATTTCAAACCCGGTGGCTCCGGCCTCGCCGTCGTTGCCGGCCTGATCGCCACGCTGGCGTACGGAATTTCCACCCATTACACCAAGCGCAAGCTGGCCGCCGTCTCTCCGTTGGGCGTCGCCGCTGGCAGCCAGACGACTGGCGCACTGATGTTGCTACCCCTGGCCGTGATCTATTGGCCTGCCGCTTCGCCATCACTCAAGGCGTGGATCGCCGCTATCCTGCTCGCGGTGCTGGCGACTGCTTTCGCGCTGATCCTTTATTTCAGGCTCATTTCCCGAGTTGGTGGGCAGAAAGCTTCGACGGTCACCTTCCTGATCCCGGTGTTCGCCATTGGCTGGGGCGCAGCACTGCTGGGCGAGGGCGTGACCGGCCCAATGCTGGCGGGCGGCGCCGTTGTGTTGCTGGGAACCGCGCTAACGCTGGGTATCCTGCGTTTGCCGGGGACAAACCGGGAAGATTTGGGAAAAGCCGCACAAAAGCTATAATTCAAGGCTTTTTCGCAAATTCATGCGTAGTGGCGACGTGCTGTTTCGGCCCGGTTTTCCGGCCGGCAGCGGTGAGCCGTCACAGAAATCGCCCATACCACTATGAAACGTACATTCCAGCCTTCCGTTATCCGCCGCAAGCGCAACCACGGCTTCCGCGCCCGCATGAGCACCAAGGGCGGTCGCCGCGTGATCTCCGCGCGTCGCGCCAAGGGCCGCGCTGTCCTGTCGGCCTAAGACCGCAGCCACAGCAAGCCCTCATTGCAAGTTCCGTTGTGGACGCGCTCGCGGGAGCAGCCTTTCCGCGTGCAGCCCGGCTTCTTGAGCCGGATGATTTCGTTCGCGCGCTGAAAACACGCGCCCAGCGCGGGCGCTATCTCTGGGTCTACCGGCGAACCGATGGCACAAGCCCCGGTGGCGAAGCTATTGCCGCTGCGACCAGCATCGCGCCGCCGCCCGTGCGGCCACGCCTCGGCATGATGATCGGCAAGAAGAACGCGCGCACGTCCGTGCTGCGCAATGCCGTCAAGCGCCGCATCCGCGAGCAGTTTCGCCAGCGTCAGTCCGGTTTGCCGCCGTCGCAATACGTTGTCCGCTTGAGTGCATCAGTTTCGGCCAAAGATGTACAGGCAATCATTGCAGAGTGGACGGCGGCACTTGATCACGACATCCGTAAGCATGCCCGCACCCAGGCGCCCGCTGGCAACGCGCCTGCAGAGGTGCGCCCGTGACTGAGGACGCCAGCAACCGCAGCCCCGGTCGTGTGCTTGCGCTCGGCCTGATCAAGGCCTACCAGTACGGCGTGCGCCCCATGCTGGGCCCGCGCTGCCGCTTCTTTCCCAGTTGCTCCGAATACACCGCCGAGGCGATTGCCGAATACGGCGTGCTTCGCGGCAGCGCCCTCGGCGCTCGCCGGCTCGCGAAGTGCCACCCGTGGCACGCAGGCGGGTATGACCCGGTGCCGCCGCGCGATGGCAAATTTGCCACTGCCACTGCGGTAGTCGGCGATGCCTCCCCTTTACCGAATTCCAACCCCTAACTGAAAGCCCACGATGGACTTCCAGCGTCTGATCCTGTTCGTCATCTTCGCCATGTCCGGCGTCTTCCTGTTCCAGGCCTGGCAGAAAGAGAACGCACCGCCGAAGCCGGTAGCGCCGATCACCGCACCGGCCGACGCCAAGAGCGATGTGCCGGCCGCGCCGGCTGCAGCCACCAGCGCCAACGGGTCAGTGCCCACCGCCGCGCCGGCAGCCGCCGCCAGCGGCGCTGTACCGTCTGCTGCCAACGCAGCCGCACCGGCGGCGACGGCAGGCGAAGTGTTCACCGTCAAGACCGATCTGTTTGAAGCGAAGATCAACACGCTGGGCGGCGTGATTGAGGAAGTCGCGCTGAAAGAGCATCGCGACGCGGCCGACAAGTCGAAACCGTATCTGGTGCTGCAGAAGAACAAGGACCGCACTCACGTTGCGCAATCCGGGCTGATCGGCGCCGGTCTGCCCAACCACACCACGGTTTACAGCAAGGTCAGCAGCAATACTGATCTTGGCAGCGCCGAGTCGCTCGAAGTGCGCCTGTCGGCGCCGATTGCCAGCGGCGGCAAAGCTGATCTGGTCTACACCTTCAAGCGCGGCAGCTACGTGGTTGACGTGACCTACGACATCACCAATGGCGGTAGCGCTGCGCTGAGTCCGGCGGCTTACTTCCATCTGCACCGCGACACCAAGGTCACCGGCAGCGAGAACGGCATGGTCGGCATCTTCCACGGCCCGGCGGTCTACACCGAGCAGGACAAGTACAAGAAGGTCGACTTCAAGGACATCGAAAAGGGCAAGAAAGGCCTCTACACCGCTGCCGCCGACAATGGCTGGGTTGGCATGGTCGAGCACTACTTCGTGAATGCCTGGCTGCCCAAGGCTGGCAGCAAGCGCGAGTACTACACCACCAAGGAAGACGGCGATCTCTACCGCGCTGGTCTGAAAACGCCAGTCGGCGACATCGCGGCTGGCGCTACCGGCAAGATCAGCGTGCCCCTCTACATGGGGCCGCAGGAGCAGGATCGCCTGAAGGCCGCAGCCACCGGGCTCGACCTGGTGGTGGACTACGGCATGTTCACCTTCATCGCAGCACCCATGTTCTGGCTGCTGCGCTGGTTCCACAGCATGGTGGCCAACTGGGGCTGGGCGATTGTGTTGCTCACCATCCTGATCAAGGGCGTCTTCTACCCGCTCAACGCTGCCGCAGGCCGCAGCATGGGCAAGATGAAGCTGGTCGGCCCCAAGATGAAAGAGCTGCAGACCCGCTACGCCGATGATCGCGTCAAGCTCAATCAGGCGATGATGGAGCTCTACAAGAAAGAGAAGATCAACCCGCTCGGCGGCTGTCTGCCGATCGTGATCCAGATCCCCGTGTTCATTGCGCTCTACTGGGTGCTGATCGCGGCGGTTGAGCTGCGTCACGCGCCGTGGATCGGCTGGATCAAGGATCTTTCGGGCCCGGATCCCTTCTTCGTGCTGCCGGCGCTCTACGCCATCACCGCGTTCGCGCAATCCAAGCTGCAGCCACCGGCACCGGGCATGGACCCGATCCAGCAGAAGGTATTGCAGTACATGCCGGTTGCCTTTGCCGTGATGTTCGTGTTCTTCCCGGCCGGTCTGGTGCTTTACTGGACAGTCTCGAACCTGCTGCAAATCGCGCAACAGTGGCAGATCAACCGCATGCTGGAGCGTGACAACGCCGCCGCTGCAGCGGCCGCCAAGCGCTAGGCGCTTCGCGATGACGAGTGACGAATGAGCAATGACGAAGTGGGCGCGCGCGCCGGTGGCGGCGCTCCGCCTGTGCAGTCTTCGTCAAACTCCGCGTCACTCGCCCGTCATTCGTCATCCGTCACTCGTCATTCGCTGCCAGGCAGCGAAACCATCGTCGCCATCGCCACGCCGCCCGGTCGCGGTGGTGTGGGGATCGTGCGGGTGTCAGGCAAGTCGCTCGCCGCGATGGCGGCGGTCATCTGCGGCAAGTCACTCACGCAGCGCCTCGCACAACACACGCGCTTCCGCGACGCAGCTGACGAGGTCATCGACGATGGCATCGCGCTCTTCTTTGC
>Ga0116179_1002480_pt1 | contig 13227 bp, 10 predicted proteins | sample AD_UKC071_MetaG_FD_89751 | JGI IMG/M metagenome (GOLD analysis project Ga0116179, IMG submission 89751) | Active sludge microbial communities of municipal wastewater-treating anaerobic digesters from USA - AD_UKC071_MetaG | ecosystem: Engineered > Bioreactor > Anaerobic > Digestate | place: USA...
CGGTCACTATTTTAATGCCGTTGTTTTCAAACACCTGGTCGGTCGGTTTGGATGCATTGTCGAAGTCGATTTTATAGCTCAGGCCCGAGCAGCCACCGCCCACTACCGATACGCGCACAAAGTAACCTTTGTCGCCGTCGGCATCCACTTCTTTAATCAATTTGTTTACCCGCTCGCTTGCTTTGTCACTTATATAAATCATACAAAAAGATTTAATGAACGTAAGTTGTTGACGGTTTCAGTTACCGCCTGGATGGTATAGTCAATGTCTTCTTCGGTGGTAAATCGACCCAACGAAAAACGGATCGATGCATGTGCGCGTTCATCAGACAGGCCCATTGCCTTCAATACATACGAAGGTGCCAGCGATGCCGATGTACAAGCCGAGCCTGCAGCCACCGCAATGTTTTTGGTAAAGCCCAGCAGCAATGATTTGCCTTCCACCTGGCCGAACGACAAATTAGATACTTGTGGCAGTCGATCGCTTGTATCACCGTTTACCATTACATCATCGAGTGCCAGGAGCGACTGCTCCAATCGATCGCGCAGTTTACGCAATCGCTGCCCCTCTGCTTCCAGCTCCAGCCGGCAGCAGTCGGCCGCTTTGCCCAGCCCCACAATACCCGGCACGTTGAGCGTGCCCGATCGCATGCCGCGTTCCTGTCCGCCGCCATCCATTTGCGCGATGAGTTTCACGCGCGGGTTTCGACGCCGCACATACAATGCACCAACGCCCTTGGGGCCGTATATTTTATGGGCCGATAAAGCCAGCAAATCGATCTCATCTGGAAGCACCTGCACCGGAATTTTTCCCACGGCCTGGGTGGCATCGGAGAAAAAAATTACGCCGTGTTTTTTGGCGATGGCGCCGATGGCCTGCACCGGAAAAATGGTACCGGTCTCATTGTTAGCGTACATCAATGCGATCAGGATGGTGGTCGGTCTTATCGCGGCTTCGAGGGCGGCGAGGTCAATTTGTCCGCGGTGATCTACACCGAGATAAGTGATTTCCGCCCCTAATTTTTCCAAATGCGCACAGGTATCCAGCACAGCCTTGTGCTCCGTTACACAGGTGATGAGGTGGTTGCCTTTGCCGGCATAGGATTCGAACACGCCCTTGAAGGCCAGGTTATCGCTTTCCGTAGCGCCTGCGGTAAAAATAATTTCAGCGGGGTCGGCGCCGATCAGTTTCGCCACTTGCTCGCGGGCGATTTCGACGCTTTCATTGGCCGTCCAGCCGAAAGCGTGCTGGCGGCTCGCGGCATTGCCGAATTGCTCCCTGAAATAGGGCAACATGGCTTCCAGCACCCGGGGGTCGACCGGCGTGGTAGCGTTGTTGTCAAGATAGATCGGGAGCTGGGGCACTTACGATTTTCTGTTTAAACACGAAATTAACCCAATTGGTTGAGAAGGGTTTTCGCCCGGGGCGGCGAAAGCCCCTATTTTTGTCAAAAACCGGTGAAACTGGAACATGTCGGCATAGCCGTTAAAGACCTCGCAACAGCCGTTCCGTTGTACACGCAATTGCTGAACAGCCCCTGTTACAAAACCGAAGAAGTGGCGGCGGAAAATGTGATTACCGCTTTTTTTCTGTCCGGCGAGTCAAAGATCGAACTCTTACAATCAACTGATCCTGAAGGCGTTATTGCCAAATTCATCGAAAAGCGTGGGGAAGGATTGCACCACCTGGCTTTTGATGTACCCGATATTGTGGCGGAGATGGATCGCCTGCGCGCAGCGGGCTTTCAACTACTGAGCGACACACCACGCCGCGGGGCCGACAACAAACTGGTTTGCTTTCTGCACCCAAAAACAACGGGCGGGGTGCTGATCGAAATCTGTCAGGATACCCATCTCTAGCTATTGCAGCTCCCAACATCGGCGGCTATATTTGTTCTCATGGGCAGGGTGGTTATGGACGAGATACACATTACAGATCAGTTTGCGGATACAGATCAGCGGCAGGTTACCGAACAGATACAGGGTACGGGCCAGATACATATGGACATTGTTGTGCCAAGCTATCGGCTGAATGCCCATTATCTGCAAGGCATAATAGCACTTCCGCACCCCGAATGGTTATCGGTTCATTACTACATTATTGCTGATAACCCCTTGCTGTCGATTCCGCCTTTAATAAAAGCAGCAGCAGAAAACAACAGCATTCATTTGCACCTCAATCAATGCAACAAAGGTGCGTCGGTGAGCCGGAATGAAGGCATTCGCATGAGTCGTTCGCCCTGGATTCTTTTGCTCGACGATGATATTATTCCGGCCGATGATCTCTTGTTTGTGTACGCGGCCGCCATTCGCAAATATGCCGATGTGATTGGCTATGCAGGTACCACGCGTTTTCCGCCTGCCAGCAATGCAGCCACGGCCGCCATGCAGGTGAGCGGTTTACTCGACGGTTATAGCGTTGCTGAAAAACAAAAACACCTGGTATGGAGCTCAAGCTCCAATGTGTTGCTGCGGCGCGATCGGATGGACAAACAGTTATTCGACGGAAAATTTGCCGCCGCGGAGGACATTGATTTTCTTACGCGCAACAGCCTGCAATTCGAGCGTCGTTATATTGCAGTTCCCGAAGCGATCGTGTTGCATCCCTGGTGGGACAATGGGGCATTGCAAACCCGCCGTATGTTTCATTATGGCGAAGGGGTGGCACAGCTTGCCCGCAAGAAACCAACGAACTATTATATCTATTATGATCTCCCCAACAGCGCCGAAACCCTGCTAGTCTTAAGCTTATTACTACCGCTGGCCTGGTGGTTCAATTGGTTGCCGCTGTTAGCAACCCTCGCCGCGCTGGTATTGCTCGCAGATTTTTTTGTTTGCTGGAGCAAGACGGTTTCACAAGGCAAGGGCTGGTCGCCCCTGGTGGCCGGCAGCCTGCTCTGGAACAAGAACTGCTACGAGTTCGGCCGGCTCTTTTCGCATATCCATGCCCGTTACTGGCCGGGGTTCGCGCAAAGAATCGATCTACGGTTTGAGAACACTTACCCGCCTGATTTCCCGGTAGATAAATGGAAGTGGGGGAAGATGGGTTTGATTGCGTGGGGGGTGTTGCTCTGGGTTTTGTGAGATCGCTAACGGTCGCCTTTTCTCGCGGAGATTGGTTTCTCGCAGAGACCGTTGTTTTTTCTCTTTGCAGAGTTTGTTGTTTTTTCTCGCAGATTGTTGCATTTTTTCTCGCGGAGATTGGTTTCTCGCAGAGGCCACGGAGGAACAGAGATTATTTAGTGGATGGAGCTGTGATTGTTATTGCAGGCAGTAAGTGGCGATGGCAGCCAATTATTGTGGCGATGGTAATTTATTATTTTGGATACGTTAGTTCTCAGTTCCTCAAAATTGAAATGGTCGTTTCGCGCGGAGATTTGAGCTCGCGGAGACCGTTGCTGTTTCTCGCGGAGATTGGTTTCTCGCAAAGACCACAGAGGAACAGAGATTATTTAGTGGATGGTGCTGTGATTTTTATTGCAGGCAGTAAGCGGAGATGGCAGCCTATTATTGTGGCGATGGCAACTTATTATTTTGGATACGTTAGTTCTCAGTTCCACAAAATTGAAAGGTCGTTTCGCGCGGAGATTTGAGCTCGCGGAGACCGTTGCTTTTTCTCGCGGAGGTCGTTGTTGTTTCTCGCGGAGATTGGTTTCTCGCGGAGATTGTTGCTTCTTTTTCGCCGAGATTAGTTGCTCGCAGAGACCACGGAGGAACAGGGATAATATTCTTCCGCGCAAAGCCATGAAAGAACAGCGTTAATTTTTATCGCACTGAGCCACAGAGGAACAGAGAATATTTGATAAATGACAGATCGACCCTTGCAACAGCAGCAAGCCGCCATTCCTAAGCAAAATTAAACCACAAAAACCTCTGTTCCTCCGTGGTCTCTGCGAGAAACCAATCTCTGTGCGAAAAAAATCTCTGCGCGAAAAAAATCTCTGCGAGAAAAAAATCTCTGCGAGAAACCAAACAGCTTTGTGTGAAACTACCAGCTAAGCAGTAGTCTGTAAAACCGGAAACAACCTATTAAAAATAGTCTCTGTAACGAGAAACAACAACGGCCTCCGCGAGAAACAAACAGCGCTCTCCGTCCCCTTCAACTCTCTTCCTTCCCCAGGCCGAGCTTCTCCACCGCCACCTGTGCCGCCACCTGACTGGCGTCTTTCTTGTTGTACGCTTTTCCCTGGGCGATTAACTGGCCGTCGACCATGGCGCCGATGGTGAAGAGGCGGCGGCCGCCTTCAAATTTTTCTTCCAGGGTTTCGAATTCGAGGTTCTTACCGTTTTTGTTGGCCCAGCCGTAGAGTTTGTTCTTGTGGTTGATCTCGAGGTTTTCGAGGTCTTCCATGAACATATAAGGTAGAATGATGCGCTCCAGCACCCAACGACGCGTTTTCTTGAAGCCTTTGTCGAGGTACACCGCACCCACCACCGCTTCGAGGGTATTGCCGAAGATCTGGCTTACTTTGAGAGAGTTATCGAACTTGTTGAAATAGACGATTTTTTTCAGGCCCATTTTAATGGCCACATCATTCAGGGTAACGCGGTTTACCATCTTGCTGCGCATTTCGGTCAGAAAGCCTTCTTCGCGATAGGGGTATTTTTTGAAAAGAAAATCGGCCACGATGCCGCTGAGGATGGCGTCGCCCAGGTATTCGAGTCGTTCGTTGTTGGCGGCGGCACTGTCTTTAACCGACCGGTGCGTAAGCGCCGTTTTGTACAACTCGGTGTTACCCGGCACAAAGCCAAGCACATTCTTCAGCTGTTTTTTGAAGGTTGCTTTTTCTGAAGACCCGATGATAAAATAGTCAAATAAACCCACAGGATGATTGGTTATCCGCCGTCAAGTTAAGTGATTGCCGGCGAATTGCGGAATTCAACCTTCATATTTCTTCACAATCACGCAGGCATTGTGACCACCGAAGCCAAATGTATTGCTCAGTGCTGCACGCACGGTTCGTTGTTGTGCTTTGTTGAAAGTGAAATTCAGCTTCGGGTCCAGTTCGGGATCATCGTTGAAGTGATTGATGGTGGGCGGTATCACATCATGTACCACAGCTTTCACAGCAGCGATGGCTTCGATGACACCGGCAGCGCCGAGGCAATGACCCGTCATTGATTTGGTAGAACTGATATTGAGTTTGTAGGCATGATCGCCAAATACATCCAGGATGGCCTTGGTTTCGGCCACATCACCCAGGGGCGTCGACGTGCCATGGGTATTGATATAGTCGATATCTGCAGGTTTCAAGCCGGCATCGTTCAATGCGGAGAGCATCACATTACGCGCGCCCAGGCCTTCGGGATGTGGTGCGGTTATATGGTGCGCATCGGCCGTAGCGCCGGCACCGGCGATTTCGCAATAGATGCGGGCACCGCGGGCTTTGGCATGTTCCAGTTCTTCCAATACGAGAATACCGGCTGCTTCGCCCATCACAAATCCGTCGCGGTCGCGGTCATAAGGCCGGCTGGCGGTTTTGGGATCGTCGTTGCGTTCGCTTATCGCCTTCATGGCATTGAAACCACCTACGCCGGCTTCGCTGATCACGGCTTCGCTGCCACCACTAATAATAATGTCAGATTTGCCGAGGCGGATCAGGTTCACCGCTTCCATGATGGCATTGGTGCTGCTGGCGCAGGCACTGGTCACCGCGAAATTGGGACCGCGCAGGTTGTGGCGCATGGAGATCTGGCCGGCGGCGATATCCAAAATCATCTTGGGAATGAAAAAGGGATTGAATCGGGGGGTTCCGTCGCCTTTGGCAAACTCAATCACTTCGTTCTGGAAAGTGATCAATCCGCCAATACCGCTTCCCATCACCACGCCGATGCGGTCGGGATTGATATTCTCTTTGGTCAGACCGGCATCCGCCATGGCCTCATCGGAAACGACGAGGGCAAACTGGGTGAAACGGTCAATTTTCCGGGCTTCTTTCTTGTCGAGGAAACTGACTGGGTCGAAATTTTTTACTTCGCAGGCAAACCGGGTTTTGAACTTGGACGCATCAAAAAGGGTTATCATATCAGCGCCAGAGACACCGTTGACAAGCCCGTTCCAATATTCCTGGTGGGTATTACCCACCGGCGTCAAAGCACCGATTCCTGTTACTACAACTCTTTTCAGTTCCATGTAGTTAATTGCCGGATTTTAAACGTGATAAATCCGCCTTCTGAGCGGAAATTGCTTTCGAAAGGCGGATTAAATATGCCTGAAACAGATGAATCCGTTTACTTAGCGTGCTCTTCGAGATAAGCAACAGCCTGGCCTACAGTAGTAATTGTTTCTGCTTGCTCATCCGGGATAGAGATATTGAATTCTTTCTCGAATTCCATGATCAGTTCTACTGTATCCAGAGAGTCAGCGCCAAGATCATTGGTGAAAGAAGCTTCGTTGGTTACTTCTGCTTCGTCTACTCCGAGTTTGTCAACAATGATCTTTTTTACTCTTGTTGCGATGTCTGACATTTTCGTAAAGTTTAGTTTCGGCTGCAAAAATATGTTTTTTGGGTAAATAACAATTTTTGCTTTTTTTTTAATTATTTGACCGCCAAAGCCTTGACAGTGTAGGCATTGCCTCGGTTTGACTAACAATTGTAAGCAAGAATTTTGTATTTTAGACAACTAACGATAAATTTTCTTCATGGCACTCAAAATAATCGATCACGGGTCGGTTGAATACAGACAGATGATCCGGTTACGTGATGATATATTGCGTCGCCCCCTCGGGCTCAGTTTCAGCCAGGAAGAATTGGACAAGGAAAAGGAAGAAATCCTCATCGGGGCTTTCGAAGACGATAAAATGCTGGGCTGCTGTATGCTGGTCAAAGAAGACCCCCGCGTGATCCGGCTTCGCCAAATGGCGGTCAGTAACAATTTGCAGGGCAAGGGCGTAGGCCGGGCCCTGATGCAGTTTGCCGAAAACATTGCGCGCGACCGCGGATTTTATACCCTGACGATGCATGCCCGCAAAACGGCCGTGGGCTTTTATGAACGATTGGGTTATGAAATCACCGGATCGGAGTTTGAAGAAGTGACCATCCCCCATTTTGTAATGGAAAAGAAATTGCGCTGACCTATTCTGCCGGCTGGGGTTGCATAACGCCCTTGTGTAAACGCTGCAGGAAACCCAGTATGGTTTTCATGTCTTTCATGTGATCAACCACTAGCAGGAAATTTTTACCGGTCTGTTTCAGCCGCGCATTATTGGTATTGTCTTGCAGGTACCGGATGATGCCATGAAACAGGTCTGACTCGAAATAGGGCGAATCGTGCTTGTTCACAAAGAAGCATTTGAGCACCTCATCGCGCAACAACAATTTTTCAAAACCGAGCTCCACCGCCAGCCGGCGCACCCGCACCGTATCAAACAAGTCTTCCACGGGGGCGGGCACCGGACCAAAACGGTCGGTCATTTCCTGGAAAAATGCCTGTAGCTCTTCTTCGTTTTCGCTGTCGTCCAGTCGCTGGTACAAACTCAATCGCTCGGTGATGCTTTCCACATAATCGTCGGGGATCAGTATTTCCAGGTCGGTGTCGATGGTACAATCCTGCACATAGTCTTCCTGCTGCGAAATTTCTTCTTTAAACAGCTCGCGGAACGAGCTTCTTTTTAATTCGCGGATGGCTTCGTCGAGTATCTTCTGGTACATCTCAAAGCCGATCTCGGCCATAAAGCCACTTTGCTCCCCACCCAACATATTGCCCGCCCCCCTGATATCAAGGTCGCGCATGGCAATCTGGAACCCGCTGCCCAACTCGCTGTGCTGTTCCAGGGTTTGCAATCTTTTTTTCGAATCGTTGGGCAGGGTGCTCATCGGCGGCGCCAGCAGGTAACAAAATGCTTTTCGATTGCTGCGACCCACGCGGCCCCGCAACTGGTGCAGGTCGCTCAAACCGAACTGGTGGGCATTGTTTACGATAATCGTATTCACATTCGGAATATCAACCCCACTTTCTACAATATTGGTACAAACCAATACATCGTATTTCTTGTCGATGAAATCCATGATGCGGTCTTCCAGCACCTGGCCTTCCATTTGGCCGTGCGCGAAGCCCACACTCAAATCCGGACAATGACTCTGTATCAGCGCCGTCATTTCAGCCAGCCCCTGCACGCGGTTGTGGATGAAGAAAACTTGTCCGCCGCGCTCGGTCTCAAAATAAATCGCATCCCTGATAAAGTCTTCATTAAATACCTGCACCTCGGTTTGAATCGGTTGCCGGTTGGGTGGCGGCGTATTCATGATACTCAGGTCGCGCGCGCCCATCAGGCTGAATTGCAGGGTTCTTGGGATAGGCGTTGCCGTTAGGGTGAGACAATCTACATTGGTGCGCAGGGTTTTGATCTTTTCCTTATGTGCCACCCCAAATTTCTGCTCTTCGTCGATCACCAGCAATCCAAGGTCTTTGAACTTCACGTCTTTGCCGAGAATGCTATGGGTACCTACCAAGATCTCCACTTTGCCATCGGCTACTTTCTGGTAGGTTTCTTTTTTCTCTTTGGTTGATTTGAACCGGTTCACATAATCGACCGTAACCGGAAAATCTTTCAACCGTTCGCGGAATGTTTTATAGTGCTGGAAGGCCAGGATGGTGGTAGGCACCAAAACCGCCACCTGTTTACCGTCGGTCGCTGCTTTGAAAGCCGCGCGTATAGCGATTTCCGTTTTACCGAAACCTACATCACCGCAAACCAGGCGATCCATCGGCGAAGGCGCTTCCATATCTTTCTTCACATCGGCACTGGCCTTGCTCTGATCAGGCGTGTCTTCGTAAATAAAAGAAGCTTCTAATTCAGTTTGCAGGTAAGTATCGGGCGTAAACGCAAAGCCCTGTTGTGCTTTCCGCTGTGCGTATAATTTGATCAGGTCGAAAGCGATCTCTTTCACCCGGGTCTTGGTCTTCTCCTTCAGTTTCGCCCAGGCATCGCTGCCCAGTTTGTTGACCTTGGGCACCGTACCTTCTTTGCCGGTGTATTTGGATATTTTGTGCAGGCTGCTGATATTGACATAGAGGATATCGCTGTCTTTATAAATAATGCGAACGGCTTCCTGCATCTTACCGCCCACATCAATTTTTTGCAAGCCACTGTACACGCCAACGCCGTGATCGATATGCGATACATAATCGCCGGGTTGCAATTCGCGCAGGGTGCGCAGGGTAAGTGCTTTGTTCTTGTTATAGGCCTGCTTGACTTTGTATTTGTGGTAGCGCTGAAAAACCTGGTGATCGGTATAACAAACCACTTTCAGGTCTTCGTCTATAAAGCCACCGTGTATGGCCACGGGTATGGGCGTGAAATGGATAGACGCTTTCAGGTCTTCGAAAATGCTGTGCAAGCGTTCCAACTGTTTGGGGTTCTCCGCAAAAAAATAGAGTTCAAATCCTTTCTTCTCCCATTGCTGAAAATCTTTGATCAGCAATTCAAACTGCCGGTTAAACGAGGGCTGGGGTTTGGTATGAAAATCTATTTCAAGGGGCAGCCGGCCAGGAAAACCTGCAGCTCCCTCCATCTCCACCACTGAATACGATTGCAAGAAATCACCGATCTCTGCCGCGGTGAAGAATTCTTCGGCTCGCACGGTCGATCGGTGCAGCTTCTCGCCTTCGTCTTCATCAGTGGCTTTCGCACCTTCATTACGTGCCAGAAAAAGCCCCAGGTCTTCTTCCTGGATTTCCAATCGCTCTTTTACAAATTGCCAGTCGTTCATCCATACCGCGGTTTGTGCCGGCATAAAATCAAAGAGCGATACCGTGGCTTCGGCGGGCATTTCAGCCTGCAAGTTGGGAATGATACTTACTTGTAACAGCTTGCGTTCACTCAACTGGCTCTCGGGGTCAAAAAGCCGAATGCTGTCCACATCATTGCCGAACAGTTCCACCCGATATGGTTTTTCATTGCCAAATGAATAGATATCTACAATGCCACCACGCACGGCAAACTGCCCCGGCTCGTACACAAAATCGGTTCTATGAAAGCCCGCGTCGGTGAGTTGTGCAAACAGTTTCACCGTATCGAGCACATCGTTCACTTTGATGTGGATGATATTTTTGCTGAGGGTGTCGGGTGGCACCAGTTTTTCAAAAAGGGCTTCGGGATAAGTGACCACCAGTTTTTTGTTACCGCCGGTACTCAAACGGGTGAGGGTTTCGGTGCGCAACATCACATGGCTGCTGTTCAGCAGGCTGTAATTTTTCTTATTGCGAAAAGAAGAAGGAAAATAGAACAAGTCGAGCGCGCCGCTGAGGTTTTCCAACGTATTGTGGAAATAAGCAGCTTCTTCGGCATCATTCAGAATAACCAGGTGATTGCTGTTTTGGCTCGCAGCGTGCTTTAACAGGGCGGCTAGAATGCATTCTGCTGCGCTGCCGCTCAGGTGCTTTAAGACGAGGTGCTGGGGTTTGGACAAGCCGAGTTTGTCCGCCAATTGAAAAAGGCGGCCATCATTTACATACCGATCCAACAAATGGTCCAAATTCATACGCACGAAAGATTCACCCGCAGGTGAACCGGGTTGCAAATATACAGAAATCCTTCGCGGCTTAGAACCTTGTTGCAAGTGTTAGCCCAACGGTGCGCGGTGGTGCCAGGTTGACAGCACCAAAATCATACGCATAGCCAATATACCGGGTATCGGTCAGGTTTCGCACCCAGCCCATCAGGCTGAGTTTTCCTTTCTCGACGCCGAAACGCGCATTGAGCACATGATAGGGCGATTGTTCCAGTTGATTGGCCAGGTCAAAATATTGGCGGCCTAAATATTTCCATTCACCGCGCAGCACCAGGGCCCAGTCTTGTTTAAATGCATAACGATATTGCAGCGCCAGCATAGAATTGACATCGGGTGTAAAGATTTGTTTCTTGCCACCCAGGTCTTCTTCACCGCCATTGGAAGCGACTTTCAATTGGTCGTACGCGGCATCGGTATAACCAAAACTATAGCGGATATCAAATCCTTTAACAGGCTTTGCCTGCAACTCGGCTTCAATGCCTTTTGATTGCAATTTGCCGGTATTGCGGGTGATGGTTACCGCATCGGGCAATACCAGGGTGGGTACCTGCACATCGTTCACGATACCATAAAAAGCGGTAATGTTGAACAGCCATTTGTTTTTGGGGTCTTGCCATTTCCAACCGGCTTCGATATTGTGGCTGTATTCGGGTTGATAGGGATAGAGTGCGGGTTGTGAAGGATCGGCGGACAAAGGTGTCAATCCGCCGGTGCGGAATCCTTTGCTATAACCTGCAAAAAGCATTTGCTGGGCATTGAGGTGATAGGCCAGGTTTAACTTCGGACTCAATGCATGAAATTTCACCCTGGCACTGGTATCGCCCTGGTAAGCAAACACTGGATTGGGATCGGGATCAGACAGGTAGTCGCCGCGCACCGACAATTCACGCGATTCAAGATCGAGTCGCAAACCCGCTGTCAATTCCCAGCGTGGCAGGAATCGATAACTGGCCTGGCCATATATGGCTAGTCCGCGGTTGCGCCCGGTAGAGGTATTGAGCAACGAGAAATTTTTGCCGCCGCCGCCTACCAGTTCGCCGTCTTCACCAAAATGGGTGGCTTGCTTATTGGGCGCTTCTTGCAAGAAGAGAAAGCTGCCGGCTGTCCATTTGAATTTGCTGCCAGGGGCATCGGTCGACTGTACCCGGAATTCCTGCGTATATACCTTGACGTTATTCCACCGCCGTCCATAGTTGTTGATAATGGTAATGCCATCCAGCGGCGAGAAATCTGCGTCGATCGGCTTCTCATAAATGCGATAGTTCTGCTGATAAGCTGTTTGCGAACTGAGTTGGAGTTTCGGCGTTGTATAACGGGCCGTGAGAGAAAGGTTCCAGATATCGTCGATTAGTTTGGTGCCGGCATTCTGGTTCAAGTGATAGGGATTTGCAAATGCATCTTCCTTACCCATCACCAGCGGGAAAGCACCCTTGTTCCGGTTGTTCTGCTGTTTGGCATCAAGTGAAAAACGCCAGCGATCGGTTGGTCGATACTCCAGTGAATAATTACCGCTGAAAGCCTGTTGCTTGTCGTAGTGACTGTTGTTGAAATCGTTTGTATAAAAACCTTTCGACTTTTCAAAGAGCCCGCCGGCCTTCAGAAAAAGTTTGTCTTTGATCAGTGGCAACTGTACACCGGCACTGTAACGCTGCAAACCGTAATCGCCCAAACTGATTTCCGCAAAGCCTGTTGTTTTATTAGCGGGTTTGCGGGTGATGATATTGATTACGCCTCCCATGGCATTCCGGCCATACAAAGTACCCTGCGGACCGCGCAGCACTTCTATCCGTTCTACATCAAATAGCTGGGCGATATAGGTATCGAGGCCAAACTGGGCAACACCATCTATATAGGTGATCACGGCGGGATCGTAGGAGCTGGTGGTGATGCCCCTTAACGACACCACATTGCGTTTATCGCCAGGATCGCTGGCAAACAAGTTCGGCACAATGGCGGTCAATTCTTTGCTGTTCCAGAGTCGGAACTGGTTGATCTCGCGTGCATTCAGGCTGGTGACACTGATGGGCAGGTCGCGCAGCCTGGTTTCTTTTTTTTCAGCAACCACTACCGCTTCGTCGAGTTCGGTACTGGTTGTTTTCAACACAATGTGCAATTCGCTGCCCTGTTTATAGGAAACCAGTTTGCTGGCATAACCAACGGCCGACAATTCAAGTACGCCTTCGGCACCGGTACTGGCATTGAGTTGAAATTGACCCTGGGCGTTGCTGGCTGTATACAAATCGGTGTTCAACAAGTGAACGGTTACGCCCGACAGGGGCTGTTTTTTTTCGTTTCGGATATCGCCTTCAATCTTCGTTTGTGCATAGCCGGTATACAGGCCCAGTTGCAATAAAAGGTACAGATAGAATTTCATCATGTTTTTTTTAAGCGCCACCACACCCAGTTGATCGCAAGTGCGATGATTAAGATTAGTAGTCCGCCAAACTCACGCGTCTCTTCAATCCATGGTTTATCGGCCTGCATGGTTCTAACAATGCTTTCAGCATGGTGCTGGTTGATCCAGCTCAACACCCCGAACTTGTCGAAGAAAAGATAGGCCGCATAGCCTCCATATACCAGCCAGCCCGCGATATACAGGCCGGGTTTGAAAATGCCCCTGGCCGATTGGTAACAGATATACGCACCATAGAGATAAATCGGTGCCCAGATATAGGGATCAGGGTCGTTGTACTGCAGGGCGGCAGAAATAACA
>Ga0116179_1002483_pt1 | contig 13216 bp, 14 predicted proteins | sample AD_UKC071_MetaG_FD_89751 | JGI IMG/M metagenome (GOLD analysis project Ga0116179, IMG submission 89751) | Active sludge microbial communities of municipal wastewater-treating anaerobic digesters from USA - AD_UKC071_MetaG | ecosystem: Engineered > Bioreactor > Anaerobic > Digestate | place: USA...
ATCGCATTCTTGATGGACTCGAGGGTGGCGAGGAAGTAGACGGTCAGGACCAGCGTGACGAAGACCGAGAAGAGCGCGTTGGCCAGGTACATGCCCGCGCCCAGCAGGCCGCCGAAGGCGTTGTTGAGCAGCTGGCCCGAGGTCAGGAACTCCGTCGCTTTGGTGATCAGGTGGTACTCGGCGTCGAGACGGGCCACCGCCTCGTTGGACCGGAGCTGCTGGAGGTAGCCGGGTGTGTTCCTGATCAGCAGATCGACCTGACGCGTGACGACCGGTACGAGCGCTGTACTGCCGAGCACCACGATCAGCAGTCCACCCAGGGTCACCAGCCCGACAGCCAGACCGCGCTTGACCCCGCGGTTGACCAGCTCTTCGACCAGCGGGTTGAGGCCGAGGGCCAGGAACAGCGCGACGACGACTAGCAGCAGGATGCCCGACAGCTGGAACACCGCCGTTGCGAGTCCCACGGCGACCATGGCGCCGAGTGCGCCCAGGAAGCCAATCGAGAACGGGGAGCGGCGCAGCAGCGGCGCAGGGTCTCGGTCGCGCTGAACTGCGTCTGCCGCCTTGTCCTCGCCCATGCCGATGGGGAGTCGGGCGGGCGGCGTCTTCAGGAAGGCCCACAGCCGCTGTCTCCGCGTCGGCCGCGCGGACGGCGCGGACGGCTCGGAGGGATCGGCCTCATCCTCGTGGAGCTCGGACTCGTCGGCGGTGGCCGGAGTGGGGTCGACCGGCTCAGTCACGATGTCGACCCGGGCGGGCGGATGACAGTTCGGTCAGGATCCTCGGGCGGGTGATCGTCATCGTTGGCGCTGGTCGGCGCGGGTTCAGAAACAGGCGGCGGTACGGGAGTCGCCGGCGACTGAACTGGCAGCACCAGGGTCGCCTCTGAGCCTGGCTGTGGGGCGCCGAGGTCCCTGGCTGGCGCCAGGATCGTCGCAGGCCAGTCGTCGGACAAGTCCGGGAAGTCGTTCGCCGCACCGCTGCCCATCGCCCCGATCGACCCGAGCTGGGCCACGATCGCCTGCTTGCGCTGAACCAGGGCTTCGACCTCGGCCGCCAGTCGGTTCTTCCGACGGTCGGCCTCGGCTTCGAGCCGGGTGCGCAGATCGGCGGCCTGTCGGTGGGTAGCAGCGAAGTGCTGCTCCGACTCGCGATAGGCGGCCGTACGGATCTGCTCCGCCTCCACCGACGCGTGCGCCCGGATCTGCGCCGCCGCCGCTGCCTCCTCGACCAGGCGCTGGGACGACTCGGCGTGCTGCTTCGTCGCGTCGGCCAGCAGGGACTCGCACGTGGCCTGGACCTCGCTCAAGGCTGATGTCGCCTCCGTCAGGATCCGCTCCCGCTCAGCCAGCGCTGCTGCTTTGGTCTCGGCGGCGTACCGCTCGGCGGCCGTGATGATGCCGGCTGCCTCTTGGGCGGCGTTCGTCCGTACAGCGGTCGCCAGGTGCTCGGCCTGCAGCGAGACTGACTCGGCGTGACGCTTCGCTGCCTCCACCGCACTGGCAGCTTCAGCCCGGGCCTGCTCGCTCAACGCCGAGAGCTCGGCGCTCTGCCGCTCGCGCAGCGCTCGGAGGTTGGCCATGGTGGTGGCACGCAGGTCGTCGGCCTCCTGCTGGCCGCCCGCACGCATCTCGTCGGCTGCCCGCCGACCCTCGTCGCGAAGCCGCTCAGCGTCCAGCGTGGCCTGGGTGGTCAGCTCGTCGGACTTCGCCTCCGCTGCGTTCAGCAGCACGTTGGCGTGGCCGGTCAGCTGGCTGAGGTCGGACTTCTTGTCGTCCTTCGGAGCCTTGCGCAGCTTGCGCTCGAGATCTTTGACGTCACGGCGCAGGTTGTCGCGGTCACGCTCGAGCTCGCGGACGTAGCTGTCGACGGTCTGCTTCTCGTAGCCGAGCACGGCATGCGGGAAGCTGCCCGCGCGCGTCGCCTTGTCACGGATCAGGCTGAGGCCTACGAGCTCGCCATCGTCGTCAACCATCGGCTTCTCCCTCGAGGTCGGGCGACCTCCGCCCGCTCCATCAGCGAGGCTACCCAATCAGGGTGCGGATGAAGACTGTTGCGAGGTCTGAACCTGTCCGGCGGTGGTCAGTCAGGCACCAACGGGTGTCAGTGCCCGGCTGCTGGCTCCACGATCTCGAGCAGGATGCCGCCGGTGTCCTTCGGATGGGCGAACTGGATGCGCGACCCACCTGTACCGATCTTCGGCTCGGGGTAGAGCAGCCGTACGCCGCTGGCGCGCAGCGCCTCGGAGACAGCGTCGATGTCGGCGACCCGGTAGGCGACCTGCTGGATGCCAGCACCGTTCTTGGCCAGGTACTTGCCGATGGTGGTGTCGGGGCCCAGCGGGGCGAGCAACTGGATCTGGGCGTTCTCGGCGCCCTGGGTGCCCGTACCGAGCATGGCCTCCTCGACGCCCTGCTCCTCGTTGCGCTCGCGGTGCAGCACGCGCCAGCCGAGCACGTCGCAATGGAACGTGATGGCCTCGTCGAGGTTCGGGACGGCGTAGCCGACGTGGTCGACACACAGGAACAGATCGGAATTCACCATGCGGCAAGCCTTTCACACCCCACTTTCGGCGCGTCGGGCGGGGTCGGTGGTGCGCGTCCGGCAGGATGGTGGTCGCGCGGGGCCTCTTCCCCTCTGGTTCGCGCGCACGAGGAGGTTCGAGCATGACAGCATGGGTCAAGAAGATCCTGCTCGCGCTGGTCGTGGCGTTCGCGCTGTTCTACCTGTTCACCCGTCCTGAGGACGCGGCGTTGGCCGTGAAGACCTTCTTCGGAGCGTTCGGTGCCATCGCCACGTTCTTCACAGAGCTCGCGGCCCGCTAGTCCGACCGTACGACGGGCGCCGCAGCACGGTCGGCGACCGAGCTTCACCGATCCCGACGTTACCCGGCATCTGCTGGAGTCGGAGGGTGAGCGGGTCATTGACGAGGTGCACAAGCACTGGATCACCTACATCTGGCCCACGATCCTGACCGTGGTGGGGGTGCTGATCCTGTTCACGATGCCCTTGGCCGGGGAGCTCTGGTGGGCTCCGCTGGTCGTCGGCCTAGGGGTGGCCGTCACGGGGCTCTGGAAGGCGCATCAGCTCCACATGGACCGGTTCGTGATCACGTCGATGCGGGTCTTCCGCGTGCATGGCATCCTCCAGCGCCACGTCGCGACCATGCCGCTCGCCCGGATCCTCGACATTTCCGTCTACCAGCCGTTCTTCGGCACGATCTTCGACTACGGCCACTTCGTCTTCGAGTCAGCAGCCCAGGACCAGGGACTGCGCGACATCCGGTTCGTGGGCGACCCGAACCGCCGCGACCTGACTATCCAGCGAGTGATCCAGCAAGCCGGTATCCGCGCCAGCGTGAAACGCCCAGATGACGACGACGAGGGCGACGACGGTACCTGATCGGCATCACTGTCCCAAGACTGCGCCGACCACCTCACGTGCCTCTGCCTGAACCTGCGCCAGGTGCTCGGCGCTGACCAGCGACTCGGCGTAGATCTTGTAGACGTCTTCGGTGCCCGAAGGGCGGGCGGCGAACCAGGCGTGCTCGGTGGTGACCTTCAGACCGCCGATCGCCGCGTCGTTGCCTGGGGCTCGGGTGAGCTTCGCCGTGATGGCCTCGCCCGCCAGCTCGGTGGCGGTGACGTCCTCGGGGGAGAGCTTGCCCAGCTTGGCCTTCTGCTCTCGGTTGGCTGGGGCATCGACGCGGGCGTAGTACGAGACGCCGTACTTGTTCTCCAGGTCGCGGTAGTGCTCCGAGGGGGAGCGGCCGGTCACGGCCTGGATCTCGGAGGCGAGCAGGTCGAGGATGATGCCGTCCTTGTCGGTGGTCCAGGTCGAGCCGTCGAGGGTGAGGAAGGAGGCTCCTGCCGACTCCTCGCCACCGAAGCCGAGCTCGCCGGAGATCAGGCCGGGGACGAACCACTTGAACCCGACCGGCACCTCGACCAGACGGCGACCGAGCTCAGCCGCGACCCGGTCGATCATCGAGCTCGAGACCAGGGTCTTGCCGATGCCAGCGTCGGGGTTCCAGCCGGGCCGGTTGGCAAACAGGTACTGGATCGCGACAGCCAGGTAGTGATTGGGGTTCATCAGACCGGCATCCGGGGTGACGATGCCGTGCCGGTCGGAGTCGGCGTCGTTGCCCGTGGCGATCTGGAATTTGTCGCGGTTCGCCACGAGCGAGGCCATCGCGTACGGGGACGAGCAGTCCATCCGGATCTTGCCGTCGTGGTCGAGGGTCATGAACGGCCAACGCGGGTCGACGGTCGGGTTCACCACCGTCATGTCCAGACCCATCTTCTCGGCGATGTACTGCCAGTACTGGACCGATGCCCCACCCATCGGGTCGGCGCCGATCTTGACCCCGGCCATCCGGATCGCGTCCAGGTTGACCACGTTGACCAGGTCGAGGCAGTAGGCCGTCAGGTAGTCCCAGCGCTCCACCTGGCCGGAGGCCTGGTCGTACGGGATGCGCTTGATCCCAGACGGATCCCGCACCAGTTCGTTGGCGCGGCGGGCGATCCACGACGTCGCGTCGGTGTCGGCCGGACCACCGTTGGGTGGGTTGTACTTGAAGCCACCGTCCCGTGGTGGGTTGTGCGACGGCGTGACGACGATGCCGTCGGCCAGCGGCTGGCCGACGTGGTCACGGTTGTAGACGATCACGGCGCGTGACAGCGACGGCGTGGGGGTGAAGTCCTCCTCGCGCTCGGCGCGGACGTGGAGCCCGTTGGCGACCAGCACCTCGATCGCGGTCTTCCATGCGGGCAGCGAGAGCCCGTGGGTGTCCTTGGCGATGTAGATCGGCCCGGTCGTCCCCTCGGCGGCGCGGTACTCCACGATCGCCTGGGTGGTCGCCGCGATGTGAGCGTCGTTGAAGGCGCCGTCGAGCGACGACCCGCGATGGCCCGACGTACCGAACACGACCTGCTGGTCGGGGTTGTCAGGGTCCGGGGTGAGGTCGTAGTAGGCGCCGATCAGGGCGTCGACATCGATCAGGTCCTCGGGCAGTGCAACCTGCCCGGCGCGTTCGTGAGCCATGTGCCTATCCTCGCGGTTCGCCAGAGGTCAGGCGCCACTTTCGACGAGTTCTGGGCACTTCGCGGTGACCTCCGTGACCGACCCGGTGAACCAGCGCTGGACCGTGCACCTGAGCCGATGATCACCGGCTGAGGTGCACGGTGAAGCGCGCGCTCAAGGGAGGAAGGGTGCAGGGTCACCCCATATGCTGGCCCGCATGACGAACCCTGTCGCCGGTCGTGGCGCCATTGATCTGTCCCAGCTCGCCGCTCCTCGCCCGCAGAGTGCGGCTCCAGGTGCCTACGTCGTGGAGCTTGATGACGCGTCGTTCGAGGCGACGATCCGCAAGTCGGTGCAGTTCCCTGTCGTCGTCGAGTTCTACTCGCCGCGGGCGCCCGAGCAGGAGGCCCTGAGCCGTGACCTCGCTGCGCTGGCTGACGAGGCGGCCGGCAAGTGGCTGCTGGCACGGGTGAACGTCGATGTGGCGCGCCAGGTGGCGGCCGCGCTCCAGGTGCAGGCCGTACCGACCGTGGTCGGTCTGATCCAGGGTCAGCTCGTACCCCTGTGGCAGGGCACGCTGCCCAAGGCCGACGCCGCCGCCTACATCGGTGAGCTGCTGAAGGTCGCCGTTCAGTACGGGGTTCTCGGTCGGGTCACGCCCACCGCCAGCAGCGCGCCCAGCGCCCAGGATGTCGACGAGCCTGTGATCGACCCGAAGTACACCCCCGCCTACGACGCGATGGAGCGCGAGGACTACGACGGTGCGGTGGCTGAGTTCGCCAAGCTCCTCGAGGCCAACCCCGCTGACACTGAGGCCAAGATCGGCGCTGCCCAGGCAGGGCTGTTCGCCCGGGCGTCGAAGCTCCACCCCGATGCTGTGATGGCGCGGCTGGCCGACGCCCCCGACGACATCCCGACGATCCTTGAGGCAGCCGATCTCGAGCTGGGGACGGGTGAGATCGAGGCTGCCTTTGCGCGCCTGGTCCAGGCTGTACGGGACACATCCGGGCCCGAGCGCGACACCGTACGGAAGCGCCTTCTCGAGCTCTTCGACACGCTGCCTGCCAACGATCCCGCCGTGCTCAAGGCACGACGGGACCTGGCAACCGCTCTGTTCTGATCAGCACGCCGGTCGGATCACCCGTCCGGGAAACCTCACGGCTGGGGGAGGGGTCAGCCGGCGGTGGCCTCCGTGGTCTGCGCCGGGCGGGCGCCCAGCTCGGCGTCGAGCCGCAACAGGCCAGGACCGTCGTCGCCGATCAGCTCGATCCGACCGACGATCTCGTCGACGGTCGACTCCTCCTCGATCTGCTCCTCAAGGAACCAGCTGAGCAGCGGGCGACAGTCGAGGTCGCCGATCTGCTCGGCAGCGCGGTAGAGGTTGCGGATCGCCTCAGACACCTTCTGCTCGTGCTTGTACGCGGCAGTGAACACGTCGAGCGGTGTCAGGTTCGTGGCTACCTTCGGCGCGGCGATGGCCCCGATCTGAGGATGGTCGCCGCGGTCGGTGAGGTGGTCGATGAACTTGTTGGCGTGGACGATCTCCTCGTCGGCCTGGTGGCGGAGCCATGACGCCATGCCCGGGAGGTTGAGCACGTCGACCTCGATGGCCAACTGCCGGTAGACCGTGGACGCCTCAAGCTCCAGCGTGATCTGCTCGTCGAACTGCTTCTTCAACTCTGCTGGGATCTTCATGAACCCCACCCTAGTTGCGGCCCGGTGTACGGTCAGGAACCACCGAGAAGGGAGCGATGATGCCCACCCCTCCGATCCGGCGCCGGTCGCGGCACTGCCTCGTCGTCGTCGTCGTGGTCGCAGTGCTCCTGGCCTTGGCCGCACCCCTGGCTGCGGCGTGTTCCTGCCCGATGCTCACGGTTCCCCAAGCGGTTGCCCAGGCCGATCTCGTCGCCAGGGTGACGGTCGACGCGGTGGACAGACCGCGGGTGTCGAAGTCGAGTGCCGACCTGGTCACCTACACCCTGCGTCCGTCTGTGGTGTGGAAGGGAGACGCCGCGGGCTTGGTCATGGTCGGCTCCGCCTTCGACAGCGCGAGCTGCGGAATCGCCCCGTACGAAGTCGGTGAGGAGATCATCATCTTCGCTTCTCGTGACGGTGACCGGTGGCGAGCCTCGTTGTGCGGCGGTACGGCACCAGCCACGGCTGACCTGGTGGAGACGGTGACGGCCGCCGCCGGGCCTGGGACGGCCGTGACGGTGGCACCGGCTCCACCCAGTGAGCACCAGACCTGGGTCCTGCCCGCCGTGGCGATAGCAGCGGCTGGTCTCCTGGCGCTGGGTGCATGGCTCTGGTGGCGGCGGTCGCGGTCCGTCTCGGCCGACGTGTAACTGTTCGGCACTCAGCGGTCATCAGCGGGGATGAACTCACCCCCCGCCGGCCACCACGACAAGGAGGAGCGGCTACGGCTGCTCTTCCAACGCACGTTTCCTGGCTCGGCTCAACTCCGTACGACGCTTCGCGACGAGGCGGTCGACCCGGTACGGGATCACTCGGCGCAGGAACACACTCGTCCGGGTGCGCATGATGCCTGGGCACAGCCTGATCTCTTCACTGACCCGGTAGAGGTCATCGGGATCCTTCGCGACCACCCGACACAGCAGGTCTGTCGTGCCGGCGGGTGCGAAGCACTCCAGCACCTCGGGGATCCGGGTCAACGCCTCGACCGCTTTGTCGAGCATGTGCTGGTCGAGCTCGGCCTCGACCATCGCGCTGAGCGGGTAGCCGAGCGACGCCGGGTCGACCCGGACGGAGTGGGCGCGAAGCATCGAGCGACGGCCCCAGCGGTCGATCCTGGACTGGACGGTGCCGCGCGCTACGACGGCTTCATCGGCGAGCACCGTGACCGGCGACCGTGGATCGCGCTCCAGGGCGGCAAGCAACGCCAGATCGGTGGCATCCAGCTCCTCAACCATCAGGCCTCCAGATTGATCAGTTCTGTCCCTCGTGGGCATCAACTTCTGAACAATCTGATCATAGAGCGCTGTGTCCGGTGGTCGATGTGGCCGGATCCGGTGTCTCATGGTCATCGGAGGCCAGCGATCCTGACTTCAGCGCCCGACCACCACCCATGAGACGGCAACCGTACGGCGAGATCCGCACCACCCGAGCGGAGACCGCACGAGGTCACAGAAACCGGCGGCTTGATGAGCGCCGGGCGGACGTACCACGTCCGTCCGCGGCGACGCTCATCAAGCCGCCGGTGAACGTTCTGCTCGGCCAGCGGGCTCATGATCCCGATCTGGAAGCGCCCCTGCTGCAACGCCTGCTCGAAGCTGGTGCGAGCGTCAACCAGCAGAGTCGGCGCGGCGAGCCGCCGTTCATCCAGCTGTTGCAGGCCCCCAAATTGACGGACCGGGCGATGGTCGGCCTCTATGGCGTGATCCTTGCCCGTCCCGATCTCGACCTTGATGCGCGAGCGATGCCAGCCTCCAAGACCAACCTGGAGACCATCCGGGAGCGCATCGTTGCGCCAGGCGGCTACGTGCGGAGGAATCTCAGGGCCATGATCGAGGCTCGCGATACCGCCTGACCGGCGCGGCCGCTTGGCTTGCGTCGGCGATGGTGGGTGACGGATGTCACGGCCCGTCGGTGCGAGATCCACGCAAGGTCGTGGCCGATCACGTGGGTTCAGGTGACGCGGATCAGGCAGGCTGGGAGCATGACAGAGAGTTCACCCAGCCTGGTGCGTGTGCAGACCGCCGATCCGCCCGCCGTCGTGCTGGCGGGCGTACGGCGCTCGTACGGCAAGGGCAACGACACCTTCGAAGCTGTACGGGGCGTCGACCTGACCGTCTGGCCGGGTCAGATCTATGCCCTGCTTGGCACCAATGGCGCTGGCAAGACCTCGACCGTCGAGCTCGTTGAAGGGCTGGCACAGCCATCGGCTGGCGCGATCAAGGTCTTCGGGCTAGACCCGGTCAAAGACCGGCAGGCTGTGCGGGCACGGACCGGCGTCGTGCTGCAGAGCTCGGGATTCCCGACCACGCTGACCGTCGGGGAGATGGCTCGGATGTGGCACGGAACGCTGACCCGCCCGCGGGCCGTCGAGGGCGTGCTGGCCGATGTCGACCTGGCTGACAAGGAGCGCGTCCCGACCTCGTCTTTGTCAGGCGGGGAGCGCCGTCGGCTCGACATCGGCCTGGCGCTGATGGGGCAGCCCGATCTGCTGGTGCTCGACGAGCCCACCACCGGACTCGACCCTGAGTCGCGGCAACGGATCTGGCGGCTGGTCGGCGACCTGCGGGAGGAAGACGTCGCGATCCTGCTCACCACTCACTATCTCGAGGAGGCTGAACGGCTGGCCGACCACATCGCCGTGATGCACCGCGGTGTGATCGCCGTGGAGGGCACCCTCGACGAGATCGTGGCGACTACGCCGGCTCAGATCCGGTTCCGCCGACCCGAGAGCCTGAGGGTCGACCAGCTCGCCGTCACCCAAGCCCAGGTCACGCACGACAAGGATGACGTCGTGGTCGCCACCCGTACGCTGCAGCGCACCCTGGCTGAGGTGCTCCAGTGGGCAGGGGATGTGCAACTCGCGTCACTCTCGGCACGCTCCGCGTCGCTGGAACAGGTGTTCCTCGACATCGCCGATCTGGAGGAGATCCGATGACCACTCGGACGCGCGCACCCATCACCGCCGCGAAGCCGACCAGGTTCTCACCGCGTCGGTTCCTGGCACTGGCCGGCGCAGAGACAAAGATCCTGCTCCGCAACCGCACCGCCCTCTTCGTCGTCGCGACGATGCCGGTCTTCATGGCGCTGTTCTTCATGACCTTCACGAAGCTGCCGAGCCTGGGCATGCTGCTGACCGGAATGATCCTGGGGATGGCGCTGCTGTTCGTCATCTACTACACGATGGTGACGTCGCTGGTCGCGCGGCGGGAACAGCTGGTGCTGAAGCGGCTCAACTCGGGCGAGGCGACCCCGATCGAGATCCTGCTGGCCCCCGCCGTGCCGCTGTGGGTCGCCACGGTGGTGCAGACCGGGCTCGCTGCCCTGGCCGCCCGGTACGCCCTAGACTCCGGTGCCCTGCACTGGTGGGCCCTCATCCCGGCCGTGGTGCTGGGGTCAGCCGCCTGGACAGGGCTCGCTGTTCTGTCGGCTCCGCTGACCCGTACGGTCGAGTCGGCCCAGCTGACGACCATGCCCGCGATCCTGGTGGCCCTGATGCTGTCGGGGCTGTCACTACCGCTGGCGCTCATGCCGACGGCTGTGCAGCAGGTGGCCATGCTGCTGCCGCTGGCACCGGTGGTGGACCTCGTCTCCTATGCGTTCACTGGGATGAACCTGATCGGTGAGCAGGTGTCGGCGACGGCGATGGTCAAGCCGGTGGTCGTCCTGCTGGCGTGGACCGCGGGGTCGATGTGGCTGGGGATGCGGATCTTCCGATGGGACCCCCGGACCTGACCGGCGCAGACGAACCAGTCAGCCACGGATCGACTCGGCCCTTCGACAAGCTCTGGGAACGGAGAGCGGGGTCTGGCCCGAGCCGATCACAAGCCGACCGGAGCCCCGTCCTCGAACAGGGTCGGCGGCGCATCCGGATGAGCCAACAGCCACGCAAGCCGACGAGCGGCCAGCGGCATCACATGGGCCGCCACGTCGCCCGGGTCGACCCAGTGGGCGGCGACAATCTCGCCCTCACCCAGCACCATCGCGTCGATCTGCGAGCCGGAGAGCACCCCACCGTCGAAGATCACCTCGTCGGCGTCATCCCAGCCCAGGTAGGGGGGCAGCCAGTCGAAGCAGAGCACCCGGTCGAGACCGACCGTGAGCCCGATCTCCTCGAGCACCTCCCGCTCGCAGCCGACCCTGGGCGGCTCATGCGGCTCGACGACGCCGCCAGGCAGCTCCCAGTCGCGCTTGTACGACACCTCCAGCAGCAGCACGCGGCCAGCGTCATCTCGGAAGACCGCGTGGGCGATCACCCGGGTCTTGGGCAGGACCGCGTTCATCACGGTGGAGAACGTGCCAGCGCCCACGACGTCGTCGTCGACCAGCCGGGCGTAGAGGTGGGCATCCTCGTACGAGCCATCCGGACGGGCCGACACCTGCCGCAGCAGACCTTCCCGGCGGAACCCGGCCCGATGGACCAGATGTCGCCCGGTCGCTGACACGGGAACGAGCACCTCGACGCGACGAGCGCCGCGGGCGAAAGCCTCAGAGGTCAGCGCACCCAACCGATCCTGCGTCTCGGGCGACCAGTCCAGCCGGACGACCTCAGCCCGCAGCGCCACCGACGGCCGTCTCCACCTCGTCGGTCGGGTCGAACGCCAGCCAGACCGCACCCATCGCCGGGATGGCGATCGTGGCGTGGGCGTCGAAGCCGTTGAAGCCCACGTTGTAGGCCGTCACCTCGCCGAGGTTGCCGAACGTGTTCGTCCCGTCGTAGACCTCGGAATCGGTGTTCAGCACCTCCTTCCACACGCCCGCCTTCGGCAGGCCGATCGTGTAGTTGGAGTGCGGCGTCGCTGAGAAGTTCGTGATGCACGCGACCAGGTCACCCGCGCCGTCGGACCGTACCCAGGCAAACACGTTCCCAGCCGCGTCATCGGCGTTGATCCACTGGAAGCCACGCGGGTCGGAGTCGAGCTTCCACATCGCCGGATGCGCCCGGTAGGTGTGGTTGAGGTCGCGGAAGAGGCGCTGCAGGCCCTTGTGGCCCCACAGGTCAGACACCCACCATTCGAGGGAGGTGGCCTCGTTGAACTCACGCCGCTGGCCGAACTCGCAGCCCATGAAGATCAGCTGCTTACCCGGGAACGACCACATGTACGAGTAGAACGCCCGCATCGTGGCGAACTTCCGCCAGTCGTCCTGACCGACCTTGTTCACCATCGAGCCCTTGCCGTGCACGACCTCGTCGTGGCTGATCGGCAGGATGAAGTTCTCGCTGTAGGCGTACACCATCGCGAACGTCATCAGGTTGTGGTGGTACTGGCGATAGACCGGGTCGAGCTCCAGGTAGCGCAGGGAGTCGTTCATCCAGCCCATGTTCCACTTGAACCCGAAGCCCAGGCCGCCGTGGTCGACTCGCCTTGTCACCCCGCCGAACGAGGTTGACTCCTCGGCGATCATCAGCACGCCGGGCTCTCGCTCGTACAGGTGCTTGTTGACGTACTTGAGGAAGTCGATCGCCTCGAGGTTCTCGTTGCCGCCGAACTGGTTCGGCACCCACTGGCCCGGCTCGCGCGAGTAGTCGAGGTACAGCATCGAGGCCACCGCGTCGACCCGAAGACCGTCGACGTGGAACTCCTGGATCCAGTACAGGGCGTTGCTGACGAGGAACGACTTCACCTCGCTGCGGCCGTAGTTGAAGATGTACGTGCCCCAGTCCATGTGCTCGCCCTGACGGGGGTCTTCGTGCTCATAGAGCGCCGTACCGTCGAAGCGACCCAGCGCCCACTCGTCCTTCGGGAAGTGGCCGGGCACCCAGTCCATGATCACGCCGATGCCCGCCTGGTGGAGCCGGTCGATCAGGTAGCGCAGCTCGTCGGGCCGGCCGAACCGCGAGGTCGGGGCGAAGTAGCCGGTGACCTGGTAGCCCCAGGACGGCTCGAACGGATGCTCCGAGAGTGGCATGAACTCGACGTGGGTGTAGCCCTGCCAGGTGACGTACTCGACCAACTCGTCAGCCAGCTCCAGGTAGGTCTTGCCGCGCCGCCAGCCGCCGACGTGCAGCTCGTAGACGCTCATCGGCTCCTGGTGCGCCTTCGACGAGCGCCGCTTGGCCATCCACTCGTCGTCGGACCAGATGTACTGCGACTCGTACACGATCGCGGCCGTCTTCGGCGCTGACTCGCAGAAGCGCGCCATCGGGTCGGTCTTCTCGCGCCACTCCCCGTCCGGGCCCTGGATCCGGAACTTGTACAGGGTGCCGTCACCGCGCTGCTCGATGAACCGCGACCAGACCCCGGAGCCCGGCACGCGCACCATGTCGTCGCCGCTCCAGAAGTTGAAGTCGCCGATCACCTGCACGCGCTGTGCATTGGGCGCCCAGACCGAGAACCGCACGCCGGGGATGCGCGTCTTGGTCTCGTGGTCGTAGACGGTCGTCACGTGAGCGCCGAGCCGCTTCCACAGCTCGGTGTCGCCACCGGAGTGGAAACCTTCCAGATCCCAACCCGTCAGCTCGCCGCCGAGGTCGTACGTGGGCATCTCGCTCCTCCTG
>Ga0116179_1002498_pt1 | contig 13189 bp, 12 predicted proteins | sample AD_UKC071_MetaG_FD_89751 | JGI IMG/M metagenome (GOLD analysis project Ga0116179, IMG submission 89751) | Active sludge microbial communities of municipal wastewater-treating anaerobic digesters from USA - AD_UKC071_MetaG | ecosystem: Engineered > Bioreactor > Anaerobic > Digestate | place: USA...
CGTCGATCCCAACCCGGTCGCCCGCGCCAATGCCATCGCGGCGGAAATCGCCAACCGCAACCCCCACGCCCAACGCGCCGCCAAACGCCTGTTCGGCCGCTATCTGGAAGACAGCCAGGACGAAGTGCTGATGGCCGAAAGCGTCGAGCAACAGGCCCTGATCGGCAGCAAGAACCAGATCGAGGCCGTAATGAGCCAGATGGAAAAACGCCGGGGCGAATTCGTCGATCCCTAGGCGGATCGGGCGGATTGGGTGGACGCGACAACGTTGTCCGCACCTGCTAAGCAGTTAAAGGGGGTTTCCGATTTTTCGTAGAAAGCTAAATTGGTGATCCGGGGCTGGTAAAGCCGCAATCTGTTCAGAAGGTGGGCAAACTTGGAGGCAGTGCCAATTGACGATCCTGCCATGCTGGAGCAAGTCTATCGCCTGCGGGTTCAGGCGTGGCGCGCGCGGCGACCCGATTTTCCCGATATCGAACGCTGGAGCGACGAATTCGATGCCGCGGCGCTGCATTGGGCAATTATCGATAATGGCGCGCCGGTTGCAGCAGCGCGCTTGACACTCCATGATCGGCTCGACGGGGTTCCTCACGCCGAAATCTATGCCGATGTCCTTCCGGCTGACCTGCCGGCGCCGATCGCGGTGCTTTCCCGGCTGTTCGTGATGCCAAAATATGCGAGCATGGGGCTCAGCCGCACGTTGGATGTGGTGCGGCTGGCATACGCCGATGCGCACGGCTGTCGCACAGTGATTGGGGAAACATTCGCAGGCACATCGCGCTTGAATGCCGTCCAGGAACTAGGGTTCGTGGTTGCGGGGCAAGCGCGTCCCTATCGCCATGGACCTCTGGCGGCGGTCAAGAATTCTGCCCTCGGAACGGACAACCGTCTTGCGCCGACTTGTATTATAAGGTCAGCCGCTGAGCTGCTTTAGTGCGACAGGTTGGGCGAGGATTGCTCCGCACACAGCTGCTCCCCTCCACATTCCCACCATCGCCACATTGGCGTGATGGCGCCAGCAACCGGCCGTCCATCCATTTGCGCCCGGCGCAACCTAACCTTCCAGTCGCTCCACCGCCGCCCGTGCGATCGGGTTCAGGCCGCTGCGGTCTCCGGTCAGGATCGCGGCTTTCATGCGTGGGTCCCAGAAGTCGCGGATGTGCTGGCAGGTCAGGTCGATCGCCGCGTCACCCTGCGGAGCGAGGTTGCGGGCGATCTGGTTGGCCATATAGGTCAGGCGCTCAAGGTCCATCCGCGCTATTCCGCCGGCTCGCGCGCCACGCGGCGGCTCTTTTCGGACCACGAGGCATAGCTTTCCTGCCATTCGGAGGGTCCGTTGCTGGGCAGGACCTGCACCGCCGTCACCTTGTATTCGGGGCAATTGGTGGCCCAGTCCGAATAGTCGGTGGTGACGACATTGGCCTGGGTCGCAGGGTGGTGGAAGGTGGTATAGACCACGCCCGGCGCGACCCGGTCGGTCACTTCGGCGCGCAGGGTGGTTTCGCCGGTGCGGCTGGCAAGGCGCACCCAGTCCCCGCCCTTGATCCCGCGATTTTCGGCATCGAGCGGGTGGATTTCCAGCAGGTCTTCCTGATGCCAGACGTTGTTCGCGGTGCGCCGGGTCTGCGCGCCGACGTTGTACTGGCTCAGCACGCGGCCCGTGGTCAGCAGCAGCGGATAGCGCGGCCCGGTCTTCTCATCGGTCGGGACATAATCGGTGACGATGAACTTCCCCTTGCCCCGCACAAAGCCATCGGCGTGCATGATCGGACTGCCATTCGGGTTGGCGGCATTGACCGGCCATTGCAGCGAGCCTTCGGCTTCCAGCCGGTCAAAGCTGACCCCGGCGAAAGTCGGCGTCAGGCGGGCGATCTCGTCCATGATCTCGCGAGGGTGGGAGTAGTTCCAGGCCAGCCCCAGCGCATTGGCCAGCGCCTGTGTCACCTCCCAGTCCGCCTTGCCGTTCGCCGGCTCCATCACCTTGCGGACCAGCTGGATCCGCCGTTCGGCATTGGTGAAGGTTCCGTCCTTTTCCAGAAAAGTGCTGCCCGGCAGGAAGACGTGGGCATAGTTTGCGGTTTCGTTGAGGAACAGGTCGTGGACGATCACACAGTCCATCGCCTTCAGCCCGGCGGCGACATGATGGGTGTTGGGATCGGACTGAAGAATGTCTTCACCCTGAATGTAGATCGCGCGGAAGCTGCCGTCGATCGCGGCGTCAAGCATATTGGGGATGCGCAGGCCCGGCTCGGGATCGATGGCAACGCCCCAATCCGCCTCAAACTCTTCGCGCACCGCCGCGCCCGAGACATGGCGATAGCCGGGCAGTTCGTGCGGGAAGCTGCCCATGTCGCAGCTGCCCTGCACGTTGTTCTGCCCGCGCAGCGGGTTCACACCGACACCGGGGCGGCCGATGTTGCCGGTGGCCATGGCGAGGTTGGCAATGGCCATCACGGTGGACGACCCTTGCGAATGCTCGGTCACGCCAAGCCCGTAATAGATCGCGGAGTTTGGCCTGCTTCTCTGGCCTGACGACCAACCGGGGCCGCCGGTCGCAAAAAGCCGCGCGGCAGCGCGCAGGTCAGCAGCAGGCACCCGGGTGACGGCTTCCAGCGCTTCGGGGCTGTGGCGTTCCTCGGCCACGAACCGCGCCCAGTCCTGATACTCGTCCCAATCGCAGCGCTCGCGGATGAAGGCCTCGTCGGTCAGGCCTTCGGTGACGATCACATGGGCCATGGCGGTCAGCACCGCGACATTGGTGCCGGGCTGCAAAGCCAGGTGATGCGCAGCTTCGATATGCGGGCTGCGGACCAGATCAATCCGGCGCGGGTCGATCACGATCAACCTTGCACCCTGCCGCAGGCGGCGCTTCAGGCGGCTGGCGAAAACCGGGTGGCCATCGGTGGGATTGGCGCCGATCACCAGCACCACGTCCGCCGCCATCACGCTGTCGAAATCCTGCGTTCCGGCGCTGGTCCCGAAGGTTTTGGACAGGCCATAGCCGGTGGGCGAATGGCAGACCCGCGCGCAGGTATCGACATTGTTCGAACCGAACCCGGCGCGGACCAGCTTCTGCACAAGGAAGGTTTCTTCGTTGGTACAGCGGCTTGAGGTTATCCCGCCCAGCGCGCGCGGGCCATACTGCGCCTTGATCGCGCCAAGCCGCGCGGCGGTGAAGGCCAGCGCCTCGTCCCAGCTGACCTCGCGCCAGGGTTCGTCCACGCTATCGCGGATCATCGGCGTGGTAATCCGGTCCTGGTGCCGGGCATAGCCCCAGGCGAAACGGCCTTTGACGCAGGAATGGCCACGGTTGGCCTTGCCGTCCTTCCACGGGACCATGCGGACCAGCTGTTCGCCTTTCAGCTCGGCGCGGAACGTGCAGCCGACCCCGCAATAGGCGCAGGTGGTGATCACCGCGCGCTCGGGCTTGCCCAGTTCCTTGACGCTCTTTTCCATCAGGGCGGAAGTAGGGCAGGCCTGAACACAGGCCCCGCAGCTGACGCATTCGGACGAAAGGAAGCTGTCCGCCGCCTGCCCCGCGCCGATCTTCGAAGCAAACCCGCGCCCGTTGACCGAAAGCGCAAGGGTGCCCTGAACCTCATCGCAGGCGCGCACGCAGCGCGAACAGACGATGCATTTGTCCGGCGCGAACAGGAAGTAGGGGTTCGAAAGGTCGGGCTTTCCGCCCAGATGGTTCGCCCCGTCATAGCCATAGCGGACATCGCGCAGGCCCACTTCGGCGGCGGTATCCTGCAATTCGCAGTCTTTGTTGGCGCTGCAGGTCAGGCAATCGAGCGGGTGGTCGGAGATGTAGAGCTCCATCACCCCCTTGCGTAGCCGGGCCAGCTTTTCGGTCTGGGTGCGGACCACCATGCCCTCGGCCACCGGGGTTGTGCAGCTGGCCGGGGTGCCGCGCATCCCGTCCACTTCAACCAGACACATCCGGCACGATCCGAAGGCCTTGACGCTGTCGGTCGCGCAGAGGCTGGGGATCGAACCGCCGCTGCTGGCCGCCGCGCGCATCACGCTGGTGCCTGCGGGCACGGTCACGCTGCGCCCGTCGATGGTCAGGCTGACCAGCTTGTCGGCGCAAACCTCAGGCGTTCCGAAATCTGGCTGCCGTTCATAACCCATGGCGCTTCTCCGCCTGTGCCAGGTCTTCCGGCGTGTTGATGTTAGCAGGATTGTGATCGAGCCGCACGGCCCTTGCGCCGACCCGTTCGGCCAGGGCGCGGAGCGAGTGCTTGCCATTGCCCGCCAGGATCGCCTCGATCGCCGGAACCGCGCTGACCGGCCAGAGCGCAATGACCGGCTGATCGGCGAGATAGGCGGGCGCGGGGGAGAGCAGGGCGGGCAGGTCTTCGGGCAGGCCAACCGAATCGACGCCGCAGGTCAGCACCGCGGCAAAGCCCTCGCCCTGGGCGTGGTGCAGCGCGGCGGCGATCCCGCCAAGCGGGCCCATGCCCGGGCGCGGCCAGTCGGCCAGGCAGGGGGCGGGGGCCTGTTCGCGGCCGAGCACCACCACCGCATCGCACCAGGCCGACAGCCGATCGACCGCGCGCTGCAGCAACGTTTCGCCGCCAAGCGTCGCCAGCGCCTTGTCGCTGCCAAAGCGGGTCGATTGCCCGCCCGCCAGAACCGCGCCCAGGATCACGCGAAATCCTCTGGCCAGTGCTTCAGGGCAGAGCGCACCGGATAGGGGGTGAACCCGCCGAGCGCGCAGAGCGAACCAAGCTGCATCACCTCGCACAGGTCTTCGATCAGGTTCAGGCTTTCCTCGCGGCTGCGCCCGGCCTTGCGGGCGTTGTGCATCTGCGGCAGGGCCTCAACCGCGTCGGCCTGCGCCTTGCCGCCGGCGCGGAGCCGGTCGATCAGTTCGGCGCCGCGGGTCGATCCGATCCGGCACGGGGTGCATTTGCCGCAGCTTTCCGCCGCGCAGAATTCAAAGGCGAAGCGGGCCAGGGCGGCCATATCGGTGTTGTCGTCAAACACCACCACGCCGCCATGCCCGATCAGTGCATTGGCGGCGGCAAAAGCCTCGTAATCGAAGGGCAGATCGAACTGGCTCGGGTGGATATAGGCGCCAAGCGGCCCGCCGACCTGCACCGCCTTGACCGGGCGGCCGCTGGCGGTTCCGCCGCCGATCCGGCCGACCAGATCGCCCAGCGTGATCCCGAAGGCGGTTTCATAAAGCCCGCCATGCCGGACGTTCCCGGCCAGCTGGATCGGCATGGTGCCTTTGGAACGGTCGATCCCCAGCCGGGCGTAAAATTCGGCCCCGCCGGGGGAGAGGATGTGCGGCACGGCGGCCAGGGTCAGCACGTTGTTGACCACGGTCGGCTTGCCGAACAGTCCTTCCAGCGCGGGCAAAGGCGGCTTGGCGCGCACCTCTCCGCGCTTGCCTTCGATGCTGTTGAGCAGCGCGGTTTCCTCGCCGCAGACATAGGCTCCAGCGCCGACCCGCACCTCAACCGTGAACGGCGCAAGCCGCGATTCCGCCAGAGCTAAAGCGGACTTCAGCTTGGCGATGGCGTGGGGATATTCGCTGCGGACATAGATGTAGCCGTGCCCGGCGCCAACCGCATGGGCGCAGATCGCCATGCCTTCAAGCAGCTGGAGCGGATCGCCCTCCATCAGCATCCGGTCGGCAAAGGTGCCGCTGTCGCCCTCGTCGGCGTTGCAGACCACATACTTCTCGCCGCCCGGGGCAATGGCGACGGTCTGCCATTTGATCCCGGCGGGAAAGCCCGCCCCGCCGCGTCCACGCAAGCCCGAGGCGATGACTTCGGCGATTACCTGCGCGGGGTCCAGCGAACGCGCCCGTTCCAGCCCCTGCCAGCCGCCGGTGGCGGCGTAGTCCTCAAGGCTGAGCGGGCGGGTCCGTCCGGCCCGGGCAAAGGTCAGCCGCTGCTGCCTGGCGATGAAGGGGTGCGCGGCGATCGGGCCGATGCACAGATCATCGGCCCTGCCTTCGATGACTTCGCCGACCCGGTCCGCCGTCATCGGCCCCCAGCCGATCCCGTTCACCTCGACCAGCGGTTCCAGCCAGTGCATCCCCCATGAGGAGACCCACTCAACCGTCCAGCCCGCAGCCTCGAAAGCTGCCGCAACTGCATTCGCACCGCAGGCCAGCGCCAGGGCATCGTCGCTGATCCGCACCGCGTTCATGCCGATTGCACCAGCTTGACCAGTGCGGCCTGATCCAGCCGGGCGTGCAGATCATCGCCCACCCGCGCCGCCGGACCTACGCTGCACAGCCCCAGGCAATAGACCGGCTTGATCCGTACCCGATCTCCGGCGGCCTGCTGCGCCGCCGCGACCAGCGCTTCCACCCCGCGTGCCTGACAGGCCTCTGCCCGGCATAGCTCGATTGCCGGGCGCGGATCGGCGGTAGCGGAAAAATCGTGGTAGAAGCTGACCACCCCGTGCACCTCGGCCCGGCTGAGGTTGAGCGCGGCTGCAATCGCCGCTTCGGTCTCGGCCGAAATGCAGTCGAATGCTGCCTGGACATCGTGCAGCAGCGGGATCATCGCGCCCGGCCGTTGGGCATGATCGGCGATGATCGCCGCAAGGTCCGCCTCGCGGCTCACCGGGTCAGCCGCTCCGCGTGCCAGGCCACATGATCGGCCATGAAGCTGGAGATGAAGTAATAGGAATGGTCATAGCCCGGCTGCATCCGGATCGTCGCCGGAATACCGGCCTTGCGGCAGGCCATGACCAGCAGCCCGGTCTTGAGCTGTTCGTGCAGGAAATTGTCGGCATCGCCCTGATCGACCAGCAGATCGGGCAGGCGCGCGCCGTCCTCGATCAGGGCGCAGGCATCGTATTCGCGCCAGGCGGCCTGATCCGCTCCAAGGTATCCGCCCAGCGCCTTTTCGCCCCACGGGCAGTTCAGCGGGCTGACGATCGGGGCAAAGGCGCTGACCGATCTGAACCGGCCGGGATTGCGCAGCGCAATGGTCAGCGCGCCGTGGCCGCCCATCGAATGGCCGGTGATCCCCTGCCGGGCCATGTCGGCCACCGGGAACTGATCGGCGATCAGCGCGGGCAGTTCCTGCTCGATATAGCTGCGCATCCGGAAGTTCGCCGCCCACGGCTGCTGCGTGGCATCGACGTAAAAGCCCGCGCCCTTGCCGAAATCATAGCCCTCGTCATCCGGAACCGCGTCCCCGCGCGGGGACGTGTCGGGCGCGATGAAGATCACCCCGGCCTTGGCGCAGGCGGCGCGGAACTCGCCCTTTTCGGTGACGTTGGCGTGGGTGCAGGTCAGGCCCGACAGGTACCACAGCACCGGCAGTTTCGCCCCCTCGGCATGGTCGGGAACGAAGACCGAAAAGGTCATCGCCGTGCCGGTGACATCGCTGTGATGGTTGAAGACCCCTTGTGTGCCGCCGTGGCTGCGGTTGGTGCTAAGCTGTTCCATCATGCTATCCGGTGAGAGCAGCACAGCTTGTTGCCCGAAGGATCGCGCAAATAGGCCAGATAGAGCACCCGCCCATCAGGCGGGCGACGCTCGCCTGGTGGGTCCTCGATTGCGGTGCCGCCATTGGCAAGGCCCGCAGCGTGCCAGGCATCAACCGCGTCCGCCGAACCGGCCACAAAACCCAGCGTGCCGCCGTTTGCACCATGCGCGGGTTCGCCATTCAGCGGGACGCGCACCAGAAAGCGGCCGCCGCCGTGCATATAGACCGCGCGGCCCTGCACGTCGATCTCTCCCGGCGGAACGCCCAGGGCGCCCAGGGTGGCGTCATAGAACCGCTTTGCCGCAGCCACATCGTTGCAGCCAAGCATCATGTGGCTGAACATCAGAACACCACGACCGAGCGGATTGACTTGCCCGCGTGCATCAGATCGAAAGCGGTGTTGATCTCTTCCAGACCCATGACGTGGGTGATCATCGGGTCGATCTCGATCTTGCCGGTCATGTACATATCGACGATCTTGGGCACGTCGGTGCGGCCCTTGGCCCCGCCAAAGGCCGTGCCGCGCCAGTTACGGCCGGTGACCAGCTGGAACGGACGGGTGCTGATTTCCTTGCCGGCTTCGGCAACCCCTATGATGATGCTGGTGCCCCAGCCGCGGTGGCAGGCTTCCAGTGCGGTGCGCATCACTTCGGTGTTGCCGGTGGCGTCAAAGGTATAATCGGCGCCGCCGTCGGTCATCAGCACGATTTTGGCCACGATGTCCTCGCGGCTCATGCCCTTGGTATTGAGGAAGTCGGTCATGCCGAATTTGCGGCCCCATTCCTCACGGTCGGGATTAATATCGACGCCGATGATCTTGTTTGCGCCCGCCAGCCGCGCGCCCTGGATCACGTTAAGGCCGATCCCGCCGAGGCCGAAGACCACCACGTTATCGCCCACCTGGACCTTGGCGGTGTTGATTACCGCGCCGACCCCGGTGGTCACTCCGCAGCCGATGTAGCAGCTGGTCTGGAACGGCGCGTCCTCGCGGATCTTGGCGACGGCGATTTCGGGCAGGACGGTGAAGTTCGAAAAGGTCGAACAGCCCATGTAGTGAAAGATCGTCTCACCCTTGTAGGAAAAGCGGCTGGTCCCGTCCGGCATCAAGCCCTGACCCTGGGTCGCGCGGATCGCGGTGCACAGGTTGGTCTTGCCCGACAGGCACGATTTACACTGGCGGCATTCCGGGGTGTAGAGCGGGATCACGTGATCGCCCGGCTTTACGCTGGTCACGCCGGGGCCAACCTCGCGCACGATCCCGGCGCCTTCATGGCCGAGGATGCTGGGGAACAGCCCCTCGCTGTCCAGCCCGTCGAGCGTATAGGCATCGGTGTGGCAGATCCCGGTGGCCATGATCTCGACCAGCACCTCGCCCGCCTTGGGGCCTTCCAGATCGACTTCGACGATTTCGAGCGGCTGCTTGGGTGCAAAGGCGACGGCGGCGCGGGTCTTCATGATGGCTCTCCCCGGAAGGTTGCGAATATCGTGACAGGGTCTAGCGCTTCAACTGATCGGTGATAATGGGCAATTTTCGCAAATCATTATTTCCAAGGCGCAACAATCATGGCTGGTGGATGGGATGGAATTGAGGAATTCGTCTGCGTGGCCCGGGCCGGATCGTTCACCGGCGGGGCGCGCCTGTTCAATGCCTCTGTCACCCATATGAGCCGCGCGGTGGCCCGGCTGGAAGCCCGCCTTGATGCGCAATTGTTCAACCGCACCACCCGTTCCGTCTATCTGACCGATACCGGCACCGCCTTTCTGGAAAACTGCCAGCGGCTGATCGAAAGCCGGGACGAGGCGATCAACCTGGTCGCCTCGCAGGATGAACCCAGCGGCCTGCTGCGGCTGACCTGCTCCTATGCCCTGGGCGAAAAGTTCATCGCGCCGCTGGTTCGCCGCTTTGCCCAGGCCAACCCACAGCTGCGGGTGGTGCTCGACCTTGATAACGATGTCGTCGATATTGCCGGGCGCGGCTATGATCTGGCGGTCAGGACCGGCCATCTTGAGGATTCGCGCCTGATCGCCACCCGCGTTGCCCAACGCGAACTGGCCACCGTTGCCAGCCGCGATTACCTTTCGCACCGGGGCCGCCCGCGCACGATTGCGGATCTTGCCGGGCACGATTGCCTGCTCGGCTCAACCCCGCAGTGGCATTTTCGCGAAGGGCAGACCTATCGCCCCGAAGGCCGCTGGAAATGCAATTCGGGCGCAGCGGTGCTTGAAGCCTGCCTGGCGGGAATGGGGGTTTGCCAGCTTCCGGTGTTCTATCTTGGCGATCATGTGGCGGCGGGGCGGCTGGAAGTGCTTCTGCCCGATCAGCGGAGTGAGGACGAGCCGATCTGGGCGGTCTATCCCGCGCGGCGCCACCTTTCGCCCAAGGTGAGCCATCTGGTCGCGCTGCTGCGCGCCGAACTGCAACCCGCGCTCGATGCCGCCGGGGTCTGAGCGGAGGTCGCCGTTTTCAATGCCTTGGCAAGCGCGGGCAGGGGGGCTAGCCCGGCGCGATGAAAGCGCTGCACGATCCCGATTGCCTGCTGGCCGAAGGGCTGGCCGCGATCCGCGCCCAGTTCAAGGTGCCGGAACAGTTTCCGCCCGAGGTGGAGGCGGCGGCGCAGGCCGCGGCGCATCGCCCGCCAGCCGATCACGTCGATCGCACCGCAGTGCCCTTTGTGACGCTCGATCCCGCCAGCTCGACCGATCTCGATCAGGCGTTCTGGATCGAGGCTTCCGGGGCCGATCTGCTGCTCCACTATGCGATCGCCGACGTTGCCTGGTTCGTGAACGATGACGATCCGATTGACCGCGAAGCCTGGACGCGCGGCGAAACCACCTATCTGCCGGATGGCAAGGCCGGGCTCTATCCCCGGGTGCTGAGTGAAGGGGCGGCGAGCTTGCTGCCCGATGGGGCGCGCCCGGCGGTGATCTTCACCAGCCGGATCGATCCTGCGGGAAAGGCTGTGCTGCAGGGGGTGGAGCGCGCGCTGATCCGCAGCCGCGCGAAGCTCGCCTATGACAGCGTTCGTGAGGACGAACTTCCACCCGGCTTTGCCGAACTGGCCCGCCGCGGCGCCGAGGCCGACGACGCCCGCGGCGCGGCCCGGGTCGATCCGCCCGAGCAGGAGGTGGAGCGCGATGCGCTGGGCCACTTTACCTTGCGGCTGCGTCCACTGGCGCTTTCAGAGCGGCGCAATGCCGCGCTCTCGCTGGCGACCAATCTGGCCGTTGCCGATGCCCTGCTCGCCGCCGGGACCGGGCTTTTCCGGGTGATGGAGGGGCCGGACGCGCGGGCCGAGGGGCGGCTGCGTCACACTGCCGAGGCTTTCGGGCTGGACTGGCCGCATGAGGCGAGCCTCGCCCAGTTCGAGCGGATGCTCGATCCGGCAGAGCCGCGTGCGGCCGCCTTCATGCTGGCGATCCGGCGCGCCGGGAACGGCGCCAGCTATGTGCCATTTCAGGCAGGAGTTACCCCCTGGCACGCGGCGATGGCGGCTACTTATGCCCATGCCACAGCGCCGCTCAGGCGGCTGGCCGATCGCTATGTGGTGCAGGCCGCGCTGGCGGTGGCGAACGGGCGGGCGGTGCCCGATTCGGTCAGTCAGGCCTTCGCCCGGCTTGGCCCGGTCATGGCCAGATCGCAGCAGCGTAGCGGCCAGGTTGAACGGGCAGTGGTCGATCTCGCCGAAGCGGCGATCCTGACGGGGCGCGAGGGTGAGGATTTTGCCGCCGTGGTGACCGATCTCGGCGAAGCCGGCGCGCGCATTCAGTTGTGCGATCTGCCGGTGGTGGCCCGCACCATCGCCCGCCGGGTCCACCCCGGAGACCGGATCACGGTCCGGCTCGAATCCGCCGATCCGATCCGCCGCGAAGTCCGCTTTGCGCGGATATCCTGAATCGCCTTGCACCGCCGCCCGGCCTAAGCTAGTGGCGCCAACCTTGTGAGGCCCGATGGCGGAGTGGTTACGCACCGGACTGCAAATCCGTTTACGCCGGTTCGATTCCGGCTCGGGCCTCCACATCCGGCTCTGGTTCGCCGCTTAGCTCAGTTGGTAGAGCACATCATTCGTAATGATGGGGTCACGTGTTCGAGTCACGTAAGCGGCACCACCTTTCCAATGGCACTTTCCCTAGGGTTTTAAAGGCTTCCCAGCCAAAGCGCCTTGGCCTGATCGGGCCAATTTTCCTGCCGAAAGTCGGAAATCCGGTCTATGCCCACTTCTCAAGCCAAAGTCCGTTCACATTGTTGTTACGGATCATTGACTTGAATGCAGCATTCATAGGTTGGCAGCTGGAAGATTAGCCGAGAGGCACGTTAGCTTGGACCTGGCTTGCCAATGGGCCGAGCGTGGGTCGAATTTGTGCCCAAGGCGATCAGGAAGTTTTGTTCAGCCACGCCGCTTTCGCCATCGGCACGATGGAACAAAGTGTAACGGCTAGGATGAGGCATCCCGATAACCCTGCGGCCATCGTCGGCGGCGTAAAGGTCGATTGTTGCACTGCCCCAGCCGGTGACCAACTTTGTCGGCTCTGGCGAGGCGTTCAACAGCATTGCCAGTTCGCGCGCTGGCACCTTGCCCATCGTGATGAAGACCTTGGCCGAGCATGATGATAGCACCGCTGCCCATAGGTTTCGGCTGAATGCCAGCACTTCGGCTTCAAGTCCGGCGCGTTTGGTTACGCCTTCCCAGTCCCGCGTCCGAAAGGGGACGAACTGTGCGCAGAGGGATTCTTCCGGCCCAATCCCTGCAAGGTCATGCCACTTCTGAATTTGAAGCTGCAGGCGGTCGTGCAAGTCCTTGCCGCTGGCATTTTTGCCGCCCCAGAACTCGTCATAATATGGATTGTGACCTGTGGCCCAATGCTTGCCATATGGCCCTTCATCGTCGCGCCCACCGGGGTTCAGGCCCACAATCGCTATACGGGCATCCTTGAGGCGATCCGCGTTGCAGCACAGGAACGTCCAGCCAGATTGAAATCCGAGATTGTCATATTTTTCTTGAATGGTTGCGGCGTTGAACTCGGCTATTGTCATGACCTCTCCTTGGTTGGTGGACTTGCTCGAAGGTGAAGAACCGTTCGCCGCCGCCATCGAAGCACTCGAATTCGACCCCGAAGGCTCCAATGCCCGATGCGTCCAACGCGGCAATTGATGGCGCAAGCCGATGGGCATCGGGGGCGACAACGCACAAGGACACGCTGCCGTTAAGGGCGATGGCATCTCCGAAGGCGTTGTAGAAATCGACCACGAGTTGACCGCCACAGAACTCTTCGTAGTGTTCAATCAAGTCCTGAGTGCTGAGGCACTTGGCCCATCTATGATGGATTATGGCTGCCGCGAACGCTTCCGCCGCATTTGCCGAACGCTTGGCTTCGATCACAATCAATGCGCCGCTGCGGGTTAGTCCCAGCAGGTCCAGCTTTCGACCATTGCCCGTGTTGACCTGCTGCCCGATCCACATGAGGTCATCTGCTATCACCTCCGGCGCTTTCAAGAGCAGGTCATGTAGTTCGTCCTCGCGCAGGTGCAGAGACGGTTTGAAACGGCGTGCTTCACCGTTCCACCCGACAAGGTGACGAGTGCTTGGGGACGATGCTGCCGCAATGTGGGTCATTTTGCTTCGGTGAAATGGGGGACCAGAACCTCGGAAATTTCACCGGGCAGGCTGAACCACACAGGTTTGCCGCGTGAAGTCGGATAGCCGTTTTCACCCTCCTCACCATTCCAG
>Ga0116179_1002512_pt1 | contig 13161 bp, 11 predicted proteins | sample AD_UKC071_MetaG_FD_89751 | JGI IMG/M metagenome (GOLD analysis project Ga0116179, IMG submission 89751) | Active sludge microbial communities of municipal wastewater-treating anaerobic digesters from USA - AD_UKC071_MetaG | ecosystem: Engineered > Bioreactor > Anaerobic > Digestate | place: USA...
CGGCCACGATCTCCACCGTGGTGATCTACGCCGACCGCGCGCGCAACGCCTGGCAGCTGGCCACGCTGGTGGGTTACGGCGCCGTCATCGCGCTGGCCACGGCCCTCAGCTTCGCCATGGCCGGCCCCATCGCCCGGGTGCTGGGCAAGACCGGCATCAACGTCATGACCCGGCTGATGGGCCTGATCCTGGCCGCATTGGCTGTGGAGGTGATGACCGAAGGCCTGCACAAGCTGTTTCCGGTGCTGGGGCGTTGAGAGGCCCTATCCTGGGGAGGCACCGTGGCAAACCTGTTGTTGCTGGAAGACGACCCGGCGATTGCCCGAACCGTGGTCTACGCGCTGGAGCGCGATGGCTTCACCGTGCTGCATTGCCTGCTGCTAAGCGACGCGCGCCGCGCTCTGCAGGCATGCCGCCTGGATCTGCTGATTCTGGATGTGGGCCTGCCCGACGGCAACGGGCTTGACCTTTGCCGCGAGATGCGGGCCCAGCATCCGACCCCCATCCTGATGCTGAGCGCGCGCACCGAGGAAATCGACCGCGTGCTGGGCCTGGAACTGGGCGCCGACGACTACGTGAGCAAACCCTTCAGCCCGCGCGAACTGGTGGCGCGCGTGAAGGCGCTGTTGCGGCGCAGCGCGATGACGCCCGAGCGGGCTCACCGCGCGCCGGGCGGCTTCGAAGTGGATCTGTCGGGCCAGCGCATCCTGCTTCACGGTGTGCCGCTGGCACTCACCCGGCGCGAATTCCGCCTGCTGGGTGCGCTGCTGCGCGGCCCTGGCCGCATCCACTCGCGCGAACAGCTGCTGGAGGCCGCCTGGGGCGATGACAACGACAGCACCGACCGCACCGTGGACACCCACATCAAGACGCTGCGCGCCAAGCTGCGGCAGGCTGACCCGTCGCTCGAATGCATCGTCACCCACCGGGGCATGGGTTACAGCATCAAGCTGCCGCCCACCTGATCCATGAAGCTTGGCATCCGGCTGCTGTTCGTCTTCTTCCTGCTCAACGGGTTGGCGGCGTTTTTTGTGCTGCGGGTGTTCGTGGTAGAGATCCGGCCCAGTGTGCGCGAGGTCATGGAAGACATGATGGTGGACACCGCCAACATCCTGGCCGAACTCGCCAGCGACGATCTGGCCGCAGGCCGCCTCGCCGAGGGCCGATTCGCCACCCATGTGCGCCATTACGCGAGCCGTCCTGTCGATGCGCGCATCTGGGGACTGAACAAACAATCGCTGGACTTCCGCGTCTATGTGACCGATGCCAGGGGCCTGGTGCTGTTTGACTCAGAGAACAGCGCACAGGGGCAAGACTATTCCGGCTGGCGCGACGTGTCGCGCACGCTGCGGGGCGAGTACGGCGCGCGGGCCACGCGCACGGTGCAGACGGACGAGCGCACATCGGTCATGTACGTGGCCGCACCCGTGCTGCGCGATGGCGCCATCCTGGGCGTGCTGACGGTGGCCAAGCCCCAGAGCACGGTGCAGCGCTTTGTGGACCGCGCCGAGCGCAAGGTGCTGCTGGGCGGCTTGCTCCTGCTGGCTCTATCGGGCGGCGTGGGCGTGGCCGTCACGTTATGGGTGGTCTGGAGCATCCGCAAGCTGAGGCGCTATGCCCTGAACGTGCAGACGGGCCACAAGATGGACGTGCCCCGAGTGTCCGGCGAACTCGGCGAACTGGCTCAGGCCATGGAAGCCATGCGGGCCCGGCTGGAAGGACGCGACTACATCGAGGGCTATGTGCGCGCCCTGACGCACGAACTCAAGAGCCCGGTGGCGGCCATCCGCGGCGCAGCCGAACTGCTGCAAGATGACCTGCCCGAGGCGGACCGCGCCTTGTTCGCTGGCCAGATCGAGCAACAGGTGCAACGCATTCAGCGGCTGATCGACCGCCTGCTGGAACTCAGCAAGCTGGAGCAGCGCCAGAGCCTGACGGCGGCCGCGCCAACTTCCCTGCGCGAATGCGCCGAAGTGGCCATCGCCGAAGCCCAAGGCCGCGCCCGCCTGAAGAATGTGCGCATCACTTTGCAAGGTGACGGCGCCAGCGGGCCGTTTGAGGCCGCGCTGGTCGCGCTGGCCATCGGCAACCTGCTGGACAACGCCATCGACTTCTCGCCCTTCGGCAGCACCGTACGGGTGGATCTGGCGGGCAGCCGCCTTACCGTGACTGACGCCGGCCCCGGCGTTCCCGACTACGCCCTGCCCCGCCTGGGCGAGCGCTTTTTCTCGACCCCGCGCCCGAATGGCGAGCGCACTGGCTCCGGGCTGGGCCTTGCCATCGTGCGCCAGATCATGGCGTTGCACCACGGCACGCTGCACGTCGCCAACCTCGCCCCCGCCGCCGGGCCGGGCATGCGTGCGGAACTGATGTTTCCATCCTGAACTTCACGCTGGCTTCACACACCTCATCAACCCCTCACGCACGCCCGGGAAACTGGCCTTCCATTCATTGCGGAGGCTCTCTTGAAACACCCTGTATTCCTCAAAATCGTGTCGATCGGCGGCGTGCTGCTGATGCTTGTCTTTGGCCTGAACCTGATCGCCGGCATCGTCCACGACCGGCAGGTTCACCGCGATGCGGCCACCCGCAGTGTGGCCCAGAGCCTGGCCGGCAGCCAGACGCTGATCGGCCCGCTGATCCACAGCCGCTGCGTTGAGAGCTGGGACGTCCCCGCCGGCAGCGACGCCACCCAGACCTTGACCGAAAAGCGCCGCGAGTTCACCCTGACCGCCCTGCCCGATGACCTGAATGTCACGGCTGGCGCCGCCATGGAGCCCCGCGCCCGGGGGCTGCACAAGGTCAACACCTTCGCACTGAAGGCCCACCTGACGGCGCGATGGGCCGACCTGGCCAGCCTGCAGCCCCAGGCCACGGTGAAGAACGCGCGCCTGCAGTGCGATCCGCCGGTACTGATGGTGGCAGTGGGCGACGCGCGCGGCATCCGCACCGCCCGCCTGCGCCTGGATGGGCAGGACCGTCCGCTCAAGCCCGGCACCCTGCACCGCACCTACGCTCGCGGCGTGCACGCGGTGCTGCCCGAGGCCACGCGCCAGCGCAGCGAGCCTTTCACCGCCGAGGTCGCGCTGGAACTGGCAGGCACCGAGCGCTTCTCGGTGGTGCCACTGGCCGGCACCACGGCCGCGCGCTTCACCAGCGGTTGGCCGCACCCGTCGTTTGACGGACGCTTCCTGCCCACCGAACGCACCGTGGGCGCCCAGGGCTTTGATGCCGTCTGGCGCCTGTCCGCGCTGGCCACCACCGCGCCACAGGACATCGCCGCCGGCAAGCCGGTCTGTGCCGAGGGCACGCCCGAAGAAAGCAGCGCCCAGAAAGGCTGCGCCGATGCCTTCGGCGTCAGCTTCTTCGACCCGGTCAACCCCTACGCCCTGAGCGACCGCGCCACCAAGTACGGCCTGCTCTTCGTCGCCCTGACCTTTGTCGCGGTCGGGCTGTTCGAGTTCATGGCGCAGCTGCGGGTCCACCCGGTGCAGTACCTGCTGGTGGGCAGCGCGTTGTGCATCTTCTTTCTGCTTCTGGTAAGCCTGGGCGAGCACCTGCCGTTTGGCCTGGCCTACAGCATGGCAGCCACGGCCTGCGTCAGCCTGCTGGCCTACTACGCCACCCACATGCTGGGCAGCGTGCGGCGTGGCCTTCCCTTCGCGCTGGGCATCGCCACGTTGTATGGCACGCTGTACCTGCTGTTGCAGCTGGAACAGACCGCGCTGGTCATCGGCGCCGTCGCCCTGTTCGGGGTGCTGGCGGCGGTGATGGTGCTGACCCGCCGCATCGATTGGTATGCACGCCTCGCAACCGACACGGGCTCCTCGCCGGCGCCATGAGACCCAGCACAGCGGGTTCATCGTGACCGCACAAGGCCTGCACAAGCTGTTTCCGGTGCTGGGGCGTTGACAAGGGCCAGATTTCAGATGTTATTGGCTTCTTCCCGGCGTGAAATGGTCACAAATTGCTATCGTTTCAGGACTGATTGACCCCTGCGCCGGGGGCTTCGCCCGTCTCAGGCGGCTCGGGCAGCGGGGCCAGATCCACCCACACCGCATCGTCGCGGACCCGCACCGGGTAGACCCGCAGCGCCAACCCGTGCGCGCCGCGCATCTGCCCACTGCGAACATCGAAGGTCATGCCGTGCGCCGGGCAGCGCAGCCAACAGCCGTCGAGCTTGCCACTGCCCAGCCAGGCGCCGGCGTGCGGGCAGCTTTCGGCCACCGCGTGCGGCATGCCGTCCAGGTTGAACAGGAGAAGGCTGTGCTCTTTCAGGCGGACCCGCATGCGCCCGCCAGCGGGCAACTCGGCCAGGGTGGCGACGGGCTTCCAGTCGGCCGTCATCGCCCGCCCGTGCCGTGCAGCCAGGCCAGCACCAGCGCCGCCAGAAACACCGTCTCGCCCAGCATCAGGGCCACCGGCCGCAGGCCGACAGTGGCCAGTTCGCCCAGCCGCGTCTTCATGCCGATGGCGGCCATCGCCGCCACCAGGCACCACCGGGACGCATCGCCCCCCAGGCCCTGCAACGACGCCGGCACCCAGCCCGTGCTGTTGACGACCACCAGGGCGGCAAAGGCGATGACGAAGCCAGGCAGCAACGGCGGGCGCGCCGCGCCCGGCGCGTTGCCGGCGCGGGCACGGGTGACGGCCACGGCCAGCACGATGACCGGCAGCAGCATGGCCACGCGCAACAGCTTGACGAAGGTGGCCACGTCGCCGGTCTCGCGCGACAGGCTGTAGCCCGCGCCCACCACCTGCGCCACATCGTGGATCGTGGCGCCCAGAAACACGCCAGCCTGTGCCGGGTCCAGCCCGGCCGCCTTGACGACCATCGGGTACACGATCATCGCCACCGTGGACAGCGCACTGACCCCGATCACGGTGAACAGCGTGGCGCGCTCCTTGAGCGGATGCGCGGGCAGCGCGGCCGACAGGGCCAGCGCGGCCGAGGCCCCGCAGATGGCCGTGGCACCCCCCGTGAGCAGGCCGAACAGCCCCTGAAAGCCCAGTCGCCGCGCGGCCAGCACGGAGAGCCCGATCGTCAGTGCCATCGACACCACCACCAGCGCCACCGGCTGCCAGCCCATGGCCTGCACCTGGGCGACCGTGATGCGCAGACCCATCAAGGCGATGCCGGCACGCAACACCGTGCGCGCGGTGAACTCGATGCCCGCGGCGCAGGGGCCCTCAGTGGCGAGGAAGTTCATCGCCAGGCCCAGCAGCAACGCAAACAGCATCACCGGCGCGCCGTAATGGCCAGACAGGAAAGCCGCCGCCGCGGCCACCACCGCGCAGGCCATGAGACCGGGCGCCAGCACTCGGGCCTGCGCGCGCCAGCCGGTCGGGATCAAAGCCATGCTCAGATCACACAGCCGCCGTTGGGGCTGATGATCTGCCCCACCAGGTAATGCGGGTCGCAGGCCAGGTGCACCACGGTGGCGGCGTATTCCTCCATCGTGCCCAGACGGCCGGCGGGGATCATCTGCCACAGGCGGTGGCGGGCAGTATCGTCCAGGCTTTGCAGGTAGGCCTCGAAATCCTGCGTGTGCACGCCCCCCGGGGCGATGGCGTTCACGTAGATGTTGGCGCCCGCCACCTCGGCGGCGACGGCCTTGGTGAACGCCACGACGGCGCCTTTGGCCGCGCTGTAGTGCGGGCTGTGGCTGCTCATGGCCGAGATGCCGGCCACCGAGGCAATGTTGATGATGCGTCCGTAGCGCTGTGGCTCCATCAGGCGCAGCACCGCGCGGGTGCAGAAAAAGACACCGTTCACGTTGACCGCCCAGAAGCGCAGCCATTCCTCGTCGCTCATCGCCGAGGTGAAGCCCAGCGAGCGCCGGGGCTGGGGTGTGGTGAGGTAGGCGTAGTGCGCGTTGCGCCGTTGTGCGTCGTCAGCCGACGACGGGACCAGCGCCGCGTTGTTGACCAACACATGGACGGTGCCGAAGCGGTGGGCAGCCTCGGCCACCAGCCCATCAACCGCAGCGCTGCTGGAGACATCGCAGACCCGGCTCAGCACCTCGGCGCCCATCGCGTGCAGGCGCTGCTCGGTGAGCTGCAGGCGCTCGGCATCGATGTCGCAGATCACCAGCCGGGCGCCGGCTTCAGCCAGTGCGACGGCCAGCGCGCCACCCAGACCCGGCCCGGCACCCGTGACCAGCGCCACCGGACGTTCCACCGCCCGGGCGCCACCAACGGGAAGAAACGGGGCCATCACCGCGTCCACCGAGTCGGGTGCGCCGCTCATTCATTCCGGCTTGAAGCCGACCGCCTTGAGCGTGGCGGCCTGACGGTCCGAGGCCGCGCGCAGCGAGCGCACCAGCTCGTCGGCCGATGCCGGCGGTGCCATGTCCAGCCCCAGCGCGGTGAAGCGCTGGCGCACGGCGGGCTGCTCCAGCACCTTGAGCACCGCCTCGCGCAGGCGGGTCTGCGCGGCAGCCGGCACATCGGGCGACACGAACATGCCCATCCAGGCGGTCTCCGTGAGGTCTTTGTAGCCCAGCTCGGCGAAGGTGGGCACATCGGGCAGCATGCTCAGCCGCGTCGGCGAGGTGGTGGCCAGCACCTTGATCTTGCCGCCCTTGATCATGGGGATCGAGGTGGCCGGGCCGTCGAACATGAATGACACATGGCCGCCGATCAGGTCGGTCAGCGCGGGTGGCGAGCCCTTGTAGCCGACGTGGACCATGTCGGTGCCGGCGAGCTTGTTGAACTCCAGACCCAGCGTGTGCGACAGCGTGCCCGGGCTGTACGAGCCGTAGTTGACCTTGCCCGGGTTGGCCTTGATGTAGGCGATGGCTTCCTTCACGTTGCTGGCCGGCACGTTGGGGCCGGCCACGAACAGCAGGCCGGTGCGCGCGATTTCGGCCACCGGGCGCAGCTCCTTCATCGGGTCCACCGGCAGCTTCATCGCGTGCGGGATTTCCGAGACGATGCCGTTCACCGACACCAGAACGGTGTGGCCGTCACGCGGCGCCTTGAGCAGTTCCTGCAGGCCGATCAGCCCCGCGCCGCCGGGCTTGTTGTCGACCATGACCGGCTGGCCGAACTGCTGCGCCAGGCCCTCCGACAGCGTGCGGGCCACGATGTCGGCCGTGCCGCCAGCGGGCGCGCCGACAACGATGCGCAGGGGCTTTTCGGGAAACTGGGCCAGCGCGGTGCCGGTGGCGGCCAGGGCAGCGCAGCCAATGGCGCCCAATGCAAACAGGCGGCGGGTGGGGTTCATGGGTGTCTCCTTGATGGTCAGGGGTGATCGGGTCGGTGTGCGGCTCAGGCGGCCAGGCGCAGCGGCATGCCCCGCACGCCGGCGGCGCGGTTGGGCGCCAGGCCCAGCTGCGCCAGCGTTTCGTCGGCGCTGCCATAGTGCTCACCGATCCGGTAGATGGCCTTCGCCTGCGCGCCCGTGGCCACCTCTCGGTGCAGCTCGCGGGCGATGCGCACCATCTGCTCGACTTGCTGCACGCTGGTCAAACGTTCGCCCTTCTTGCCCCAGAGGTTGTCCTCGATGCCGCAGCGCACATGCAGGCCCATGGCGATGGCCATCGCGCCCAGCGGCGCCACGGTGCGCATGAGGCCCTCGATGGTCAGCACCGCGCCCGGCGGCGTGCGGCGCACGAACTCCATCAGGTTGAACGGGTTGGGGCCGTCGGCGCCGCCGCCGATCATCACGTGGTTCAGCACCAGCGGACCGGTGTAGACGCCACGGCGGATCAGCCGCTCCACCGTCTCCAGCTGGCCCACGTCGCCCAGCATGAAGTGCGGCTGGATGCCTGCCGCTTGCAGGCGGCGCAGATGCTCGGCCACGAAGGCCGGTCCGGAGGGGATGGTCATCTCGCTGTAGGCGGCCTGGTAGGCCGGCAGCGCCAGCGAGGTGCCGGCCACGTCGTCGGCACTCATCAGCTCGCAGACATTCATCTGGTTGGTGTTGATGGCGATGGTCACCTGGTCTGGCGTGGGCGTGAGCTCAGCCAGCATGTGGCGGGTGTCGTCACTCAGCCACTTGGCGTCGCCGCCCTCGTCTTCCGGCGCGAACGAGATCGAGCCGCCGACCTGCAGCAGCATGTGCGGCACGGCTTCGCGCAGGCGGGCCAGCATCTCGTTGAACAGCGACAGGCGCTTGGAGCCATGGCCGTCGGCTTCGCGGCAGTGCACGTGCAGCACGGTGGCGCCGGCGTTGTAGCAGTCGACGGCTTTCTGGATCTGTTCATCCATGGTCACCGGAATGTCATCCGAATCACCGGGCAGGAACTCGGGCCCATAAGGGGCGACCTGGATCACCAGGGGTTGCTGGTTTTCAGGGAGCAGGGAATCGTCGAGAAATTGCATGGGGGGTCCTTGGGTTGAGGGGGTTGGGACGGGCGAAAGAATCAGGCGTGCGCGGTGTCGGCGTGGGCCTGGGAACGGGTCTTGAACGCGGCCACCTCCTCCTGGAGGATGGGCGCGCCCAGGCTCATGGTGTGGATGCCGAGCACACTGGTGAGCTGCAGGACGGCGGTGATCTGTTCCTGGGTGGCGCCGAGCTCCAGCGCCTTGCGGATGTGGCGGCGCACGCCCGGGGCGTACATGTGGGTGCAGGAGGCGTCGACCGCGATCGCGATGAACTCGATGGTCCTGGCATCCAACACGCCGGCCAGCATCGGCTTCAGGCCCATGGACATGAAGCGTTCGGTCCACTCGGGGTCCAGCTCGGCGAAGGGGGTCCAGTTCGGGTTCCACTCGCCGGTGCGGCGCAGGTGGTCGCACAGCGGGGTGGCGGGGTCGGCGGTCGGTTCGGTTGCTGGGCTCATCGCGGCTCCTGGGTGGGGGGTGATCGAATTATTCGAGGCGATGGCGATCGCCGGTTGACATTACGGGACATGGATTTAGCATTTCGGGACACCCCCCGGGAAACCCGATGCCTGAACTGGTCCGTTCCGCCGTGCTGACGAACTACGCCGAGATCGCTCGTAGCGTGGGGCTGGATCCGTACCAGATGGTCCGCTCGGTGGGTTTGAGCCAGGCCTGCCTGGTCGAGCGCGATCTGCGGATTCCGTCCACGGCGGTGCGCCGCCTGCTGGAGGATTCGGCCGCGGTGTCCGGGGTGGAGAATTTCGGGCTGCGCATGGCGGAGACGCGGCGCCTGTCCATCCTGGGGCAGCTCGGCCTGGTGGCGCGCGACGCGCCCACGGTGCGCCACCTGCTGGACGTGATCGCCCAGTACATGCGGGTGCACAACGAGTCGCTGCTGTTGCGCATCGAAGAGTCCGGCGGCCTGGCCACCATCCGGCAGGACCTGGTGGTCAACGACCGTGGCGCCATGCACCAGTCGGTGGAGCTGGCGCTGGGGGCGGTGATGCGGGTGCTGCGCATCTTCCTGGGCGACGACTGGTGGCCACGGCGGGTCTGCTTCGTGCACCAGAGCCCGGTGGACCTGAGCCTGCACCGGCGGCTGTTCGGGCCGGCGCTGGAGTTCGGCTGCGAATTCGACGGCATCGTCTGCAAGAGCGCCGACCTGGACACGCCCATCGCCTCGTCCGACCCGGTGATGGCCGGCTACGCGCGCCGCCTGCTGGAAGAGACCGCCGGGCTGGATGCGCGGGCCTTCGACAAGGAGGTGCGGCAGCTGGTGCTGATCCTGCTGCCCACCGGCCGCTGCACCGTCGAGAACGTGGCCCGCCACCTGGGCGTGGACCGGCGCACGGTGCACCGCCACCTGGAGCGCGAAGGGCTGACCTTCACCGGCATGGTCAACCAGGCGCGGCTGGACCTGTCCGAGCGTTACCTGGCGCACCCCACGCGCACGATGGCGGAGATCGCCGACCTGCTTGGCTTCTCAGGCCCCAGCGCGCTGGCGCGCTGGCACCAGGCGCAGTTCGGCGTGCCGGCCACCACGCGCCGCCGGGCGCTGCTGACGCAGGCCGCGCCGCGCGCCTCACAACATCCGGGCCTGGCCGATTAACGGCCGCGCAGCCGGGCGACGGCCTCGGTCGTGACGTTCGGCACGGCCTGGTTGCCCCAGCTGGTGCGGATGTAGTTGGCCAGCGCAGCGATCTGCTGGTCGGTCAGTACGCTGGCAAAACCCGGCATGGGGATGTACTTGCCCTGCGCCGGCACGCCGCCGAGCACCACCTTGACGATGTTCGCCGCGTCGGGAGCGATCACCACCGGGTTGCCGGCCAGGGGCGGGAACACGTTCGGCATGCCGCGCCCGCCCGCCTGGTGGCAGGCGCCGCAGTGGTCCAGGTACAGGCTGGCCGCCTGCGCGCGCGCGGGATCGGGCGCCGGCTTGCCGGTGCGCAGCGACGAGTTCGGCGGGATGGACTTGAGGTACTCGCCCATGGCCGCCAGGTCGGCGTCGGACAGGTTCGAGGTGCTGTTGCGCACCACCTCGGCCATCGGGCCCAGGGCGGTGGCGCCGCCTGGCGCGGCGCCGGTCTTCAGGTAGGTGGCGATGTCGGCGGCGCTCCAGCGGCCCAGGCCGGTGTGCAGGTTGGACGACAGGTTCAGCGCGAACCAGCCGTCGATGCTGGCGCCGGTGTAGGCCTTGTCCTTTTCGATGCCGCCCAGCGCGTTGCGCGGGGAATGGCAGGAGCTGCAATGGCCGAGGCCCTCGACCAGGTAGGCGCCCCGGTTCCACGACGCGGATTGGTTGGGGTCGGGCTTGAACGTGCCTTCGGTGAAATACAGCTCGCGCCAGACCGCCATCGACCAGCGCTGGTTGAACGGAAACCGCAGCTGGTTGATGGCCACCGCGTTGACCACCGGCGCCAACGTGCGCAGGTAAGCGAAGATCGCGTCGCTGTCTTCGCGCGTGATGCGCGTGTAGAAGTCGTAAGGCATGGCCGGGTACATGTCCTGGCCGTGGCGGTTGACGCCGTCGTGCAGGGCCCGGTAGAACTGGTCCGCGCTCCACAGGCCGATGCCGGTCTTCGGGTCGGGCGTGATGTTGGGCGCCAGCAGACCGCCAAACGGCGTGTCGATGCGGTAGCCGCCGGCAAAGGGCGTGCCACCATTGGCGGTGTGGCAGGAGATGCAGTCGCCCGCCTGCGCCAGGTACTGGCCGCGCTGGGCCGGTGTCTGCGGCGCTGGCGCCGGCTGGGCAGGCGGCTGCTGGCCGTGGGCGGCGGGAACGGCCACCCAGGACGCGAGGAGCATCAACGCCACCGGCAGCACGGCCAGGGACTTGCGCAATGAATGAAGCATGGGGCTGATCCGGTTGGTGCACCCCGGCCATCCATGGCCCGGGCGCTGACTGTCGGTGCCGGATTGTGCCCGCATCCACGGCGTGCCGCACCGGTGCTGGCGCGGTTCGCCCACGATATTTTCAAACTTTCTGACCCCTTCCCGGCGTGGAACGGTCACACGCTGCTATTTTTTCAGGACTTTCCTGGGCGGCTCGGCCGCATGGGGCAAGGCCCGGGCCTCCCGCACGAGCTGCCCGCAATCGCTGTCCTCGCCGGGGCCGGCGTCGATCAGCGGGATCAGCGCCAGCAGCGGGTTGATCAGGCCCAGCCCCACCGCGCCGAGCGCGCGCAGCGCCACCCGCCCCTTGTCAACTGCGGCGGTCGGCTGGGCAAAGCTGCCGCGAAGGTAGATCGGGCTGGTCAGGGCCAGGGGGCTCGTCTTCTTGGTCTTCGGAATCAACGTGAGGTCCAGCGTCTCGTCGCCCAGATCGATGGTGCCCGTGCCGATGAGGGTGGTGACCTGCGTGTCGAACACCAGGGCGCCGGCGGTCATCCGGCCCTGTTTCACGTCGAAGTCGGCCACGGCGCAACGCAGCTTCACGAGCCGGTCACCCGTCACGTTCAGGCTCAGGATTTCCCACAGGTGCAGGCCGATCTTTTCCATCATCAGCTTGCTGACCTCGCCGCCAGCCACCACCAGCCCCAGTTTGCCGTTGGCGCTGGCCAGCATGCTGCCCACCGAATGGCCCTTGCCCGTCAGGTCGAACTGGCCGTTGACCTGGCTGATGCTGTTCTTGTTCAAGTCGACGGTCGGGAACAGCCGCGACAGCAGGACCTTGCGCGCGCGCACCCGGGCGTGGGCCTGGATCGGCTGGCTGCGCCCGTCCAGCGTGATGCGGGTGTCGAGCTGGCCGCCGGCCAGGCCAAAGTTCAGCGGGTCCAGCGTCAGCACGGCGTCCCGCAGGCTGAGGTGGACCACCAGGTTCTCCAGCGGCAGGGCCTTGGCGTGGCGCAGGGACCGGGCATGCCAATCGACCTCGGCGTCCACCGAGTCCCAGCGGTCGGTCTTGAAGGGCAGGTCGGGCAGCACGCGGGCCTGCCCCACGGGCAGGGCCGCCGCCTGCGCCGCGCGGCCCGGGCGCGCGCCAATCACCGGGCCCAGGTCGTCCAGGACCAGCACGCGGGACGTCAGAGCCGCCGTGAGCGCCGGGCGTTGGCCCCCGGTGACCACCCGCACGAAGCCGGCCAGGTCGCTGGCACCGACGCGCCCGGTGAATTGCTCGTAGCGCCAGGTGCTGCCCGCGTGCAGCAGGTGACCGGCCGTGCGGTAGGCCCGCGTGGCCGGAAACGCGATGCCCAACAGCGGATAGAGCTGCTCCAGGCTGTCGCCGTGCAGCGCCATGCGCAGGTCGACCGCGTCCAGCCCCAGCAAGCCGGTCACAGTGCCCTCGAGCGTCGCCTCGGTGCGCCCCAGGCTGACCTGCGCCTTCAACGGGTACGGATGGGTCGTGTCACGCAGCGCCAGCACCGGCCCGCCGCTGCCTTGAGCCTTGACCTCCAGACCTTTGTAGCGGCCGTTTGCCGTGACCTGGAGGTCGGCGGTGGCACGGTGTTCGGCCCCATCCGCGCCGGTCGACAGCGTCGCACGCAGGCGGGTCTTCCGGGCGACGTCGTCATAGCCCAGCTGGGCACGGTCCAGCGCGATGCGCCCGATGCGGATGCGGGCATTCTCATCCTGCTGCGCCAGGTCCAGCAGCCAGTTCTTGCGCCCGTCAGCGGACGTCTCCAGGAACACCGTGGCCTGCTGCAGGCGCACTTCGGGGAAGGTGAGATTTCGCTGCAGCAGTTGGGGCACATCGACCGCCACCTCGACGCTCGTGGCCGCCACCATGTACCGTTCCTGGGTCCAGGCCGGGTTGGCAAAGGTCAGCGTGGCGCCGCGCAGGCGCACCTGGGGCCAACCGAACTTCACCGTCAGGTCGCCGTGGATGGCCAA
>Ga0116179_1002515_pt1 | contig 13132 bp, 7 predicted proteins | sample AD_UKC071_MetaG_FD_89751 | JGI IMG/M metagenome (GOLD analysis project Ga0116179, IMG submission 89751) | Active sludge microbial communities of municipal wastewater-treating anaerobic digesters from USA - AD_UKC071_MetaG | ecosystem: Engineered > Bioreactor > Anaerobic > Digestate | place: USA...
CGCGGTGAGATTCTCCGTGGTGTCGACCAACGCCATCGGCGACTCCGACGCCGTATCCACCGGTTCAGGTGTCTGGTCCGACATCGTGCCAGCAGCGCCGAGCGGCGTCTCAGCGGAGCCCCTCGACCACGGACTGCGCGTGACCTGGAACGCGGTCCTGACACCCTCCGGCGGCACCCCAGTATCGACCTACGTCGTCGACGTGGGCGGGGTGTCGACGTCTGTCGGATGCTCCACCGCAACCTGCACGACATCCGTCGTTGACTCTTCCCTCGCCAACGGCACCCTCGTCACGTACTCGGTCAGCGCTCGGAACGACGCGTACGGACCGCTGGCGTCGTGGAACTCCACGTCCCAGCAGGGCACGCCGGCGGGCGCCCCACTGGCGGTCACCCCACCGATCGCGACGTCGACGAGTGACACGAGCATCGCCCTGGATTGGAGCGGGACGTTCTCCGCCAACGGGCGTGCAGTGTCCGACTACACGGCAGCGATCTACACGGGCGCCGGCCCGAGTTGTGCTGCCGACGGCACCGTCAACGACAACGGAGCAACCCTCTTCGCCGCGGGAACCGGCACGTCGACGATCTTCAGCGGCCTGTCACCTGAAGTCGAGTACACGCTGGTTGTCTTCGCCTACAACGGACAGGGCTGCACCCAGAGTCAGACCGTGATCGCCCGCACGCCTCCGTCAGTCGTGGTCGACCTCTCGGTCTCCGGGCCGTCAGCCAACGGGTCGGTGTTCGACTTCGTCCTTCAGGGAATCGACCTCGGCGGCGGCATGGTCTCCAGCGGCTACTCCGTGTACTACCGGCTCAATGGCGGCACGGAGTACGGCCCCGTTAGCATTCCCGGATTCCTGGCGGCCGAGCCTCTCCAGTTCGGCCAGTCCGTGTCGGTGGAACTCAGGGCGTGCCGCGATTACGGCGGACAGCTCGTGTGCCAGCCGACGATGTCGTCGGCCTTCCCGTTGGGTGTTCCCGTCGACCCCCAGGTCATTGGCCCGTTGACCTTCACTCAGGATGACTCGGGCGATCCGCAGAACGATGGAACGTTCGCGTGGCTAGGCTTTCCCTCCGGAAGCTACGAGCTCGTCGAGTACGCCTGCGGCACGGCACCGGGGGATGGCACGTTCATCGTCGCGGGGAGCGATCCGACCTGCCACGTCTCGGCGAACCCCCCGCAGACACCGTGGCTCACCATCCGGGTGACAGCCAACGGCGGGCAGACCTACACGATTTCCTACAACGGCTTCGACTATGACTGACAGCATCACGAATGAAGGGCATCCCATGACCATGACACCGGAGCAGGCGACGTGGTTCTCCGACATCTTCAACCGCCTGGTGGCCAATGTCGACCAGGTACTGCTGGGCAAGACGTTCGTCATCCGACTCGGATTCACCGCGCTGCTCAGCGAGGGACACCTGCTGCTCGAGGACTTCCCGGGAACCGGCAAGACGTCCTTCGCGAGGGCGATGGCGCAGAGCGTCGCGGGCACGACCAGCCGCATCCAGTTCACCCCCGACCTGCTCCCCGGCGACATCACCGGAGTGAGCATCTACGACTAGTCGAAGTCGGCATTCGAATTCCACGCGGGGCCGATCTTCGCGAACATCGTGCTTGCCGACGAGATCAACCGGGCGAGCCCGAAGACCCAGTCGGCGCTCCTGGAGGTGATGGAGGAGGCACATGTCACAGTCGATGGCGTCACCCACCCCGTAGGGGCGCCCTTCATGGTGATCGCCACGCAGAATCCGATCGAGCAGGCCGGCACCTACCGCCTGCCCGAAGCCCAACTCGACCGCTTCATCATGAAGGCATCGATCGGGTATCCCGATCATTCGTCGACCCTGCGAATCCTCGAGGGCGCCGGCAACAAGGCTCACGAGATTGTGATTCCCCCGATCGTGACGGCGGATGTGGTGGTCGAGATGGGGCAACTGGCTCGCACGGTCCACGTGGATCCGACCATCAATGACTATGTGAGTCGGCTGGTCGAGGCCACCCGCACGGCGTCCGAGGTTCGGCTGGGCGCCAGCGTGCGCGGAGCGCTCGCCCTCATTCGCACGGCGAAGACGCTGGCGGCGGCGAGCGGGCGCCACTACGTCATTCCGGACGACGTCAAGGCGCTCGCCGAGCCGGTGCTCGCCCACCGACTGATCATCGACCCGGAGGCGGAGTTCGACGGTGTCACCGCGCCCAGCATCATGGGCCAGATCCTGATTGAGACGCCCCCGCCGAGCGAGCGGCAAGCCGTGTAATGGCTCGGGCGAAGGTGCCCGGCGGCGTGTCATCCGTTCGCGGATCGACACGCTCTTCGTCACGCCCCGCTGGCAGCACGACCGGGTCGCGCACAGACCTTCACTCGACGACGTCAACGAAGGGGCTCACCAATGCGCGAACCCGGATCGTCGGCGACCGCACGGGATTCCTCGCTGACGCGATAGTCACCGTTGTCCGGCTCGCAACGGCATTCGGTGAGGCTCTCAGCCGCGTGTTCGGGCGAGTCGCTGCGGTGGTGACTCCACTCGGGTGGACCGTCGTGCTGCTCGTGCCGCTGACGCTGGGGTTCGGCTACGGGCTGGGCTGGATCGAGCTCATCGTCGTCGGGTTCGCGGGACTGGCGATGCTCGTCATTGCGACCCTCTATCTCATCGGGCGGAGCCCGGTGAGCATCGCACTGACCGTCGAACACAGCCGCGTCGTAGTCGGAGAGCCAGCGGCAGGCCAGCTTGTGGCCACCAACCCCGGCCGGCGCCGCGCCCTCGGCGTGACGGTGGAGGTACCGGTTGGCCTCGGATTGGCCGAACTGGTGCTTCCCGGGCTCGCGCGCGGCGCCGGCGTGCAACGCCAGTTCCCCATCCCCACCGGGCGTCGAGGTGTCGTGCCCGTGGGACCCGTGCGAACTGTGCGCGCCGATCCCGTGGGGCTCGTTCGCCGCGAACTGATCTGGGCGGATGTCGCCGAACTGTTCGTGCATCCGAGGACCATCGGCATCCCGAGCCTCAGCACCGGGCTGATCAGGGACCTCGAAGGCAAGCCCACGAGGGATCTGTCCAACAACGACGTGTCGTTCCATGCCCTCCGTGAGTACCTTCCCGGGGACGAGCGGCGCTACATCCACTGGAAGTCCACCGCCCGCACGGGCAAGTACATGGTGCGGCAATTCGAGGAGACCCGACGCAGCCATCTCGTGGTTGCGCTGAGTCTGGCGAGTTCCGACTATGGAACCGACGCCGAGTTCGAGATGGCGGTGAGTGTTGCGGGTTCGCTGGGTGCTCGCGCCATTCGGGATGCCCGTACGGTCTCGGTTGTGGCGAGCGAGTACACGCCTCAATTCGCCAAACGCAAGGTGTTCGCGGTGCGACTGCTGTCGACTCTGACCAGGGCGAGGCTTCTCGACGATCTCGCCGTGGTCGAGAAGTCGGAGACGGCCCTGAGCATCACCGATGTTGCCAAAGTCGCGGGGGATCAGGCAACCGGTGTCTCGGTCGCCTTCCTCGTCTGCGGGTCCACGGTCAACCCGCAGGAACTGCGCGCGGCTTCGGTCGCGTTCCCGGTCGGCGTTGAGGTGATCGCCATCGTCTGCGATCCCGACCGAACTCCGGGCCTGCGCCGGGTCTCGGGCCTCAGCGTTCTCACCATCGGGTATCTCGAGGACCTTCAGAAGTCTCTCGCTCGATCGGTGGCCGCCTGATGTCCCCCCGGCCGAGCGCGACTGTGGTGGCGGTCAACACCGTCATGCTGTGGTTGGCGACAGTGGTGGCGGCCAGCGCGCTCTGGCCCATCTACGCGAGTTCGGCATTCCTCGTGATGGTGGCGGTCGCCCTCGCGGTGGGAACCCTGATCGCCATCCTCGGAGCGATCTTCCGGTGGCCGGCCTTCGTCGTGATGCTCGCGACCGTTGTGGGATTCTTTGCTGTCGGAGTGCCGGTTGCCGTGCCGTCCAAGACCCAGTTCGGCGTTCTGCCGACCTTCGAGGGGCTTATCGATCTTGTCGCCGGTGTTGCCCTCGGGTGGAAGCAACTTCTCACGATCACCCTTCCCGTCGGTGACTATGAGGCGTTGCTGGTTCCCGCATTCGTATTGGTGCTCCTGAGCACCGTCGTGGGCCTGACGGTGGCGCTGCGCGCGCAGTGGGGCGAACTCGGTGTGCTCGCCCCGATCGTCGTGTTCATCGTTGCCACCGCGTTCGGTCCCGAGTTCCCCGACCGGCCTCTGATCGCCCCGATCGCCCTCATGGTCATCGTGCTCTTCTGGCTCGTGTGGTTTCGGTGGTATCGACGCCGTACGGCGATCAGGATGCTCGTCAGCCGAACCGGGGATGGGGCCGCGGGCGGCGCAGAGACTCCGATCGCCGGCCTGCGCACAGTGGTCGCTGCTGGTGTCATCATGGCGGTGGCGTCCGTGGGGGCTGTCGCGGGTGCCGCTGCGCTTCCTCCGTCCGCCGATCGCACTGTTCTTCGCACGACCATCGTTCAGCCCTTCGATCCGCGGGACTACGTCAGTCCGCTCGCCGGATTCCGCAGCTTCTGGCGCCCGAACCAGGTGGACGCGTCGCAGTTCACGGTGGACGGCCTGGCGGACGGCGAGCGCATCCGCCTTGCCACCATGGACACCTACGACGGCATCGTCTTCTCCGTCGGGAGCGGCGACGTCAGCACGGAGTCGGGCTCATTCACGCGGGTTCCCTACCGATTCGACCAGTCGGGCGTGAGCGGCGATCGGGTGAGCGTCGCCGTCACCATCGACGCCTACTCCGGAGTCTGGCTACCCACGATCGGTCAGTTCGAGTCGATCGAGTTCGCCGGTGACAACGCCGCCGATCTGCGCAACGCGTTCTACTACAACGACGTGACGGGAACCGCGGCAGTCATCGGAGGCTTGAGCCAGGGCGATTCGTACACCCTTACCGCTGTGGTTCCGCGCCAGCCGACGGACGACCAGTGGGACACTCTGACGCCCGGCTCGGCCACTGTGCCCACCCCGAGTTCGGTCCCCGCGGAGGTAGCGACCAAGCTCGACGAGTACACCGCGGATGTCGATGGTGCCGGTCCGAAGCTCGTCGCGATGATCGCCGGCCTCACCGCCGAGGGGTACATCAGTCACGGAGTCGGCGCAGACGAGCCCGCCAGCCGCTCCGGCCACGCCGCGGACCGCATCGCCGAGCTGCTCAGTGCGCCGCGCATGATTGGCGACGCCGAGCAGTATGCGGTCGCCGCAGCGCTCATGGCCAATCAGCTCGGCTTTGCGGCCCGCGTCGTCCTGGGGTTCCAGCCCCAGTCCGGGGTGGTGCGGGGGTCAGATGTCTCGGCATGGATCGAGGTCAGCACGGCCCAGTTCGGGTGGGTGGCTCTCGACCCCACTCCGCCGTTGCGGGAGATCCCGGATGAGCAGCCTCCCGACAATGCGCAGGTGTCGCGTCCGCCCACGATCGTTCCCCCGCCCGTCGTGGACTCCGAACGGTTCGACCGACAGACCACTCCCGACAGCGAGCAGGAGCTTCCGCCCGATCTCGACCCGGTGCTCCAGGTCCTGCTGGTGCTGCTCCGTGTCATCGGCTGGGTGCTGCTGGCCGCAGCAATCGTCGTGGCGCCGTTTCTGTTGATCATCGCCGCCAAGCTCCGGCGGCGGCGTCTGCGCAGGCGCGCTCCCAGCACCATCGAACAGATCAGCGGGGGTTGGCAGGAGTTCGAGGACGCCGTCATCGATCACGGACTCAGCCCCGCTGCATCCGCCACGCGCAGTGAAGTGGCTGCTATCGCGGGCGGTGTCCAGTCCCAGGTTCTGGCGGCCGTTGCCGATCGGGCGATCTTCTCGCCGGATGAGCCGGTGGCATCCGATGTCGACAGCGTGTGGCGGGCAGTGGATGAGCTGCACGCCTCGCTCGACGAGGGGCTCACCCGCTGGCAGAGGCTGAAGGCACGAATCTCGCTTCGCTCACTCGGTGGTTATAGTGTCAGAGACCTGTTCAAGCGATAGGACTGCACTGTGAACTGCTCCTACTGCGCGACAGAGCTTCCGTTGGGGGCGATGTTCTGCGGCGAATGCGGCCGATCCGTCGCGAGCGCGGCGACGCCGAGAGCCGCGCCCGCGCCGACGGCCACGCCGGTGCACGAGGGCGCCGAGCTGGTCGAGCCGAGGTCGTCGGTTCGTGATGAAGCGCGAATTCTGCCAGAGCCGGAGCCGGAGCCGGAGCCGGAGCCGGAGCCTGTGCCTGAGCTCGCGCTGGAACCGGTGGCTGAGCCGGAACCCGAGCCTGAGGTCGCGCGCGAGCCGGAGCCCGAACCCGCGAATGACGTCGCGCCCGAGCTGCAGCCCGAGCCGGATGACACGCCGTCCCAGGGCGCCCCGCCGGAGTCGTGTGCACAGTGCGGCACTCGGCTCGATTCCGCCGACATCTTCTGTCCCGAGTGTGGCTTCGTTCGACAGTCCGCCGCCAATCGGCCGCGCGACACCGTCGCCCTGGATCCATTTCCGTGGGGTACTCCGGCCGGCGCGCCACTGCCAGCCCCCGCAGTCGAGATCAGCGAGAACCAGGGGGATTCTGCACGCGTTCAGTATGACGACATCGATGACACGCGCATCGTGGATCGAAGTCGGAGTGGGGAGCGTTTCGTCCTTCAGTTCAGCACGGGCGAGAGTGTGAGTGTGACCAGCGCCGGTCTGCTCGGGCGCAATCCGATGCCCGAGCCGGGCGAATACTTCGATGCGCTCGTCGCCATCTCCGATCCCGGCAAGTCGGTGTCCAAGACGCACCTCGAGTTCGGCCAGGACGGTGGTGCGTTCTGGATCAGCGATCGGTACTCCGGCAACGGAACCGTGGTGCGCGAACCCGATGCCCAGCCCCGGCGCTGCGAGCCGGGCAAGCGCTACCGCATCGTTCGTGGCACGCGGGTGGACATCGGCGAGCAGTTCTTCGTGGTCAGCTGACACCTCCGCACCATCCGGCGCTGCACCGATTTCTGCACGACGCAGGGCGATGCCGTTCGGACGAGAACGCCCGCGTGGTGTCGTGGGAAGGTGACTCCGGTACCGCTCGAGCTGCCCCTCCCGCCCGAACGTCCGGCGCCCTTCCGATTTCCGATCATTGCCGCCTCCGCGCCGGTGATTCTCGCCGTCGGAATCTTCGTCGTCACCGGATCGGCCTTCACTCTCGCATTCGCAGCGCTCGGGCCTGCCACCGCGATCGCCGGATACTTCGATTCACGGTGGAGTGCCCGCAAGCTGCGTCGTCGCGAGACCACGCGCTTCGCGATCGATCGGGATCGCGTCGGGGACGAGATCGAGCGGCGCCACGCCGACGAGCGCACCAGGTTGTTCGACGCGAGCCCGGATCCCGCACGGCTCGTCACACACGAGGGGCCAGACCCTCATCGCTGGCGCGGCGATGGGCGGTCTCCGATTCTGGTTGTCGTCGGAACCGCATCGATTCCGAGCATGCTGCCGGTGGATGCGCCTGCCGCCCGTATTTCCGGTACGCCGTCGGATGCCGATCGCGCGATCGCCGACCTCGTCGATCGCGCCCGGGTGCTCGAGCGAGCACCGATGACAGTCGACGCGCGTCTCGGCATCGGCGTGACCGGCCCGCCCGCGTTTGCCCGGGCGATCGCCCGCGGAATCGCCGTCCAGCTCGCACGGAGGCTCTCCCCGTCACACTGCTGGCGGTCGGCGAGCTCTGCACCCTACGACCTGTGGCTCGATGACCTGCCCCACGAAGCAGCGGCGGCGAGTCTGCCCGGCTCGGTCGTCGAGTTCGGTCAGAAGGGTGAAGCGGTGCCGCTGGCCATCGTTGCTGTTGCCGAGACACCAGCTCATCTCCCCGGCGCCTGCTCCATCGTGCTCGGTGTCGTGGACGGGCAACTGCGTATCCTGAGTCATCCCGACGCCGACCATCGCCGGCCGCTCCACCCCCTGCCGGTAACCGAGATCGAGGCGGCGGCGTGGGCCCTTCGCCTGTCTCGGGATGCCGCCCGCGAGGGCATGACGTCGCCTCATGCCCTGCTGCCGGATGCCGTCGAGCTCACGCCGCTCCTGCGGCCGGCTGAGGCTGGAGATGTCGCCTCCCTCGCGTGCGAGCCCGGTGTGGACGCTGGTGGGTCGGTCACGCTGGATCTGGTCGCCAACGGTCCGCACGCGGTGATCGGGGGCACCACCGGAAGCGGCAAGAGCGAGCTGCTGATCGCGTGGATACTGGCGATGGCGGCGTCCCGATCACCGCAGCACGTCAGCTTCCTGCTCATCGACTACAAGGGCGGGGCAACGTTCGCAGCTCTTGCTCGGTTGCCGCACACCGTCGGTATCATCACCGATCTGGACGCGATGATGGCGGCGCGCGCGCTCGACAGCCTTCGGGCCGAGGTGCGTCACCGGGAGCGTCTGCTGGTGACCAGTGGGGCTCGTTCCATCGAACAGGTCGACTCGCTTCCCCGGCTGGTCATCGTGGTCGATGAGTTCGCGGCGATGCTCGCCGAGCATCCCGATCTGCACGGGCTGTTCGCCGATCTCGCTGCGCGAGGGCGCTCGCTGGGCATGCACCTCGTGCTGTGCACGCAACGCCCGGCGGGCGCCGTTCGCGACGGGGTACTGGCGAATGCCGACCTGAGGGTGTCCCTTCGGGTGAACAACCGAGCCGACAGCTCGGCCGTTGTGGGGTGCGACGACGCCGCGGGGATCCCACTCACGGCGCGCGGACGGGGCGTCCTCAGACTCGCCGGCGAAGCACCACGCTCGGTTCAGTTCGCCCTCGCCTCAGGGGCTGACGTCGCGCTCGTGACGCAGAGATGGAGTCAGTCTCCGTCGCCGCGTCGGCCGTGGTGCGAGCCTCTTCCTGCCGTGCTGAAGGCTGCAGCCCTTCCGCGCGACGGCATCGGATGTTTCGGCCTCGTCGACCTGCCATCCGAGCAGCGTCAGGAGCCGGCCATCCACAGAACCGAGGCAGAGGGTGCTCTGCTCGTGCTCGGTTCGCCCGCCAGCGGCAAGTCGACGGCGCTGCGCGCTCTGGCCACTGGCCACCCTGGCATTCGGGTTGTTCCCGCTGAGCCCGACGGAGCATGGGATGTGATCGCCGATCTCGTCGCCGCCCTGGACTCCCCAGCGTCCACGGCGACGTGCGTCGTTCTGGACGACCTCGACGCTTTGGTTCCGCGGTTCACGGGAGAGTACCGAGCGGCATTCGTGGACTTGCTGGCGCGCGTGCTCCGGGAGGGCCCGGGGCGGGGCATCACGGCGCTGCTCAGCGCCCAGAGGATCACGGGGGAGTCCCAGGGGCTCGCAACGCTGGTGCCCGGGCGGCTCCTGCTGCGCCATCCCTCCCGCCAGGACTTCGTGATAGCCGGGGGAGAGGGTGGCCAGTTCGTCGCGGCCCTTCCCGCCGGGCGCGGACTGTGGCGTGGTCAGTGGATGCAGGTGGTGGCCGACCCGCCGCCCCTGCCGGCGACCGGGCCGACTGTCGCGCCGCTACTGGACCCGCGGCGCGCGCGAGCCATCGTGACGAGCCGGGTTGCACCATTGTTGGCCAGGTGGCCGTCGGCAATTGCGCTTTCCGACGCTGGACCCGAACTCCGATCGCTGGCGCTTCCCGGCGTCACTATCGTCGGCGATCTCGACGAGTGGCAGTCACGATGGGGAGCGGTAGCGGCCCTGCGAACCCAGGCCGACATCGTTCTCGACGGATGCACCCCCGCCGACTTCCGCGCGATCACGAGGTCCCGGCAGCTGCCCCCGCCCCTTGCGCCGGGTCAGTGCTGGCAACTCAACGAGGACGGATCGGCACGCCGAGTGCGCCTCGACCCGCCGACCCGCGACTGAACGGTACCCCTAGGCTGCGAGGATCGCGGCGAGCTCGGTGTGCTTGAGGCCGTGGGCCGCGGCAACCGGCGCGTTCACGATCGAACCCGCATGGGCATTGAGACCGAGTGCGAGGGCCGGATCTGCGCGCAGGGCGTCGAGCCAACCATGGTTGGCGATCGCCCGCACGTAGGGCATGGTCGCATTCGTCAACGCGTACGTCGAGGTGTTCGGCACAGCACCGGGCATGTTGGCGACGCAGTAGAACAGCGAGCCGTGCACAGCGAAGGTCGGGTCGGCATGCGTCGTCGGGCGGGTGTCGGCAAAACAGCCACCCTGGTCGACGGCGATGTCCACGAGCACGCTGCCCGGCTTCATCCGTGAGACCAGGTCATTGCTCACCAGCTTCGGCGCCTTCGCTCCGGGCACGAGCACCGAACCGATCACGAGATCCGCGGTGAGCAGGGCACGTTCGATCTCGAATCCGTTCGAGGCGACCGTGTGCACACGGCCCGCGTAGAGAGCGTCGAGTTCGCGCAGGCGTTGGATGTTGGTGTCGAGCACGGTCACCTCGGCTCCCAGGCCGACTGCGACCGAGACGGCGTTCGTGCCCGCCACCCCGCCGCCGAGCACGACAACACGGGCGTTGTGCGTTCCGGGGACGCCAGGCACGAGAAGGCCGGGCCCCCCATTGGGCTTGAGCATCGCGTTCGCTCCCACGATCGGAGCGAGGCGACCCGCGACCTCGCTCATCGGCGCGAGAAGCGGGAGTGCTCGGTTCGGCAGTTGCACCGTCTCGTACGCGATGGCGGTGACGCCAGAAGTTGTGAGGGCTGTGGTCAACTCGGGCTCGGCGGCGAGGTGGAGGTAGGTGAACAGCAGCAGGTCGCTGCGGAAGTAGCCGTACTCCGACTCGATCGGCTCCTTGACCTTGAGCAGGAGTTCTGCTGCGGCCCAGACCGTGGCCGCATCCGGCGCGATGGAGGCGCCAGCGGCCACGTACGCGTCATCGGGGATAGACGAGCCGAGGCCTGCACCAGTCTCGATCAGCACCTCGTGGCCGTGCCCGACCAGGTCGTGCACGCCTGCCGGCGTGATCGCAACACGGAACTCGTTGTTCTTAATCTCTCGGGGAACGGCGACCTTCATGCCCAACAGCGTACTGGGCGTACACCATGGATTCCGCACAAATTTCGGGCGTCTTCATGCTGATTTCGTGAAATTTGTGTTACGAAGTGCGCCTTTTGCTCCCTCGGGGTGTGTCTGGGGACTGACCTGTGTCAGTATCGACGCACGCGTGAACCGAAGGAGCTGCCCCGATGACTAGACAACTTCCCCAGGACCCGATCGTCCGTGAGCTCGTCGTGCAGGCGCGGAGGATGCAGTTCTCCCGGCGCAACATTCTGCAAGGCGCGGGTATCGGCGCCGGTGCTCTTGCCCTTGCCGCCTGTGCTCCGACCAGCGCCGGAGCGCCGAAGCCGGCCGAGGACATCTCAGCCACCGACAAGACTCTGACGTGGTCGAACTGGCCCGCCTACATCGACGAGGATGACGACGGCAACTACCCGACCCTCGTGCGCTTCCAGGATCAGACGGGCATCAGCGTCGAGTACAAGGTCGATATCGACGACAACAACACCTACTACGGCACGATCAAGGATCAGCTGGCTCTCGGTCAGTTCACCGGGGCAGACACCTTCTGCCTGACCGAGTGGATGGTGGCGCGCCTCATTCGCTTCGGTTACGTGCAGGATCTGGATGCGGCGAACATCCCGAACAAGAAGAACCTCGCCCCCGCCCTGCTCAACCCCGACTTCGACCCCGGTCGCGCCAAGTCCCTGCCCTGGCAGAACGGTTTCGCGGGCCTCGCGTGGAACACCGAGGAGATCCCTGCCGGCATCAAGAGCGTCGACGACCTGTGGAAGCCCGCGCTCAAGGGCAAGGTGACGGTGCTCAGCGAGATGCGCGACACGATGGGCATCCTCCTGCTGAGCCAAGGCGTCGACATCTCGACGGAGGACTGGGGCACCGACGAGTACCAGGCCGCGATCGCTGTGCTCGAGGAGAACGTCTCATCCGGACAGATCTTCGGCATCAAGGGCAACGAGTACATGCAGGACTTCGTCTCGGGAGATGCCATCGCCGCGATCGCGTGGTCTGGCGACATCACGGTGCTCAATGCCGAGGCCGGGTACGAGAAGTGGAAGTTCGCACTGCCCGAGACCGGCGGAACTCTGTGGGGTGACACCTTCGTCGTGCCCATGGGCTCCCCGCGCAAGGCCAACGCCGAGACGCTCATGAACTACTACTACGAGCCCGAGGTTGCCGCCGAGGTCGCAGCGTGGGTGAACTACATCACCCCCGTCGTCGGTGCACAGGAGGTCGCCGCCGAGAAGTTCCCCGAGGTTGCCGACAACCAGCTGATCTTCCCGGATGCCACGACCCTGTCCAACGCGCACATCTTCCGCACGCTCGACTCGGCTGACGATCAGGCGTTCAACGCGGAGTTCCAGCGCGTCAAGCTGGGCGCCTGATGGCCGCTGGTGCATTCGCGGAGGCGGGCGCGGATCTCGAGCTGGTTGGTCTGCACAAGCGGTTCCCCGGGTTCACGGCGATCGAGGATCTCGATCTCACCATCCCCGCGGGCTCGTTCTTCGCATTGCTCGGCCCGTCCGGTTGCGGCAAGACGACGACGCTGCGATTGGTCGCCGGGCTCGAGCAGCCGACGTCGGGTCGCATCCTGATCGGTGGCAAGGATGTCACGTCGGTCAAGAGCTTCAAGCGGCCGGTCAACACGGTGTTCCAGAGCTACGCGCTGTTTCCGCACATGACGGTGCTCGAGAATGTGTCGTTCGGCCTCAAGCGTCGTGGAATCGCGGATGCCACGGGCAAGGCCCACGAAGCACTGCGCCTGGTCGAACTCGACCACCTCTCGGCGCGCAAACCTCAGCAGCTGTCCGGTGGGCAGCAGCAGCGCGTCGCGCTCGCCCGAGCGGTCGTCAATCGCCCGGCACTGCTCCTGCTCGATGAGCCGTTGGGCGCCCTCGACCTCAAGTTGCGCCGGCAGATGCAGCTCGAACTCAAGGCCATTCAGAACGAGGTGGGGCTGACCTTCCTCCACGTCACCCACGATCAGGAGGAGGCCATGACCATGGCCGACACGGTCGCGGTCATGAACAAGGGCCAGATCGAGCAGATGGGTGCCCCCGAGGAGCTGTACGAGTTGCCCAAGACGGCATTCGTCGCCAACTTCCTGGGCCAGTCCAATCTGTTCACGGGAGACGTCACCAACTCGAAGGGCGACTCGATCGTCGTCGACATTGCCGGCGTCAAGATCGAG
>Ga0116179_1002516_pt1 | contig 13132 bp, 13 predicted proteins | sample AD_UKC071_MetaG_FD_89751 | JGI IMG/M metagenome (GOLD analysis project Ga0116179, IMG submission 89751) | Active sludge microbial communities of municipal wastewater-treating anaerobic digesters from USA - AD_UKC071_MetaG | ecosystem: Engineered > Bioreactor > Anaerobic > Digestate | place: USA...
GACGTCCTGGGCCGCGGCTGCCGAAGCCCTGGCCATGCCCGGTCCGATCGGAGTGCGGTGCGCCCGGGCCTGCTCGGCGACCATGCTCGTCGCCGCGGACGAATGGGAGGTTCGGACCCGGCGGGCCATCGAAGAGGCCCCCCGCGAGAACTACCGGGCCCTCGAGGCCAAGATCCGGCACAGCCTCGGGATGAGCCGCTGGTACGACGAATGGGCCCGCCGCTACCGTCCCGGCAGCCGGCACGGCTCCTACGACCTCGGCCTGACCTGGCAATGGGTCCACGTCGCCCACGCCCACCTCCACCTCTCACCCACCTGGCGCGGGAAGCGGCCTACCGCTAGAGACCGCGCCCGATACCGCCAGTTCGAAGAGTCTCTCGATGAGAGGCAGCAGTTCGAGCTCGGCTACGCCCTGCACAAGCGAGCGTAACCAGCACATATCGTCACCGCCCGGACGACCCAGCCTGTGAAGCCTCATCACACCACTTGCGCAATCTGTGAACGGCATTCACAATGGGTCGTGTTCTTGTGATCGGAGTGTCGTCGCGGAGGCCTGGTGTGATCGAACCCCCTGAGCTAGTCGGTGTCTACGAGATCGCAGAGCTGGCAGGTGTGAGCACAACGGTCGTTTCCAACTGGCGCGCGCGCGATGCCCGGTTTCCAGAGCCGACGGCCGAACTACGAAGCGGCCCGGTCTTCCGGGCGGATCAGATCCAGCGGTACCTGAAGCGAAGGAGCAAAGTAGTGGCGGCTAACGTCATCTCCACGATCAACCTGAAGGGCGGCGTCGGGAAGACGACGACGACAGCCGCCCTGGCCGAGTTCCTTTCGGCGGAGTTCGGCAAGAAGGTCCTGGTCATCGACTTGGACCCTCAGACCAACCTGACCACTGTCCTCATCGGCGAGAAGAAGTGGCAGAAGCTCAACGGCGACGGCCACACGCTCGCCACGCTGTTCACCGACGCGCTCAAGCCCGACGGAGAGAAGCCCGAGTTCGACCTGAGCGCAACCCTGCAGACTGGCGTGAGCCCGGTCGCGGACGTACGTAGCGTCGATCTGCTGCCGTCGTCGCTTGACCTGATCGATGTTCAGGATCGGCTGGGCACCATGTCGACCGGTCGGTTCTTCTCCAACAACCCGACCGACCTCCTGAGGAAGGCGATCAAGCCGATCCTGAATAACTACGACTACGTTCTCGTCGACTGCCCACCCAACCTCGGCATCGTGACCCTCAACGGCCTGCGCATCTCCGGCGGATACGTGATCCCCACGATTCCCGACGTGCTCTCTACGTACGGGATCCCCCAGATCCAGAAGCGCGTCGGAGAGTTCGCGGATGGGATCGGTCAGGACATCGAAGAAATCGGCGTCATCGTCTCCAAGTACCGAGCCGCATCGACAGTGCACCAGACCACCGTTGCTCGGCTGGAGAGCGACCCCAGCCTCCCCGACGTCTTCGAGAGCGTCATCCCAGAGGGAAACGACGTCGCTGCCGCCGCAGAGTTCGTCAAGTCCCAGACCCTTCGGCAGAAGTACGGGTACTCGGGACGCTTCAACGACTTCAGGGCCCTGGCCGAGGAGTTCATCGACATGGTGGAGAGCAAGCTGTGAACGACTCGGCTGACGCCCGACCGGAAGCCCCACGCGAGTCAGCTCAGCCTGACCTCCAGGCTCTTGTCGACGCGATGGGAACACTCGCAACACGCGACCCCCACTTGGCGGGTCAACTCGCCAGAGTCTTCGCCGCGATCGCAGGTGAAGCTGGTCGCGGACCCCGCCTTGCCAACGCGCTGAACAAGGCGATGCACGAATCCACGCCGACAGGACGACCGGCTCGGAGTTCCAGCCCGAGGTCGAGCAACCGACGGAACGCCGGACCGTTCGACCCCTTCACGGTCTACGCCGAAGGCGGAGGCGAGCTTCTCAGGGAACGATTGACGACTCTGTCCTTGGATCAGTTGCGCGACATCATTGCCGAGCACGGCATGGACAACGATCGGTTGGCCATGAAATGGAAGGATCCGGCACGGGTCATCGATCGGATCCTCGAGCGAGTCAGCTCGCGTTCGGAAAAGGGCTCGGCCTTCAGGGCCTGAGGAGCCCAGTGAGGAACCACAAATGAGCGTCCTGTATCGAGCCCTCTGGTCAGACGAGAGTCAAGTGGACCGGGACGGCTTCATCGAGCAGGCAAGGGCCAGGTTCACTGCCTGGGCGCTGGAAGACTCCGATGCTGATCCACTCCACGACGGGACGACTGAAGTCGCACTCTCGGCCGCCCTGTGCGTCAGGCTGTGGTGAGACACGACGACTGAGTTCCTTCCCTTGCACGGGGTGAGAAGCGAGTAGTAGCTGATGACGATGACTTTGGCCGATGGGGCCGTTGATGATGGGGTCATGGGACCTCGAGCTGACCGGCCCAAGCGGCGGGTGTTCACGGCGGAGTACAAGGCGCGGATCTTGGCGGAGTACGACGCGGCCGAGCATGGTGGCCGGGGTGCGGTCCTGCGCCGGGAAGGGCTGTACTCCTCGCACATCGTGGAGTGGCGCCGAGCCGCTGACGCCGGTGCGCGGGCTGGGCTGAGCCCGGTCGGGCGGGACCGACGGGACCGGGAGATCGCGGCGCTCACGGCCCGGGCGGAGCGGGCTGAGGCCGAGCTGGCGCGGACCCGGGCGGCGCTGGACCTGGTGGGAAAAGCGCACGCGCTCTTGGAGACTCTCTCCGAGAGCGCGGAGCCGGCCAAGCGGTCGCGGCGGTGATCAACCCGCTCGTGGACGAGCTGGCGGTGCACACCGGCGTCAAGACGGCGTGCGCGCTGCTGGGCCGGGCGCGGGGTAGCCACTACCGGGCCAAGGCACCTGCCCCGGTGCGGGACGTCGCGCCGCGCCCGGCCCCGCCCAACGCGCTCACCGACGCCGAACGGGCGCGGGTGCTTGCGGTGTTGACCAGCGACCGGTTCATCGACAAGTCCGTGGCCCAGGCGTGGGCGACGTTGCTGGACGAGGGCACCTACCTGTGCTCCCGGTCCACGATGCACCGGATCCTGCGCGCGAACGACGCCGCGGGTGAGCGCCGTGCCCAGGCCACCCACCCGCCCCGGGTCAAACCGGAGCTGGTGGCGACCCGGCCGGGGCAGGTGTGGTCCTGGGACATCACCAAGCTGCGCGGACCGCAGCGCGGCGTGTACTACCAGCTGTACGTCGTGCTCGACATCTTCTCCCGCTACGTCGTCGCGTGGACCGTCGCCGCCCGCGAAGACGCTGGGATCGCCACGGCCATGCTCGAGGAGGCGATGGGTGTGCACGGCATCCCCGATGTCGTCCACGCCGACCGGGGCACCTCGATGACCTCCAAACCGGTCGCGCAGCTGCTGGTCGACCTGAGCGTGACTCGCTCGCACTCCCGCCCGCACGTGTCCAACGACAACCCCTACAGCGAGGCGCAGTTCAAGACGTTGAAGTACGCCCCGGTCTTCCCCGGCGAGTTCGGGTCCCTGGCCGACGCCAGAGCCTTCTGCGCCAAGTTCTTCGGCTACTACAACCACGAGCACCGCCACGCCGGGATCGGGCTGCACACCCCCGCCTCGGTCCACTACGGCACCGCGAGAGAGGTCCGCGCTCAGCGGCAGGTCACCCTCGACGCTGCCTACGCCGCCCACCCCGACCGCTTCGGCCACCGCCGGCCGACACCGCCGAAACTGCCCACCGCCGCGTGGATCAACCAACCCTCACAGGAGGCCCTCATACAAAGCGCCTGACCGCAGATGTCTCAAACGGCTTGACACCTTCCGCCGACCGATCGCGTGTGATCGAGATTCGAACCGTCGAGGGTGAGCAGAGCTCGGCTGGTCCAGGACTTGAGTGCCTAACCCGCGACTCCACGGCAGGAGGGGATAGAGCCGCGACCGTTTGGACCACGGTGATGCGTGTGGTCGCCAACGCGGATGGCATCAACGTCTGGATCGAGAACCAAGTCGAGACCGATGACGTCGCCCTGCGCGTGAAGGTAGGTCGCCCGCGCCTAGTCGACGACCTGCTGACCCTCCCCGGCAAGCCACATCTCGCCGGCTCAGGGCTGTTCATCGACGTCCAGCCGATCACGGCCGATCAGGTTCCCGTGCTCGTCGAGCACCTCCAGTCGGCTAACCGCAGCTTGCCCGTGATCGTGTGTAGCGAACCTGGCGGTGACCACGACGGACGGTGGGAGATCCGGGCAGAGCGGATCGCCAGGCGCGCGGGCGGAATCGCAAGCGTGTTCACGCTTGCATCAGACGCCGTGACCGCGTTCCGCCGAGCTATCGGACCACTGGCCGTCTGGGGCGGAGGGGTCCGCACCTACATGCCTGGGCCCGCCAGCGACCCCTCGGACGGGTGGCGGCACCGCTACATCCTCGGCCATCTTATGGCCTCACGTGAGGACTCCATGATCGATCGCATCGTGTATGGGGTTGCCCAAGCTTCCACGCGTCGCCGCGTGCCAGACGACTTCCTCAGATTCACCATCGCGTCCCCGGTCGCGGAGACCAGCATCGATTCACGAGTCAGATCTGATGACGAGTTGGAAAGGCAGCGTGCCTCTTGGGAGGCAGTGCTCGACGATCAGGTCGCCGAGACCAATGAGGCAGAGCGGGAGCTGAACCAGAAGTTGGGTCACCTCGAGCGAATCCGGTCGGCTCTTGAGGAGCAAGGACTCCACCACCTGTTCTGGGGAACGTTGCACGAAACGGGTGAGGACATTCCCGATGAAGTGCAAGACACCTCCGAGGCCGTCACGGCGGCGCAGGTGTACCTGGCGGATCGAGTCGTGGTCCACGACGACGCGGCGCGAGAACTCGACGGAATCGACACCTGCCCACAGTCCTACTCATGGGGCAACAAGTCGTGGCGCGGCTTCAGGGCGCTGGCTGCGTACGCTGAGTCGAGAGCATCAGGGTTTCGGGGCGGCTTCTGGGAGTGGTGCCGAGAGGGCGGGCCCTTTGCGTGGCCAGCCAACTCCAAGCACCTGTCGATGACGGAGTCAGAAACCGTGCAGAACAACGAGAAGCTCAGCAGGTGTCGAGTGCTGCCTGTCTCGCCGGAGGTGGAGGCCGACGGGACGGTCACCATGTTGAGCCATCTCAAGATCGCAGAAGGCGGCGGTGACCTGGCGCCCAGGATCTACTTCTACGACGACACCGGTGGGCCCACAGGCAAGGTGCACGTCGGCTTCGTGGGGCCGCACTACCTGATGCCGAACACCAAGTCCTGAGTGTCAGGATGTCGGACCATTACTCACCCTTCGACTTCTTGGACTCGTAGAAGCTGCGGCTGTACTCCGTGACTTCATCGTGGTTCCCGAACATCTCTGTGATGAAGCCGCACGACCGTCATCTCTGACGACGGGATCGGAATGACCCGACGCGACATTAACCGTCGCTACCTCAACGTCGGCTACACCCGGCGCGAGGACGACGCCAACCTCACTGGCGCTCGGACCCTGGCGGGTCGCCCGGTCATGGGCCGCAAGGGGATCGGCAAGCTCTCGTTGTTCTCGATCGCCAGTCGCATCGAGGTGCAGTCCGTCGCTCAGCGACCGCTGGGCGATCCCGACGGCCCCGTCGAACACACTGCTCTGGATCTGGACCTCGACGAGATCCGCAAGCAGATCGGCGACCACGGCGGCAGCGGGTCTACGAGCCGGACGAGGCAGAACCCGACCCGACGATGACCACGTCGGGCACCCGACTGACCCTCACCCGTCCCCGCAAGGACCTGCGCCGCACCGCCTCTCACCTTCGGCGTCGTCTCGCGCGCCGTTTCTCCATGCTCGCCGCTGACTTCGAGATCACCGTCGACGGCAAACCCATCACCCCCGAGGACCGCGACCTCGCCAAGCGGTGCCGATACCTGTGGGTGTTCGGGCCCACCGCGTACCAGGATCAGATCATCGCCCTCGTCCCGGGGGCGCAGAAGGTCCGGAAACACGACGGCGTCACCGCCGACGGCCGACAGGTCTACGGATGGATCGGGTCGGCCACCACCTCCACCGACCTCCACCGGACGGACCGGGATCCCCCTGCGCGGCTCCGGCTTGCAACAGGAACGTTGTGATCGCGCTGTGTGACCGAGATCGCCGACGAGAGCGATTAGGTACCCCAAGGTCTGGTCGCTGATGGTCACGTGGGCAGGCTAGTGAACGTGAGCCCGGCCGGCTTGGGAGATTTGACCGCCCACCGGTGCGCACCCCCGACGCGCACCGGACCGGGAGACGTGTTCCGACTCAGTACCATCGCGCCATGCCCACAGGACCCAAGCACCTCCGCTGGTACGACACCCTGATCGACGGCGTGGAGGAACGGCACGAGGAGACGTGCCGCTGCACGATCGGCGACGACCACGACGATAGCCAGCAGCTCAGTGACGACGAGGCCGAGGACATCTGGCTCTCCAGCGGCATGGACGAGGACTACGACTTCCGCTAGACCACGGGGCTGCACCTCCTGGGTGCCCGCCGCGACGACGACGAGCCGAGCATCTGCTGGCCCCGGGAGTGCGTCGACGCGCGGGCGACGGTGGGTCGACATGCCACACCCCGATGGACCGGCCTCACGTGGCCGGCTGCATCCTGCAAACCCGATCGAGGATCCCAATTTCGCAGCCGGGAACACGTGCTGGAGCTACACCGTCACGGCATGGCCGAGTCGGCTCCTGCGGCGGCAAGGCCGCCATGGAGAGCTCCTCTCCCTACTCCAAGAAGACGTCCTGGACCGACGCTCCTGAGCACTAGAGACGAGGTCCGGATCGCGATCGTCACCTGGATCGAACGCACCGACCACCGCCGGCGGCAGGACGCGCTCGGACGATTGACCCCCATCGAGTACGAGACCATCATGACCACACCGGCCACTCAGGCCGCCTGACCCAACCTGTCACCTATCGGTGAAGCAGTTCCGGTGACGTTGTTCCGATCGGTCCGCTGGCTTGAAAGAAGGTTCCGCACAAGTGCGGCCCACCCCCTGCCCGAGAGGATGGTGAACGCTCGTGACTCTCAGTAGTAGACCGGTGATCCTCGTCTGGGCAACCCTGACTGACGCCGGGGCACCTGAGCTAGCCCATGCCCGAGACGAGATCGAGGCCCTCGAGGAGCTTGACCGGCTGGGCGCATGCCACGTCGTCACCAAGGTGGACGAGCCGTGGGAGAACCTCACTACGACGCTCCTGAAGGCACAACCGGACTTCTTCCACTTCATTGGCCATGGCGACTCAGATGGAACCGTCAGGGTCAACTACGCCGGCGAACTCACGATGGATGTCCAGGTGCCCCATCTACTCGACCTGCTCGGTGCGGCACCGAGCGGAGGACCGACCGGCGTGTTTCTCAACGCGTGCTGGTCTTCTAGCAAGGCTGTCAACTGGCAGCCGCATCGAGGGTGGCTTATCAGCGTTGATCGAGGGATCCACGACGCACCAGCCTTCCTGTGTGCCTCTCGGTTCTACCGGAACCTCCTCCTTCCGGACACGCCACCCGATGTCCGCAATGCTCTGCGACTCGCCCAGGAGTCCGTGAAGGCCGAGCTTCAGTCGTCGAACGACATGCTCCACACCTGCTGGATCGAGGTGGGTGGCCAGGACGCCGAGAAGCATGAGTCTGCCGCCAACTTCGTCCGGATTGTGTTCAACCGCGGTGCATTCCGTCTGCCAGCGATCGAGGAATTTGCCTTGGAGGATGTTCAACTTGCCTTAAGCCACACAGCCATGGCGCTCACAACGGGACGCCTGGTTGAACGAGAGGGCCTCCGGGAATTGCGCCAAGTGTCCATAGCAGAATTGCAGCACTCCGATGTGCTTGAGTTCGTTGACTCAGCAATTCGTGCTCTGGACCGATCACAGAGGTCCTTGGCGGTCTTGGCCAATGCCTTCCCTGCGCTGGGTCGGTTCGGACACACGCCAGCCGCGGTGCCAACTTATGAGTTGGAGCGGGCGCTCACCTTGATGGATGACCTGGACAGACGCCGTAACGAGGTGCTCGGTCTGGTGAATAAGTTCGTGGAAAGCCATGGGCTGCTCCAGTTGCAACCCATAGAGATCTCATCGTCGACCCGCTTCGCCCAGCACCTTCGGGCGCAGGAGTAGAAGCGCGGGCCCGAGCCCTCGTCTCTCTGTCGGCCGGGCCTGGGCGACCGCCTCGTCGTCAGAACCGAGGCCAAGTTCCACCGTTCGCAGGACAGGTGCATCCAGTGGACGGTACGATAGATTTATTATTGATCAATCGTTGAATGGAGTGGAGCATGGCACGCACGCCCGGCGCCAAGAACAAGACCCCCCGCGAGCTTCGCGCGGAGGCCAAGCGCCTAAACGAGAAGGCGAGCCTTCTGGAGAAGATCCAGAAGCTCAAGGGTCAGAAGAAGTAGTCGGTCAGCGGATGTCGCATAGTGCGACGCACCTCCCAGACGGGACGAGTGGAGCGAAAGACGAGGCATTGAACGAGGCGGAAGCCGAGCCCAAGGCCCATGGCCGAACTGCGAACACCCATACCGTCAGCGATCGCGGAGACGTGGCGCTAGAGGCCCCAGGTGTTGACGAATTGCCCGAAGAAGAGGAGAGCGGGAGCCTGCACGGCGATCCGTTGTCCCCGCGCATGGAGAGGCTTGGCAGGGGACGTGGCGATCAAGGACCCGAGAAGCCCGCTGGGGGATCCCGAGTGTCGTGGAAGAGAGTCGCGATCGGAGCCGGAGGCTTGGCGCTCACGGTGGGAGGCACGGTGGTTGCCACTCTGGCAGCAACACACAGCTCCGCGCGTCGCGAGAACGCAGCCGCGTATGCCCACGGCCTACTTGACGCGGCTGAGGCCATTCGTAACGGTTACGACCCGTTCGAGGACAACTGAGGACGTCCAGCCCAGCAAGGAGACCAAGATCTTGAGCGAGTACACCACCTGCCCGAAGTGTGGCATCGACTTTGACACCCTGCAGGCTCTCGACATCCACAAAGAGCTCGGCTGCGAGTGGCAGGACGACGAGGACGAATTCTACTCGTAGCCACGGGGGCGACACTTGGCGGGTCGTTTCGTCGACCACCAACCTCCGCCGCCTCAGCGTTGTGCTGATCTTGCACGGCCCGGGCTGCACGAGCGGAGAGTGCAAAGTACCCCGCACTCGATCGTGCAATCTTCGCTGCATCTCGACAGATGCACTCAATCTTGTAAGAGCGACGTTTGATTCCAGGAATTAGCTGATGTTATGCATCTCGGGTGTGTCGAGCCACCGTGTTATGGGATGCCCAGAGTCGGCCCGGGCATCCTTGACGGGGGGTCAGTGCTTGGCCAAGGCCTCGCGGTACTCCTGCCACACTTCGTCGGGCGTCTTCGACGCGAGCAGGGCCTTCACCCGCGTGATCGCCTCTTGCGAGTACCTCTGGTGCCGGACTGCTCCGATCTTGAACTCCTTGTAGCAATCGGGGTCCTCCTTAAGCCCCAGTACACGTATGGCCGCTGAGGTCTTGTTGGTCGTCAGTCCGACCTTCTTGGCCAGGTCATCGCGACCCAAGTTGTAGAACCCGAGTTCGTCGACACGACGTACGGCAACGACCGACGACCCGGGAGTTCCTTCGGGAACGATGGTCACCGGCACACCATCGTTCTTGGTGATTCGCAACGAGACGTTCGGCCCGGAGCCGTCGGTCACGAACTTGACAGACGCGATGCCGTGGAAGATCTGATCCAGCCTCCCCCCGGCTTGGACTTTCGTGGCGAGGTGGCGTAGATCGCTCTCGCCAGGTTGGAGCAGCTCCCCACGGATCGCGCCATCGACAATTGCGAGCCCCCGAAGCTTGGCATGCGCCTCTGCCTTGCGCCGACTTCCGGGTGCGAGCAGCTGCCGTACCTCGTCCAGCTCCTCGTCGAACATCACCATGGGGTCCGTGATGGCTCGCGTCGAGATGGGCAAGACCCGTTCGGGCAAGAGATCCGTCAACTTCTCCTTGAAGACCGCGGCGAGCAGGTCACGAAACAGGGTCACTCCGCCTTGGGCGTGGAGATAGAGCTGGGCTTCAGACAAGTCGACCAAGTGATGCTGAGCGGCGTCTCGGAGGCCGTTGATGGCCTGGAGCACCAGGGCCTGCTCGTTCGTGAGGAACTGAATGTCAGGGGTCGACAACGCCCGACGCACACAGGCGTCGAACCCGATTGTGTTCTTCTCACGTGGCTCTCGAATCCTTCCGCCCCGGTGAAGGATCGCTGCCTTCAGCAGCATTTCGAACGAGTGGTCCAGCAGGATCAGGACCGCATCGCCGCGTCCCAGGTTCCAGGGGCGATTGAAGTGCTCGAAGCTTAGGGTGAGCGACGCGAGGGCCTTGCCCTTCAGCAGCCGAACCTCGCGCTTCATGCTCTAGCAGTTGCGGATAGTACGGCGTATCGGGCGAAGAGGGCCGCCTCGCGCTCGGCCGAGCTCGGCTGCTCCAGGCCGTACAACGCATCAACGATCTCGTCCACAGCTCGGTGAGCAGCCGCCAAGCCTGAAGGCATCAGCGTTGGGGAATACAAGTCCGCCAAGCTATGGCGATCCCGAAGCGGCTCCCGAACGGCCAGCAGGCTCTCGGTGGCCTCGGCGAGGGCCGAACGATCGGCAGGCGAAAGTTCGGGCCACGGAAATGAGTTGTAGGCAAGATCTGCCGTGATCGTTGGATCCGACTTCAGCCTCCCTCCGACCGTCCGGATCCATGTCTGGTAGATCTGGGACTGGAGCAGGCCGAGTAGCCACGTCTGGGCGGGGTACACGATCGTTGCCTTGTTGGATGCGACTGTGGCGTCATCGAACACCTCGGCAGGGATCCACGCCCTCGCGTCCGTGGAGTTCTGCGGTAGCGCAATGTACGAGGTCCCCGGATGCTTTCGGTGTGTAAACAGATGCGGTGGTGTTTCTCGGAATGCCTTCGTGGGAGAGGATGCGCGCGCTCCGGCGACGAGGGCCAGACGTTCTCGGATCTTGATCGACTTGTTCAGGTGCCCCGGAGCAGCGTCCGTCATCCACAGACACCACTTCCACTTGTCATGGAGAAGCTCCTCGGCGCCCATGTAGCGCCGAACGTAGGGTGCGGCGATTGGGTCAGCCAAGAAGGCATCCACGTCCCCGGCCCCAAGCAATAGGTGGCCACCGTCGGTCGGTTGGGAGCCGACGGTCATGCGCGGCAATCCGCTCACGAAGGGCTGCCTTCGGGGAGGGATCTCGACATGCGGTGCCGGGGCTAGCCACCAGTTGATAACAGGATGCTTCTCAGGGGCGGCACCGTTGTCGCCATAAAGAATGGCGTGCGGTCGAGGTGTGGAGCCAAACCCGATGATGACCACGTGAACGGCAGCCTTGCCTTGAGCGTCGGACTCCCAAGCGAATGTCCTGTGAGCGAACTGCACGCTTACGCCAAGGCGAGTCATGAGCGGCCCCATGACCCTCGCCTGCTCTCCTTGGGTGACGCTGTTCGTGGCGACGAACGCGACGCGTGCCCCAGTGCGGCGGCTCACCTCGGCCCCTTTGGCGAACCATGCACACACGAAGTCAATGCGTCCGACACGGAGGCCCTGAGCCTCCGGCAGCGAGTCATATAGGACCGATCGCTCGGCGGCTTGCTCGGGCGACAGCTTCAGCCCGCCGCGGAACGGGGGGTTACCCGCGATGATCAACTCGTGCTTGCCCTCGACCAGCCCTGACCAGTCGACTGGAAGGGATGGCGAGATCACGATCTGCGCCTCGCGCTCGATAGGCAGACGCTCCGGAGCGTGGCCGAACCGCTCCGCGAGTCTGAGGTCGCACTGTCGGTCAATCATGAACATCGCGGTCTCGGCGATGCGGGCGGGCCATTCGTCGATCTCGATGCCGTAGAAGTGGTCGAGGGTGACCTTGAGGTCGGCCCTAGCGTCGAGCGAGAGCTGGTGCTTGTCGCGCAGGTCGTAGAGGGCTTCCATGACCTGCAGCTCGATCGCGCGCAGCTCGCGGTAGGCCACGATGATGAAGTTTCCGCACCCGCAGGCTGGGTCCATGAACCGGATGTCCCCAAGCCGGTCCCACAGCTTGTTGAGCGCGTTGACCTTCTTCTGCGTGGTGTCGCGGGCAAGGGCCGCCTCGAGCTCCGCGCGCAGCTCGTCGAGGAAGAGCGGGTTGAGCGTCTTGAGGATGTTCTCCTCGGAGGTGTAGTGCTCGCCGAGTGCGCGCCGGGTCTCGGCATCCCGGACGGACTGGAACATGGACCCGAAGATGGCTGGGCTGATGCCAGACCAGTCGACGGCGCAGGCTTCAAGGATCGCCGCCCGGAAGTCGCTGTTGAGCGTCGGGAGGTCGATCTTCTCTTCGAAGATGCCGCCGTTGACGTACTTGAAACCGGCGAAGCCGGTCGGCACCTGGGCGGGGTTAGCGGTGTCGAGGAAGGTGAAGAGCTCGTTCAGGACTTGGGCGAGGTTCGAGGCGTCGGGCAAGACTTCGTACTGGATGACGTTGCGGAAGGCGTCGGTCTGCCACATCTCGGTGTCGTCGCCGAACATGAGGAAGAGGATTCGCGCAAGGGTCACCGAGATCTCGTGGTCGCGGATCTTGGGGTCGACCTTGGCTGGGTACGCCTTCTCGACGGCGGCGTACAAGGTGGCCATGAGCTTCGAGGCCCGCTTGGACTCGTTCTGGGCCTCGGTGTCGAACGCCTCGCGGACCTTGCCCAGGACCGCGTTGGCGTCGAGCACGACGTCGAACGGCATACGGACAATGTCGAGCCGGGCAGCGAACTTGGGGTCCGCGTCGCCCTTCTTGTGTCGGTGGCTGGTCAGGCGTGAGGTGACGGAGCCGTCCTTCGCGCGGCGGACGGGCCACCGCCAGACCTGTTCCTTGTCGTCGTCGAAGATGACGAGCCGGTCGGTCGAGGTCTTGGCGATGAGACGGTCGAGCTCGGCCTCAAGGACAGAGCCCGGGCGCTCGTCGCACACCCAGACCCGGAGGCCCTTGTAGGAGGCGACATTGCGGGCACTGATGACGCGGCCCTCGGCGTCCGTCACGCAGACGGACTGTTTGACGTCGGGGGCAAGCCAGTTGAGGTCTTCGATGAAGACCTCCTGGAACTCGCCTCGGTCGACCTTGGGCAGAAGGTCCTGACTCACTTGCCGGTCACTCCAATCGAGCAC
>Ga0116179_1002520_pt1 | contig 13106 bp, 12 predicted proteins | sample AD_UKC071_MetaG_FD_89751 | JGI IMG/M metagenome (GOLD analysis project Ga0116179, IMG submission 89751) | Active sludge microbial communities of municipal wastewater-treating anaerobic digesters from USA - AD_UKC071_MetaG | ecosystem: Engineered > Bioreactor > Anaerobic > Digestate | place: USA...
TCATTTACTATAACTGCATCAGAATCAGATCCCATGAATGGATACCAAAATTTAGAGTTTAAAAAATCAGAGCCTTTTAAATTTTCCTTGACTTTTTGTGCAAATAAATCCATGGTTTTTCTATTAAATGGCGTAACTTTTTCTGTTATAATCCAATGAAAACTTTTTTTATCATAAGCAAATATTTTTGTTAGATATTTGCTATCCGCACATTTTTTTATTTTAATTTCTTTTTCAATTTCTCTAGTATCATCTTCGCTAAATTTAAAAATAAAATCAGAACCAACGCTATAAATAACTCGATTAGACCCAGCATTAATCTCACTACCAGATAAAAATTTCTTTATTTCATCAACAGATTTTAAATTAATTAATCCAACAAATTCTTTTAAACTTAATGGTAATTTATTGATTGCCATTTCAAAAACAATTGGTTTCAAATTCATAATCATAAATATTGATAGTTAACTTTGTCGTGAAAACGAATAAAGCAAAGTTTAAGAAAATTAAAGACGAACCTATTGGAAAATTGGTTCGCCCAATTAAACTTTATAAAGGATATATATATCCAACAAATACAAAAGAAAATTTTTCATTTTGGTTTTCACAAACTAAAAAAACAGAATGTCTTTTTCAAACTCAAAAAGAATGTCTTCGGTCCTATAAAAATTTTATTGGAGATTATAATAAAAATATATTGTCTCAATATAAAAATTTAAAACTAGGGAATTTTCGACATAACGAAAAAATTGTAGACGGATATTGTGCAGTTATTACTGGTTTTATTTATTATTTTAATAAAAATTATCATTTATGCAATAATCTAAAAGAACAAAATTCAATAATAAAAAAATCGAAAAAAAATTCAAACATTAAAATTTCTTTTCTTGTTGTAAAACTCTACAAAAAAACAGATATTGAAAATAAAAAAGGACTCGATGAATGGGAATTTCATTCATCAGAGTCCTTTGAGTTAATTTATCCAGCAGACCAGATAATTTCGTTAGATTATATAGTAGAATTAGAAAATTTGAAACCAGGTTATTCTGTTAAGAACAAGCGTAACGAACATATTATTCTCGAAACCTTTGTAAATGAATTTGCACAAAATGTTGTAATTCATTCTTTATCAAAAGTTGTTATTAGAATTTTAACAAAACGAAAAATTAGAAATTTAAATTATTATATTGATTATGTAATATCATATTAAGCTTCAGCAGATGAATTTTTTAATGCCTCTGCTTGTTTTTCCATTTCAGCTGTCAATTCAACAATATGTTTGTTATACTGATTTACATATTCTTCAGTAAGAACTAGCTTTCCTTCCATTCCTGGCATTTGGCTTTCTTCGACTTTTATAAGTCGAAAATGATCTCCTATATTAGTATTTGTTGCCATGCTTAGGCATAAAAGATCGGCCATTTGACGAATGAATTGATCTGATAGTATAAATTGTTTTTTTAATGTTGATTTCATTGTAAATTTATTATATTTAAGATTCTTTAAATTTGTTAAGGAGTTCTTTTGTTTTTCTGAAATTTCTTTTGGAAATGTCTGTTTTATATGAATTTCGAGAGGTCCACGCTTACCTTTATGTGGTACTCCTTTATTTTCAAAAATAATAATGTTATTATTCAAGCCATAATGAATTTCAATATCTTCTTGCCCGTCTTGCAGATTTAATTTAATTGATGAACCAATCATATAGTCAATAACTGGCACTTCTATAGTTTTAATCAAAACTTGTTTATTATTTTTAACTTCTACATGAAAACCATCTGGAAGTTGAGTTTGGACTTTAATTAAAAAGTTAATTTTAGCTCCAACAACAGTTTTTTCGACTTGTTTTGACACTGGGGTGTTTGGCTCAAATGTCAGATTTTCTTTGAATTTAATTACATTTTCACCAGAGCCATTGCAACTTTTGCATTTTTCATTTTGTTTTCCGCTTCCGCCACAACTATCACAAGTTGTTTCTAGTTTAAAAACTCCGAAACGTTCCTCGGTTGTTTTCATTATGCTTCCACGCCCTTTACAGGTAGTACATTTTTGCTTTGTTGGAACTGTCCCAGACCCCAAACAAATAAAACAGTAACAATTGAAATCAAACTCAACAAATTTAACACATCCAGCAATAGCTTCTTTAAATGAAAGAATAATTGGGTTTTCTACTTGCACATTAAAAATTTGTGGCTCATTTGGTTTTTGTTGCTTTTTGAAACTGTTGTAAAGATTTGTAAAAAAATTGTCAAACCCACCTGATTCTTCAGTGTCAGCATTGCCATTTATAATTGAATTATGAGCTTCTTGTACTTCTTTAAATTTTCCCTCCATTTCTTTTTGTTTTTCAGGAGTTTCTGTTGCAAATCGATCTGGGTGGTATTCAAAGCATTTGGCTTTATATGCTTTTTTAATTTCTTCCTCAGTCGCATTTTCTTTTATTCCTAGAATCTCATATGGGTTTTTGCTCATTGATTTTTCCTTTGGCTGAACCTGACTACTATAGCCACGCCCGAATTTAGGGTCAATGCGACGTAGTATTAAATTTGATTTGTCGGCCGACCGCCAGAAATGTCATCGAGTTGAACGGCAAAAGCGTTAACTTGATCAATAAAAGATCTATATTTGCCATAACCATCATAAAATACAAATTTAATGTCAGATTTAAACTCACCCTGAGAAATTGTGTGGCTTAAACCATTAACAACATAAATGTTGTCTACTGTAGTTCCTGTTTGAAAATCAATAAATATTCTTTGACCAAAATTTAACAGTGTATTTCCGTAACAAGTCACATTTAATTCCGCAGGGATTATTTGAATAGGCAATCCCCCAGGTTGCTCTCCATTGGCTCTTTGAGGGTTTGCATTTGCAGATCTTATCATGTTTACTGTAGATAATGCAGGATCGTTTTGCGAGGTCAATGTGGCGGTTTGAACAGTAGTTCCAGCACATCCATAAATTATATATGGCATAGTTTTCATTATAAATTCTTTTAATCTTCCTTGACTTCCTACGAATTTATAATATGTATATGTTCCATTACTATTAAGTTCAGTTCTTGACGGATTAATTCTTTGAATTAATCCATTATTAACTGCACTGTCAATTATTTGTTTTATTTGTTGCTTTTGCTGTTGACCTATTCTAGAATTTGTATTTGTTGTTTCTGCAGTAATTGTTGAAAACGCAGATAAAGTGTTGTCTCTAGCAATTTCTAAAATATTTCCTAAACCTTCATATTGAGAAGCTTGTTTATCATAAACATGTATTTTTAATATAGTTTTAGAATTATCTATTGTCTCGACTAGTGTGTCTGGATTTAAATTTTTTCTTGGTAAAGATTCAATATACAATTCTATTGTTGGTTGTTTGAAGCTTCCATCTGGGGTTATATTTCTTAATCTTTCGCTTATTTCTGTTTGTAACCTTACTGCGTCAAATCTTGCGGTTGTTTGTTCTTGATTTGTGTTTCTATCCATTGTTTTTTCATAAAAATCATCAATTCCGTATACAGGTGCGGCAGGATCATCTATAATAGTGGATTGAACGAATCCCATAAAATCATTTAAACTTAAACTTGCGGCACGTGAAGTAGATTCCATTCTAAAACGAAAATATTGTTCTAAAAGAAATCTTAAATCAATCATAAACTGACCAGTATGTAAAAATCTAGCATATCCTGCGTAATTGTTAAAAGGATAAAAAACAAATTGTACCTCGTCATATTTTCCTGTCGCCGCAAGTGGTTGGCCAATAAAAGTCATTAACAATTTACCTAATGAAACTTGTTCGTTATTGTATTCATTTAAAAAATTGGCAGAAATATTTTGGCCAGGAACAGGTTGCGGCCTTTGATTTGCACCATCCCCAGCGCGTAAAACTCTTCTAAAAGTTTCTGAATTTCTTCTAATCGGGGCACCTTGAACTCTTCTGGAGGGCAATTCAAAACCTGTTGGATAGAAAGGGTCAAATCCATCTTTCAAAACTGTAAATTGAGATCTTAAATCATTTTGAATAGAATTTGATAATTGCTCTAAAGCGGAAATTCTAGTTGTTGGTGATTGATTTCTATTATTTCTTGTTTGATTTATTCCTTGAAATAAAGACGTTAAGGATTCTAATAAGGTTGACACATCTCTGTTTCTTGAAGAAAGTGGGCCTAAACTTTGTTTTAATTGTCGAATTTGATTTATAATCTCTGGATTTAGTCTTATGTTGGATTGTATATCACTTGCTGTATCGAGCGCTTGAATACCCCTTATTTCTCTATTTGTATTACCAGATTGATTAGGAATTGATTGTCTGAATCTAGAAATTATATCACTAAGTTCTTGAATTCTTACTATCGATTGCCTGGTTGCTTCAGATGCTGTGGCTATGTTTGAGGTATAAATATCCGTTCCTCCTTTTGTAAAAAGTTCAAGCGTTATATTTACTTCTCCTGTTTCTGTAAAAGTAAATTGAACATTTTTTATGCCATATTTTTCTTTTACTCTTGTTGAATTATACAGATCAGCATAATAATTTTCTTGTTCAACGCTATCTGGATGTATCCATCCATATTCGACTAATAATTCTGTTGTTCCGTATAAATCTGGTTTTACTAAATCTGCGATTTCATGCAATCTAGATCTATCATGTAGTACAAATTCCATTTTTGCTGTTTTAAATGAAAATAATCCAACAGACGGAGCCACATCAATTGTTAATTGTTTGAAACTCATAAATGGTCGAAATTTGTCTATAACTGAAGTCGAGCGTAAATTATATTCTGAATTTCCTGAAGAAAGTTTATTATATCTAGGATTTGGAGTATCAGCATTAACCATTGTTTGAGGAGATGTGAAAAGTTCCATACCAGCAATTGATAACTGCCCTGTTTGATTAGATGCACCTTGAATTATACCTTCCTGTTGATTTGCTTTTGTAAGCAAAGCTAAAGTGGAATTGTCTCTAACTTTTATCGCACCTTCTAAAAATTTAAAAATTGAAGGCGCAGATAAATTTCCATCGAAATCTGTTGCTGGCTTCCCAAACATAAATTGAACGTCTAGATATGGAATTAATCTTGCTAATTCTAAGTTTGGAATTCCATTCAATAAAATGGACAGTCCTTCGGTATCTTTAGAAGCTGGTGAAATGTTTGGTGAGAAAATTTCAATTGCAGAAAGTTTTTTTGCAATAAAATCATCATCTTGCTTGTTTAACATTTCTCCAATATCTGCAACAGAAAAAGACCCGTTTTCGTTTAATTTAGAACTATGGTGAATTACTGCAAAATTTGCAATTTGTCTTTCTAGTTCTTCTTGATTTACATTTCCGCTTCTTGAATAATATTGCAATGCTGTAAATAAATCATTTCTTGAAGACTCTGGGTATTCTGTTGGTGGAGTTCTAATTTGACCATTTCTTGTGTTAATAACCCCCCGTGTTCCAGTTGCGTTTCTATTTGGGATCTCATCAATTACAGGCAATGCTCCTTCCCTAGTGTTTATTATTAAATCTACTAGTTTAGATTCAGTTCTTGATGGCTGTAACGGATTTTCCAAGCTATTGTTTTCTGCACGAATGCCTCTAAATTGTTCAAGTGCAATTGCTGTGGATAAATCTCTTGAATTCATAACGCCAAAATAGGAGGAAAGTTTTTCGACGGCACGATAATAATAAACACGATCTAATTTTTTTGACATTGCAAGTTTAAATATAAAAAAAATTAGTTTATAGTAGTAAACTTAAATCTTCTAAATTCGGCACAATTACCGCAGTTCCAGGAGGAACTTGAAAACAATTTCCAATATTTGATGCGGCAGCTAATATATCATATTTCAAAGAATCTCCATAATATTCTGCCGCAATGGTATCAAGTCTTTCTTTCCCAGTTAAAATATGAACTTCATATCTTATCTGATTTAACTCTATCGCTTTTCTTATTTTAGGAATGAATTCAGAAGTTCCATATTGGGTTCCTAGATTCAATACAGGTGTTTTATCATATCTCATATTATGTTCTTGGTCCTCTTATTGATGGAAAATTATAGACCACCCTACTTTCAACGAAATTTTTATAACCTTCCTCCGAAGAATGTTCGTTTCCCATTAAATTTGTTACAACTTGTCCAGTTGCCCATATTGGAGCAGTCATTGCGCCTTTATAATCTAATCCTGGGCTTACATCGTAAATTGGGGTAATTTCCATGCTTATAGTAACCAAAGATGGGGATCTTCCATCAAATTTATCTGTTACCCAAGGTGCCTCCATTAAATTTTCAAAAGACATTGATTTTATAACACAGGCCAAACCTTTTCCTTCTGTTGTGCAAAATGCTTTCATAATTGGGTTTGGATTTTCACCATCACATTTAAAAAAATCATCAATTGAATTATTAATAGCTTCTGTTGCAACAGTTTGATCTGTTATTTCTGGTTCGGATTCAGGCAATATTCTAGATAATCTATCTGGATTTACACATACAATATCTCCTGTAGGATCATCTCCATTCATTCTGTAAAGAGAAGTTGGACTAGCACCTCTTCGATTCCCAGAAATAGTTCTAAATCCAGTTTGTTGACCCGTACCACCAGCTCTTGGGTTTGTAATTCTTACCAAGTAATTGTTTCCAGTGCCTCTTGTGGACGGATGGTATTCCACAATTTCTCCTTCAACAAAACCAGTCGGAACATATAGAAACGCTCCAGGTAAAATTCTATATTGACCAATTTGTTGTCCTAATGCTCTAGCGTTTGTTCTTGCCGCATCTTGAGGAATTACAACTGGCCATCTGTTTTTATTTGAAGTTGGTCGAATTTGAACGCGATCCCCAGGCTGTAAAGGTCTGTTTAAATTAGAAATTTCATTATTTCGTCTTCTTTGCTGTTGACGAATATTATCTGTCGGTTGTCTTGCAGCAATTTGTCTTGTTGAAGCTAATTTAAAAGTTTCTTCTCTTCCTTGAATTTGACCAGAAAGTCCAAATAATCTCGCCACTGCGAGTTTTGAATAATTTGATTTCCATAAGTCTCCCAATCTAAGTCTTATTAAAGGCGATGCAGCAAACACTTGGGAAAATGGTTGAATAAATTTATTGCCTTGATACTCCAATATTCTACCTTCTGAATATTGTGGATGTAGACATGCTGCAAGTCTATTTAACTTATACCACATTTGATCATGGTCTGAATCATTGACTGCTAAAACTTTAAATGTAAAACTTAATGAACGTTTAGTGTTTTTATATATTGGAACAACACCAATTCTTCCATAGCCTTCTGTTTCATTGTATTCAGCTTGTATTGATTCTGTAGCGGAATCAAGAAATGCATGGAATGAAATAATTTCATTTGTTCTTAAATCGTGAAAATAAAATGGCATATAGTCTCTTTCAAGATAGTCTTCCATTTTTTTGACTTCTTCTTTCGGAATTCTGCCATTAATATAATCGTTTGTGAAAACATTATTATCTTTAGATAATTCTTTTACTGCCGCTTTAACTGGTTCTTTGTTTCGATTAAGTGTTTTATCTGCTTCGGTAATTGATTGAGGCATTAAAAGCATAGACTTGATTGTGGAATTCCCAATTGTTTGAGAGCCATTTTTTTCATCGAGTCTATGTTTTACAATTAAAATACCAGGATTAACCGAATTATTTGTATTTGAAATTTTTTCAGGAATTCCATCAATTGCTGAAATGTGAGTTTCTAGTCCTGGAACTGGGGATTGTTGTTGAAGTTCGTTAACTACTAAGACTTTATCTCCAATAAGGGCTAAAAATTTAATAAATTTAATGGCAAAATTAGATTTTAATTCTTCCATTAACATTTCTGCTGAAGTCTCCGTTCTTACAAATGACGCGTTATTATTGTTGAAAGAATCAATAATGTTTCCAACACCACCAACGATTAAATCTTGTGTCGCAGCATTAAGTTTTCTAATAAAAATAGAATAATAACCAAAATTTTTAATGCTTGAAATATTTTCTGCACCAGTTAACGTGGAAATAGTGCTGTCTCCAATAGAAAAAAATTGTTTAAAGCCAGCATCCAAAGATAAGAAAAAATCATTTGTTAATTGCGGAAGATCAAATGGATCAAGAGCTTGTTGAATTGAATCAGAACCCCCATTTGCTAATGCGTTGCCAAATAATTTTTGTTTGTCTCTTGAGCTTCCATTTGCTAAGTGATCTCCTTGAGTTCGTCCAGTCATTCCATAAGCTAATGCAATTTTCTTTAACATAAAAGAAAGAAGTGAAATTAATGTAAATGTTTTTGCGATAGAAACAGGTGAACCTGTTCCTTGAAATGGTTTTAATGGATTGTTTGGAGCGCCATAAGACATGACAGAATAAGAGTTATCATAAAATGTATCATTTTTTTCCTTGTACCCAGGTTTTACTGTTTCTAAAATTTTTCCAGGTCTAAGATTTCCAAAATTTATTTTTGAACCTAATTCTGTTGTACTAGAAAAAAGATTTGCAACATCTGGTCCGACTATCGTATTTTCGCCAATTGACATTAAAACAGAATCTGATTCTCCGCTTCCAGCTAAAAGTATTTTTAATCCCATTTGTTTCATGTCTTTGATAGACAATTTATTAAATGATTTCGACTCTTCAACTGCTGAAGGAAATTTTCTTGGACCATGTTCACCAGTGGTTGAATAATTTATTGTGCCTAAAACGACATTGTTTTCATTGTAATTTCCGTCAGTTGGAATTATTGGATTATTTGGATTATATTCAGAATTTTCTTGAAGTAATTTATTTACTGAAATTGCAATTTTAGAGTTTTCTATATTTGTATTAACGTCATTAATCATTTCTGTCAAAGAAATGGCATTGCTTGTTGGACTATATTTTCCTTTTTTAATTTGAAACCCAGGCAATTGCCCTGAATTAGAAGCATTTTTAAATGCAGATTTTGCTTCGTCTGAATTTATTGAATCGATAAAATTTTCTTGTCCATTTTGAACAGATGAAATTGGCCCATTTCCTCCGCCAATAGAGCTATCAGCGTAATTTGGACTAATAGGAAATTGATCACCAGCAGCATAGCTTGCCTCCGAAACATTTTTCGAGATTTCTTGTTTTAATTCTAAAATAAGATCATCTCCATTATTTGATTCTTTTTTTGTTTTTTGAATTTCACTTTCTAAAACGAAAAATATTTTTCCATTTTGTCCATGTCTATATATTGGCATTTTAAACAAAAATAATTAGTTTAAGTAGATTTTTAAAAATTAAGTTTTTTTTAAATTATTTATAGTTAACCGATTAATCTATTAGGAAAAACTTATGAAGAAAAAACAAAATATATTACTAGAAGCTGCTGTAAATTATAACTCAACATTAATAAGCTATTCATCAGCATTAAAAGAAATGATGAATCATAAAGCTTTTGAGTCTGTAAAAGGAAAATTTGAAGCAATTGAAGAAGTTAATCTTTTTGAATCTTTAACAGCGGAAACAGACATGGACGAAGTTTTAGGACCAAATCCAGTAGGAGAAAAACATATTAATTTAAGTGGAATTCCTGGTCCAGGCCAATATGGAACTTCAACAAAACCTCTCGGCAGACTACGTGATGCTATAAAAGCTGCTCAAATGGACAGTTTTGAATCAGTCAATGAACTTTCTGAAAAACTTGAAAGAGTAGTTGACGCTGCTGATCCTGTAATAGCAATATTAGATTCTGGGGATTTAGTCGCTGAGAAAGAAGCTAAAATTCTTTTGGCAAAACTTTATCTCTCACTATCAAATATGTTTAAAATCGTAACTGAAAAAGCAAAAGAATTAAGAATGAAATTAGTTCCAGCAGGTTTTGATATAGAAGAAGCTAGAAACTTAATGAAAAATTCAAATTTAGTTGCCGCGGCTGCCGATGCTGAAGTAACAGCAGATTCAACTAAAGAAAAACCAGGATTTTTTAGAAATATAATGAATCGTTTAAGTGGATCAAGAAAATAAAATGAATTCAAATAAAAAATTAAAACTTAAAAATGAATTAAAAAAAACTCTTAAAGAAGGTTTATTAAATCAATTGGTTAATCCAGGCAGCGGTGAGCTTGATAAATACCTAACAAAAATTGATAAACTTATAACAGAAACAATTGAATCGTGTGATGATTTAATTAAAGAAGGAGAAGAAATGACAACTGAAGACATTCTTCGTCTTCCACAAGTTGGCGAAAGAAATCGACTAATTCTTGAAATGGTTGGAATGTTGAGAAAATTGAAAAATGATTTAATTTCTGTACCTTCACAAACAAGACAAAAAATGGGTTAATTTTCAAAGAAACTTAACAGAGAATTAAAAACATTTTCTTTGTCATATTTTGTCATATCAATATTGATATGTTTTTTTGATTTAATTGCAAATCTCACATATGAATTAAAATCATGTAATTTATACATTGTGACAATTAAATTATAATTAATTCCTTCTTCATCAAGTTTTATAAAACTTATTGATGGGATTAATTTTTCATTATTTTTTATAATAAAATTAGACATTTCTTTTATTGGTTCATAATTTTTATTTGCTGTGATTTCACCAATTTCTTCATCAATTGTTTTCAATACAATTTTATGTGGTTCCAAACTAAAGAAAATATCTTTTGCTAAATCAAAATTTTCAGAATTGATAAAATCCCATTCTGAAGAAAATTTAACGATTAATTTTAAATTAAATGAATTTTTTATAAATTCATTAAGGTCAACTAAAAAATTTGCAATATTTTCAATTAATTTTTGTTTAAAATTAACATCTTCAAAAATAAGTTTTTTTAAAAGTTTTTCAGTCATAATATAAAGTAAATATTTATATAAAACATATGAAAAAAATTAAATTATTTGAATTTATTTTTGAAACAAAAAATGAAGATTATGAGGAGTTTAAAAGACTTGGTTTTGTTCCTGGACAGCATCCTGTTATTACGACACAAAATAAAATGTTTGAAAAAATAAAACAAAATGTAAATGCTGTTTTATCAGGAAAAAATAAATATTTGCCGAATTATGGTAAAAAAATTTCAGGCGAACAGCTGTTAAAACTTGTGACTAAAGGTAAAGTTGAATATGGCGAATCTCCAAATTCAGAAGAAACTGAATTAGATATAAGTCAGGCAGTAGACAAACCTGGGTTGCTTATTGATGTAATAAAAGATTTGGTTCGTTCGGGTGTTTTTTCAAAAGAAGAGGCAACCCCAGCATTAAAATTTTTATTGACGAATTTAGCAAGAATTAAACTCGCTGCCGCTCAAAAGCAAAAAGGCTTAAATAATTTAAGCAGCACCGAAATCGACAGATCAATGAATCAATTCTTTAAAAAATAAAATGATTTCAATCAGTTGCGCAAATAATTCATCGACCCATTAAATTCCTCTGCGAAATGTGAAAATTTAATTATTCTTATATGTCAAAACATAGTCTAGAATATAATAATAAAATTATATTTGGAAATTTTCAGGCTAAAAAAACACTGAAAATTTCCTGATAAAATATGTGAATTTAAACTCTAAAACTAAATATTTGTGTTTTGTTTCATTTATGTTTCTTTTCTGTTCAAAAGGAATTGGCGATTTTTTATGTGCGGCGTAATAAAACGACTCGCCCAATCTGTGTTTTATTTGAAATAGGCCGTCCGCTTGCGTTCGCGCTCGCGCGTGCGTATGGTAAGCCGCTGGCTTTGTGGTGAGTTTATGGAAGAAATAAAATCAAATGAAATATAGAAAATTCTCTTCAAAAATAGAAATAGAAAATTTTTTATTGAAACTTGATATTGGAACAATCTTCAACACCGAAAAATGTGCCAAAATGATTCATGAAGAAAAACATGATAAAACTAGTATTGTTTTAACGGATTATTATAACCCATGTTTACAAAGAATAGTAGTTACATGGAATACTTTAAAATATTCATTTACTGTTAGAGCATTGACTTTAAAAAGTTATGGGGTTTTTGAACGTTCATTTTATATTGATATCATTTTCTTTGCAAAAGAATCTAAAGTTATTGCCGAAGAATACGAGGTTCAATTCGTGTTTTATAAATACGGAGATGTTGTTTATGAATTTTCAAATGAAGAAATGACTGCTTTGTTGAAAGAGATAGGATTCGCATATGTTGAATGAAAAAACAATACTTTGTTTTGATGAGCTTTTAAAAATAAATGAATTTGATAAAAAAATTTCAAATAAACAAAAAGTTTTGTTTGTATCAAACAAACCAAGAAATGGTAGAACGGAAATATTACTTGAGCAAAATTTAACCTATAAATTTTGCAAAAGAAACTCAGATCAAACATTATCTATTGTTTTTGCAGTCGAAAATTCAATATTAAATTCTAATAGAATAATTCATTATACAAATCAAGAATGTTTTTTTCTATACAAATTTATCCTAAGTCCAAATCTTTGTTAAAAACTATTGAAGTTTTAAATCTTCATGAATGGTTTGAGGAGGAAGTATGATATATAAAGAATCTTCTAATTGGAAAAAAAGAAAAAACTTGGGGAAATCAATAAATTCTAAAATTTACGCAAGTACACAAGAAACAAGAAAAGAAATAAATCAATTTTTTAAAGAATTGATAGAAAAACTTATTGGAAAACATAGTATTATACTTTCTGAATTTTCTTTACTTGAAAACAAAATTTTGCATTCTCCTAATAAAATTCAATATTCAAATATGAACAAATATAAACTAAATTTTCCTATAAAGTTTTTAGATTCGCGAGGTTTAAGAGAGATCGACTGTGTTTTATTTGATTTTTTTTACGACAAGCACAAGAAGAATATAATTTTTCGAGCTTTTATACATTTTAGTGAATTTCAAAATTTTATTTGGGATATTCGTCCTTTTTATTGCAATGACCAAGAAATTTTTGAAAGGTTTTTAAAGCCACTTGGTTTAGAGACTGGATTTATAATCCAATGAATATCGTAAAAATAAAATATTGGTCTGAAATTCCAGAAAACTACACAGGAATTGTTGAAGAGTCTCAATATGGAAATAAATACTGGGTAAAAGAAAATAGGAAACTTCACAGAGAAGACGGACCAGCCGAAATTTGGCTGAATAATTATAAAGAATGGTGGCTAAATGGCAA
>Ga0116179_1002525_pt1 | contig 13077 bp, 10 predicted proteins | sample AD_UKC071_MetaG_FD_89751 | JGI IMG/M metagenome (GOLD analysis project Ga0116179, IMG submission 89751) | Active sludge microbial communities of municipal wastewater-treating anaerobic digesters from USA - AD_UKC071_MetaG | ecosystem: Engineered > Bioreactor > Anaerobic > Digestate | place: USA...
CGAGAGCACCACCCTTGCCGACAACGACATGCGCAAGAACATTCCGCGTTTTACGGAAGCCAACCGCAAGGCCAATCACGCACTGGTCGCACTGATCAGCGACATCGCCCAGGACAAAAACGCCACGCCAGCCCAAGTTGCCCTAGCCTGGCTACTGGCGCAAAAACCGTGGATCGTGCCCATCCCCGGCACGACCAAAGCACCCCGACTAGCGGAAAATCTCGGTGGGGCGACGCTGGAACTGACACCGACCGACCTTGCCAACATCGAGCGGGCCGCTGCAGAAATTACCATCCAAGGCGACCGTTACCCGGCCGCGATGCAAAGATACGTCGACAACCCAAATAGAACTTAATGGAGAGCCTAACATGATGAAAACCATTGGATATGCTACCGACTCCCCCACCGGCGCACTGCAACCGTTCAGCTTCGAACGTCGCGAACCCCGGTCGGAAGACGTCGTCATCGACATTCTGTACTGCGGTATCTGCCACTCCGACATCCATTCGGCCCGCAACGAATGGGGCTGGACCCAATACCCGTTCGTGCCTGGCCATGAAATCGTCGGACGGGTCAGCGCCGTGGGCGATCAAGTCAGCTCATTCAAGCCCGGCGATCTGGTTGGGGTCGGTTGTCTGGTCGACAGCTGCCGCCATTGCGACGCCTGCGAAGAAGGGCTGGAGCAATATTGCGAAAACGGCTTTACCGGAACCTACGGTGGCGAAGACAAGATCGGCGGCACCCCCCACCCCTTCACCTTCGGCGGCTATTCCGACAAGATCACGGTCGATCAGCGCTTCGTGCTGCGCGTTCCCGAAAATCTCGACCCAGCCGCCGCCGCGCCCTTGCTCTGCGCCGGCATCACCACCTATTCCCCACTGCGCCACTGGAAGGTCAGTCCGGGCCAGAAAGTCGGGATCATCGGCCTGGGCGGCCTGGGTCATATGGGGGTCAAATTCGCTCATGCCATGGGCGCCCATGTGGTAATGATCACCACCTCGCCCAAGAAAGGCGAAGATGCGCAAAAGCTCGGGGCCGATGAAGTCCTGTTGTCGACGGATGAGGCGGCGATGCAGGCCGCGCAAAACAGCTTCGATTTCCTGCTCAACACCATTCCCGTCGGCCATAACGTCGATCCTTACATGGCTCTGCTGAAACGCGACACCACCATGGTGATCGTCGGCGCGGTCGAGGCGTTGACCCGCGTGGATGGCATTCCTTTCATCTTCCGTCGCCGTTCCATGGCCGGGTCGCTGATCGGCGGATTGCCGGAAACGCAGGAAATGCTAGATTTCTGCGGAGAGCACGACATTACCTGCGATATCGAAACGATCGCGATCAAGGACGTCAACGCCGCCTACGACCGCACGGTCAAAGGCGACGTGAAATACCGTTTCGTCATCGACATGGCCTCACTCAATCGGCAGCATGGATAATCGCCTCGCGCACCTTGCAAGGCACCGGCAGCATTGCGGGTGCCGTCCACTCTGGCGCTGCTCGACCCTCTTGAAGCCGAGGGCTCATCAATGAACGATGATAGAATCGCCGAGAGCAAGACGAGGAATCATGCTCCAGTTCAATGAAAACCTGGTCTCTTTTGCAAAAACTGGGGATGACGACTATCCGCCGGACAGTGGTGATTTGAAAAAACTGGCAAATTTGATTGCCAAATTCGCCCCGCACGACGGGCGCTTCGATTTATCAGGATACGGGCTGCATGTGGTCAAGGAAACCAAGACGACCGCCGAAACGACACACACCATGAGTCAGCCGGGGATGTGCATCGTCGCCCAAGGCGCAAAACGTGTTTCGCTGGCACAGCAATCCTACGAATATAACGAATCCCGTATGGTGGTTTATGCCGCCGAAGTACCGATCGGTGCCAGCATCATCAAAGCCAGCCCGGAAGAACCCTACCTTTGCCTGGTCATACACATCGATCCGCAGAAACTGATCGATCTGATCTTGAAAGTCTTCCCGTGCGGGGTACCGAAAACGCCGAACACTCAGGCCATCTATGTCGGCCACAACAATCCAAAAATCGTAACTACCGCCATCCGGCTCATGAATCTGATCGTGCAGCAAGAAGATGCCGATCTTCTAGTGCCGCTGGTCATCGATGAGATTCTCATTCGTCTGCTACGAAGTTCGGCTGGTTCCTCCATCGCGCAAATCGGCATCACCGATTCCCATGCGCAAAAAGTTTCAAGAGCCATTTCGTGGCTTAAGGAAAACTACGCCACACCCATCAAAGTTGAAGAGCTTGCCGCTATCGCAAGAATGAGTCCTTCATCCTTTCATAGTCATTTCAAATCGCTGACTGCAATGAGTCCACTGCAATTCCAGAAATCACTGCGTTTGCAGGAAGCACGCAATCTCATCATGACGAGAAAAGTGGATGTGAGCAGGGCAAGTCTTCAGGTGGGCTATGCCAGCCTCTCGCAATTTAGCCGCGAATACAGCCGTCTATTCGGCTGTTCTCCTAGTAAAGATATGGCGCAATTGCGTAGCACCTAAAAAGGGCAGCCGTCTTTACAAGCTGACATGATGAGATGAGAACCGTCGGGCAGCGCTTTACAGTTGCTACTACAACAAGCTGCTGCCGAAGATACGTGGCAGATCCAGGATAGGAATGGGTCGATCGCCCTGCTGAAAGCAAGAAATAGCTGCTTTTCGCCATTTGCCAGGCTTTTTAGGCAACTCACAAGCCTGCTCGTCGGCAACGCGCGCCCGCACCGGAATACCGGCCAGCAATAACACACCATACTGCGGCATCGCCCTGGGCCGGGTTTGGTAGGCGAAAACCCCCGCCAGCGTCCGCCAGCGTTGCACCGGCTGTCCGTGCAGCCAAGCCGCCAAATCCATGGCCGGCAGCACAGCATCGTTCCACACCAGTGCCTGACGGCAATAGGCAGGTGTACAGGGAACTTCCAGCAGTGTCGGCGTTTCGATCAGATGCACCAACTCGCGCTCGCCCACGGCGGCAGATCGTTGACCGTCCAGCGCCAGAATCCAGGCGCTACTGTCCCAAGGCGAGGCTTCAGCCATCGGCGGTCTCCACGGCAGCCGCCAGCAAAGCGGCTAGATGCTCGGTGGTCGTGACGCAGCCCAGCCCATCATCGAGCCAAGCCAGCGCCTGAATGGGCGAATCCGGCAAGGTCATGCAGACCGGCAAGGCAAACAGGCGGGGCGGCTTCGCCAGGCCATCGACCCGTTCGCAGATCAGGCCAAAGCGATCGGCGCCATTGGTCAGCAGGGGACAGGCGCGGCGCTCATCCGGAATCTGCGGCAGAACCTGCAATTCGCCTGACAGACAGTACACCGGCCACCATTGATCGGCGAACGCCACCGCACCCACGCTATGAGGAATCCGCACCTCGCGGTCGATGTCCAGAACCGACTCCAGCGTGCGGATCTCCGTTTGCGGCAGCAGCCATCTGCGCCCACCTAGGGTCAAGACGGCGAACGCCGGGATCGCCTGTAGATCGGCCCATGCCATCGGTTGCGCGCGCTCGTTCATGCCGGCTGCAACAAGCGGTGGATATGCTTCAGCAGCTCGTCTTCCACGAACGGCTTGGTCAGATACACGTTGACTCCGGACGTTTCAGCTTCGCGTCGATGCTTTTCGGTGGAACGTGAGGTGATCATGATGACGGGTAACGCATGGGTGGCCTGATTGGCGCGCAGGTGAGCAGTCAACTCCAGACCGTTCATGCGCGGCATCTCCAGATCGGCCAGCACCAGATCCGGCCGCTTGCCGTTGATGATGTCGATCGCTTCCAAGCCGTCGCGGGCGGTCCGCACTTCGAAGCCGGCATCCTGTACGAATTGGGCCAGCGATCGACGAGCGCTCAAGGAATCGTCCACGGCCAACACGAACGGACGGTGGGTGGCAGACACGGCCGATAATGCCGCAGGCGCAGCGGTCCGCGCCAGTTGAATCGCCGCAGGCGCGCGCAACAGCTCAGGCAAATCCAGCACCGGCACCACGCTGCCGTCACCAAGAATGGTGGCGCCCACGATACCGCTGAGCTTGGGAACGTATTGCCCCATGCGTTTGACCACCAGATCGCGGCTATCCATGATTTCCTGAACCAGCACAGCGCGGACATTGCCGGTTTCCTCGCGCACCAGCAACACCGGCGGCGTCGTGCGGGTCTGAGTGCGGCGATCGGTCGGCAGGTTGAGCAGCGTATCCAGCATCGTCAATTCGTAAACGTCATCGCCAATCCGATAGGTGGTGACGTTGCCCAACGTCTGTATCGTGCCTACCCCGGAATACAGGATTTGCTCGATGCCGCGGTCGGACAGAGCGTATATTTGCGAGTGCTCGCGCACCAGCAAGGCATGGGTGGAAATCAGAGTCACGGGCAAGCGCAACTCCATCAGACAACCTTTGCCCGCCTTGGTCTGAATACGCAGAGACCCCTTCATGGCCAACAGCTGGGTGTAGACCACGTCCATCCCGATGCCACGCCCCGAGGTCTGGGTCGTTTCGCCACGGGTGGAAAATCCCGGCAGCAGGATCAAACGACTCAATTCATCCTCGTCCAGCATCTTGTCGGATGTGATGAGCCCGCGTTCCACCGCCGTGCGCCGCACTGCGGCCAAATCCAGCCCCGCCCCGTCGTCCTGACAGCGGATGACGATGTTGTTGCCCTCGCGCAGGATATGCAACTCGATCCGTCCCGTCGGTGGCTTGCCCAGACGCTTGCGCTGATCCTGCGCTTCGATGCCATGATCGACGGCGTTGCGCAGGATGTGCATCAAGGGATCGACCATGTTGTTCAACACGTTACTGTCGATCAGGGTATCGGCGCCGCGCACCGCCAGATCCGCTTCCTTGTCCACCAGACGGCAGGTCTGCCGCACGCTGCGCTGTAACCGTGGCACGACCGTTTGGACCGGCACCATGCGGGTCCGCAATACCGCTTCCTGATTGTCGCGGTGGAGACGACCTTGATCGACCAGCAAGGCATCCAGCGTCGCCAGATTTTCCTCGATGGCGCGACCCAGTTCGCGGGTGTCGACGGCCGCTTCCACCAAGCGATGGGTGACCGTGTTGAGTTCGTTGTACTGCTCCAATTCCAGCGGATCGAAATCGCCGCGCTGCATCGATCTGGATAGCGGCGACGATACATTGCGAACGTCGATCAGCTGCTCCAGCTCCATGGTCAACTGCTGGAACAGGCGATTCTGCCCCATCACCGCCCGGGTTTGCGCAACGGTCTTGCGAATCCGCTCCTGGACCTGACCGGTCAGGATGATGCTCTCCCCCACCAGCCGCAGTACGTCATCGACCAGATGGGCGGGCACACGCAGGGTCACTTCGGGTACGGTGGTGGATTGCGGCGCTTCGGCCGACGCAGCCTCGTCCGCTGTAGCCGTTTCGGCCAGATCCGGAGTCGGCTCCGGGATTTCATTGCCGGTCGGAATTCCGGTCCGATCGATACGGTTGGCCCAGTCCAGCACCTGTTGCAGCACGCTCATGGCCTGCACGGGCGGCGCGCTCATGCCGAGCAGCGCTTCGCTCATGGTCTCCAGACAATCGGCCGCGTCCAGCAGGGTTTCGGCCAGGGGTCGGTTGGGCAATACGCCATGCTTGGAAAGTGCCTGCAGGATGTCTTCGACGTAATGGGTCAAGGTGGCGATGCCGCGCACTCCGACCGTATTGCCGGCGCCTTTCAGGGTATGCGCGATACGCTGGGCGACTTCCATATCCTTGAGAACGCCATTGCCGGAGGCCAAGCGCTGGATCGAGGCGGAAAATTCGGCGGCCTGGTTGGGCAATTCCTGCAACAGGCCATCCAGCAATTCCTGATTCACATCAGCCGGCAAGGCCAGCGATACGTCTTCGGGCCGCGCCTGTTGCGGCCGGGTTTCCGTTTCGGGGACCTCAAGCACCAGTTTCGACGTTGCCAGCAAGTCGATCAGCGGACCGGTCTCCTCGGTCGCCAGGGGTTGGGGCCAGCGAACATCTTGCAAATGCGTCGCCAGCGCCGTGCAGACCGCACGATCCGCCAGCGCTCCCAAATAGTTGAGCGCTAGATCAGGCCAGATTTCCACCACCTCGCGCTGTTCGGCGCGCACAGGCTGTTGTTGCGCGGCCAGCGCACTGAGGTTGGCTTGCAAGCAACCACATACTTGCTGCAAACCGGCCAAACCGATGGAGGCGGAAGCTTCGCCTAAACGCTCCAGGTTCTCGGCATACCCGGATAACGCCTCGGCCCTTGCCGCCGTTGTGCTTTCAGCCGATTCAGCCAGCCCCAGAATCTCGGCGGCGGCTTCGGCCAGCTGCACGATTTCCGCACATAAAATTTCCAGCAGCTCTTGTTGGGCGCTATCCGATGCCCCCATGATTTGCACAACCTCGTCCTCTTCGTCCTCTTCGTCTTCTTCGTCCTCTGCTGCCGCTCCCTCGTCCTCTTTGTCCTCTTCGTCCTCTGCTGCCGCTCCCTCGTCCTCTTCGTCCTCTTCGTCCTCTTCGTCTTCCTCCTCGTCTTCTGCAGCAGCTTCCTCTTCTTCTACATCCTCTTCAGCGCTTTCCGCCGCGACTTCATCGATAACGACTTCTTCGGCTTCGGCTTCGGCTTCGGCTTCAAATACGGGGGCAGCCGTTTCTTCAGCAATTACCAGCGTTTCTTCAATTGCCGACGCCGTTGCAGAAGTTTCCTCCTCATGCGTCGTTTCCATCACTACTGCGGGCAGTTGTTCCAGTTCGACGGCTTCGGCAATTTCAATGTCCCCGATGGTCGCTGGCGCGGATTCGACCGCCAGCGTCATCTCCGGCTCCACAGCTGGCGCTTGTTCGATCAGAACAGGCGTTGGCGCTACCGGAACGATTGGCTCTATCACGAAGGGCTGTTCGGCCAGTTCCAGCGTTTCCACGGCCGGTACGGTCGCCATTTCCTCGACCGGTTCCGCGGCAACGACGGGGAATTCATCTGCCACGCGGGCCATTCCTTCCGCCTCGGCGAATGCGCCCTGTTCGGCTGGCGTTGCCCCCAGCGCCAACAAGCCGCGCAACTCGTCAGCGGCATCTGCCGCCAACGGCGTCGCCCAAGCCGGATTGGATAAATGCTCGATCAAGGGTTCACTGCCGACGGAGTCGTCGATATCGCCGAGGTAACCGATCGCCAGCAGCGGCCATTCCTCCAGTCGCTCCCGTTCGGCATCGCTGAGAGGGCCGCCACGACGATTCAACTCCGCCAAGCGCTGGTCGAACAGCCGGCAAACCTGCTGCAAACCGCGCAGGCCCATATTGCCCGCCGTCAGACCGACGCGTCCCAGCTGTTCGGCGTAATGGCGCATGCCTTCGGCGATTCCCTCCTCATCCAGTACCTCCAAAATACCGAGCACTTCGGCAATTTCCGCTTCCAACGCCGCGACTTGGTCTTCCGATACGAGCATGGCTGCTAAACCCCCGTGAACCGCACTGACCCCCTGTGGTGGCCGCCGTACAGCAGCGTTGCGCTGTTACGCCGGCAACCGAAACACGCGCACGGAGTCCAGCAAGTCTTTGGCGTATTCCACCAGATTGGTGGTCTGGATGGTCTGTTCCTGCAATTGCTGACTGGTTTGGTGAGTGCTTTCCCGGATCTGCTGAGCGCGCTCCAGCAACTCGCCATTGATGCGCACCTGATCCTGCGAGCGGGAGGCGATCTGTTGTACGGCGGTCACCAGCTCGGCAGTGGTCTCCTGGGTGCGTTTCATCTGATCGCCGGCCTGCTCGGCCAGCCGGCTGCCATCCACGACCTGGCTGATGGCGGCGTTCATGGCATTCACCGTATCGGACGTTTCGAGCTGGATGTTGCTGACCAGGGTGGCGATCTGCGACGTGGCCTCGCGGGCGTTTTCCGCCAGTCGCTGCACTTCGTCGGCCACCACCGCGAAGCCGCGGCCCGCCTCACCGGCCGAAGCCGCGTGCATACTGGCGTTCAGCGCCAGGATGTGGGTACGCTCGGCGATGGTGTTGATCAGGTTGACCACGCCGCTGATCTCCTGGGAGCGTTCGCCCAGTCGCTTGATACGCTTTTCCGTCTCGCGGATGGTGTCGCGGGTGTTGTTGATGCCGATGACCGTATTGGTCACCGTTTGCAGCGCCGACTGGGTGGTCTTGATGGCGGTTTCGGCGGCAGCGTTGCAAGTCTGCGCCAACTGGGCGATCTGGCCCATGGCGTCCGCTGCGAAAGCCAGATCGACCGCGGTCTGCTCCACCGCTTGGCGTTCGCTTGCCGCCACGCTGATCACCGTATCGGACTGCATCTTCACCTTTTCGGAAGCGGTCGCCACTTCCTCGGAAATCTGGGTCACGCCCTGCAACACGCTGGCGGTTTCGGCCGTCAGCAGATTCAGCGCGTCGGCCACCGGGCCGGTCACGTCCTCGGTCACTGGCACCGTGATGGTCAGGTCTCTCTGGCTGAGCTGCGACACCGCTTGCAGAAGATTGATGATGGAATCGTTGAGCTGTTCGTTTTCACGTTCCGCCTGCACCAGGGCGTTCACCCGTTCATCCAACATCTGATCGAGCGATTGACCCAGTTCCGACAGTTCGTCGCCGCCGGTCAAACCGGTGCGCGCATCGTATTCGCCTTCGGCGACCTGTTTTACGGTCGACATCATGCGATTGAGCGGATTCACGATGGCGCGATAGGTAGCGGTGCCCAAACCAAAGGCGATCACGATACCGAGCAAGGCGATGACCGCAATCACCACCGTAAAGGTATTACTGGTGTCCCGCGCTGCTTTCAAATCCAGGGCGGAGCGTTCTTCGGTCTGGGTGGTGCTATCCAGCAGCGTCTTGAAGAAGGGATCGATTTGTGCATCGAGATCGTTACTGACGAAGAGGTTCAGCCGACCGCGATCCCGCGCCGCCAGCAGCTCTTCCACTTGCGCGAAAGTATCGTCGATCCCCTTTAAGGGAGTTTTGAACACCTTCTCCAATCGCGCCCGGTCGTTGGCGGACACCGAATCGAGATAGGATTTCCAGCCCTTCTCGAAATCGGTCTTGGCTGTCGACAAGGTTTCGTTACCCTTGTCCCAAGAGCTGGTGCCGCGCGCCACGCTATTGATCATGTTTAGAAATTCGGAACGCAGCGTTTCACCCAAGCGCCCCAGGGCGGCCTGTTCGGTTACCGATTGATTGATTTGGCTCACGGCATTACCGATGCGGGTCATGCCGAAATAGGCAACCAGCCCGATCGCCACCAGAATCACGAGTTGCACGACCATCGTCAGTGTCAACCGCGCATTGATTTTCTGACCGCCCATGACAGCTTTTACCTCCTTCGGTGTTTGAATCCCGCCAAACTCGATCGGTCGGCTCGCATGTTCCGGCCCTTTCGATGACGGCTATGGTAAATGCCCGCTGTTACCACATCTCACGCGTATGGCCCGAACTGCTATTTGAAGAGCGTTATCAGTTCCTGTGGCGAGATAGCGACAAATTGACCGTCGCGTAGATAGGTTGCCTGTACGAAATCGGAGCCCTGATTGCCGTTGGTGAAATCGACTTTGAAACCGCCGATGTCATAGGGTTGGCGATGCGCGGCTTTCAGAAAATTTTCCCGGGTCAATGGCCCATCGATCGCCTGCATGATCGCAACGAACAGCTTGCCGACGATATAGCTTTCGAGCGAGACGTAATTCAAGCCATTGCTTAATGCCTTGCGCGCTTCCACCACCACCGGCAGCGATGAATCGGGCGAAGGCACGACCTGGGTGGCGATCACCTTGTCCGTTACGCTGTTCTCCTTGAGCAAGGTCACCAGGCGCTTGTCGGCCGCAGGCGAGGGCGAACTGAAGATCCAGGGCTCGCCCTTGTTGTGGCTGGCGTAGCCGATGAAGGCGGCGGCTGGATCATAGACGGCCATGATGACCACCAATCGGCAATGGGTGCTACTGGCGGCTTCCCATTGCTTTAGCGACAAATAGCCCTCGCGGGCGCTGGTGGTATCGCGCGGATAGACGCCGACCGGGCCGATGCCATTTCGCTCCGGGTTTTTCCCCGGCATGTTCAAGAGCTGGTCCAGCTTGGCAACGAGCTGCTCCGTGCCCGCTTGCTTGGCCAGGGCAGCGCGGAATCCCTTGATGCCGCTCATGCCATAGGCATCGTTTTGCACGTAGGCGCAGACTTCAGTCGGTTTCACGCCTCCCGCCAGTGCGGCGTCGATCACGGTCTCCACTTCCTTGGCGTAGCTGGCGCGCACATTCAGCACATCGCCAGGCCCGGCAAACGCTGCCCCCGTATAAAATCCCAGCGCAGGTATCTTGTTCTCGGCCAGCATGGGTAAGACCGCCTCGGTGGTGGACGAGCCAAAGCTGTTCACCATGGCGAATATACCCTTCCCGATCAACTGTTTCGCCGCTGCAACCGCCTTGACCGGATCGTAGAAGTCATTGACGGCGTCGAGCTCAATGGCGTGTTTCTGCACCGTTTGGCCCGCCAACGCCGCCTCCATCCCTTGTTTCATCGCGGCGCCGTATACCCGGTAATCGCCTTCCAACGGAAGGGTGGCTCCGATGCGGATTGTCTTGCCGGTGACGCCGGTTTCCTCGGCCATGCTGCTCCAGGGGACGATCGCACACAGGCACAGCAACAGACCCAGCAGTGCCATTCCGCTCATGCAACGACGGCGGCCCTTTGTCATCACGCCAGCGGCGTCTTGGGAATCATCATAGATATGCATTTGCGCGGTGCTCCTCGGGATGAGCTCACCAATCCCGTCAAAGTTCACGGTCATGTCTCTTGAGTTGGAATGACTCGAAACCATATTCCGAAACATCGTCTCCCTGGGCGGCGACGGTCACTCCGCTCCAGCCATACGACCGCCTAGCGCCTGAAAGAACCCTTGATGATCGAATTCCAGCCACACGCCACCCTCCTGCGCATAGGCTTTGCTCGCATAGGCCCGCAATGCGGTCGGCAACGGCGGCAACCGCGAGAGAACTTGCTGGGTGGAAGCCGTTTGCGGCAGGCCATCGATCAACAGGCCGACGGCCCTGTCGCCCTGATCCAGCACCATCAACCAGCGCTTCTCCTGGCCCTGATCCGCTTTCAGCTCCAGGAACAATCTCACATCGAACACCGGCACCAGATTGCCACGCAGATTGACCAGCCCCAGCAACCAGGGCGGGGTATTGGGCAGCGGAAAGATCGACGCCTTTTCCAGAACCTCGCTCACCGTATTGAGGCCCACCAGCAAACCGATATCACCGATTCGAAAGCCATACCGCGCGCGTTGCCGCTCGGCCAGTACGATGCCGGTGGTCATGCCCTGCGGCGGTTTGAATCGGTTGAGCGCCGCGCTGGGATTCAACCAGCGCCGGGGAGTTTTCATGGTATTGGCGTTCATGCTCCTCAACCACGACGGTCAGGTTTATGAAAAAGCCTTCAACTGGTCGATGATGGCATCGGCGGTATAGGGCTTGGTGACGAATGCCTTACCACCCTGCATCTGCGCCCACAGGCGATCCGCCCTCTGTTTCTTGCTAGTGACGAACACGACTGGAATATCCTTGGTCGTGCTTTCATTGCTCAGCAACCGGCAAGCGGCATAGCCATCCATGTCCGGCATGATGATATCCATGAAGATCAGATCAGGTTTCTCGGTCTTGGCTTTTTCGACCGCTTCCTTCCCATCGGTCGCAGTCACCACGATACAACCCGCCTCGGTTACGATACTCTTGATATTGGCCAGCTCGGTGGGAGAATCATCGACGACAAGCACTTTCCGAATTGACATAGATACCTCCGTCTCAAATATTAATGTTGTTCAATTCAGTTCAGTATAGTGAAAATTAAAACTTCACCCGAGACAAGGCCATTAAATTTTCAGATACTTCTTTACGACTTTTTGAAAGGAAGATTGCTTGACAGGCTTAGTCAGATAAGTATCGCACCCTGCCAACGCACCTTTGACTCGATCGAAAGGTGACGATTTGCTCGTCAGCATGACAACCGGTATTTTTTTCTTGGCTTTATCTTTTTTGATGATCTTGCAAATCTGATAACCATCAATGCCTGGCAATACCACATCCAGGAAAATCAGATTGTAATTATTCCGAGCCAGCGACTCGAATGCCTGTTCACCCGATTCCACCGCATCGACCTGAATACCGAACAGCTTCAATTCCAATTCAATCTGCTTTCTGACCGTGCTGCTATCGTCCACCACCAATGCCGTGAAGCTCGATGGCTCCACCACTTCCACAGCCTTGGGTTGCTCCGCGCCGATGACTCGTTCTTGCGGAGGGTCCGTCGAAACTTGAGTGGCAACCTGATCCAGTACGCTGAGCACGCGGGTCGCGACAAAAGGCCGACGAACAGAATAAGGCCCGCTATTGGAAAGTGTTTCTTTCGCCACCATGACGGTCGGAAACCGCAGAGTCTTTCCATCTGCAGAAGACGATGAAGATGGATCCGGGCCAGCGCCACAAAAGGCGCTCCATTCAGCCATGGCTTTAGGATCTTCCGCATCGACCATCAAGATTTGGCTGGCTTGAGCGGCCGAAACCAGCGCATAAGTATTGGCGCGGTAGAGAGAGAGCTTAAAGATATTTTTCAAGACATTCCGTTCAGTCTCGGGGATCCCGAACATAGCGACTGAAAAAGTTTTCTTATCACTCATGGCGACACGCTCCCCAGCCTCTCGTCAACCCCAATCTCCACATTGAAATCTTTTGGCTCTCCAAGGAGGAACTATAGTCCCAAAGGCACTAAAAGCAACATTTCAAATAATGGAAACATCATGCGACCTTGGATGTCATTCTAACCGAGCCGTTATTGCAAAATAATTAAGTTGTTGATTTTAATTTATTATTAATACAATCATAGTGGCACGGCTGATATCGTGCCCACGGGGAGCCCGCCCAAAACCCATAAAATATTAGTACAGTAACATCAATAACGTGACTGTTCACCCAGAGCACTCGCCATTGATCGTACCATAAAAATAACACCGCTATCCCCGGACGAGGCGAGGCCAGAGCCGTGTGTCTCATCGCCGACTTCCCGGCCCTATCGACCGGGAGGCAGAACCAGTGCGCTCAGGCAGTCGAAGCCGGCGTCGCGCAGGC
>Ga0116179_1002527_pt1 | contig 13073 bp, 8 predicted proteins | sample AD_UKC071_MetaG_FD_89751 | JGI IMG/M metagenome (GOLD analysis project Ga0116179, IMG submission 89751) | Active sludge microbial communities of municipal wastewater-treating anaerobic digesters from USA - AD_UKC071_MetaG | ecosystem: Engineered > Bioreactor > Anaerobic > Digestate | place: USA...
AACCAAACCTTATCTAAATTAGTTCCATCAAAGCCGAGTCTTTGCGTTGTTCCACCAGATCCAGCTCCACCAGTGTTTACTATTGGTCTAATTCCACCTACCAAGTTTTTAGCGGTTGATTGATAATAAGATGAATCAATTGACCTACCTGATGGAAGTGAAATCTCGCCAGTACCAGCACTTGCTGTTCCCATTGTTGCGGTTCCAAACACTCGCATGAACTTGCCATTTTGCTGCCAGTAAATCTTTTGATTTGTTACTGTACCATATCCAGCTCCAAAAGTTGGAGTGTATTGAACAGGGTCAGTCATCACAGCACCGGAGTTAGACACTACCGGAGATATAGATAACTGATCCATGTATAATGCAAATGTAGCTGTATTAGTAGTACCAGAGTGTAGAATAAGTCTGTATGAAGTAGAGTTAGATGCAGCTTGGAATGTAGCTGTAAATTTACTAGATAAAGTTGTAGAGTTAGAAAATAGTCTGTAATTAGAAGGCTGTATTAAAGCAGCGTTAGTTACATCATAAATCCAAACAGTTAAATCTGAATCACCAGCAGCAGTTCTGTCAGCAGGATTACCTGCAACAAAAGTTCCAGAAGATAAGATGTATTCAAATTCAACTTGTAATGTCTTTCCTTTTTTAGCATTATCAATAGAAAAAGCTAATCCTAGACCTTTACCTTGTGTATTTGCAGTAAGAGTTTTAGAAATCTGTAGTAAGTTAGTTCCTGTTAGAGCTGAGTTTGTAGCGGAAGTAATAACTATATCTCCGGTAGGAGTGCCAGTACCATCTACAGGAGCAGTTCCAGCAAGATCAGTATACGCCAAGAAGCTTCCAATAGAAGATCCTGAAGATACTGCGGTAGGTATATAGTTTATTGTGCTAGAAGATCCAATTGGAGTCCATGCTGAGTTTGCATATACCATTGGAGCATTTTGGGTTGAGTCAAAGTATATATCTCCAGTAGTAGCTCCTGTAGGAGTAGTTCCTGGTGTTAATGTTAAACCTTTATTTACTCTGAAAAAATTATTTGCCATTTTATATTCCCTTCATTTTCCAGGATTATGTTGTTAAACTGCGAACTTCTTAGATAAGAACTTAAATGTCCCTGGACCAGCAGTTCCGTTGTTACAAGTTACTGTTACTACTCCTGCTGATATTGAAGCAGCAAAGATGAAATTGTCACCAGTAGCACCATTAGAATTTATACTAGAAGAAGTATCAACTATCTCTACATACCCTGCTCCACCTGGAGTAGCTACTATATATAAAGTTCCAGTTTTGTTAGATAAAAGTACGTTTCCATGTATTTTATAATCAACAATCATACTCTCATAAGCAGCAGTATCGAAACCAAGAACAGTAAGAGTATTTGCTCCAGAAGCTAAGGCTATATTACCAGCGGTTTGACTAACAATCTCTGTACCTAAACCCTGGTTTCTAAAAGAGATAGTCTCTCCGATTTGAACTCCAGTAGAGCTAGCATAGTTTATTGTAGGAATAGCACTAGCATCACTTAAGATACGGCTAGTCCAGTTTATACTCTGGGCTCCTCCAGAAGTGCTAGACAAAACTCCAGTACCATAATTAACAGAAGTAGATCCAGATGCTGTAGCCAAAGTTCTAGCTTGATATCTAACTGAAGGTATAGAAGATGAGTCAAACAACTCTCTAGTACCTACTTCTATATTAGGTCCAGAAGCATTTCTAATAGCAGTAGCGTAAATATTAGCCCATAAATTAGTAGAAGTACCTAGGTTTAAAGTATTATTAGCAGCGGATATTAAACTTTGATTAACAGCAGTAGGAGAAGTTAAATTACTTAAAGCAGGATTTACAGACGTAGTATCAACATAATTCTTAGTAGCTACATCTTGAGCAGCCACAGGATCTTGCACGTTAATTATTTTTCTAGTGTTAATATCTAAGTCAGTTCCACCCCAAGATAATTTTTCAGTAACCCCTGTTACTAATCGTGAGCCAGCGTAATCAACAGAGTTGTCACCACTAGGGGCAACTAAATTACCAGTTGATAAGCTAATCTTAGGGCCAGTAGTGGCAATTCTAATCTCGTTTGCATAAATTAAATTTACTCTAGATGAGTTTGAGCCAACATTTATTGTATCAGTGGTGCTAAAAAGTAAATCTTGATTAACAGCAGTAGGAGAAGTTAGATTACTTAAAGTTGTATCAGCCTTACCATTCAATTGTGTCTGAATGGCAGAAGTAACTCCAGATAAATAGCCAAGCTCAGTATTAGTTACACTAGAGGCTTCTACGAACCCTGTTGATGCATTAGATTGAAGAACTCTTCCTGTAGTTAGTGCAGCTAATTTTGAATATGCGATTGCTGCTGCTGAGGCAATGTTGGCATCAGCTAGATTAAGAATTGTATTATTACTAGCATCAATAGTCTTATTAGTAAGGGTTTGAGTACCACTCACTGTTGCTGCCGTTGCTGCCGACTGCTTGCTATCAATCTGTGTTTGAATGGCTGACGTGACGCCAGACAAGTAACCTAATTCAGTGCTAGTTACAGATGAAACAGAGATTAGTCCAGATCCATCAGAGATTAAAGCTCTATTTGATGTAAGTGGGGCCATACTTCCTACATCAGCCCAAGATGTACCATTATACAGTTTAAGCGTATTTGACCCAGAGTCGAAGTAGATGTCACCTTTTTCAGGTGAGGTTGGTACAGTAGATTGTGGACGTAATGTAACGCCCTTATTGATTTTCAAAAAGTTTTTTGCCATAAATTCCTTCCCATTCCAGAATTATGTGTGTTGTTATATAAGTAATTAATATTATTATATAAACATGTGATTTTTATTAAAGTTTAATGATCTTATTTAGTACTAAAGATGGTTGTGTATTGTTGTGTGCTGCGTCAGATCCAGAGTTTTGATTTACAGCTGTAGCAGAGTTAATTGCTACACCTGTACTAGCTGAATTAGTGTTTCTGCTGGTTGCACTCCCACCAATATCTCCAGCTATAGACGAACCTGATACCGCTGTTGTTACTGTAGGTATAGAATGAACATGCCCTGGGTCATTAACTGTATGTGTGTGTGAATTCTGTATATGTGTATGAGATGCCAACTGAGCTGTAGTCAAAGTGTGAGTTTGTGCTCCACCCGATGCTCCTAATGTAACCCCATCAACTCCAGATCCAGCTGTTGTCATTCTACTTGCAGCCGTTCCACCCATATCATCTTTACCAACGACAACCCTACCTCGTGCATCTGGTAATGTAATAGTTTTGTTAGCCGAGAAGTCAGCTGATGCACTTACTCCACGTCCGCCAGACACTGGAGCTACAATATTAGACATGCTGTTCCAAATTAACGTGAAAAGATCTAACGTATCATTATTAGCTCGCTCAGTCGCAGCACTTGCGCCACTTCCAATAGTTTTTCCATCTAAAAGCACATATCCTGTAGGAGCTGTTGTTCCAATAAAATCAAACACTGCTCCAGTTGGAGATGGAGGTGAGCTTGCACCAATATTAACATTCTGAAAAGAAACACCATTGTGGACATACATTGTAGAAGTGGCAAGGTCGTAATACATATCCCCTGCCACAGCCCCTGTTGGAGTAACTGTTTGCGGAGTAAGGTTGATCCCATTAACTTTAGTGAAAGTGTTTGTCATATATCCTCTAAGAGAAGGGGGATTTCTCCCCCTTTTAATTAAGCTTGAAATTTCTTATTAAGAATCTTCATCGTGATTACGTTTGAACCTGTGTTGTTGTATTTTAACTCAACATCTGTACCGTTCATTACTACTGTGAATTCTAATCCAGTCCCTGCACCAAGCATTGCTGTGTCAGTAGATACATCATTCATTGTAGCAGTTGTACCATCTGTAGCTATCATGATATAACCAGTTCTTTGAGCATTAGATGTTGCTTCACGGCAAGAATACTCAATAAACGCTGATCTATATGTGTTCGATGAGAATGTGAATGAAGCCATAGTTGATGGGGTAGAGATGCTGGTTGCCATAATGTATGCAGAGTGGTCTACGTCAACATATTTAGTGCTATCGCCTAAATCAGATAATCTAAGTCCCAACAAATTCATCTTACTACTAGCAAAGTTAGCAACAGCAGTGCCACCTGAGTTGTAGAAGATTCTGTCAGCCCAAATGAAAGCATTTACACCAGAGGCATCAAGTAATTGTCTAGACTCCCAGTCAACTGAATTCACAGATGAACTATCAATAAGCAATCTTGAATTCCAGTCAATTGAAGTTGCAGATCCAGTCACATCTTTTAATAAACGATCGGCCCACTGTACTGAACTTGTGGCAGCTGAGTCTAATAGTCTCTGTGCAGACGTGTTTATCACAACTCCTGTACCTGCATACAAAAGTCCGCCTGGCAAATTAATATGTAATTTATTAGCTCCACCTGTAATAGGGTAAATGTCATCTGCTGTTACATTTGTGGAGTATGTATTTGCCCAATATATTGAACTTGAACCTAAATCGTATGTATTATTAGTGTCAGAAATAAGGCTAGCATTAATTGCTGTTGCGCCAAGATTCGATAGAGTTGTGTTTGCACCAACAGGGATAGCTCCTACAGAGTCATCAACATACTTTTTAGTGGCAGCATCTTGATTAACTGTTGGATCTGCAACATTGGTTAACTTAAAACCACCCATTGACTGAGCAGCAGTAAAAGCGTTTGCACCATTAGTTCTAACAACAGTGTTATCAACAGAGATTGTTGTTCCAGTAATGTCAATACCTGAACCAGCAGTTAAAAGGGCTTGAGAATTGAAGAATATGAAATTAACTGGATCTGTACCAAGAGTTACTACAGTGCTAGAACAAACAAAAAGCTTACCAGCAGCCGAACCATTAATTACAGCCGTGTATGTACCTTTAAATTCAGCAGCAGCGTCCATATCAATAGATCGTGACCAAGCACCAGCAGCTGCAACGTAGATACCGTTATCTTTTGCAAGGGTTTGGTTTTTAACTAATACTCTGTCACCAGCTAAAGTTAAATATCCATCAATAGTTTGAAGACCAGACAATGTGATATTTGCATCTGTAGCAACTTGAACAGCTTCTTTAGGTTTAATACCTTCAATAAGCCCATCAACATAATTCTTATTGACAGCGTCTGTTCCACTTGTAGGTGTTGCAACATTTGTTAATTTAAATCCGCCCATAGATTGAGCAGCTGTAAATGGAACAGTACCATCAGCTTTAATATATCCAGATGGAGTGGCAGCAGCAACCGCAGCATCAACATAAGCAGTTGTAGCAATCTTTGTTGAGTTATCAAGTGGAGATTGAGTAGGAGCTGTTGGAGTTCCAGTAAGAGCTGGAGAAGCAAGTGGAGCTTTAAGAGCTAATGCATCGAATACTGCATTTTGTGAAGGTGCTACATCTGTAACCCCATCAACAATAGCATCGGCAACCGCAGCGGCTTTAGCTCGTGCAGCAGTAAAGTAAAGATTTGTTGTACCTTCAGATATGTTATCAGTCGTTCTTGTATCAACATAATTCTTAGTAGCAGCATCTTGAGCATTTGTTGGGTCAACTACGTTAGTAAGTTTATGAGTCCCCATTGAAACATCTGAACCAAATGTAGCGCTTGCCCAGTTAAAGATCGAAGTTCCAGCAGCGTTTTTAAGAAGTCTAGACTCCCAATCAACTGATACTAAACCAGCTGAATCTTGCAATAATTTACTATTAACATCAATAATAACAACATCTGAAGCATTCAGGATCGTACCAGATGGAAGCGTTAACTTCATTCTTGATGGAGCCGCAGCTTGAGATTCAATAAATAATGCTTTTACTGTGCTTGTAAATTCAGCACTAACACCAAACAATGCGCTTGTATAAGTATTTGTCCAATATTTAGACGAACTACCTAAATCATATACATTTGTTGAGTCTGGGGTTAAACTTGCATTAATTGCTGTTGTTCCAAGGTTTGACAATGTTACGTTAGCAAAACTAAGTGCGCCTGTAGCTACATCAGCCCAACCGCCATTAACATATGCTCTAACCTTATTGCTTGTAGTATTGTAGTACATAGACCCATTTTGACCAGATCCTGGATCTGTAGCCAATCTGTGAAGTCTAATGATACTATTGAAATTCATTAAATTTGACACTGTATTCTCCTTAATTATTATAGATGGTAAACCTCTAATAATATTAGGCTTTGGCTATAAAACTCTAATTAATTTGGGCTTTTAGAAACAAAAAGGGGGCTTATACCCCCTATAAATTAAACTTATGTATATGTAAAGATTTCTTAACTCCAGCGTTTTACATAATATTTGAAAAATGCATCAAAACCACTGGCTTCAGACACATACTGTAACTTGAGTAAAGCGCCACTAATTGTAGCTTCAAATACGATACCCATGTCAGCCAAAACCGCTGACTCATCAGATATAGATGCATTAATCCCATCATGAACAATCATAACCTCACCTGTAACTCGATTGCCATTGCGCTCAATTGAGTATTGAAGCTGAATGTAGTTACCGCCAGATGCTGCCATTGACACAAGGTCAGTTGGGATTGGTTGATTATCTAAGATGGTAAAAGGTCCATAGAGTGTGTCACCTGTAATTGAAACGTCATATCCTAATATTCGTGGCATATCTATCTCCTAGTATTTAATAATGTAATTGATTGGTAGGTTGGCAGGCCTTGTTTCTAGACCATAGCGTGGAGTGCCATTAACTCCGTCTGACTGTGGAGAGCCAAATGTATAGGTGGTAGATCCAGTTGAACCATTATCCTGTCCCCAACCAGCTTGTCCACCAGATACATCTCCCCATTTATTAGGTAAGGTTGCCCCAAAGGTGTGTCCTTGCATCTGATCATTCTCTTTTACACCTAAAGCACGAGTGTGGGTTTGTCCACCAATTGTTTGGCTACCAGCACCACTTAAGAATATACCTTGAGTGTTTGGCAGATTAAAAGTTGTAGAGCCGTCACCAGTTCCATAGGTGATGCCAATTACTGAGAATAACTGAGCATACGTAGTTCTACTTACTGCTGCCCCATCACATTGTAAATAACCTGCTGGAACTGCCGCCCCAGCGTGTGGAGCTATGTTGCCTGTTCTAACTGAATCTGTATTATTTATGATTGGCATAATTACTCCTGGATTCCTATTACGATATTATCTAATCCGCTATCAACAATACTTCCTGATGCACTAATCCAAAAGTCATGGTAAATGCTCTTATCTGAACCAGCGTTGATTGTCACATTTTTATTAAACTTTAGGAACTTAACTAAGTTGTAGTCACTAGTAATGTTTAGGTTAAAGTCTAGGATTGTATTTCTGCCTTGTCCATATATAACAGCTGATTTAGTAAGATTAAGAGTTGCTGATGTATGTGTATGAGTGCCACGTAGCATAAGGATTGTGTCACCATCAGTAATGGCCGCCAATGCTGCACTTAATGTAGTGTGAGTAGCTTTTCCAGATGCAATGTCACCAGCTGAACCAACAATAGCATCATATAACGCACTTAATCGTGCGCTATTTTGTGGGCTAACATCAATAACACCTTGTCTGATTCTAACTTCTAATGAAATCGGCAATGCTGTATAATCAGTTGAAAATTCAATAGTTTGATTATTAATTTCTTTATAATATGCATCAAGTGTAACCCCAGCTAAATATCTAGGCAATACGGCACCGTCAACGATAACTTCTAAATGTCCACCAGTTGTACCTGGGTTAACATTCATGTTGTATGTGAAAGCTAAAGTAAGTCTAGTCTTAGCCGAAACAACAGTTGGCGCACTACAATTAACTTCGATGCCAGACCCATCAGACATAGCAAAAGCTGTTTGAATGTTACCAGCAATAACTGTAGATGTTGGATCATAAGCTGGAAGACCTGCCACTCCACCAATAGAATCTGACCAACTCATTACAGAGTAAGTCATAGCTGTAGATCCACCAGATCCGTCAGCCGTATATCTAACTCGTAAGTTTAACCCTACAATGTCAGCGCTAAATGAAACTCCACACGCACCGACCTGTGCTGAAACATCAGACACAGCTGCCGTAATACCATTACTAGTTACAAGCAATTGTCCTGTTTGTTTATTCACCCCACGCTTAAGGGAGTAGTTTAAGATAAGATTGTCATTATTAAGGAATGGAATGCTAAGGACGTTATCAGTAGTACTAGCAATAAGAGACAAGTCTCTAGGTGCTGAGATTTCATGGTACTTTCCCCCACTATTAAATTGACGTTTAATATCTCCAAAGTTCCAAAAACCGCTGATAGTTCCAGTGATAGCAGGAGATGCTAACCCATATGTTGCTACTAATGAGATGTTTGCGCCAGAACTAGCTGCTGTAAATGTATTTGATGTTGGCGTAGATGTGACAGTGAATGACCCATTAAATGCTGAGTTATTCATTTCAGAGATAAGAACTGAATTACCTATAGATAGGGAATGATTTCTAGATAGTGTGAATGTTGCAACGTTAGAAGTTCGAGAAGCAGAAATCACTCTAGGAAGCTCATATTTAGCTATTTGACCGTTATATGCAACACCCTTTTGAACCTTTATGAGGACTTGATCACTAGGTGTTGACGTAGTTGATTGGAGTGCAGCGTTTGCAAACATTGGCACTGACTTCCAAAGCAAATTAGGCCCATCAAAGTAGGCAGAATAAACTCTGTCTTTAACACCATAGACTGAAGATAGGTTAGTGAATAAAACTGTTGTTCCGTCAATAACATTAATACCGTCAATAATAGCAGCAAATGATGGTAAAACTGTATCTATTGGGTTATGTAAATCTACGTTGTAAATTTCAGGTATTTCAGTGTCAGGAAAGATAGATTGGCCTGGGGATAGATTTTTACCTAATAGTGGAATCTCAAGAATTGGTGTATTTTCAGCACCAGAATCTTTACGCACAAAAAGGACAATATAATCTTTATTACTTAGGATTGATGGCCCAAGTGAAGTCATGTCATTAATATTAGTAACAACGGCATATTGGTTTGCAGACAATGGAAACGAGCCACTAGTTAAACTGACAGTCCCTGTAGCACTTCTATCAACTCTTACAATCACTGCACTATTATTCTGACTCAAATTAAAAGTCGCAACAGATAGTTGAAATTTAGTAATCCCACCATTGTCTGGTGAATACATCTTAATGTAGATATCTTGTAGCATTTGAACTTGTGCATCATTGGTATTAGATATAGATGGGGTCATTCTCCAAGATAATTGGGAATCACTAGTTAATGTGATAGATCTATCAGAAATTTGGTCTGTTACTGAACCAACTGTTAAATCTGTTACATTCTTAATTTTCGACCCTGGTTGAATTTTTGTCATACTAAGCCCTTACCACTAAATTTCCACCAACATTACGAATGATAACCATTCTTTGTTGTGATGGAGTTAAAGTTGATATTGTTGATATAGCTGTTGTATATGAGCCTACAGCTGTGGTTCTATTTATGTCAATGTAAACGCATGAGTTGGTAGGTAGGGCTGTAGAAGTTACATCAGCTATTGAAATTGGATTTGCCCCAACAGATGTGCCTGGGATAGAGATTGATGCGCTAGTTAATGTGATGTTAGTCCCATCCCATGTGATATCACCTAAATCAAAAACAATATTTGATTCTTGTTTATTGTCTGCCAGCATTGCAGTTACTTTAGATAGACGTTCAGTTAAGCTTTCGCCAGATACTGTGTTGTAGCTTGGTAAGTTTAATGAGCCACTAGAGTATGCAGCATATAAAGGACTTGAATCGGCTTGGTTTGGTGAACCGATAAATGCTAACAATCCTTCTGGCACTGTATTGTCAATCGCTATTTGCTCACCTTGGCTAATTTCACCTAAGGCACGTAAGTAGATTTTAACTGTGCTCGATACAGATCCTGTGTCAATTGATGAAAAGTCAGGGCCAACGTTAGTAAATGATATTGAATTAACGCCAATACCAGTAATCTCAACTGTTGAATTGAAATCTACATTTGTATCTAAAAGAATTGAAACTGATTGTCCAGCACTAAAGCTATGTGTTCCAGAGAATGCGATTGTTGCCACTCCAGCTGTTCTACTAACATTTGTAACTGTATTTAATGAATAAGATTGGCTTGAGCTTCTTTTAGCTAACCAGTAAACATCAGATGATTGTGGTACGGCTGTATGAGCTGCAACTTGTGCAGTGTAAGCGCCAGTAGATTTAAGTAGTTTCTCAGATGTAGCTGGGGTTGGGTAGCTACCTGCCAATGTGACTGTGCTTGCTGATACGTTAATAACTTGAGTCCAATGAGATTCTGGGTGTGAAGCAAACTTAACCCAGTCACCTGCCACTAATCCTGTAACGTTAATAGCTCCTGTGATTAATGTAGGGGAGCCAGACGTATTAGTAAATGAGTTACCAGCCTGGAAGTCGTTATTTCTAACAAGCTGCACATACATTACATCGCCCTCATTAGATAAACTAATAGAGCCCTGTGCAATTGTATATGATCGTGAAGACATCATTGACTTGATATATAGATCAGATGTCCAAGTAAGATTTCCTGGTGTTAAATGCTGGAACTTACCTTTACCTACTAGTAATGAAGCATTAGCATCATTGAATAAGTCTAATAAATTAAGCCCTGGAATGGCTGTAGATCCATTTGTGTACCAAAATGCAGATCCTGAAACCTGCTTAAGTTTGGTCATCACGGCATCCATCCACTCTTTAAAAGTTTTAATTTCCCAGTCCCCACCTGTGAATGGAGATTGAGATAATACAGATGAGGTAGTTAGGTTGGCTTCAGACGCTGTGCTATATGTAAAGTTATGATTAATGTTTGGGCTTTGTCCACCAGTACCGAGTCTGAATAAACTTTGTTTACAGTTTTCAATGCTAGTTGCGTTTCCAGCGACGTCTAATGTTACTTTAGCTATTGGTGAATTTGTACCAAAATCAGATTGGCTAACAACGATTCGATAATCAATAACTAATCCGCGTGGAATGATCTTTGTAAATTCAGACTGTGAATCTACATCCCATAAAGAAACTACATCAGAAGTTGTATCGTCTGCGCTTCTTAAGAATTGAATAGATACATAGTTTGTTGTGTTGTTGGCAAAAGATCCGATTAATTTACTATTAGCTGAGTTTAAGATTTCATTAGCTGTACCTGGATTCACTCTCAAGAACGGACCAGCTGTTTGTCCTGGCATCCATACTACAGCGCTATCTACTTGTAATTGTAATAAATCCTTAGAAGATCCAATAGTTGTAGTATCTAAATCAAATCCGCGTAGGATGTATGGAACATCTCCCTGCATTGCTTTTATTAAAGATGCAAAGTCAAAATTAACACTTGAATCAAGCGCTTTTAAATCTTGTATGTCCACCCTCTGAGATGAGACATAATTTCTAGACTCTTTTACTGACATATTGGAACCTTTTTCTTGATTTATTTAATAAAAACGGAGGGATATGGTATATATTAGGGTTAACGGTTAAATATCAAATACCGTTGGCTTTTTCTGTAGTTACAAACATACCCCTAAAATTGGCATTAAAGGAAGTTTGGGATCTAGGCTGGAAACTAACAGAATCTGATTCAAAAATAACATTGGCTACAGAGTATAAAGTTACACCTGTTGCTCTATCAACAACCTGTAAACTACAGTAATTACGAGTTAATAGCTCTTGCACAGAAGATATAGACATGATGTTGTTTTGCTCAACTCCACCAAAACCTATGATTCGAATACCGCTTAGGCTGCCTGATACTGTGTATTGGGTGTCAATAAATTCTACTGGCAATGGATTGTCAATCTCATATACAGTTTTAACCCCTGTGCTGCGTTGGATGCTAATACCTGTAGCCAATCCCAACACTTTACCATTGATGATTAATTTAACCCCTGCGCCTGTAACTACTGGTGACTTACCTGTACTCATCTATCCCTCGTAAATCTGTGTGATGTCTTGTAATCCTGGACCTTCTGGATAAACAAGGATAATGTTTAAGAATATGCCTGAAGCTACCAATTTGTTCATTAAAGATTCTGCTTCAATTCTAGCTGCTTGAGATGATGTTAAATAAGCTTGATAGTCGGTCCCATCAGTCTTAGGTGAATATCCAGTAGTATCTTTTAGTAAGGTTACATCAGATCCAGCTGCATGATCAAACCTAAATCTGTACGAAGCGTCTAGTAGTAATGAGCCATCTGAAGGTCTTGCTAAGAATCTAATCGGCCCCTCTTCTCTAGACGTCCCCCACTCTAATGTAATGTAACCTGTAGAGTCTGGGAAGTTTGTCGTGTTAGCCATGACCACAATCGTCTTTGACTCACCAGCATTTACTGCTTCAGATAGAGTTGTTGATGTAGATGTGATTGGAAGAGCTGTGGTATCAAACGAGTATGAACCTAAAAAGCTTCTATCTGTTGCCGACTCATGCACATGCCATGATCCAATTAAATCACGCCTAATGATTTGAGCTGAGATAGGTAAAAATATTGTAAGTTCGTACGGTGAGGTCTCATATACAGATGCATAGCGTGATTGTTGTGAGATGACAGCTTTTTTAGTTGTGAAGAATGTCAGGTCATTTGAATAGTCTTGTGTGTATGTAAATGTATTAGAAGTTACTGCTGTTATATTGAATATGCCATTAAAGCTTGAATCAATAACATTCTCAATTATAACCTGATTACCAATACTTAGGCTATGTGGGGTTGCGGTAGTTATTGTAACAATTCCATTAGACCTTACTGCACCTGATGGCTGAGATAAGATTGTATAGTCAACCTCAATCGTCCCACCGCTTGATACTGCATCTGGGCCATTATTAAAGAATGTCACAGTGTATGCATCAGGTGTGCTTAATATTGTAAAAGTACCATTAAATGTCGTGTTTTCACAATGAGCTACAGTTACATCTTGCCCCGATAGAAATCCATGTGGGGATGTTGTGAATACTGTAACTATGTTGTTTGTTCTGTTAGCACCAAGGTTTTGTATATCTACTCGGCTTGTAGCAACCCCACTACCTGATATTGCTGATGC